>Ga0268299_1000345_pt1 | contig 157205 bp, 129 predicted proteins | sample NOBtaG_FD_193484 | JGI IMG/M metagenome (GOLD analysis project Ga0268299, IMG submission 193484) | Activated sludge microbial communities from bioreactor in Nijmegen, Gelderland, Netherland - NOB reactor | ecosystem: Engineered > Bioreactor > Aerobic > Activated sludge | place: Netherlands...
TTACGGCATTTTTACTTCTTCTCGTATTTTTCAAAGACTTTGGCTTGATCTCAATGGTTATCACTTTTTTGCTTTTTCTTAGCTACACTATATCTTGTGGCCTCCACGGGAATTACGGAAGAGCCTAAAATCCTTGGATATTTCTAGGTGGGTAATTTAAATCATCCCAAAACCAAGTTTGATAGCCATTTGTGTAAAAAATCAGAGGACGTTGATTAAATTGTTTTTCTAAACAATCAGCATAAAGTTTAGCTTGTTGTTGACCAATACGAGCATCTTTTCTAGTCTTTTTTACTTCAACAACTGCTAAAGGTTTGCCATCATTGCCCCATAAGACATAATCAACATAGCCTTTCCCGGATTTGTTAGGCATTCCTACAACTTCATATTCTTGGTCTTCTGGCTTGTCCAAAGGCCAGCCAACTTCTTTTAGCATCAAGTCTATAAAATAATCGCGGGTTTCTGCTTCTGAGTAATCATAATTATCTGGGATAAGCTGATTTTGTTTTTTAGCTTCTGCTATTTCTTGGCGTAATCTGGCAATCTCTGCATCTGTGCTAGAAATAGCCTTATTTTGCTCTGCTAATTTCTCATCTTTTTGTTTAAGTTGTTCTTCTAGCTTGCGTAGTTGCTCAGTAGTTTGAATTGAAGTTGTAGCTTGATATCGAGGGATTTTTTTCTCATCAAAGTTGATGCCTTGGTAGTGTTTAGAGTCTTTAAGGGTGTACATTCTCGCTAGCCAATAGAGAAAGTGAAAAAGCTCTTTTGTTGCGCGTAGAGCGTCTTTTTCTGATATTGGTTTATTGCTATGTACGGCTATATTGCCTATTTCCTTGATGGTTCTGACCTTTAAAAACAAGTCATTAGTCAAATTTTGCTTAAAGGTTGGTTCATAGATTAACGCGCTAAGATTATTATCATAAGGACGTTTTAAGCCAGAATCGTGTTGATAAAGCCATTCAACGGCTAGTTCTAGTGTACGACGAGCATAAAAACATGTGCTACGAGCATCATTGTAAACAAATGATTCTGCTTTACTTGCTGCTTCGAGTAGTTCGGGCCATTCACCAAGCAAAAATTGAAAGTTAGACATAGAATTTATTAATCCCAAATATAACGAGAGTCATAATCAATCTGGTATTTTTCTAAAAAAGCAATAAATTCATCTTGAAAAGATTTTTTCTGGTGGTGTATTTCTTGGTTTTTGATGTAATTAATAACAGTTTCTATAGCTGATTTACTAACGCTAAAAGCTCCAAATCCGCTTTGCCAAGCAAATTTTTGTGCAGATTGCCAAGTTTCATGTAACCAACGAGATGAATTAGTTTTAGCAATGCGAACAAGTTCAGAAACGGAAAGATTTGGAGGGATTTCTACTAGCATGTGAATATGGTCGGACGTGCCATTAATTATTATAGGGATGGCCTTATTTTGTTTGATTATCCCGCCTAGATAGGCCAATAAAGGTTGTTTTATTTCGGGATCAATTGAAGGGACACGGTTTTTTGTACTAAAGATTATATGTATTGTTAAATTGGTTAGAGTTTGTCCCATTGTTAAAAACTCTTACGCCCCTTCGGGGCTAGGAATATAATTACGGTCATATTACCTAGGGTTGAAACCCTAGGCTACATATATTACGCCCCGTTGGGGCTAAGAAAAGCAATTAGAGTCTAATTATTAGTTATACCAGCATTATTTCGTTTCATTAGAGATTAGGAAATATAACCTAATTGTTATTTTATGACAATATTTAATTTATGGTTTATGGAAATATTTTTAGCCAATTTATTTTCTTAGCCCCGAAGGTACAACATCTTATTTTCTTAGCCCCAACGGGGCGTAATATACGTAGCCAATTTATTTTCTTAGCCCCATTGGTACAACATCTTATTTTCTTAGCCCCAACGGGGCGTAATATACGTAGCCCATTTTTTTTCTTAGCCCCAACGAGAAACATTTTCCTTTTCTTAGCCCCAACGAGAAACATTTTCCTTTTCTTAGCCCCAACGAGAAACATTTTCCTTTTCTTAGCCCCGAAGGGGCGTAATATATGTAGCCTAGGGCGTAAGCCCTAGGTAATCAACGGGGCATTATTCCCCAGCCCCAACGGGGCGTAAGAGTTTTTTCCACCCCATCGCCAACCTAACCCATTAAATCAAACAAACTCATTTGCCCCGGTTTTTCTTCATTTGCCACCTTGTCCAATTCCTCGTTGGCTTGTTGCGCGAAGAGTTCCCCAGAAAACGCCCGTTGTTGGAGGGAGAGGAAGAGAATATCAAGTTTATCTAATGATTTTTTTTGTTGTAATTTTAAGGCAAAAATTTTTTTTGCTATGCTAGAAAACTGTTTTTGTTGTGAAAGAGACGGGATTTCTAAGCTGAGTTTCTTAAGATCTGTCAGTGAAAACCTGGCTCTAGTTGCTTCAATAATGATTTTAGAAAGATTCCAACAACCAATAGAAGAATTGAAGTACGAAACAAGAAATTCTGGTGTAACAATTTGGTTATTTGTTCTAATTCGGATTACATCTTGCGTAACAATTCCATAAGGTTCATTGTCTGGATACAAAGCAGCAGTGCCTGGCGGATCACCTACTTTTGCTATAAGAACATCTCTGGGAAATACAGAACAAACAGATAATTTTTCTGCTTTATCTTTAGAAACAAAGCTTTCACTAACTCTGTTATATTCTCCTTCTCTTATGTCACGAATATAAATTACAGGAACGCCAGACTTTGTTAATTCACTCGTCAATAAATCACTACCAAAGGGGCCATTTACAAAAGAGCCGCGACTTTTTTCAGCAACATCTTCTAGTTTCATAGTATTTAGTAAAAGTTTATTTTCATAAAGCTGTAAAAATGAAGATTCTAATAACTCGTCCAACTTGGCAATGGCCCGCCGCCGTTTTTCCCTTAGCGCGTCTGCTTTGTCGAGAATGGCCGCGATGCGCTGTTGTTCGGCGAGTGGGGGGAGGGGGATTTCGATATTTTTTATTTGATCCGTTGTTAGGTTTTTAAAAATTGCACCAACAGCTTTGTTGCTATTTTGGTTTTTTATATAAATTAAATAATGATAAAGGTAATCCTTACATATTTTTGCTATATCCAAATTTCTTAAGCCTGCAAAACCGTCATGAATGCATGCATCTACAGCTAAAATAGCTGGCAACCCAGGGTTTCCACTAACTGCAATAACTATATCTCCTTGTTTCATTGGGCGACTTAGTTTAGCACCCTGTTCTGTCAATGAGTCAATTTTAGGAATAACCTGTTTGCCATCTCGCGTTATATCAGCAACCATTAATCTTGGTATGCTGCCACCATAATAGCGTTTATCTCCTTGTGGTCGTGGGCTACTGCCTCTAACAACTTCGCAAATACTTTCTAGTTTCATCCTAGTAATCTCTGTAGGTCAGAAAAGTCTTTATAAATCTCATCTTCTAAAACTATTAATTCTTGTAAAATTTGTTTTGGTGACTCATATTTTACTTCTTCCTTCACTGTTTCCTTATACCTGTTCACGCTTAAATCATAGCCATTAGCCGCGATGTCAGACTTTGCCACCATAAAAGATTGTGCTGTGCGTGGGCGTTGCTGCTCGCCTTCTAAATTACGCCAACGCTCCAAAATATCTGGAATGTTGTTGGTTTCATGTTTACTTTGGTCTAACTCTACCCGCTTGTCATCCAATGAAAACCCGTCCGCCTGCATATCGTAGAACCAAACTTTATCCGTACCACCAGAATTTGTCTTAGTAAAAATAATTATTGCCGTAGATACTCCCGCGTAAGGCTTGAACACTCCAGAAGGCATTGAAATAATTGCGTCTAGCTTTTGCTCCTCAACTAATGCTCGTCTTAAATCCTTATGAGCATTTGACGAACCAAATAACACCCCATCAGGCACGATTATAGCCGCCCTACCTCCAGATTTTAATAATCGTAGAAATAGCGCAACAAAAAGCAACTCTGTCTTTTTAGTCTTAACTATTTGTAATAAATCCTTAGCACATTTTTCATAATCAAGCGAACCTGCAAAAGGCGGATTAGCTAAAATTAATGTGTAAATTTCCTCGTCGCCTGCATGATCTTCAGATAGCGAATCTTTATAGCGAATATTGGGATTATCTACACCATGTAGCAGCATGTTCATGCTACCAATTCTTAACATTGTGTTATCAAAATCAAAACCATTAAAAAGCTTTTCGTTAAAATGATGGCGTAATTCTTCGGTTGTAAAAATTTCTGGGTGACAAGTGCGTAAATACTCGCTAGCCGCTACTAAAAAGCCTGCTGTACCGCAAGCAGGATCACAAATAATGTCGCGCGGCTGTGGTGCTACTAGCTCAACCATCATCTTGATAATATGGCGAGGTGTGCGAAATTGCCCATTTTGCCCAGCACTAGCAATTTTCCCTAGCATATACTCATAGAGATCGCCTTTGGTGTCTCGGTCTTCCATAGGCAATTTATCAATCATATCAACCACTTTAGCCAATAATCCGGCTGTAGGAATGGTAAAACGGGCATCCTTCATATGATGGGCATAGGTGGAGTCTTCGCGGTCGCTTTTTAGCTCTTTAATAAATGGAAAAACCTGCTTTTCAACTATAGAGTACATTTCTTTAGCTTCAAGGTTTTTAAACTTGCTCCATCGTAAATGCTCTTGATTTGGAGCAAATACAGCCTTTTCAATAGGGATCTTTAACCTATTAGCTTTTTTCTCTTCTGTAGTGTGTAAGTCGTCTAAACGCTTTATAAACAATAAATAAGTGATTTGTTCAATTACTTCTAGCGGGTTAGAAATACCACCAGACCAAAAAGCATCCCAAAGACGGTCAACTTGTGATTTTATTTCTCCAGTTATCATAGTTAAGTTTTTTGCCTAGTTTTTATTGGGTTTTTTAGAAGTAGGCGCAATATTAAACGAGTTGGTCAGCAAGATCAATTTTATTGTGTTGGTTGTTTAAGCCTACTGCAACATATAGAAAATAGATCTATAAATATGATAATGTTAGCCGGTTATTTTACTTATCACCTTTAATATTTTACAAATCAAAATCAATATATTTTTCAAACATATTTTATTAATTGATTGATCCATGACTACAGAAAATAATAAACCTAGTGACCAAGTTGGAGTAGATAAACATCCTAGCGAAATATCTGTTAAGAAACTTCCTAGACGTGCCGCTAGTGCAATGCCTGTAACAGAAATAACCAATGATAATTTAATAGATTTATTAAAAAAGAAATTTGGCAAGGCTTTACTCTCAGCAAATGAAATAAATAGTCAACAGGTCTTAAAAGTAGAAAAATCAAAATTAATAGAAATCCTATTTTACTTACGTGATAATGAGACAGTAGCTTTTAATATGCTAACTGACCTTACAGCAGTTCATTTTACAGATAGAGAAGAATATCCCTTTGAAATTGTCTATCAGCTTTATTCAATTGCTGCAAAACGTCGATTGCGTGTTAAAGTTGACTTAAAAGATGAAGAAACCCTTCAAACAGTAAGTAATATTTGGGGGACGGCTAATTGGCTAGAACGGGAAGTTTATGATTTATTTGGTATTAGATTTGATGAGCATCCAGATTTAAGAAGGATTTTACTGCCTAATGGTTGGGTAGGGCATCCGCTAAGAAAAGAATATCCATTAGAATATAGAGATAATGAATGGATAGCAGACAACTTACAAATTAGAGATATTCCAACAGAAGGCGACTTTACTGGTAAATTTGAATAAATTGTTAACTTATGAATGAGCTAACTGATATTACACGACCAGAAATTGATAGTAGCGAAATGGTCTTAAGCATGGGGCCACAACATCCGGCTACACATGGAGTTTTAAGAATTATCTTAAAACTAGATGGCGAGACGGTTACAGACCTGGATTGTGATATTGGTTATTTACATCGCGGAGTAGAAAAAATTTGCGAGCATCGAAACTACTCAATGATTGCTCCTTATTTTGACCGTACCGATTATATTGCGGCTGTATCCAATGGGCTTTGTTATGTTGAAACGGTAGAAAAAGCCTTAAATTTAGAAATTCCACAAAGAGCGCAGTACCTAAGAGTTATACTGACAGAGTTTAATAGACTTTCTAGCCATTTACTTTGGCTTGCAACACATGCTTTAGATATTGGAGCAGTGACAGTTTTTCTTTGGGCGTTTCGTGAGCGAGAAGAAGTCTTAAAGATTTTTGAAAATTTTTTTGGCGCACGTTTGACTTGTCATGCTTTTCGTATTGGCGGAATGAGCTATGATGCTTATGAGGGCTTTGCTGAACAAGTAAAAAGCTTTTGTAAAACGTTTCCAGAACGGCTAGCCGAATATGAAACAATGCTTAGTAATAATAGGATTTGGCTAAGTCGGACGGTTGGAGTTGGAATTATTTCGGCAGAATCAGCAATAGACATTGGGTTAACTGGGCCGGTGCTTCGTGCCTCTGGTGTTGATTGGGATATCCGCAAAGCACATCCTTATGAGTGCTATGCAGATCTAGATTTTGACATCCCTTATGGTGAAAATGGCGACACATATGATCGTTATTTGGTAAGAATGGAAGAGATGCGACAATCTCGACGAATTATTTTGCAGGCACTAGAAAAACTACCTGAAGGTTTAATAATGGCAGAAAAAACGCCTAAAGTAATTAAACCACCTATTGGAGAGTATTATCATTCGGTTGAAGGGCCAAAAGGCGAATTAGGAATTTATTTAGTTAGTGATGGCTCAACTCAGCCAGCAAGATTAAGGATTCGTCCACCTTCTTTTATAAATTTACAAGCTTTAAGACAAATGGCTGTAGGTCATTTATATGCTGATGTTGTAGCTATTATTGGTACTTTAGATATTGTGCTAGGTGAGATTGATAGATAAAAATTATGATGCAACTTCTGTTACAAGCCGCGCCAACCTGGTTTACTAGTCTGCCGATTATTCGAGATCGGATTGATCCGCTAGTGACACATTATTTTTTATGGCCGCTAGTACAAATTGCTATTGTATTTTTTGTTGTTCTTACCCTAGTTGCTTATCTAACTTTAGCGGAAAGAAAAATTAGTGCCTGGATTCAGGTTAGAATCGGCCCTAATCGTGTTGGGCCACAGGGGATTTTACAACCTCTTGCTGATGGTCTTAAATTATTGATAAAAGAAGACCTTATTCCTCTTAATGCTGATAAAACAGTTTTTGCTATTGCTCCAATAATTTCTTTAGTTGCTGCATTAATAGTTTTAGCTGTAATTCCTTGGGGGGCAGCCTGGGCAACAATTTCCAATATTGATATTGGACTTTTATTTATTTTAGCTGTGTCTTCCTTAGGAATACTAGGTATTATTCTGGGTGGTTGGGCTTCTAACAGTAAATTTGCTTTGTTGGGTGCTTTGCGTTCTTCGGCACAAATGGTTAGCTATGAAGTAGCGATGGGGCTTTCTTTAATCGGATGTCTAATGTTTACTAAGACTTTAGCACTTCAAGACACTGTAATTGCACAAGAACAACTTCATATTTGGATTGTTTTATTTCAACCTTTAGGATTTTTGATCTACCTAATTAGTGGAATTGCTGAAACCAATCGCGCACCTTTTGACTTACCAGAAGCAGAATCAGAACTTGTAGCAGGTTTTCATACAGAATATAGCGGTTTTCGATTTTCAATATTTTTTATTGCCGAATACACCAATATGCTAATAATTTCAGCTATTGGGGTGACAATGTTTTTAGGTGGTTGGTATTTGCCTGGTCTAAGCTATTTGCTAGAACCTGGTAGCACACTTTTTATAATTATTTCTGTGTTGGTATTTTTCACTAAAACATTAACTTTGCTTTATGTATTTTTCTGGTTACGTTGGAGTTTGCCACGCTATCGTTATGATCAGTTAATGGAACTTGGTTGGAAATGGATGGTTCCAGCCGGTTTAGCTAATATTATTTTAACTGCAATTATTTTTGTGATTGCTCAAGAACTAGGCTTTATTAGTTCACAACTTAATACTATAGCAATTACAACGGCAGGATATATATTTTTAATTCTTACAGCTTTTGTTGTTACAGTACCAATAACTTGGATAATCTTAGGGCAAATTAATCAACGCTCAAGGGATTTTAATTTACGTGAAGCCGAAAGCTTACCAATAAATAGATCTGTTAAAGGAGTAAATAAAGACTCTACAACGGTCTAAACTACTAGTTTTAAGGATTTTATGAAATTAACAGGCATAGAAGCAGTGCTTTTTTATTTACTTGCCGTAGTAGCAGTGTTGTTTGCTATCTTTATGATCACTGCTCGCAATGCTGTTCATAGTGCATTGCTGTTAATTTCAACTTTGGTTGCAACTGCTGGAATTTACCTTCTTTTACATGCAGAATTTATTGCTGGAGTGCAGATTTTAGTTTATGTTGGTGGGGTTTTGGTACTTTTTATTTTTGTGATAATGCTAGTAAATGTAAAAGAAGAGGACAAAAAAGTTTTTACCAATCAATTTTTATTAGGTGGGTTAATGACTTTTTTACTTGCCCTAGGAATGATTAGTATTTTGCTGCAAACACAAAAAGCTAATCTTTTTGGCTATGGTCAAGCTAGCGAAGCAAAACAAGAAAGAGTGCAAAACAGCCCTAATATTGTTGGTAGCCATAATATTTCACAAAATACAATTAAAATTGGGCAAGAACTTTATACAAAATATATGCTGCCTTTTGAAATTGCTTCTTTAGTCCTGCTTGTTGCAATTATTGGGGCTATAAGACTAGGAAGAGAACGTAAACAAGAAAAAATTTATGATTAACTATTAAAGCTCTACTTTAACTTAGCAAGCATAACTTATTGAATATTAATGATATGTCATTATTAATAAATTTCTTATTACAAACTCAAGAAGTTGTTCCAACTAGCGTAACGGAACGACTTACGCAGGGTCTTTTTAATGTTAATATCAATAATTTTTTAGTTTTGAGTGTGCTGCTTTTTACTATTGGCGTTGCTGGAGTTTTGACTAGACGAAATGTAATTGTAATCTTTATGTCTATCGAACTAATACTTAATGCTGTAAATATTAATTTAGTTGCCTTTTCTCGCTACTGGTTTTTACAAACACCAAACGCAAGTAATATTTATTTAGGCGAAATATTTACTTTATTTGTGATTGTAATTGCTGCGGCTGAAGCCGTTATTGGACTAGGTATTGTTATTGCGTTTTATCGTAATCGAGAGACTATTTCAGTAGATGAAATAGACCTTCTTAAGCTATAAAAACAGGGTTTATCTATGTTGGAATTGATTTGGCTAATCCCGATATTGCCATTGCTAGGATTTCTAATTAATGGAATGCTGGCAAAACGCTTTAATTTTTCTGAAAAGCTAATAGGCGGGGTTGCTGTTGCTAGTGTTTTTCTAGCTTTTGTTATCTCAGTTTTAGCTCTAATTAGTTATAGTTCTTGGGTAAAGACTGCTAATAATCCAACAAATTCAACAAATCAAACAACTGCACAAAAACAAGCTGCACCGCCCTATGTTGCTAAACAGTTTAGTTACACATGGATAACAGGCGGAAAAGCAGTTCTTTCTGAAGGTCAAAGCAAAGCTGACTACAAGTTAGCAGACTTTCGTATTGAATGGTCATATCAAATAGACCATCTTTCCGGCCTTTATATTTTATTTATTACATTTGTTGGGCTACTAATACATATTTTTGCTATTGGCTATATGAAGGGTGAAGCGGGATTTGCTCGCTTTTTTGCATATCTTAATTTGTTTATGTTTATGATGTTGACTCTAGTTTTAGGGTCAAATCTGCTAATGCTTTTTGTTGGCTGGGAAGGTGTAGGGCTTTGCTCTTATTTATTGATTGGCTTTTATTTAACAAAAAATGATGCTGCACAAGCTAGCAAAAAAGCATTTATCCTTAATCGTGTTGGAGATTTGGGTTTAGTTCTAGCTATAATTGCTTTATTTTCAACATTTGGCACTTTGCAATATTATGAAATAGCCAATTTAGTTCAAAGCTACCCTGTAGAAACACTAGGGACATTTGGCTTAATGTCTGGCATTGCTCTAGGACTATTTATTGGAGCAACGGGAAAAAGTGCGCAAATTCCTTTATATATTTGGCTACCTGATGCAATGACAGGGCCAACACCGGTTTCAGCCTTAATTCATGCTGCAACAATGGTGACAGCAGGCGTTTATCTGCTAGCGCGAATGAATATGATTTTTCAACGCTCGCTAACTATGATGTTGGTGGTTGCGTTAGTCGGCTCTTTAACAGCCTTTATTGCTGCAACTATTGCAGTTACACAAAAAGATATTAAGAAAATTTTAGCCTACTCTACAATTTCTCAAATAGGCTATATGTTTTTAGGCTGTGGTGTAGGGGCTTTTATTGCAGCAGTTTTTCATGTTGTCACACACGCATTTTTTAAGGCTCAGCTATTTCTTGGTGCAGGAAGTGTTGTTCATAACATGCATCATGAACAAGATATAACACGAATGGGTGGACTAAAAAAATATCTGCCCACTACCCATAAAACAATGATAATAGGTTGGTTAGCTATTTGCGGAATTGCTCCGCTAGCAGGATTTTGGAGTAAAGACGAAATTCTTGCTAAAGCCTTTACTACTACACTTTTTCATCCTGTTTTAGCTAAGTTTTTATGGGCAATAGGCTTTCTTACTGTAGGAATAACATCTTTTTATATGACTAGACTTATGGCACTAACTTTTTGGTCTGAGCAGAAATTTCTTGGTGCTACTGCTAACGATGGTGGCGAAGAAGTTAATGAATATGATGAAAAAGAGAAAAAAGTCACTATAGAAAGCTCAGAAGAACATAAAGAAACTAATACATATTTTCGTATAAAATCAGTAACAAATAAAGAAGAAATAAAAGAAATAGAAAAAATAGAAGAAGAGAAACAAGAAACTAATGCTGTTGTAAAAGAAAATATCTCTGCATTAGTCGCTAATCCAAAAGAATCTCCTGCATTGATGACTTTACCGTTAGTAATTTTAGCCTTCTTTGCCGCTACACTAGGTTTTATTGGACTACCTTTTGGCTATAACTTAATTGATGATTGGTTATCACCTTCTATTGAAGTACTTAACACGGGTACACATACTTTTGGCGGTTTAGATATTATTTTAGCTGCTCTTTCTTTAACTTGTTCATTAACAGGAATTTATCTAGCTCACTATATCTATGTTAAAAATCCACAACTTGCAGATACTTGGGCGGATAAACTAAAACCGTTATATCAAATTAGTATAAAAAAATGGTATTGGGACGATTTGCTAGACAATAAGTTTGTTATGCTAGTAAAGAAACTTAATGATCTTTTAGCTGAAGGTGAACACCATGTTTTAGACGCTATTCCTAATGGATCGGCTTTGGTTACAAGAGGTGTTAGTATTTTGTCTGGTGCAATGGATCGCTATGGAGTAGATTTAGTGGTAAATCTAACAGGTTTAACCACTCGTGCTGGTTCATTGATAGTACGTAGTTTCCATACAGGGTTTTTAGGCAATTATGCTCTATTTATGATACTAGGCATAATTTTGATTATTTTTGGTTTGGAGTATCAAGCAATTAAAGATTTTTATTCATATCTGTTTCCTGCGGCACCAAAAGTTCCGCCTACAGTTCCTTAGGTACTAGTCAGTAATTCTAACAAGGGTTGTTCTATAAATTATGAAACTTTTGTGGATTCCTATTCTTTCTTTAGTAACCTGGTTGCCACTTGTTGGGGCAATAATTTTAATTTTTGTTCCTAAAACGCAAAAAGAAGTAATCAGATTATTTGCTAATGTTTGGGCATTGCTTTGTTTTCTAGTCTCTATCCCATTAGTTTTTAACTTTGATAAAACACTTAAAGGGTTACAATTTATTGAAGATTACCAATGGATTCCATTAATTGGCGCACGCTATCAAATGGGAATTGATGGTTTAAGTTTAAGTATGGTAATGCTAACAACCTTACTAGGTGTGATAGCAATATTTTCTTCCTGGTCAGCAATTAGCGACAGAATCAAAGAATATTATATTTTTCTTTTAATGTTACAAACAGGAATGCTTGGCACTTTTGTTGCGGTAGATATGTTTTTATTTTATGTATTTTGGGAAGTAATGCTTGTGCCAATGTATTTATTAATAGGAATTTGGGGAACAGAAAGACGGCTTTATTCTGCTATTAAATTTTTCCTTTATACTCTTGTAGGGTCAGTTTTAATTTTACTTGCCATCATTAAACTTTATTTTATTTTCCCAGATACTGTTGTAGGTGCTAGAGAAGCTTATAACAATGCAGTTAAGCTAATGGCTGAAGGTAACTTACCAATGATTGCAATGCTTGAACGTGCAGCAGACCTTAATGCTTCATCAAGTGGAAGCTTTAATATTTGGGCTATGCAAGCAATGGGTAGTGCGCGAGGGGACAACGGACTTTCTTTAATTCCTATAAACTTGCAATTATGGCTCTTTGCTGCTTTTGCAATAGGTTTTGCTATTAAAGTACCAATGTTTCCATTTCATACTTGGCTTCCAGATGCACATACAGACGCACCAACTGCCGGGTCAGTGATACTTGCCGCCGTTTTACTTAAAATGGGGACTTATGGTTTTTTAAGGTTTAATTTACCAATTTTAGGTGATGCTTGTCAGGATCAAAGAGTCTTAAATATAGTAGTTCCACTAGCAATAATAGGTATTATTTACGGCGCACTTTGTGCAATGGCTCAAAAAGATATAAAACGCCTGATAGCTTATTCTTCTATTAGTCATTTAGGTTTTGCAATGCTAGGGATGTTTGCTCTTAACCCTAATGGAATCAATGGTTCAATAATGCAGCAAATAAATCATGGAATTTCTACAGGAGCATTATTTTTGCTGGTAGGTGTTATTTATGAGCGTCGTCATACACGCTTAATTAGTGAATATAGCGGCTTAGCACAGAAAATGCCTCGTTATGCAACGTTATTTATGATTTTTACTCTTAGCTCAATTGGGCTACCTTTATTAAATGGTTTTATAGGCGAGTTTTTGCTTTTACGAGGAGCATTTGAGGCTAATAGAAAATGGGCTGGATTTGGTGTAGCAGGAATTGTTTTAAGTGCTGCTTATATGCTTTGGCTTTATCAAAGAGTATTTTTTGGCGAGATTGAAAACGAAAGAAACCGGGAATTAGCTGACTTAAATTGGCGGGAATGGCTTTATTTTGCTCCGTTGCTATTTTTAGTTTTTGCTATAGGAATTTATCCTAAGCCTATTTTAGATTTTATTGAGCAACCAACAAATACTATTGTTAAACAAGCTAAACCTTATTATTTTGAAAAAGCTGTGGGGGGCAGTTGGCCTAGTCCAGCAAATAATAACCAACAAACTAATCCAACTGGGTTATTAAATTCTGCACAACCAACAAATACACCACAAACTAGCCCAACACCAAATAATGATGGACAGAATAAGTAAAAATGCAAAATTAGGGATATAAAAATAAACTATGTTATTACAAGCATTTCCATCTTGGAAACAAGCACTTTTCTTAATGCCAGAGTTACAACTAACTCTATTTGCTTGTTTTGTCTTGATAGCAGATGTTTTGTTGCCTCGTGGGAAAAAAACTTTTACTGCCTATATTAGTTTAATTGGGTTGGCTTTTACTGCTTTAGGTTTAGCCCAAGTCTATTATGCTACTTATAACGCATTGCCAACATTTATCTTTTATGACATGTATGTCATTGATTATTTTGCATTTGTCTTTAAAGCTATAATTTTAGTAGCAACAGCCATTGCCATTGCAATTTCTATAAAGTACCTAGACCAGGAATCTAGCCAACATGGAGATTACTATAGCTTGATGCTTTTTGCCGCTACTGGAATGATGTTTATGGCTTCAGGCTATAACTTACTAATTATCTATGTTGCTTTAGAACTAATGGCAATTTCTGTTTATGTTTTGGTTGGCTACCTAAAACATAATGATAAATCTAATGAAGGAGCATTAAAATACTTTTTACTTGGAGCTTTTTCTTCTGGGATATTTCTTTATGGTGTTTCCTTAATTTATGCTACTACGGGTGAATCAAATCTCTCCAAAATTGCCTTTAAAATATCTTTTTTAGTTTTAAGTGAGGAAGTTAAATTTGGCCCAGGTGCTTATTATTTATTAGCTTTAGCCGTTATTTTAGTTGCGGTTGGATTAATGTTTAAGATTGCTGCTGTGCCGTTTCATATGTGGGCACCAGATGCTTATGAAGGTGCGCCTACACCAGTTACAGCTTTTATGTCTGTTGGGGTAAAAGTTGCTAGCTATGCAATACTAGCAAGGATTTTCTTAATTGCTTTTCCTGCCCTTCGCACTATAAAAGAAATACCAGGTTGGGTTAGTCTTTTAATAATTGTTGCTGCCCTAACTATGACTATTGGCAATGTTGGTGCAATGACTCAAAATAACACTAAACGAATGTTTGCTTATTCTTCTATTGCTCAAGCAGGCTATATTTTGTTAGGGATTATTGCAGGAAATGAAACTGGGTATATAGGCTTAATTTTCTACCTACTAGCTTATACGGCAATGAATTTAGGAGTCTTTGCTATAATCATTCTACTAAAAAGAGATAAAATTGCTGGCGATAGAGTTGAGCATTTTAACGGGTTGATAAAGAAAAGTCCTGTTTTAGCTGTAACTATGCTATTTCTTTTAATTGGTTTAGCGGGTATTCCTCCTACATCAGGCTTTATAGGTAAATATTTGTTATTTGCTGGCTTAATTAGAGCTAGTAATGACTGGTATAGTTTCTTAGCTGTTTTAGCTGTAATTAATACTGTAATTTCTTTTTATTATTATGCTCGAATTATTAAAGCAATGTTTATAGAAAATCCAACTGATGACAAAGTAATTACTGTTAATATTCACACAAAAATAGTATTAGGCGTTGCTACTATATTAACATTATTTATAGGTGTTTATCCTCAACCATTTATTGAAGTTAGTAGGTTAGCTACTAGAAATTTAGCTCCAACTTTGATTAAAGAAGGTAGTCCAACAGATTCACCTGCTACACCTGTATTACCGGAAAATAATAATCCTTCTGACTTACCTGATTTACTTCCAAAATAGTAAAACTAATTAAAAGTTAATATTTTTATTAGCGCATTTTAACAGGTGCCAAATCTGATGATCTTACTTGTGTATAACACAGATATTGTGGCACGATATGAGCGGAATAAGTTTTTAATGTGCTGCTAAAAACACCTGTAGAATAAGCATTGTTAATTGAAAATAAATTAATCAAAGTATTGAAAAAAAAGTTTTTGTCGTAATAATAGGGGGGTTATTTAACCGTTTTTTTAATTTGACTTATTCTACTTAAAAAGATATGCTGCCCTACCAATTTAATTCGTTATGCCATCTAAGTTTATTTACCTAGATACGATTAAGAGTATAGTAATATTACTGGCTTGTTTGGCATAAAATGATTGATAAAAACCGCAGTAATTTGACAGCACCTATAAACTTTTCCAAGAAAAAAGCCGAAAAATTAAAGTCTTTGTGTACATAGAGGTATAAAAAAACCTAGCAATGAAAATGAGATCCTTTTTTAATGTTTTTTCTAATGACCTAGCAATAGATTTAGGTACAGCTAACACACTAGTTTATGCTAAGGGCCGAGGGATTGTAGTAAGTGAGCCTTCCATTGTTGCAATCAATAAAATTACAAACAAAGTAGAAGCCGTAGGTAAAGAAGCTAAAGAAATGTTAGGGCGTACCCCAGGAAATATTGTAGCTATTCGTCCAATGAAAGATGGGGTAATTGCTGACTTTGAAGTTACAGAAAAAATGCTTCAACACTTTATCCGCAAAGCTCATAATGGAAAGTCTTGGGTTAGCCCTAGGGTAGTTATTGGAGTTCCTGGAGAAATTACCCAAGTAGAACGCCGAGCAGTTATTGATGCTGCTAATAGAGCTAGAGCATCAGAAGTTTACCTAGTAGAAGAAGCAATGGCAGCAGCTATTGGTGCAGGACTTCCAATAACTGAGCCTTATGGAAATATGATTGTTGATGTTGGCGGAGGCACAACAGATATAGCTGTTATTTCTTTGTCAGGTATTGTTTATTCGCGGGCCGTCCGGGTAGCAGGCAACGAATTAGACGAAGCAATCACTCAATATATTAAGCGCAAATATAATTTATTAATTGGTGAACGAACAGCAGAACAAATAAAAATAGAATTAGGTTCAGCTTATCCTTTAGAAGAACGCCTTTCTATGGAAATTAAAGGTAGAGACTTAATTGAAGGTGTTCCAAAAACCTTAACTATTTCTGATGATGAAGTACGCGAAGCAATGGCAGACCCAATTTCAACAATAGTTAATGCTGTACGTGTCGCGTTAGAACGTACTCCACCAGAACTATCAGCCGATATTGCTGATAGAGGGATTGTTTTAACTGGCGGTGGAGCATTACTTAAAGGACTAGATAAATTACTAATGAAAGAAACTAGAGTGCCTGTTTCTTTAGCAGAAAATCCTTTATCTTCAGTTGTGCTAGGCACTGGTAAAATGTTGGCAGACTTTGAGTTACTAAAACGTGTTAGCTTGGAAAGTGGTAATTATGGTTATAATAGCCATAATTAATAACTAATAAAAAATACCAAATAGATTTAAGTTATGTCTGTAGTAGAAACCGGAAAAAATCGTACTCCAATTGTGCTAGTAGTTTTATTGGTTATCCAATTACTATCTATGTCTTGGTTTGGGCGTACTAAAGATGGACGGCCTAATTTACTGCAAAGCTGGGTTTTAACAGCTATGTACCCATTCCAAAAAGCAGGTGGTGGTGTAGGGTCTTTCTTTTACAATATTTGGGATGGATATATTAATTTGATAGGGGCAAAACAAGAAAACGAACGACTAAAAGCAGCAAATGACAAACTTAACCAAGAAGTTTTTAAGCTTAAAGAAGAAATAGCTTCAACTAGTCGTTCTGCTAAAGTTTTGGAACTCCAAGATAGTCTGCCTTATAAATCTATTGCTGCACAGGTTATTGCTCGCTCTGGAAATGATTTTTACAATAAAATAATTATTGATAAAGGTCGATTAGATGGCATAAAACTTCATCAAGCGGTTATTACTCCAGCAGGAATAGTGGGTAGAGTTATAGGTCTTGGGCCACTAGCAGCACAAGTACAACTTATTACAGATAGTTATGCTGGCGTTGGTGCGCAACTTTCAGAATCTCGTGCTTATGGTGAAATTAAAGGCCAAGGAAAAATGCTTTGTGAAATGCGTAATGTTTCTGGTTTAGAACCTATTAAAGAAGGCGAAGCCATTATCACTACGGGACTTGATGGCATTTATCCTAAAGGATTACTAGTTGGTTATGTGCAAGAAGTGGGTTTAGGCAGTGGTGCTAAAAGTCATAGAATTGTTGTTCGTCCTGCTGCTGGGTTAGATGGATTAGAAGAAGTTTTAGTTTTGCAACTCTCAGAACAAGAGTTTCAAATTGATGAAACTATTAAGTAAGAATATTTTTGGAATTTAATACAGTGCAAGTTATTAAAATAATTATTGCAATTGTTTTCTTTGTCGCATTACAAGGGCTATTGCCTCTTTATATCCCACAGTTTACTAGAGTTGATATCCCACTTGTTTTGTCTGTTTATTTGGCACTTAAACGAAACCCTATGCAAGGGACATTAGTTGGTGCAGCTACTGGTTATACTTCAGATATAGCTTCTGGTGTTAGTTTATTAGGTGCAGGTGGTTTTACCAAAACATTGATCGGATTTATTATTGCTAGTATCAATGTTCATTTTGCTATAGATAATAAATTAACTAGACTTTTTGTGCTTGTGCTAGCTTCTGTAGTAAATGTTACTTTATTTTTAGCTTTACACTATGTTTTTAATTCATTACCTATAAATTTAAACACTCCTGAAATTGTAAAATTGACAGCTTGGCAAGCAGCAGGTAATCTTATTATAGGATTTTTTCTTTTTCCTATTTTAGATCGGATCTTTACGCAAAATTCTTATGGTGGTAATGCTAGAGTTTATTAATAACTCTACAAGTTTAGTTTGTATAAAAGCCTCTTTAATTTACTTACATATATTGTTGGGTGTGAGGTGTTAAAATAAATTATGTCAAAAAAGAAGATTTTTGACGATCCAACACAACAACTTTTTAAACCTCGTGGACGAATCCTATTCTTTAAGTATTTTGTCTTGCTTCTTTTTATTGTTATTGGGGTTCGTTTTTGGTTCCTCCAAGTAGTTAATCATGAACATTATGTTAAAGCTGCTGAAAATAACCGGATTCGTGAAATACCCATTCCAGCACCACGAGGAACAATTCTTGATAGAGAAGGCAAGATTTTAGTTGATAGTACACCTACTTATAGCATAATGCTCTATCAAGAAGATATGGTAGATAAAGAGACTACCATAGAAATCCTAACAAAAAGATTTGCTTTAGATAGAAACTATGTTGTAAAAATGATGAATGCTCCAGGCTCACGTACTCGACCTGTAGCAGTAAAAACAAATGCTACTGTTAGTGATCGTGCCTGGATTGAATCGCATGAATTTGAACACCCAGAATTAAAAATAGAACTACAACCACAAAGGCGTTATCCCTTGGGTGAAGTTCTTTCACATGTTGTTGGGTATGTTGGGCAAATTGCAGAAGAACAATTAAGAGATCCAGCTTATGAATATTGTCGTCCAGGGGATATTATCGGCCAGGCTGGGATTGAACAATCTTACAATAAGATTTTAATGGGTAAAGAAGGCTATAGACGAGTTTTAGTAGATAGCCGTGGTAGAGTTTTACAACAACTTGAAGAAATTCCACCTGTTCCGGGTCAAGACATTATTACTACCATAGATTTAGATATTCAAATGGTAGCCGAAGAAGGACTAAAGGCTACAGGTCATTATGGAACTGTTGTAATAAATGACCCTAGAGATGGAGGAATTTTAGCTCTAGTTTCACATCCTGCTTATGATCCAAATCTGTTTGCTCAAGGTATAAAGCCTGCTGATTTTAACCGTCTAGTAACAAATCCTAAGCGTCCACTTCGTAATCGTGCAATACAGGATCGTTATCCTCCTGGCTCTACCTGGAAAATTCTAATGGCTGTAGCTGGTTTAGAAGAAAAAGTAGTTGCTGATAAACAAGCTTTAGCTTGTGGAGGTGGTATTTCTACAGGCGGAAGATTTGTTCACTGTTGGGGTGGACATGGCGCGCCAGACCTTAGACGAGCTATAGAAATTTCTTGTGATGGTTATTTTTATCGCCAAGGTATTAAATTAGGTATAGATAATTTAGAGAAATGGCAAGCTCTTTTAGGAACTGGTGTTAAAACAGGTATAGATTTGCCAAATGAAATAAAAGGTATTGTTCCTAGTCGTCAATGGAAACGTAGAGAATATCCTAGGGATCCACAATGGAAAGAAGCCGACATGGTTTATGCTTCTATTGGTCAATCTGGCGTTTCAACTACTCCAATACAAATTATGCATGCTGTAACAGGTATAGGGATGGGAGGACATTTCTATACGCCACACGTTTTTAAGGAAGCCCGCGCTACAGAACAAAGCCCAGCTATTATTCATAATGCTAAACCACGTGAAGCAGGTTTTGGTGAAGAAACTTGGAAAGTAGTTTCTGAAGGTATGTGGCGAGTGGTAAATGGTTCTGGTACTGCTCGTCGTGCTGCCATACCAAATTTTGATGTTTCTGGAAAAACAGGTACTGCCCAAGTTGTAGGCATCAGAGATGGTGCTACAGGTGAACAAAAAGAACATGCTTGGTTTGTCAGTTATGCTCCTAAAGGTGCGCCAGAAATAGGCGGTGTTGCACTTGTTGAACATGCTGGTCACGGTGGTACAGAGTCAGCACCAATAATTAAAGCTTGTTTTGAAGAATATTTGCGTAAGAAAAAAGGATTACCAAAAGAAGAATTAGCACAAGATACAAAACCAAACAAAGCTACTAATAATCCTGCTGCTAGAGCAGAAACACCTGTAAAACCAACTACTAAGCCACCAGTTAATAAACCAGAAAAACCAGTAGTAAAACCAGTTGCATTAGTTGAGCCTCTTAATAATCGTTCAATAGCAAAACCAGCTAATTTAGGGGGTCAAAACTAATGATTGCATTAAGAGAGACTCGAAGATGGCGTGATTTTGATTGGTTGTTGCTAATGGCGGTTTTTGGTTTGTTAGCTTTAGGGACTACAGAAATTTATAGTTCCGTACCAAGTACAGGTACAATCTATAAAGACTTTTGGTTTAAGCAAGTTATTGCAATTGCTGTTGGTTTGACTGCGTTTACATTTGTAGTCCTTGTAGATTACAGACGTATTTATAATTATATCCCACAAATTTATGTTGGAGCTTTGTTACTTTTAGTTGCAGTTTTAATCTTTGGGCATGAAGTAAAAGGGCAAAAAAACTGGATAAATTTTGGCCCTATGTCGCTTCAGCCGTCCGAGTTAGCTAAAATTGCAGTAATTTTAGCTCTATCTCGTTATCTTTCACCACTTCGCAAAGGTAATTTGCCTTGGAAAGATGTTGGAGTTGCTTGCGTTATTACAGCTATTCCTATGGGATTAATTATGTTGCAGCCTGATACAGGTTCAGCTTTAACTTTTATTCCTGTCCTAGCCTTACTGCTTTTTATGAGTGGTTTTAACTTAAAGTTAATAATTGCTACTGCTGTTACTGTTTTGGTTGTAACACCGTTAGCTTATGTACATGTACTAAAACCACATGTCTTAAAAAACTACCAAATAATGAGAATTGAAGCTATTCTTAACCCAGATTTATTTGAGCAACCCGAATTTCGCCGTGAATATGGTTATCAAACCATGCAATCTGTTATTGCTGTAGGATCGGGTGGAGTAACTGGAACAGGAATTACAAAAGGAACTCAAAGTCGACTTGGCTTTTTACCAGAGCATCACACAGACTTTATTGCTTCAGTCTTGGCTGAAGAGATGGGATTTGTTGGCAGTATTTCTGCACTTCTGTTATATTTGTTCATAATTATGCGTTCTATAGGTTTAGCTGAACGCTCCCGAGATCGATTTGGTATGTTAATCATACTAGGATTTACGGGCTTGATTTTCTTTCATGTGGTAGTAAATATTGGAATGGTTGTAGGTTTACTACCAATTATAGGTATTACGCTACCTTTAATGAGCTATGGTGGTTCTTCTGTTTTAAGTATGATGATTTTAATTGGTTTGGTTATTAATATAAACCTAAGACGTTTTGCCAATTAGAATCCTTTTTTCAGTAATTATATTTATAGATGATTAAAGCTTTTGATGCTTTATCTATTTAACTGAAAAATCAAAATTGACAGGCTTAAAAAGCAGAATTTGTTTACATAAAATATCTAATTTAAGTAAACAAATTGTTTTATATAAAACAATTAGCGAAATCTAAATAGATTAGGCCCAACTACTAAACTTTGGTTTTAGGAATAATTGTGTAAGTTTTAAGCTAAGTGTAATTTAATCCTGCTTGATTTTGGGATTTTTTCAGTTATGAAAGGTCCCCAAAATGAATAATGTTTCTTCTTATCGAGCAGCTTTAGACGCAATTTTACCAACTATAGAAAAGCCTGTTCGTTATGTTGGCGGTGAATGGAATTCTATCAATAAAAATAAACAAGAAGTTAAAGCGCATATAGCTCTTTGTTTTCCAGATACTTACGAAATAGGAATGTCCCACCTAGGATTAAAAATCCTTTATTCTGTCCTAAATAAAAATAATGATGTTTATGCTGAACGAGTTTATACACCCTGGCTAGATATGGAAAAAGCCTTGCGTTCAGCTAAATTACCACTAGCCTCAATAGAAAGTTTTACTCCCTTAAATGAATTTGATATTGTTGGGTTTTCCCTTCAATATGAAATGACTTATACTAACATATTGACCATGTTGGATTTAGGACAAATTCCAATTAGAGCAGAAGAGCGTAAAGAAACCGATCCTTTAGTTATTGGCGGCGGCCCTTGTGTTTTTAGTCCAGAACCAATTGCAGATTTTTTTGACTTTCTTTTAATTGGAGAAGGTGAAGAGTTATTAGTTGAATTTATTGATCTTTATACTAAATTAAAAACAAAAAATCTTTCCCGTAAAGATTTAATTGCCCAATTAGCTGAATTAAAAGGCGTATATGCTCCAGGACTCTATGAAGCAGTTATACCAAACTATCATGGGTTGCAAATTATTCAACCAAAAGCAGATAGTAATCCTCCATTCCCTATAATACGCCGTTATGTAGAAGATATAAATAAGTATCCTTTCCCTAGTGATTCACCAGTTCCTTTTACTGATGTAGTACATGATCGAATGGCTGTAGAAATTGCACGCGGTTGTGTAGATGGTTGTCGCTTTTGCCAAGCAGGTACTATTTACCGTCCTGTTCGTGAACGTACTCCAGAATCTATTATAGAAAGCATTACAGGTGGATTAAAAGATGGTGGTTATGATGAAGCTAGCTTAACTTCTTTATCTACGGCTGATTACACTTGTTTAACTCCTGTATTAAAGCAATTAAATAAAACCCTTGATCCAGAAAGAGTATCTTTATCAGTTTCATCTCTACGGGCCTCAGGTATAACAGAAGACCTTTCACGGGAAATTGCTAAAGTACGAACTACAGGTTTTACTATCGCGCCAGAAGCAGGTACACAAAGAATGCGCGATGTAATTAATAAAAATGTAACAGAAGAAGACGTTTTACGTAGTTGTCGAATAGCTTTTTCTTATGGTTGGAGTCAAATTAAGCTCTATTTTATGATTGGGCTACCAACAGAAACAGAAGAAGACGTAATTGGTATTGCTGAGTTAGGCAATAAAGTAAAACAATTAGGTAGAACAATGGGGGTAAATGTCAAAGTAACTGTCTCTGCCTCTTGTTTTGTTCCAAAGCCCCAAACCCCTTTCCAATGGTGTAGAATGAACTCTTTAGCAGAGTTATATGCTAAACAAGATTTACTAAGAGAAAAATGTCATCGTTATCGTCTTAATTTCAAAACACATAATGCAAAGCTTTCGCAACTTGAATGTGTTATGGCTCGCGGAGATCGTCGTATTGGACAAGTAATTGAAACTGCTTGGCAAATGGGCGCACGTTTTGATGGTTGGGATGAGCATTTTAATTATGATTTATGGATGAAAGCCTTTGAAAGAGTAGGACTAGATATAAAAGAAACACTTGAAGATCTACCTGTTAGATTGTCAGATGGCGGTTTTGCTCAACTTCCTTGGGATCACATAGACTCTTTAGTAGAAAAGAAATTTCTTGCTATTGAATATGAAAAAGGAATTAAAGCAAAAATTGCCCCACCATGTGGTTTTCCCATACGTATTATTGATGGGCGGCCTACTGCAATACCTCCTTCTTTTGAAGACTTTGAACAATTAGAAAAGAAACCTTTGCTTTGTTTTAATTGTGGTGTTGCTTGTGATTTACCTGCTATGCGTAAGGACTTGATTAAGGCTAAAGAGTTAAATCAAGAATATCGTATTGCAAAAGAAGCTAACTTAAATGCTGTAACTAATGAAGTAGAAGAATTTGACCAATCCTTACTAGAAGTTGTTCGGAGTGATGTACCCGTTAATTCACCAACAAAGTTACACCAACTAAAAGCTAATAAATCTAAGCAAGTTGAAAAACAATATCGCTATCGTGCTTCTTATACAAAACTTGAAGTTGTGCAATACCTCTCACACTTGGATTTAGTTAAAGCCTTACCTAGAGGTTTTAAGCGTGCAGGTATTCAACTATCTTATAGTCAAGGCTTTCACCCTATGCCATTAATTTCTTATGGCCCGGCCTTAGCTGTAGGTATGGTTGGAGAAGATGAATATTTAGATTTTGTCTCACCTGAAATTTTAGTAGCAAAGGATTTTTTAGAAAAAATTAACCAAGTTATGCCTATAGGTCTAAAGTTTACTGCCCTAGTTGTTCTAGCGGAAACTTCACCTTCTTTGGCAAAACTAATTAACTCGGCTGAATATAAAGTTAATCTTCAAGCTCCAGAAATTCTCTCAGCACTAAATCAGCATATTCAGCAAGAAAATTTTTCAGTTTTTGATGTAAGTCAAGAACTTGTTAATAAATTTTTATCTTGTGATGAATTTTTAGTCACACGTAACCGTAAAAATCGCTCTCAAAGTGTTGATTTGAAAAAATATGTTAAAAATCTTCGTTTTGAAAAAACTTTAAATGATAATTTCCTGGTCATGACACTAGCTATAACTAATCAAGGCGGTGCCAAACCTGTAGAAATTGTTAGTTCAATTTATGGAGTAGATGAAACTCAACAGGCTACTTTGCAAAGCCGTATAAAACGCAGCCGCCTTTATGCAGAAATTGATGGACAAGAAAAGTCTTTGCTAGAGGTTATTTAAAATAGTTTTGGTTTTGATAATGAATTAAGTTGTAAATAACAGATTCTTAAATTTAATAAAGAAGTAAGTTAAGCTTAAAAGTATCTGTTTTTAGCCTCTATATTTTAATCTAGTTATCAAACTAAAAGTTTATGGCTACCCGCTTGAGCAATTGTATCCTACTAGATCTATGAAGAGAGGAATAAATAAATGGCAAAAGAGATGATTATAAGCTCCAGCGCGCATGAAAAAAAGATTGCTATTATTGAAAATGGTACTGTTACTGAATATTTTGTAGAACGTGAAGATGAGACTCAAGGAGTTGTTGGTAGTATCTACAAAGGCCGTGTTATGAAGGTTTTACCTGGAATGCAGTCAGCTTTTGTTGATATTGGACTAGGAAGAGATGCTTTTCTTTATGTATCAGACTTTTTAGAAGAAGAAGGATTTGATGAGCTAGATGCTTTAGAAGATAAAGATACTAGCTATAAAGAGCCTGTTAGCAGTCATCATATAGCAGAACCTGTAATACCTAAAATACCTAATCCAGTAGTGAAAACTTTGGAACCAATTGATGTAGAAGATGTAGAGGATGTGGACGATATAGAAGATGTAGAAGACCCAGAAGAAGAAATGTCAATAATTCCATTGGATGATAGCTTAAGACCAGAAAGTAAAATTGTATTTGTAAATCAAGAAGTAGAGGAAATAGAAGATGATATAGAAACAAAAAGTGATTTAGAAACGGCAGTAGCTAAGCAAATATTAGCAGATGATGATATAGATGAATCTGCCATAGAATCTACTGCTGATTTGACAGATAGCACTTTTGAAGAGCCTTTGGATGAATCAATAATTACAGAAATTGTAGAATCTCCAGCAAGTGATGAAACGCTTACGACTACTCCTATAGTAGCAACAACTAGTTATATCCCTCAGGTTATTATCCCTCCTCCAACACATGATTTTATTCGTATCATTGATGAGCCAGAAGATATCATAGATCTAAAACCAGTTGAAACTAATGCTAACTTAGAGACAATTATTTCAACAGATATAGATAACACTGTTGTAACAGAATCTATTATTGATAATTCAACAGTAGAGCAAGCAAAGTCTGTAGAGACAACAGAAGCAACAGAAGCAATAGAAGTAGCAGAAGTAGCAGAAGTAGCAGAAATAGCAGAAGCAATAGAAGTAGTTGAAGAAGAACCTACCCAAAGTAAGCGTCGTCGTACTAGTCGCAAAGAACCAGCTAAAAAGAAAGCTCCAGCACGCCGAAAAACTAAAAAAGCTTCTGAAGTAGAAGAGCCTGTAGAAGAAATTAGTGCTTCATCAGTGGTTCAATACGAACGGATTATGGATGAAGAGGCTATTGAAGCAGGAGAAATGCTAAAAGAGGCTCTAATACAAAATAAAATTATTAAACAGTTAAGAGAAGAAGAAGAAAACCCTGTTTTAGAAACTAAAGTAATACCTCCTCCAGTTAAGGCTGAAAATAATGTTCCATTAGAAAGAATTGTGGATGAAGATACAAAAGATTTAGCTACCGATGAGTCTACGCTATCAGATGACTTAGCACCAGACGGTGGTGAGTCAGATGGAGAGAATTGGCAGTCTAAAAATAGCAGGGAACCTGGACATAAGCCTCATTTTAGACGTAGTAACAATAGAAGAAGACGTAGAGGAGGCCCACCTCCTGCACCACGTCCACCTGCAAATTATGGTGAGACAACACCAACCTCTACATCCCCTGTTGCTGGTGAAAGACCCGAAGTTGTAGCAAAAGAAGCACCAGGACGCTTTTATCCTCCAGCAATTACAGACCTACTTCGTGAAGGACAAGAAATAGTTGTACAAATAGCTAAAGAGCCAATTGCCTTAAAAGGTGCCCGCATCACTTCTCATATTGCATTGCCAGGTAGATATATAGTCTATATGCCTACGGTTCATCATATTGGTGTATCCCGAAAAATTTCTTCTGATGCAGAGCGTCTAAGATTAAAGAAAATAATGCTTTCTTTAAGAGATAAAGAACGCCCTCAAGGTGGTTTTATTGTACGTACTGCTTGTGAAGGCCATACAGAACAAGAACTCTATGATGATATGATGTATTTAGTACGTACATGGCAAGACATTAAGAGAAAAGCCGAAAAATTAAAGGCTCCAGCCTTAATTGCCGGTGAATTAGACTTAGTACAACGTACCTTAAGAGATCAACTTTCTGATGATATTGTTTCTATCAGAATAGATAATGAAGAAGAGTATACTAAAGTAGTAGATTTTATTAGTCGATTTCAACCTAAATTAGTTAAAAAAGTGAAGCTTTATACTTGGAAAAAACCTATTTTTGAGGAATATGGCGTTCAAGAAGAACTAGATAAAGCTATAAAACCTAGAGTATGGCTTCCTTCAGGTGGTTATATTGTAATTAATCAAACAGAAGCACTTGTGGCAATTGATGTTAATACAGGTAAATATGTAGGTAAATCCAATCGTTTAGAAGATACAATCACCAAAATAAATATAGAAGCAGTAAAAGAAATAGTTCGTCAAATACGCCTTCGTGACTTAGGTGGAATTATTGTACTAGATTTAATTGATATGGAAGAACGCAAAAACCGCTTTAAGGTGATGCAAGCTCTAGAACAAGAACTAAAAGCAGATAGATCCCCTTCAAAAGTATTGCAGTTTAATGATTTTGGATTGGTTGCAATAACTCGTAAGCGTGTTAGACAAAGTTTAGAGCGAACTTTATGTTGTCCATGTCCTTACTGTGAAGGTAGTGGATTGATTAAATCACCTCAAACTGTTTGTTATGAAATTCTAGCAGAAGCACGAAGGTTTGTTTCTGATACAGAAAACCTTCAAGCTAGTTCTGAAGTAACTTTGCGAGTACATCCAGAAGTTGCCAATGCTTTAAGGAGTACAGAAAAGAAAGTTCTTGCTGAAATAGAAGCTTATTTAGGCTGTAATGTAGTTTTACGAGGAGATAACTCTGTACATCAAGAAAGGTATGATTTTGCTATTCGCTAAATATTTTTAAACAGTTCTTTAAGATAAGGGATAAAGATTATAAGTCTTTATCCCTTTATCATTTTAGCGCAATAGTAGAACATCAGTTCCAACAGTAATCATTAATATAATGCTTAGAGTTGCATTAGTAGTAAAAAAAGCTGCATCTAGTTTTGATAAGTCATCAGCTTTTACTAAGCTATGTTGTCTAATTAATAAAATGGTAGATAGTATTACTCCAACACCTCCTAACCATTTTAAGTTAGCAATAAAGAAAAAGATTACTAATAAGACAAACACTACAAAATGAAAAAACCTAGCAAGCCATAATGCCTTTACAATACCAAATCTTTGAGGAATGGAATAAAGACCTACTTGTTTATCAAACTCATAATCTTGACAAGCATAAACAATATCAAAGCCAGCAGTCCAAAGCATAACAGTTGCTGAAAGTATTAATGGAATTGGATGAAATTCTCCTGCAATTGCTAACCAAGCTCCTGTAGGAGCAATTGACAAACACCATCCTAAAACTAAATGAGACAAGGATGTAAATCTTTTTGTATAGGAATAAATTAGGACTGAGCCTAAAGCAATAGGGGAAAGCATTAAGGTAAGTTGATTTAGTTGTGCTGAAGCAAATATAAACAATAGACTAGATATAATTGTAAAAAGCAAAACAAATTTACTAGATAATAGCCCTGCTGGAATAGCACGGTTTTGTGTACGAGGGTTAGCAGCATCGAATTTTTGGTCTACTAGGCGATTAAAAGCCATTGCTGCTGATCTAGCTGTCACCATACATAAACTAATCCAAAAAAGCTTTTCTAAGGTTGGAATACCCCCTGCGGCAAGCACTGCACCTAAGATTGCAAAAGGCAATGCAAAAAGAGTATGCTCGATTTTTATCATTTCTAGAGTAACTTTTAGATCTTTGAACATAAGTTTTTAGCTTTATATATTTTGTAAATTAAAAAAATAATTTAACTATTTTACGAGGACAGGATATGGAATACAAAGAATTACACCGATGGGATGTCTCGGCTAGCGAAGCTATTCAGATACAAAATAGCTTACGTAGTGAAGTAAGGATGGAAAAACTTACTAAAGAGATTAAGTATATTGCAGGAGCAGACATTTCATTTGAAAAATTTTCTAATGTTGTTTATGCAGGGTTTGTAGTAATTAAAGTAAAGACTCTTAAAGTCGTGGCATCATCAAGCGTTATAACAGAAGCTAAATTCCCTTATATACCAGGGCTATTTTCTTTTCGGGAACTACCTCCGCTTTTAGAAGCTTGGAAAAAATTAGAGGTAGAACCGGATGTAGTAGTATTAGATGGTCAAGGAATTGCTCACCCTAGACGATTTGGTATTGCTTCACATATGGGATTATTAATTGATCGTCCTACAATTGGTTGTGCTAAAAGCATTTTAGTTGGCAAATACCATGACTTAGCACCTACAGCAGGAAGTAGCGCTCCCTTAAAAGATAAAGGCGAGCAAATTGGTGTAGCACTTCGCACTAAAAACAAAGTAAACCCAGTTTTTGTTTCTGTTGGGCATCTAATTGACCTTGAAGACGCTGTAAAAGTTATAATGAGTACAGTTTCAAATTATCGTATTCCAGCACCAACAAGAGAAGCACATTTACTAGTTAATTGGCTTCGTACTCAATCAGGTGCAGGAAAAGTTGTTGATGATGAAGAGGAATAAAAATACAGCAAATAAAAATAGCCCAGCTTTCACTGGGCTATTTTTGTTAAATACTAAAACTATTGGTTACTTATTCTTGCTAGCTTCAACAACTGTAAAATTACCTTTTGGCTCAATTACTTGTCCAGAAACCTCATCTTTAATCCATGCTTTTACTTCATATGTGCCTGGAGTTAAATCATTTATTGGTAACATACGGCCTAAAGTAATTTGTTGTCCATTACCATCTAAATCTACAGTTTTTGCATTACCATCTTCTTTGATACGCTTAACTTCTTTTCCATCTTTGGAAATAATATATTCAGCAGCAATCTTGGGTCTTAACTCAGCTTGGTCAATTTGAACATTGTAAGCTTGTACATAAATACCAACAGGTTGTCCAACTGTAAATTGCTGTGAAACATTAGGACGAATTTTATTTGCACCAAATATAAATGGGCCAGCAGCAACTTTACCATTAAGTGATTCCACCATATCGGCAACAATCAAAGTACTGGATTGTAGTTTTTCAGAACTATATTTTGGAACTTCAAAACCTTCATGAATAATGCCTGTATGACCGCTAACTATATCTTTAACAACAATATCAACTTTATAACGGCCCGGCTCAAGAATGATATTTTTTTGGTAAACAGAACTGCGTTTAAGTTCTACTGAAAGGTCGGTTTCTCGGCAGCGAGATTCTATAATATCTTCAAAAAGACCTGCTTTACGTCCAGAAAGAGCCGTAATACGAGCATGAATATTTAGAGTTGCTTGAGAAACACCTCCAATATTTTTATAAGAGAGATCGGAGTTATCTAATTTTACAGTAAATGAACTTACTACAGAACTTTCATTAACTTTCAAGAAATGTACTCGCATATCAAAAGGTAGTACATCAAATTCAATAATAGGGTCATTTGTTCTAGCTTGAAGATCCTTAAATTTAACAGCAGGAGCCTTGCCTAAGTTGGCAATTAAAGCTAATCTTTCAAATGGGTTATCTTGAACACGTCGGCCATAAGGGAGACGATCACGATTACCAGGATTAAAAGTAGCCCGATCTTGCTTTCTGGAAAGCCCTACTTCTTCAAAGAAGTTTAGACCAGCATTAGGAACATATAACAAAGCGTCTTTTTCATCTGGATTTCGAGCAATACGATATTCCCCTGTACCACTTGGATCAACAAATTCTATCTCAACACCGTTGCCAACACCCTCTAAATATCTATAAAACCAAATTTCAAAAGGATAAGTAGAAGTTTGTCCACCACCTTCATAAAATGGACGTTGATAAGGGCCACCTGCTGGGTGGGATTCTACTTCATCTGGCGGGCCAAAAGTAATATAGATACGACCTCGATCGGTTTTCCAACCAGGTATACCAGAAGCATATTTTTCATTAGCATATGCAATACGTCGATAATATTCTTCTCTGTATTCATTTTCTGGTGTGTCTGGATCTGGATCTCTGCGAAGCCAGAATTGCTCAATAAATTGTTCTCGTTCTTCGTCGGTTTGCAATTTCTTAAACGCGGCTCTTTCATCAGGAGTAATAATATAAACTACATCATTATCTAGCCAACGCTTATAAACATTACTAGCGTCTTCTTGCTTACGCTTTTTCTTTTTACGAGGCATATTATCCTCATCTCCTGCGTAAGCTGTAGGAATGGAAGGAGTTAAAAACATTACTACTAATATTAGTGCAAATAAGGATTTAATTAGGGAGTTCCCTTTAAACATCATATAAAATAATAACCTCCTATTTCGGAAGCAACTTGTATGCTATTTTGACAGTATAGACACAAGTTTAGCTAAATTTTCTTAGATAAACAAGGCTCTCTATCCTAAAAGATACTACTAAATTTATTTAATTTATGTTGCTTCCTCTGCTGTTGGGCGTTTTCTACCACATGCCCAAGCTATTCCAATGCTTAGAATATATAAACCTATCATTGGCAGTGCAAAAACCATCATATTTGGAATATCTGTTGTAGGTGAAAGTAGTGCTGCAATAATAAAAATAACTAAAATTGCGTGTCGCCAAAAATGAATCATAAAATGATGAGTAATTAAGCCTAAACGAGATAAAAAGTAAACTATTGTAGGAATTTGGAAAACTAAGCCTAATCCTAAAATAATAGTAATAATTAAGTCAAAATACTCATTAACTTCAATCATTGGTCGAAAGTTTTCTGAAACACTTAATAAAAACTCTACTGCCCTAGGGAAAGCTATATAATAGGCAAAAGAAGCACCTAAAAAGAAAAAGAAAGAAGCCATAATTACAAAAGGCCAAACCCATTTTCTTTCATGTTCATAAAGACCAGGAGCAATAAAAGACCAAAGTTGCCAAAGTAAAGCAGGGATACTTAATGCAATTGCTCCATAAAAAGCTACTTTGATATATAGGTTAAAGCCACCTTGTAGGGTATGAACAACAATTGCGTCATTGGATGCGCTATAGTTTCCTATAGAATCAGCACGAAGTTGAAAACCTTGATCAATAAATTTATTACCTAATACAACTTTATTAGCAGTAACTACAAAGCGTTGACCTTTTTCACTAGTTTTAAGTTTAGAAAGTATAGAAGTACCAGCAGGAATAATTACACCATCTAAATTAGCTTCCTGACTAAATACATAATCAAAAGTATCATCATCAGAAAGTTTTTCTATTGGACTAATTTGTATAAGACCTTTTTCTAGCTGAACCCTTTCGGCTTTATCTAGGGCATTTCTGACAGGAGCATCTAAAAAACTATAGATTTTGTCAGAAAAAATAAAGCAGACAATAAAACATATAGCTATAGCTATGGCTGCTCTAGTTAACCTAGTACGTAGTTCATCTAAATGATCTAGGAAGGACATTGCACCTTCATTAGAATCATCATATTCTTCATCAACCTGGTTATTACTCATTGTAAAAGTGTGCCTCTTAATTTTTACTTTTAATTATTTAGTTAGACTAATGGATTGCTGGTTTTCTTCTACCTGAGATGGAGGATCAACTGTTGCAACAGGTGCTAAATTATTAGCAATTGTGCTAATGGGCTTAGTCCTTTCTACTACACCAATAGGAGGAGTAAAAATTTCTGGATTAATTTCATTGTTAGAAATATTTGATGTTTCAATACTAGTCATATTACTAGATTCTGTTTGAGTAGAGCTTTCCAAAACATTAGTAGTTTGTAGAGTATTTTCTATTGGTTCATTATTAGAACTAGAAGAGGAGCTTTTAGTTAGCATATTCATTGGGTTTAGGTCATCTTTAAGTTTTTTGATGGGGTTTAGATCATCTTTAAGCTTTCTTAAATCTTGCAAACCTCCATCTTTTTCTACTTCATTTTCCCATGCATTCTTAAATTGGTCTGAAGCCTGCCTTAGTTGTGCCATAACACGTCCAAGTTTTTTTCCCATTTCTGGCAGTCTACGAGGCCCAAAAACTATCAAGGCTATAACTGCGATAAAGAACATTTCTGTCCAACCCAAATTACCCATATACTTTTGCTCTTTCTTTGAGGTTTTCTAACCTAATAAATAAAAATAATTAAAATATTGACTGTTCTTACTTATATTTACGCTTTGTTTTTAATAGTGGATTTTTCACTTGGCTTTAATATTAGTTAGCTAACAAAGCTTAGTCAAGCAAAGCAAATTCTTGTAAGAATTAAAGTTTTGTATTTTTGCTAAATCTAAAGATAGCAAACACTAGCATCAAGTAATTAGATTAAAATAATATTATTTCTAGCTAAGCTTGACACTGATAAGTTCCTTTCCTAATATCCTTTAGCAATAAGTCCCTTTTATGGAATAGAATCTAATTATAGGTATTTATAATAGTGGAAAAATTACGAATAGTTTTAGCTGCATCAGAAGTTGTTCCTTTTGCAAAAACTGGTGGATTGGCAGATGTTGTTGGTGCTTTACCTAAAGCTTTAGCTAGGTTAGGTTGTGATGTATCTATTATAATGCCTAGGTACTCAACAATAAAAAGCGGTCAGCTATTAATTAAAGATTTAGCCGTCCCATTTGCTTATCAAACAAAAAACTGCTCTATTTGGTATGAAGAAAAAGATGGAGTGCCAATTTATTTTGTAGATATTCCAGAATATTTTTGGCGTGACAGTCTTTATGGTCATAGAGATGATGCAGAGCGTTTTGCCTATTTTAGCCGGGCAGTTTTAGAATTTTATCGCCAAACAAACAAAACTGTAGATGTATTTCATTGTAATGACTGGATGACAGGGCTTATACCTGTTTACTTACGTACTAACTATGCTAGCAATCCTTTTTTTGCCAAAACAGCCACAATTTTAACTATTCATAACTTAGCTTTCCAAGGAATGTTTGGATTAGATGCTATCTCTTATTTTGGCTTAGATAGTAATCTTGCTTATGGGCAAAAAGGCTTAGAGTTTAGCAATGTTGGAAGCGCGTTAAAGGGCGGAATTCTTTATGCTGATGCAATTACTACAGTTAGTAACCGCTATGCGCAAGAAATACAAACCCCTCAGCATGGTTTTAAGATGGATGGGTTACTTAAGTCAAGACGTTATTCTTTAATTGGGATTCTTAATGGTGTTGATATGGATGATTGGAATCCAGCAACAGATATTCATTTACCAGCAAATTATTCAGTTAATGATTTAAGTGGCAAGAAAATTTGTAAACGAGAATTATTAAAAACCTTTGGACTACCACTAGATTTAGATCGTCCATTGATTGGAATAATTTCCAGAATGACAGATCAAAAAGGATTTGATCTAATCATAAAAATTATGAATCGTATCCTGGAAACTTCTGCTAACTTTGTTTTGTTAGGTTCAGGTTCAGATTATTATGAAAGGTATTTTCAAGCGGTACGTGATAGCCGTCCTGATCGAGTTGGTGTATACTTTGGCTTCAATAATCCGCTGGCACATAGAATTGAAGCAGGAAGTGACATTTTTTTAATGCCTTCTTATTATGAGCCTTGTGGGTTAAACCAAATGTATAGTTTACTTTATGGAACAGTTCCTATTGTTCATGCTACTGGTGGACTTGATGACACAGTAGAGAATTTTGATCGAGTCAAACTAGAAGGAAACGGTTTTAAGTTTTACTCCTATAATACAGAAAAATTATTAGAACGTGTTTATGAAGCATTAATTGCTTATAATGAAACAGAACTTTGGCAGCGAATAATGATTAATGGTATGACAGAAGATTTTTCTTGGTCAAAATCTGCCAGAAAATATTTAGATGTTTACCGTACTGTAAAACAAAGATTAGTAAATAACTAAAATTAGGCTATTAAATTAAAAGATTTTAACACTTAAAACAAAACTAAACTTTTAGAAAGGTAGGTTATATTCTAATGGCGGGTAATGTATTAGAGATTACTGATAACAATTTTGGATCTGAGGTGGTGGACTCATCTGTTCCTGTACTATTAGATTTTTGGGCTGCTTGGTGCGCACCTTGCCGGATGCTTGCACCCACTGTAGAAGCAATTGCAAAAGACTATGAAGGAAAAGCAAAGGTGGGAAAACTCAATGTTGATGAAAACAATGAGATTTCTGCTAAATATGGAATTAAAGGTATTCCTACGCTTATTCTTTTCAAAAATGGTGTTGAGCAAGAGCGCGTAGTTGGAGCTACTACTAAAGATAATATTGCTCGTATGTTAGATAAACATTTATAAAATTGTTTGTTTAACCAAAAACATTAAAGCACATAGAAAAAATAGCTAAAACACGGTTTTAGTTTCTATGTGCTTTTCTAATTTTTAAGGATCTTTTTATGAGAAATATTGTAATAATTGGCACACAATGGGGTGATGAAGGTAAAGGAAAAATTGTTGATTTACTTACCCCTCATTTTGATATCGTCACTCGTTATCAAGGTGGTCATAATGCAGGCCATACGGTTGTAGTTGGTGATCGTAAATTTATCTTGCGACTTCTTCCATCAGGTATCTTACATCCAGAAACTACTTGTATTATTGGTAATGGCGTAGTTATAGATCCACAAGCACTAAAAACAGAAGTAGAAGAACTAGAAACAGTCGGAATTAATGTTTCAGGTCGGTTATGGATTAGCAACCGCGCTCATTTAATTATGCCTTATCATCGTGCTATTGATATTGCCAGAGAAGATGCTTTAGGTAATGAAAAGGTAGGAACTACTAGACGTGGTATTGGCCCAACCTATGAAGATAAAATTAGTCGTCGGGGCTTGCGAGTAGGTGATTTACAAGATAATCAATCTTTTCGTCAAAAAGTGCTAGCTAACTTAAATTTTGCTCAAGAACACTTAAAAGCTAGCGGCCATAACTTAGCTTATGACCAAGAAATGTATGAAAGTTATTTTCAAACTGCTGAAAGCTTAATCCCTTACATTAAAGATACTACGTATTTTCTTAATAGTATGGTTAAAGCAGGGAAAAACATTTTGCTAGAAGGCGCACAAGGAACAATGCTAGATATTGATCATGGAACATACCCTTATGTAACCTCTTCTAGCGCGACGGCTGGAGGAGCTAGCGTTGGCACTGGACTTGGCCCAGGGAAAATTAGTGGCGTACTTGGAATTACTAAAGCATATACTACTAGGGTAGGAAGTGGCCCATTTCCTACAGAGCTAAATGATGAAATTGGGGAGCATTTAAGAAAACGTGGAAGTGAATTTGGTGCTGTAACAGGTCGCTCACGTCGCACAGGTTGGTTTGATGCTTTAATAGTTCGCTATAGTGTTTTAGTAAGTGGAATAGATACAATAGCTTTAACCAAATTAGATGTTTTAGATGAAATGCCAGAAATAAAAGTATGCACAGGTTATCGCTACAAAGGCGGAGAAATAAAGGAAATTCCTGCTCTAGCTAGTGCTTTAGAACAAGTTGAACCTATTTACAAAACTGTTAAAGGTTGGCAACAAAACACTGCTCAAATAAAAAATTATCAAGAACTACCACAACTTGCACAAGATTATGTAAAAGTGCTTGAAGATCTAGTAGAATGCCCTATAGGAATGATTTCAACTGGGCCTGAACGAGACGAAACTATTTTCTTACCTAATCAATTAATGCAGGGTTGGTTAATGAAATAAATAAAATTAACAAGCTAAATAATTGCCAAGTAATATTGCTCAATAGAAATAAACTTCCTAATATTTTTAATGTTGGTTGGCAAAGATTTTTTAGGACTTAACTAATCAAAATGAACCATGATCTTACAGTTATTGGAGGCGGTTTAGCTGGAAGTGAGGCGGCCTGGCAAGCAGCGCGTTTTGGCCTTAAAGTTAAGCTTTATGAAATGCGCCCAGAAATGCCAACCCCAGCCCATAAAACCGACAAGTTAGCTGAAATTGTTTGTAGCAATTCGCTAAAATCTGATGAAGTTGGAACGGCTCCCTATCTTCTAAAAGAAGAATTAAGACGTGCTGGCTCTCTTCTTTTACAAGTAGCAAATAGATGTCGAGTGCCAGCAGGCGCAGCACTTGCAGTTGATAGAGAAATATTTTCTAGTGAAGTTACTAGGGAAATAGAAGCTAATCCAAATATAGATTTAATACGTTCGGAAATGCCTGTTATAGCTGATCAAGGGCAAGTTATAATTGCTAGCGGGCCGCTAACATCAAAAAGCCTATCTGAAGCAATATCTAAACTTACTGGCACAGAGCATCTTTATTTTTATGATGCTATTAGTCCAGTAGTTGACGCAGAAACTATAAATTATGATAAAGTTTTTCGTGCTGCTCGATATGATAAAGGCGATAAAGATTATATTAATTGCCCAATGACAGCCGAAGAGTATCAAGAGTTTTATCAAGCTTTAATTACAGCAGAATCAGTTGCAACTAAAGATTTTGAAAAAGCAATGTATTTTGAAGGTTGTTTGCCAATAGAGGAACTAGCTAGACGTGGACGCGATACACTACGTTTTGGCCCAATGAAGCCTGTTGGACTAATTGACCCTAAAACAGGTAGAATTGCTTATGCGGCTGTCCAACTACGTCAAGAAAACTTGATGGCAGATAGCTACAACTTAGTAGGTTTTCAAAACCATCTTAAGTTTGGTGAACAGAAAAAAGTTTTACAATTAATTCCTGGACTAGAACAAGCTGAATTTATTAAGTATGGACAAATTCACCGAAATACTTATATAAATGCTCCAGATTTACTTAATGAATTTTTACAGGTAAAAAAAGATCCTAGAATTTACTTTGCTGGTCAAATTTCTGGGGTAGAAGGCTATGTTGAATCAATTGCTACTGGACTAGTTGCAGGAATTACTGCTGCAAAAGTAGCAAAAAATCTTAATCCTATTGCTGTTCCTCGTCTTAGTGCTATAGGTAGTTTGCTAAATTATGTTGCTAATTGTGAAGTAAGACCCTATCAACCAGCAAATATAACTTTTGCCTTGTTACCAGCTTTAGACAGTGAACTAAGACGTAAAATTAAGCAAAAGGCAGAGCGTAAACATTTACAAGTCAAAATGGCTTTAACTGCCTTTGATGATTGGTTAAAACAAGTTTTTCCTGCTTAAGAGTAAAATTAGGATGATGTTAAAAAGACTAATACTACTGCTTGTTATTTTTGGATGTTTTTCTGGGCTAGCTAGCTTGGCTCAGAATGTCAAACCTTTTACTCAAGATGATAAAGAAGAGAAAAAAGCTGTTAAACCTCAAGATGATAGCGTTGTAAAAGTAAAAACCGAACTTGTAACAGTGTTAGTTTCTGTAACAGATCAAAAAGGAAATCTGGTTAATAATCTAGCAAAAGATGATTTTGAACTTTTAGAAAACACCATCCCCCAAGAAATATTTACCGTAGCTAGAGAAAATACTGCACCATTAAGATTAATAGTTCTCTTTGATACAAGTGTAAGTGTTAAGCCAAAAATAAAATTTCAACAACAAGCTGCTACAAAATTCTTTAAGTCTGTTCTTCGCCCTGTAGATCGTGCCGCGCTACTTAGCTTTAATCATGATGTAAGAATTGAACAAGATTTTACTTCTGATGTAGAAGCTTTGCTAAAAGCTTCTCGTTCACTTAAAGCAAAAGGTGGAACAGCACTTTATGATGCTATTTATCTAGCAGCACAACAGCTTGAAAAAGTTTCTGGCCGACGAGTTATTGTAGTTATTTCAGATGGTTCTAATGTAATTAGTAAAACCACGCTAGAAACAGCACTAAGATTAACTGAGCGTGCCGATGCTGTAATTTATGGAATTTATACAGCTACTAAGCTAGATGAAGAAGGCGCAACATTAGGCGATAAAGAGCTAGAAAAAATTTGTGAACGTACAGGTGGAGAGGTATTTTTCCCTAAGGATATTAATGATCTAGATGATAGTTTTGCTAGACTAGCTGCTGTTGTGCGTGCGCAATATGTTTTAACTTTTTACCCTGCTAATGAACAAAACAATGAGCAAACGACTGTAAATTATCGAGCCTTAAAGGTTAATGTAAAAAATCCTGACTTGAAAGTTAGAGCTAGAAAAGGCTACTATGCTAGCAAAGACTAGCAATTAAAATTCCCAAAACTTAGGAATAACTTCTTTATGCAATCATACATGGACAAATTTATTGATCATTTAATGTACGAACGTAACGTATCTGAACACACTTTACGTAATTATAGAATAGATTTAGAAAGTTTTGCTGATTATTTAGCTCCACAAGATAATATGGGCAATCGAGCAGAAATAGATGTCAATAAAATAGATGTAATTACGGTACGAGGCTATATTTCCTCACTTTATCAAGGAAAAAAGAAAAAGTCTTCTGTTGCCAGACGTTTAGCTGCACTTAGATCGTTTTTTAAGTATCTTTGTCAAGAAAAAGTAATTCAAGAAAATCCTGCAAAATTAGTTGCATCTCCAAAATTAGAAAAGAAAATTCCTAATAGTTTAACTGTAGAAGAAGTTATTAAGTTCTTAGAGGTTCCAGAACGTGATAGTGTTTTAGGTAAACGAGATCGAGCTATTTTAGAACTGCTTTATGGCTCAGGTCTTAGAGTCTCTGAACTAGTAAACTTAAACTTAAATGATTTGGATTTTAATAACTTAGCCTTAAGAATTAAAACTAAAGGTAAAAAAGAAAGAGTAGTTCCTTTTAGCCCGCATGCCAAAGTCGCTATAGAAACTTACCTAGGCGTTCGAGGTCAGCTTTTAGCTGAAGCAAACGAAGATATTCGTGAGTCAATGGTACTTTTTCTTAATTATCAAGGGACACGTATCACTACTAGATCTGTAGGTAGAATGGTTGATAAATATATTGAACAATGTTCCGACATGCATCATATTAGCCCACAAGCCCTACGTCATTCCTTTGCGACACATTTACTTAGTGCTGGAGCAGACCTAAGATCTTTACAAGAACTTTTAGGACATGCTCGTTTAACTACTACTCAGCAATATGCTCAACTAGTTGCAAAAGCAGGAGATCAAGGAAAATAGAAGCGAGAAATATGACTAGTTCTTTAATCTCAACAGATGTTGATCTTAATAAAAAAGCTGTTGTTTTGTTAAGTGGTGGATTGGATTCTACAACAGTTTTAGCAATTGCTAGGGCTGCAAAATATAAAATTTATGCTCTTTCCTTTTGTTATGGGCAGCGTCATGATATTGAGCTAGAAAAAGCTAAAGAAATTGCTAAACATTTTGCTGTAGCTGAACACGCCATAATTAACATAGATCTGCGTCGTATAGGTGGATCAGCCCTAACAGCAGAAATTGCTGTTCCTAAAGAGCGATCTTTAACAGAGATGGAAAAAACTATCCCTGTAACTTATGTTCCTGCTAGAAATACAATTTTTCTTTCTTTTGCCTTAGCCTGGGCCGAAGTATTAAACGCCTCTGATATTTTTATTGGAGTAAATGCTTTAGATTATTCAGGTTATCCTGATTGTCGCCCAGAATATATTGCTGCCTTTGAAAAACTTGCAAACCTGGCTACAGGTGCTGGAGTAGAAAACCGTTTATCTTTCCATATTCACACACCATTAATTAATCTATCCAAAGCAGAAATTATTAAGCAAGGTCTAGAGTTAGGTGTAGATTATTCATTAACACATAGTTGTTATGACCCTAATGAGATGGGGTTAGCTTGTGGTTGCTGTGATAGTTGCCAACTGCGCTTAAAAGGCTTTCAAGAAGCTAAAGCAACAGATCCTATTAAATACCAATAATACCAATAATTTATCTTTAGTTGTTCATAATGTTAGGAAATAGAGAAAATTTTTGGTAATCTCTTGTTTCTACTACAACTTCCTAAAATGGCATTACCCTAAATATTTAATTAGATAAGTGCGGAGGTCATCATGTTATGACAGAATTCTCATTTAAACATAAACTACGCTATTGGTTTGATAATACTATGTCTAAAGGCACAGTTGCACTAATTGGGTGGCTAGGCATTATATCTGCCATAATGATACTAATTATTTCAATAGTGGTATTACTTCTTACTCCAACAAAAATGGATGGTACAGAATTCACCTTCACAGAATTACTATGGATGGGTTTGATGCGGTCAATGGATGCTGGAACTATAGGCGGTGATGATGGAAACTGGATGTTTCTTAGTGCAATGCTTGCTACAACATTTGGGGGAATTTTTATCTTTAGTACCTTAATAGGTTTACTTACAGCAGGAATTGAAAGCCAAATAGAAAAATTACAAAAAGGACGTACTCTAGTAGTTGAAAATAATCACACTGTAATTTTAGGTTGGTCTGCACATGTTTTTACAATTATAAGTGAGTTAATTGTAGCAAGTACTAATCAAAAATACTCCTGTGTTGTAATTCTAGCTGATAAAGATAAAATGGAAATGATAGATGAAATTCGTAATAAAATTGGAAAGAATACAGGAAAATTACGCATTGTTTGTCGAACTGGAAACCCAATGGATATACTTGACCTAGAATTAGTTAATTTACCAGGGTCAAAATCAATTATTGTTCTAGGTGCTGAAGACGATGAGCAAGATGCACAAGTAATTAAAACCCTATTGGCAATTACTAATAATCCTAACCGACGTAAAACCCCTTATCATATTGTAGTGGAATTACATAATCCTAGAAATAACGATATTATTGGTATTATAGGAGCTAATGAAATTGAAGTTGTGCAAAGTGAAGATATTATTGCTCGTATAACGGCTCAAACTTGTCGTCAATCAGGGCTTTCTGTAGTTTATACAGATTTGCTTGATTTTGGTGGGGATGAAATTTATTTCCAACAAGAACCAAAATTAGTAGGCAAAACCTTTAGTGATAGCTTGTTGCTTTACAACAAAGCAGCAATTATTGGTTTGCAATATAAAGATAATAGTGTTGCACTTAATCCACCTCACAACACAGTTATTAAAGATGGTGACAAAGTAATAGCTATTGCAGAGGATGACGATAAAGTAATTTTCTCAGGATTAAGTATTAAAATTGCAGAAGATGTAATTGTGAAAGGCAAGAAAAAAGAAATAAACCCAGAAAGAACAATTATCTTAGGTTGGAATAAACGAGCCTCAAAAATAATTAATGAATTGGATAATTATGTTGCACAAGGGTCATCTTTACTTGTTGTTGCTGAAATAGCCGAAGCAGAAGAAGAAATTAATCAAGATTGCTCTGAATTAAAAAATCAAACTGTTAGTTTTCGTCTTGGTGACACTACAGACCGGTTTTTACTTGATGAGCTTCAGATGCAAAGCTTTAATCAAATTATTGTTCTTTGTTATTCTGAATATATGGATGCTCAAAAAGCAGATGCTTGTACTTTAATGACATTACTTCATCTACGCGATATAGAATCAAAAAGCAAATCTAATTTTGCCATAGTAAGCGAAATGATGGATGTTAATAATCGAGAGCTAGCCAAAGCTACTAATGCTGATGATTTTATTGTTAGCGATCGTCTTATCAGCTTACTATTAACTCAAATTTCAGAAAATAAATACCTTAACCCAATTTTTGCTGATATTTTTGATCAAGATGGTTCAGAAATTAGCATGAAACTTGCAAATGAATATGTTCTAGCAGGTAAGAAGATAGATTTTTACACTGTAGGTGAATCTGCTCGTCGTCGAGGTCATATTGCAATTGGTTATCGTATAGCTGCTGAAAGCCAAAATGCTGATAAAGCTTATGGTGTTAGACTTAATCCAGATAAGTCAGAACTTGTTACATTTACAGAAGAAGATTCTATTATAGTTATTGCTGAAGACTAGAAATTACAAGTCATAAACCAACTAGGAGTAAGATTAAGCATAACGCATTAATCTTACTCCTAGTTAGCTATTTATTGCGGTTGACGTTGGGAAACTAGGCGTTTTGCCATATTACGAAGCACGTCAGGGACACCTTTATCTTTAGTTAAAGATTTTAAGTCTTTTAATTGCAATCTATTAACAAAAGACATAGAGAAATTAATTGGTGTACGTGGATTAAGTGCTAAATTATGAATAATAAGGTAGTTACTAACCCAATTACGATTCATACAAATTATTCTTAATACTTCTTCACTAATACCTTTGATTTTAGCAAATTTTTCTACTTCTCCTTCTGTAATCTTAGGGTTTTTAACTACTGCTGAAGAAACCATTTTATTAGAATCACGAATTAACAATGCTCTAACATCCCGTCCACCCTTAAGACCTAAAAAGATCTTTTCTTTTGCTGAAGCTTTTGCAACTATTTGATAAATAGATAGTTGTTCGTCTGATAACTCTTCACCATCTTCTTTAACTTCAAAAAGCAGTCTACGTAGTTCTGCTTCAGGGTCAAAATTAAGTCCTGGGTCAGTATCTTCGGCCTTAATTCCAACCTCTTTTTCAAAACTTGCTACTACAGATTGAAACTCATCTTCGGAAACATCTACACCTAGTGCTTGAGCTAAACGGGCGCGAGCTTTTTGTTCTTCTGCAACACGAGCAGCACCTAGCTCTTTTTCAAAGAACTCTGTTTTTATTTCACGGGCGCGGCGTTCTGCTTCTGGGCTACGGTGTGGGTTAGCTAAAATTGCATCAATGATGGCAGGATATTGAATAAGACGTTGTTGGTTAATGGTAATGGCTTCTAGCAAAGAGGCATTATTACTACGAGATGCAATCATTGCAATTGCTTCATCAGCCGTATTTTTATTTAAGATTATAGCTTCTATTATGTTATTGGTAGCTTTGGGCCAACCTGCTAAAAAATTAAGTACTTCTACAGGTGAATTAGAGTTTTGAGCAATTGGTAATAATGCTGCTGGATCAAAATTATTTAATGTGGCTTGTGCGGCTGTGCGAATGTCTTCTTCTGGGTCTTGACCAAGCAAAATCAAAGCCTGCAACATATCTTCTTGTGATAGAGGAAGCATTCCCCGTGCTGCTGCTAGGCGGGCCGGTTTTGGGGCATTGCCTGATTTGATTGCATTAAGTATTGGATTAGACATAGTTTTGTTATTGTCCTCAAATAAACAAATATAAGTTAGTAGAATAAGTTAGCCACAGAAAAACAGCTTTTCCTGTGGCTAACTTTATAGAACTTTAGGTTTATAAATTAAGCTGCTCCACAACATTTTTTGTGTTTTTTACCTGAGCCACAAGGACAAAGCTCATTTCGTCCAACTTTATCTGAATTTACTACAGTTTGCTGTTTGTCTTCTTCTGGATCAACCTCTCCTGTTACAGAAGGTGCTGCTGCTTTGGTAAAAGTGATATTCATACGTTGGGATTTACGCCCAATTGAAGGCAATGTAAATGATTGAGATGCAACAGGTGTTTTAGGTGTAACAGCTTGAACAGCTTCTTCAACAGCTTTAGGTTCTTCACGTACAAATTTTAGATGGAATAAAATTTTAATAGTTTCTTCATCTATTCGTTCAATTAAACTATCAAAAAGTTGTTTGGTGATTTTCTTATACTCTACTAATGGATCTTTTTGACCATAACCTACAAGTCCAATACCTTGTTTTAAGTGATCAACATTAAGTAAATGATCTTTCCATTGTTGGTCAATAACTTCTAACATTATCATTCTTTCATAATGTTTTAAGAAGTCGGCAGTTGCCACTTCTTCTTTATCTTTATAGCTTTTATGGATTAACGGCCAAACAAGACTTTTAATTTCATGATTGGTAAGATCGTCTAGCTTTCTACTATCAACTTCATCAACTTCATAGTTATAGAGTTCTTTAAGTTTTAATTTTAACCCATCATAGTTCCAATCCTCTAAACCACCATCAGCAGGAATAAGCTCATCTACCATATCTTCAAAGAAATCTTCTGCAATATGGATAAATTCACGAGCATTTTGATTTACAAGTAGTTCTCGGCGCAAACTATAGATAGTTTCTCTTTGTTTATTCATAACATCATCATATTCAAGTAAGTGTTTACGAATAGAGAAGTTATGTCCTTCAACTGATTTTTGTGCTGCTTCTATACGTTTACTAACAATGCCGCTTTCAATCGCTACGCCTCGCTCCATACCTATTCTTAGCATAAAGTCTTTGATCTTATCTCCGCCAAAGATACGCATTAAGTCATCTTCTAAAGAAAGATAAAATCTAGAAGAACCTGGATCGCCTTGACGACCTGAACGGCCACGTAATTGATTATCAATACGACGGGATTCATGGCGTTCTGTACCAAGAATATGTAATCCACCTAAAGCAATTACTTCATCATGTTCTTTATCAGTAATTTCTTTTGCTTTCTTAAACTCTTCTTCAAATTGTTCTGGAGTAGCAAGAGCAGGGTTGATTTCACGTTTTTTCAACATCTCTTTTGCTAGTGCTTCAGGATTACCACCTAATAAAATATCTGTACCACGACCAGCCATATTTGTAGCAATCGTAACAGCACCTTTACGACCTGCTAGAGCAACAATGTCAGCTTCACGAGCAGCATTTTCTGGTTTAGCGTTCAAAACATTATGAGGAATATTAAGTTTTTTAAGTTGTTTAGCAAGGTTTTCAGAACTATTTACTGAAACTGTACCGACTAAGGCAGGCTGGCCTTTGTGGTGTATTTCTTTAATTTCTTCTACTACAGCTTCCCATTTTTCTTCTGCTGTACGGAAAACTACATCAGAGTAATCCTTGCGTACCATTGCCCGATGTGTTGGAATAACGATTACATCTAAATTATAAATTTTACCAAATTCTGCTGCTTCTGTTTCTGCTGTACCAGTCATTCCGGCCAGCTTTTTATACATACGGAAGTAGTTTTGTAGGGTAATAGTTGCTAGGGTTTGATTTTCACGCTCGATTTTTACGCCTTCTTTAGCTTCTACTGCTTGATGCAACCCATCTGACCAACGTCGTCCAGGCATTATCCGTCCAGTAAACTCATCAACAATAATTACTTGATCATCTTTAACTATATAGTGTTTATCACGAATAAATAAAGAGTGTGCTTTTAGGGATTGATTAAGACAATGTAGGATCTCAATATTAGAAGGGTCAAAAAGGTTTTCACATTTTAAGAATTCTTCTGCTTTGTCTACACCAGTTTCTGTTAAAACAGCAGAATGAGCTTTTTCATCAATTTGATAGTCTTCATCTTTTTTTAATTTAGGGATAAGTTCGTTGGCAATTTTATATTTTTCTGTTGAGTCATCAGAAGCACCAGAAATAATTAAGGGTGTTCGGGCCTCATCTATTAAGATTGAATCAACTTCGTCAACTATTGCAAAATTATGACCACGTTGCACACAAGTAGCTAGGTCAAATTTCATATTATCTCTTAAATAATCAAAGCCAAACTCATTGTTAGTTCCATAAGTAATGTCTGCTTTGTAGGCTTCTTGACGTTGGAAATCATCCAGATCATGTTGAATACAACCGACTTTTAGCCCTAAGAAACGATAAATTTTACCCATCCATTCCGAGTCCCGTTTGGCTAAATAATCGTTTACCGTAACGATATGAACCCCTTTTCCTTCTAAGGCATTAAGGTAGGTAGGTAATGTTGCTACTAAGGTTTTACCTTCGCCAGTTCTCATTTCTGAGATAGCACCGCTATGAAGGATCATTCCTCCAATTAATTGCACATCAAAATGACGCATTCCAGTAACGCGGCGGGAGGCTTCTCTTACTACAGCAAAAGCTTCTGGAAGAAGATTATCAAGGGTAGCACCTTGTTCAAGTTTTTCTTTAAACTCGGCAGTTTTGCCTTTTAATTGGTCATCTGAAAGGGGTTTAATTTTGTCTTCCAATGCGTTAATTGCTTCAACGATTGGTCTTAATTGTTTTACTCTGCGCTCATTAGCACTGCCAAAAATCTTGGTCAAAATCTTATTTAACATAATAATTAATATTTACCGTTTCCAAATTTTAATCTTACTAACCCAACGTCAAGTATCAAATATAAAGATAAACTTAAGGCAATGGATTGTTATCCAACAATTGTAAAAGAAGCTAAATCTTGCGTCAAGAAAGCCGTATGTTAAACAAGTTGTTATTAATCAAATAGTTGTTATTTGTTGCAAATGAGATGGTTAGATTTACGTTTTTTTCTGTATAAACTATAATGGCTAGAAAAATTTTTGAGGTCTTTTTATGAAATGCCCAATTTGTCACCAAGAAACTACCTGGGAAAATAATCCTACTCGCCCATTTTGTTCTGAACGCTGCCAATTAATGGATTTAGGTAAATGGGCCGATGGAGACTACCGTATTAGTGGTAATCCAATATCAGAGCTAGATAAAGATGCTGCTGATTCTTTAACAGAAACTTCCCAAAAGTCAAAATCAGATTTTATTAATTAAACAAAAAGTTGGTATTTATGACAGAACATAAAAATCTTAGTGATGTTACTAGTCCTGTGTGTCGTTTGCGTTTTCGTCGTCGAGCTAAAATTGTTGCCACAATTGGCCCTGCTTCCAGTTCATTGGAAGTAATGAGAGAATTAGTTAATGCTGGGCTAGATGTAGCGAGAATTAATATGTCTCATGGTAGTCATGAGGCTCATGCCCAAGTAATAGGCTATTTGCGGGCTTTAAGCGAAGAAGTTCACCGACCTATTGCAATTTTATTAGATCTATGTGGGCCAAAAATTCGCACAGGTAAACTTAAAGGTGGAAAAGCAGTAGAACTGCAAGCAGGAAGTTTATTAACCATTACTTCAGAAGAAATTGAAGGCGATGCTAAACGAGTTAGTGCTAGCTACCCTTATTTAACTCAAGATCTAAGAGTTGGCGATAAGATATTGATAGATGATGGTTTACTAGATTTTGTTGTGGAAAGTAAAACGGAAAAAGAAATAGTTTGCCGAATAATTCATGGCGGGATGTTAGGGCAAAATAAAGGGATCAATTTGCCAGGAATTCCGCTTTCTATTCCTTCAATTACAGAAAAAGATAAACGTGATTTAGCTTTTGGTATTCAACAAGGTGTAGATTATGTAGCACTTTCCTTTGTGCGTTCAGCAAAAGACTGTCAAGAGGCACAAAACTTGATTGAACAACTAGCTAAATCTACTGATAGTCATCAACCTCCGTTAATAGCTAAAATTGAAAAGCGAGAAGCACTAAAAGAACTAGATGATATTTTAAAAATTGCTGATGGAATTATGGTTGCACGGGGCGATTTAGGCGTTGAAACTTCAACAGAAAGTGTTCCTGTTTACCAAAAAGAAATGATTCGTAAGGCAAATCAAGTAGGTAAAATAGTAATTACTGCTACACAAATGTTGCAATCAATGGTAGATAATCCACGTCCTACACGTGCCGAGGCTTCAGACGTTGCTAATGCGGTGTTAGATGGAACAGATGCAGTAATGTTATCAGGTGAGACTGCTGCTGGTGCTTATCCTATAGATTCAATTAAGACAATGGATCGGATTGTTTGCTATACAGAAGAAGCTGTTTATAAACAAAAGATCTTGCAACAAAAAGATCGTCGAGTAAGAGAACTGTTAGCTTCAGGTGGTGGAACAGGTTCCTATGGTCGAGCATTAGCTGAAGCGGCTGCATTTGCTGCTGATGAGGTGGCTGCACCATTAATTGCTGTATTTACTGAAGGTGGTTTTATGGCTCAACATATTTCTGCCTTACGACCAAAACAAGACATAATAGCTTTTACTCATATATTAGAAACACACCGTCGTTTGGCTGCTGTTTGGGGCATAGAAAGCTTTTTGCTACAAACTAATGGTTCAACAGCCTTTTTAGAAATTGCTGATAAAATGTTGGTAGAGTTAGGTTTAGCTGATGTTGATGACACCATAATTATTGTTGCTGGTACTATTGAAGGAATGCCACTTTCCAACATGGTTAAACTTCACAAGGTAGGCGAAACTAGTAAGTAATCATTGGATTTACTAAAAATTTAATTTCTAAGGATGTTAAAAGAAATGCGTAAAACGTTTTTTGGGGTGCTAATAGCACTCCTAATTTTTTGTTCACTTCCAATAAGACCAATAAGTGCTTATTCATCAGGAAATGAAACCGATGAAGGCTATCAAGCAATTAGTGTTAGATCGCTAAAAGCACACCTTAATTTTTTAGCTTCTGATATGTTAGAGGGTAGGGAAGCAGCAACCAAGGGCTATGATATTGCTGCTGGATATGCTGCTAGTTTGTTTCAACAATGGAACTTAACTCCAATAGTCCCAACAACAGCAGGTGAAAAAAGTTATTTACAAACATTTTCGCTACTAGAAATAATTAGTAAAAATAAAGAGACGCTACAACTCATTACAAAAGAAGGGTATAGCCAAACTACTAAAGAATTTACAAACCGAGTGCATTTTTTTACAAATCGTGCAAACACTACAGTTTCAATTAATGCTCCTGTTGTATTTGCTGGATATGGGTTGGTTGTACCAGAAATTAAATATGACGATTTTGCAGGTATTGATGTTAAAAATAAAATAGTTGTAGTTATGGGGCATGCACCGGGTGAAGGCGATGACAAATCTTACTTTTATAAACAAGAAAATCGCAACCGCTTTTTTAATGGTGCAGAAATTTTTGAAAAACAGAAAAATGCTCAAGAACGCGGTGCAGTGGCTATGTTGTTAGTTCGTGATCCATTAGGAAAACATGAATCAATGCTAATGAATTTTGCTACTAACATTTTTCAAAAGTTTAGAAATAATATTAATGCTCCTACACCAAGAAGACGGATGGTTTTGGCTGAAGATAACAACACAACAGACCGTATTCCAATTATTAATATTTCAAAAACTGTTAGTGATGAGCTTTTTAATAAGTCTGGAATCTCACTAACAGAACTTCAAACGGAAATAGACAAAAATCTAAAACCAAACTCAAGAGAATTAACAGGTAAACAACTTAAATTTGACTTAGAAGTTGAGCATAAATTACTTAATACTACTAATGTTGTAGGGATGTTAGAAGGTTCAGATCCTAACTTAAAGAATGAGTATGTAGTTTTAGGAGCGCATTTAGACCATGACGGCACTAGAGATGGTTATATTTGGAATGGTGCAGATGATGATGCTTCTGGAAGTTCTGCAATACTGGAGTTAGCTTTTGCTTTTAGTCGTGCAAAAGAACGTCCTAAACGCAGTATTATCTTTTGTTTATGGGGAGCAGAGGAAAAAGGTTTGCTTGGGTCTGAATATTTTACTGATCATTCACCTGTGCCACTGGAAAAAATCACTGCTATGGTGCAACTAGATATGATTGGCCGAGATGTTGAACCGCGACCACATCAGCTAACTAATGGACGGGAAAAACCTAAAGATCTTCGTCGCTATATTTACACAGAAATTTCTGCTCAATCGCCAGAAATGGGAGAAATCTTAACTCAAGCTAACAAGCAAGTGGCTTTAGAACTTAACCATGAGGCAAACTTAAGGGTTTCTGGAGGCTCAGATCACTACTCATTTTTTGCAAAAAAAATTCCAATACTTTCAATTGATGATGGGGTTTTTCATCCTGATTATCACCAACCAAGCGACACAGTAGAAAAAATTAATTTTGAGAAAATTTTCTTTGTCACCCAATTAACTTACTTAATTGGTCGTGAAATAGCCAACCATCCTACTAAAATTAAATGGGATGAATCAGTAAAAGTAGCTGATAACAAATAGAAGTTTTTCTTTTAAGTTTAATTGTTGCCACGTTAGTAGCATTTATTACTAGCCCGGTCATTTATGGCTGGGCTTATCTTAATCTTAGCTAAAAGGATTTATTAGTTCTTTTAGTTCTGCTAAAGAATTTTTAGCAATTATCTTATAAACTAAGTATTGGCAATTAGGAGGAAGTTCTTTAGCTACTAAAATATCAACAATCAAAAAGCTTTTTGATTTATTAATACCTTCTTTCCAATCTTTATTTCTTGCATCACGAAAGCTTGAATTACCAGACTCAACACCAATTGCAGTTAACAAGGCTTTTGCCCAGCGTAATAACTCAGGCCAATAAGAGATTACTATTATGGAAATATCTTTAGGTGGAGTAGGATATTTTTGTGCATCTTGCTGAACAGAACGAGAATTTAAGAGCTTTAAGTTAGCTGGTAAATTTTGTTTTGCTGTATCAACTCGTCCATACATTGCAACAGGAATTGCACCTTCAAGCAGATTATTACAATCTTCTAGGCTAGCTTCACGTACAGGAAATTTTGTTGCTAAGTGAATTTCCTTAGCTAAAAGTTTACGGAGTTCTTTGCTAGGGTCAATAACTAAAAAGTGGTCTGGAGATGGTCTTTCTAACCATTTTGGAAGCTGTTTTTGAAGTTCAGAAATAGTAAAACCTTGGTTACGAATTTCTTTTAGAAAAGATAAAATTAAATGATCTAGCTTAAGCTGATTATCTATTTGTGGTAAGCGTTCGCGCACATAAAAACCGCTTCCTTGACGTATTTCTAGCCAACCTCTTTCGGCTAAATCATGATAAATAGTTGTTACAGTATTATGATGAATACTTAGGCGGCGAGCTAATTCACGGGTACTAGGTAATTTTTGATTAATTTTTAAGTCATTGCTAACAATTGCTAGCATTATTTGTGTTGCTAATTGTTCATGAATAGAAACTTCGCTATCTTTAGCTATCCATAGGTGCATAAATTTACATTCCAATTATTTTTAAGTATTAAAAATTTGGCTTAACGCTTAAGCAGATTTCTATCTATCTTAAATCGATGATGTGACAGAGAATCTTTTCCTACGTTTACTAGTGTAGGTGTAAGCGAAGCCGAAAAAGGAGAAGCTATTTCTTGGACTTTTGGATAAATTAAAATGCCGTGTTGACTAGCTAAATCTTCATCTTCATCAAAACGAGTTTGAAGGGTTTGAATAGTTGTTTCATTAAAGACTCGATGTAAAAACCAGCTAGCCCAAGAATTACCTGTAAATGGGTTAGTTTGATGAGCTAAAATATTAGCTGGTTCATTAGGTCTAATTACTGCTCTAGTTGGTAAATTAGAAAAGTAAAAGCCATCAAAAAGGTCTAAAGAGTTTACATGGTAGCTAGCAAAAAAAGCACAACTAGCTGTTATTGCATCAATTAATGAAACATCAGGAGTAGTTTTTGAGGATAAAACTACAGATTCAGCATTTACAACAGCTTCTTGCATTGCATCTTGAATTTTTAATTTTGCTAAAAAAGATGCAAGTTCTGTTGTTAAAGAAAAAAGTTTGCTAAAGGTAAAATTTTGTAGAAGCCGTCCTAAGCGTTTTAGCACATCTATAATTCCACCAGAAACATCTAGGTAGGCACAGGCAACAGAAAGATCTATGGATAATTCGCCTAAAGTTAAGTCTCGTTGTTTAGGCAAACGACCGGCAGTATTATTTTTTAATAAATAGTCAGGGAAAATTTCTCTTAACCTAACAGGGATTTGGAAAGCATCAAAAAAATTGACATTATGAACGTGTGGCAATGTAGCATAAAGGTGAAGAGGTGTAATGCCGCTAGCTATTAGGCCGGTTATTAAGCTTCCACCGCTTACACCAGCTAAACGACGCAGTATAACACCGGAATCTAGACAATATTTAATGGCTGGTAAGGAGGAAACTTTCCACATTCCGCCACCACTTTCTACTAAATCTAAATGAATAGCTTTTTTGTCACGTTTTGTTTTACTAACTTTTTTATTTTGTTTTTCTAAAGAAATTTCTTGATTAGACATAAAAAGTAATATGCCATTTTTTTGTCCTGATTGGTAGTTAGGAAATATGCCAAGACAAGCTTTTTTAGAGAGTTATGCGGAAAGGTTTTGGATTATCCCCTAGCTGGTTAATTTGTTGATAAATAACTGCTAACCGCTCATCCATTTGTTCAATATTATCTTGGGAAAAAATTTTCTCTAAAGTATTTAATTCATCCTGATCAAATAAAATATTAAGATTGATCGGATTTTTTTCTGCTACTCGTTCAATTGCCCAATGCAGACGTTCAGCTAAAGAATATTTTTTGTTTGCCGTTAAGGAAATAAACATTTTTAATGAATTAGCAGGCAAAAAGTCCATCAAGCCATATAGTTGTTGGTAAATAGAGAATAGCTTTTTTTGTTGACTAAATAAAATGCTAATAATTCTAGTACTTAATAATAAAACTGTTGTAGAAATTAGATCTGCTATTTCTTGGTTACTGTAAAAGTAATTTGAAATTCTTAGTTGGCTAGGCCAGTTAGCTACCCAGGCAGAAAAATAGATCCAGGTAATTAGCAGTAAAACTAATATAAAACAACAAATTGACTGTAAATTTTTATTTTGTGCTTTTTTACGGGATAACCCTAATGGATATTTGCTTATTAATTTTTGGCCTTGCCAAATTATTAACAACATCCAGGTAATTAAAATAAAATTTATTAGCCAGTACACAAGCAAATTACCTTTTAGATAGTTTAGATATAGGGATTTTAGCTGTAGATAAAGATTGTTTGCTAGTAGTTTAGAAACTATAATGCTAAAAAATTCCCTACTTTTGAGAAAGTAGGAAACCTAGGTGATTACAAAAATAAAGAGATAAAGTTTATGAGTAAAGAAAAAGAAATTTTCCATGAACACTTAAAACGCTCTAGGCTAAAACGAACTGAACAAAGAGACTTAATCTTAGATGTTTTTATTGATACTGAAGGACATGTATCTGTAGAAGAGCTTTATGATTTAGTTAAAAAGAAAGATTCTTCTGTTGGGTTTACTACTGTTTATAGAACTATGAAACTAATGACAGAAGCCGGTTTAGCTCATGAGGTACGTTTTACCGATGGACGCGCACGCTATGAACACGAGTATGATCATCAACACCATGATCATTTAATTTGTAATCAATGTGATTCGGTAATAGAGTTTTACAATCCAGAAATAGAGAAATTACAAGAAGAAATAGCCCGCCAATATAAGTTTCAAATTCAAGATCATAGTCATCGTATGTTTGGAATTTGCTTTAATTGCCAAGAAATCAGCAAAGATAAACTAGCAAAAAAGACCTACAGCTAGTTGGCTGTTTAGAAATAAAAATAAGCTGGATAAATTTGGTCTGCTTTAACGTCACCAGGATAAATTATTTTTTCTAAAAATAGTCCTGATGAAGGGGCTGTATATTTTGCAGGCAGATCAGATATTTTTTCAAAAAATCTTAAGTATTCTTTTAAGCTTATATTTCTACGTCCAATCTCAACTAGTATTCCTACTATACGTCTAACCATTTTCCAAAGAAAATGAGAAGCAGAAATGCGAAAAAGCACTAAATTATCAGTTGTTTTAATTGAGGCACTTTCAACTTTTACCAAAGTTGATTTGTTATCTACCATTTCACAAAAGCTTTGAAAGTCATGTAAACCTATTAAGTGATAACAAGCCTGCTGCATTAAATCAATATTAAGGCGATCTTTAATCCACCAAACATAAGGTTTACCAAATGCAGTACGATGAAGTGAGATTTGATAGAGATAATAGCGGCTAATAGCATCATGGCGAGCATCAAAATGATCGTTAACTAATTCTATTTTATTGATATTTATATCTTTAGGTAAAAGCTGATCAAAATTAATTTGTAAATGTTTAATAGATAAATTTTTCTTTGCTCTTAGGTGTGCAACTTGTTCTAAAGCATGAACTCCTGCATCAGTACGTCCGGCCCCGCCTATATCTACTATGTCAGAAAAAATATTGTTGGCTACTTTAATTAGTTCACCCTGTACTGTGCGGCCATTGGGTTGTTGTTGCCAGCCAGAGTAGCGAGTTCCATCATATTCAATTTTTAGTTTCCAAGTAGGCATGAGAAAATAACTTAAACTTGTTTAGCTACACTAGCTAGAGAATTAATAAAGTCTTTTGGATTTGGATGATCTCCAGCATGTTTAGAAATATAATGATAAATAACTTGACCATTAGGCAGTATTACAAATGTTCCCCCATGTTGCCAAGGATCTCCAGTGGTACTTTTTTGGCGAAACCCTTGTCTAAAAGCTTTAAATGCATGCCACCAAACTATTGGTTGAAAAGTCTTCCAAATACCTCGTTCTAATTTTAAGGCTCTGTATGTTCCTAGTTTTGGATCAACATAAATAGGACTAGCTAATTTAAGATCCTTACGAAAAGTTTCTGCATGATGTGGCTTACCATTACCAATAACTACTAGTTCAGCCCCATTTTGATGAATTGCATTGACCTCTGAGCGCAACTGCGCTACTTGATATTGGCAGAGCAGTCAGCCAAAGTGACGAATAAAAACTAAAACTATAGGGTTCTTTTGCCAACTATCTCCTAGACGATGCTCATTGCCGTCAGGATCAAGTACAATCGCGTTTTTAAGTTCTGAAGAGACTTCCCAACTCATTAGCTACTCCATTAAGTAAAAACTGTTAATAAATGTTTTAACTCTAAACCTCATAAAACAAATATGTAATTGATTATTATTGTTAATTTTAGGATAAATTTTAGATAGCCAATATTTTAAGATATATTTACTAAAGAAAGCCATCAATAATAGCAGTGATAGATAAATATTTTTGTTAAATAATAAGTATTTAACAAAACCTGGAAATTTCTTAACAAAAAATTAATAAATTTCTAGTCTCCTAATTAAAACTTTACTAAAATGACTAACTGCACCTAACCGCAAATTTATCTGTATAAATTAAAAGCTTAGAACTTAATAATAAACTTTATTTGTAGGTAGTTGTCCTCTTAATTTGTCCTCTTATAAGTGAAACTATATTAGAAAATTTTTTAGGAGTCGTTATGGATTTGGAAAAAAACAAATATAAAGGAATAAGTCGTATTGATCAAGACACTAACCATACACATGGCTGGTATGTTCGAGTATGGTTTAATGGAAAAATGTATTCTAAATTTTTTAGTGATGAAAAAAATGGTGGTGGAGAAAAAGCTTTAACAAAAGCTTTACGTCATCGTAACCGTTTAGAAAAAGAAATAGGTAAACCAAGAACAGATCGAAAAGTTGTCACCTATAGTTCCAAAAATAAAACGGGAGTAGTTGGAGTAGTAAGAAAAGTTAAAGAAGGAAGAGAAGTATATGAAGTTAATTGGAATCCAATTCCTGGAGTAATTAAACGTACTTCTGTTTCAATAGACCGTTATGGTGAGGAAAAAGCTTTTCTTAAAGCTTATAGAATTAGAAAGAAAAAAGAAAAAGAAATCTATGGAAAATCTATAGATATAAAAGCAGAAAAAACAATGAGTTGTTAATAAATAATTCATTATTTTTAGTAAGCTCGACAGCGTAAACTAGGAATAAGTTTTTGTGGATTAGCTAGTTGTTTAGGGTTAAAACATTCTCGAATATTAAGCATTTTTTCTAGATCTATAGCGGTAAAAATTAAGGGCATATAATTAATTTTATCTGCTCCAACTCCATGTTCACCAGTAATTGACCCTCCAACACTAACACAAAACTGCATAATTTCATTACATGCAGCTTTTACTCGTGCTAATTCTTCTTTATCGCGGCCATCATAACTAATGTTAGGGTGAAGATTTCCATCACCAGCATGAAAAACATTAGAAATACGTAGTTTGTAATGTGCTGCAATACGGTAAACTTCAGCTAAAACTATAGGGAGTTTACTTCTAGGAATAACGCCATCCTGTACCATTAAATCTGGGCTGATACGTCCCATTGCTCCAAAAGCACCTTTGCGACCAGCCCAGATTTTTAGTCTTTCTGCTTGATCACGAGCAATTTGCACGCTACGCGCACCATTTGCTAAACAAATTTCTTTGACTCTTTTGGTTTCATCTTCTAATTCAATAGATAATCCGTCAAGCTCAATAATTACTACTGCTGCGGCATCTGTAGGCATTCCAGCAGCAAAAACAGAGCTTTCTATTGCTCCAACCGTGACTATATCCATCATTTCTAGTGCTGATGGCAAAATACCTGCTGCAATTATTTCTGATACTGTAAGGCTAGCTTCTTCTGTAGTAAGAAAATCTACTAGCATTGTTTTAACCATTTCTGGGCTACGTTGCAACTTAACAGTTGCTTCAGTAGCAATGCCAAAAGTCCCTTCTGAGCCAACAAATAAACCTACTAAGTCATATCCTATAGAATCTGCTCCACTGGTGCCAAAATCAACAATTTCACCAGAAGGAAGCACTACTTTTAAGGCTAAGATATGATTTACCGTTGAGCCATATTTTAAGCAATGTGGCCCGCCAGCATTTTCTGCAATATTACCTCCAATTGTGCAAGCTGTTTGACTAGAAGGGTCAGGAGCATAAAAATAACCGTTTGGCTCAACTCTACGGGTTAAATTAATGTTAACTAAACCTGTTTCTACCACTGCTAGACGATCTTCGTAACTAATACTTAAAATTTTATTCATCCGAGCCATTTCAATAATAACACCGTCTGATAATGCTAAAGCTCCTCCAGAAAGACCAGTTCCAGCACCACGAGCAACAAAGGGGATATTTTCTTGATTAAGTAGAGTTAACACTTGGGAGACTTCTTTGGTAGAAGAAACTAGTACAACTGCACGGGGCATTGCTCGATGAGTAGTTAAAGCATCACACTCATAAACAAGGAGTTCTTCCTTTTTAGAAAGAACATTATTTGAGCCAACAATTTTTTTTAACTCTTTTGTTAGATCCATTATTTATTGTTGTTGTTGGTAATAGGCATAAGGGTTATAAACCATTGCTAAGCCTTGGCGGTAAAGTTCTACAAGCAAGCGTATTGCATCGGTATCGCCCCGCAGTTGTTCTAAACAGGGGCCTAGCGGGTAACTACCATCAAAAAGTATCATTAGTCGGTCAACTGAACGAGGAAAACGGGTATTTTGTAGAGCATCATAAAAAGCTTGTGTTAAAACTAGGGTTGAAGAAGGGTGTGGAAGTTGTTCTATTAAGTAATATTCTTCGTCATAGCGTTGCATCATTCTAGCTAGGATTTCATCAACACTAGAAACAATGGTTCTTGGTACGGAAATAGGTTGAGATTGAAAAGTAAAACTGCCGCTTGTCCAATTTAATAAAGAGAGCAAAGCCGGTTCGCCCATTAAGTTCATATATTGAGAATCAACTATTTCGCCATCTTGAAAGAAAATTGCTCCTTCAACATCTCCACTTTTTAGCTGCAAAACTCCGCTTTTACGTTTAGCTTCTGCAAAACGTAGCAAGTCTGATGGGGTCATTTCTCCTAAACTTCCAGCAAGTTCAACTTGTCCAATGCTTGTATCGCTATATTGGCTTTGGACATTTTGAATTTGGCGTTGTAGAAGTTTTTTTATTCTCATAGAAATTTCTGCAATACTAAAAGGCTTGACCCAATAATCTTCTACACCTTTTTCAAATGCAGCAATTTTTTCTTCTTCCTGACCACGAGAAGTTAAACAAACAAAAGGAATATTTTGAGTTTCAGGATATTCTTGGAGCTTAATAAAGAATTGGCTACCATCCATCTTTGGCATTAGCAAGTCAGAAATAATTATATTAGGTCTGAGACGTAAGGCTTTATCTACACCTTCTAAACCATTATTAGCTGTAATTACTTGGCACCCAAGGTTTTTAATAGCTGTGCTTAGTAAAAGACAAATGTTAGGATCGTCGTCTACTACTAAAATGCTTAGGTCTGCAAATGCGGTTTGTTCTTCTTGGCTAACAGATACTTTTGCTCGTGAAACTGGATAACCTGGCAATGGTGCTGCGGCAGGGCCGGCAGTTCTAGGTTGCTCTTCCATAACCCAAGTACCTTTTGCACCCTGGGCCCAGGTTTCATCTCTAACACCAATCATTTCCCTTAATTCTTTACGGTAGAGTTCATCTTTTTCACCAAATTGAGGCAGCGAAGCAAAAAAGCCCCGTGCAGCTTCTTTTTGATTCATTGCCAGGTAAACTTCTGCTATTTGGCGACAAGTTCTATAAGCTTCTTCAAATTGGCCTAAACCATGATGAATACGCTCTATTTCTTTTAAGATAGAGGCTCGTCTTTCATTATCACCTAGTTTTTCTACTTTACGGTAATAAGCTAAGGCAAGATCATATTGTTTGCTTGTTTGATAAAGATCTGCTAGGCGAACAAAGGATTCAATAGCTTCTTCTACCATATTAGAGGTTTGATAAAGTGTTCCTAATTGTCTTAGTGCTTCAGTATCATTAGCATTAACATAAAGAGCTTGACGAAGGCGTTCAATCTCTTTTGTGACTTTTGCCTGATCTAGGCGGGTATTCATTTGTTGCCAAACTTTATCAAATAAAGCCATGGTAGACCTCCAACAAGTAAGTAGCACATTTATTTATAAAAGCTTTTTGTGCAATGATAACGCTCATCAAAAGCAACGTCAATTAATTAGGCAGTTAGCTTTTACTAAGCATTGACAATACTTTTGACCAAATTTTTTTACAAAATATTATCTATAGAAATATAAAGATTTATTTAGCCTGATGATGATATATTATTCTACCTAACTGCAAAACTAGACTCATTATGTCCGATCAGAAGTTAAAATAATAAAAACAATGTATTTAAGTTTTATTAAAAAATGCTAGGGGGGAGGTAATTTAATGGGGTATATAGGTACTTATATTTTAATTTTAATGGAAAGATTTTCTAAACTTCCTAATAATCTTTCATCTGTATATTACCGATATTATGTTTTAACTAATTATATTTATTTACTAGCCTTTTTTGCTCATGCAGGACTGCTACTTTCTTTTGCATTTCTTGGAGTAAAAGAATTAGCTATTTTTAATATTGGTAGTTGTTCTTTATTTCTAATTGCTATTATTATTAATATGAGAGGGTACTTAGTCTCAAGCATTAGTTTAGCAACATTTGAAGTTATTGCTCATGCTGTTGCAGGAGTTTATATACTGGGCTTAGCATCAGGCTTTCAATACTATATTTTAGGATTACTTGTTACTATATTTGCTTCTCCTTTAAGAAAACTAGCTCCTAAGATAGTTTTGGCTTTATTAACATCAATAATTTATATTTTATTAAACTATTATGCTCAAATTTCTACACCTATTAGATCTTTAGATTTACTTGCAATAAATGTTTATAATGTAATGAATTTATTAACATGTATTTTTGTAGTTTCTTTATCTATTTTTGCAAGCGATAGTGCAGCCTTAAAAGCAGAACAAAAATTAACAAAAGCGTTAGAAGACTTAAAAGAAGCAAATCTTGAGACAGAAAAGAAAAATGAGCAATTAGCCAAAACCAATCAACAGCTAGAAAAGAAAAATGAAGAACTAGCAAGCAAAAATGAAGAATTAATGCAATCTTACAAACGAGCTAATTTAATCTTTTCTGCACTTTCAGAAGCCTTGCCAGGTACAGTTTTAGATGAAAAATACCAGTTAGATAAAATAATTGGGAGAGGTGCTTTTGGTGCAGTTTTTAAGGCTACTCATTTAACTACAAAAAGGGAAGTGGCTGCAAAAGTTTTTCAACCTGTAAGCGGAAATGTTACAGCCGAGGGGTTAGAACGTTTTCAACTAGAGGCCATTTTAGCTTCCTTAGTTAACCATCATAATGCTATTGAAGTCTTAGATTCAGGGATTTCAGGTGGAATTGCTTATATAATAATGGAACTGCTAAATGGGCATAGTTTGACGGATGAATTAAAAAAGAAAAATGGACGTTTAAGCCCAAAACGTTGTGCAGAAATACTTGTTCCTATTTGTGATGTGCTTACAAAAGCACATAGTGCAGGCATAGTTCATAGAGATATTAAGCCTGATAATATTTTTCTTCATTATTGTGAGGAGGGAGAAGTTATCAAAGTAGTAGATTTTGGCATTGCCAAGCTACAAAATGAAATTCAAGGCGTAGCACTTCAAAATCTAACTTTGGCAGGTGGTTTAGTTGGTACTCCAATTTATATGTCTCCTGAAAGGTTACTTCATAACATTTGTGAGGCTCCTTCAGATGTTTATAGCCTAGGAATAATGCTTTATCAAATGCTATCAGGAAAAGTTCCTTTTTATTCAACAGAAATTTGGCAAATAATACAAATGCACATTAATGATACGCCTGTTTCACTAAGAGAAGTAAATCCTGATATTTTACCTAAAGTTGAGAAAATCGTTTTTCAAGCCCTAAGAAAAGACCCTAATGAAAGACCTTCTGCTATGAGTTTAGGCCAAGATTTTGCTGCATCTTTAGGTTTAGAAATAAAACCTACTGCAAGAGGCCATACAAAAATTTTTGTCTCTGGTACTGATATTAGAGGAGCAGTTTCTACAGACGATCCAACATTAGGTTAAATAACTTAATATTTTAGATGAAAAACTATCAAAAATAAAATTGATAAAATAGTAACATTTCTTTTTTATTGATATTAGCCTGGCGATAAAATTAAATTATCTACTTTGTTTGTGGTAATTAGACCTATTGTTATCTTTAAGTTCGTGATAAAGTTTTGTCCCAAATTTTCAACTAGCATTAGATTTCAGCACAAAGTTAATGAGGTTAAAGATGGATAAAGGAAAACAGCAGGAATTAAAACAAAAGCTTTATAGTAAAACTCCATTAATTGGCAGTTGGCAAAGGCGTAAGGCTGTAACAGAACTAGTTCAAGCTCTTGAAACACAAGATGCAGATGCCGCTTCATTACTAGCAGAAGCATTAATGCTTAGTACAGATACCCAAATTAAATCTACTGCTTTAGAAGCATTAAAACAAATCAAGGATCAAAAATGTATTGACACAATTTGTGCTGATTGGGCAGCTTCTCGGCATCCAGATTTAACACAACTTGTTACTTCTGCTGCTTGGATTGCCAGCACTCCAGCACGCTTAAGGGTTTTAACAGCCTTAAAAACAGGAAAATTAGACCTGCTCAATAAGGGTGGAATAGATGTTTTTGAAGCTTTTTTAGAAGTAAGTAACGATAAAGACAGCGAAATAGCTCGCCAAGCAAAAGAAGGGCTAGCAAAACTGCAAAGCTCTGAAGCTATAGACGCTTTATGTAGTCGCTGGGCCAAAGATAGAGACAGCCATTTAGGTCAAATTATCATTCAAAAAAGCTATGTTGCCAGGCAACCTTTGGAAGTACAGATTTTAACAGCCTTAAAATGTGGTAAAACTGACGTAGTAACTAAAGGTAGCTCAGAAATATTAACACCTTTACTACAAGCCTGTTCAGATTCAGATTCAGATCTTGCCAAAGAAGCACAAAAAGCATTAAGAGAATTAAAAAATTTAGATACACAAGAAGAACTTTGTAAAATAATTTTAGAAAAAGAAAATAGTTTTGCCCGCCAAGCAGCTATTGATGCTGGATATGCTCCACAGGATGAAAAGCAAAAAATATTATTTTATTTTTTTACTGAACAATGGAATAAATATGAGGCATTAGATAATAGTCAAAGAATGCTACGAGCTATCTATAAAAAAGCTAGTCTAATGTTACAAGACCGAATTGCTAGTAAAGCCCGCCAAAAAGGTTACTTACTGTCTGAGCCTGTTCAAATAGAGCGTAAGCGTCAACGTTTAGTAGATATGACTATCAAAGAATGGGAAGAATTATTAATTGCTGTAGAAAATAGCAGCCAACGAGCAGACATCTTACGGCTAGCTCAAGAAGCACCTCCACTTTGGAGTATGCAAGTATTGTTAAGAATGAAAAAATCTGGCTGGAAACCTCGTAATGATGAGCAAGAAAGCTATGAAGAACTGTTACGCTTAGCAGAAAAATGTGAGCCAATTAATCCAACCTCACCTGCTAGCAGTATTGCTACTTTATCTGGACATACAGATGTAATTAACTGTTTAACTATTAGCCCTGATGCCAGTTTACTAGCTAGTGGTAGCTTAGATAATAGTATTAGGCTTTGGAGTTTACCTAGTGGAAAAGAATTAAAAAAACTAGAAGGCCATAGCGGAGCAATTAATTGTTTGGCTATTTCTAATGATAGTAAAACTTTAATTAGTGGTAGTGGGGATGGAACGTTAAAACTATGGGATTTGCCTTCTGGACTACTACGTAAAACGCTATCAGGGCATACAGATGAGGTAAACTCCTTAGCAATTAGTCCAGACGGAAAAATTCTAGCTAGTGGCAGTTTAGATAATGGAATTAGACTGTGGAGCTTGCCAGGAGGCGATGAACTAAAAGAAATTAAAGAGCATACAGGTTCAATCTGGTCATTAGCCTTTAGTCCTGATGGACATGTTTTAGCTAGTGGTGGTGGGCTTGCAGATCATTCTATTAAACTTTGGACAATTCCAGAAGCCTCAGCCATACAGACCTTAAACGGGCATAAGGGTTTAGTGCGTTGCTTAAGTTTTAGTAAAAATGGACAGCTTTTAGTTAGCGGAAGTGGTGATAATAATATTAAAATTTGGCAACTTTCCGATGGGCGAGAACTTAAAACACTAAAAGGGCATCAAGGGCTAATTAATTCGTTAATCTTTAAACCAGATGGACAAATGCTAATTAGTAGTAGTGTTGATAAAACTATTCGTCTTTGGAATATATCTGATGGCAAATTATTAAAGAAATTAGATAAGCATAAAGACCGTGTTACAGCATTAATTTCAGACCAAGACACTAGAACGCTTATTAGTGCTAGTTGGGACTCTACAATAAGAATTTGGTCATTGGCTAACCAACAGGAAGTAAAGATACTTGAAGGTCATACAAGTTGGGTGACTAGTCTGGTTTTAAGTCCTGATGGACAAATTCTAGTAAGTGGTAGCCGGGATAACACTTTAAGAATTTGGCATATGAAATCAATATTACTTAATCATTTACCAGCACGCCAAACTACAGTAGCCGATTTAGCTTGGGCTGAAAAAGCAATAAAGGACAATAACTTATCTTTATCAAGTCGCAAGAATTTAGAATTTGTTGCAGCATTAATGCGTTGGCGTAATAAAATAGAAAATAGCAAAGATACTCTACGCAAAATTGAAGTAGGAGAATTTGAAATAGAACTTGCTAGTTAAATTTCAAAAGCAATCTACTAAAATTATTACGTATGTAACCATAAGGATTGTTTAATGCTAGTTTGTCCAGTCTGTCAAACTAAATATGATGACCAACTGCGTCAACGTTGCGCTAAGGATTTTACCCCACTAGAAGAAGTAAAAACTATAAGTTCTACACCTTCAGAGCAAATTATTGCTGGCCGTTACCGAGTTATTCGCAAACTAGGTGCAGGCGGTATGGCAGTAGTTCACTTAGTAGAAAGATTAAATATAGGTGATTTTGCTGCATTAAAATTAATGAATCAGGCTATTGCGTCTGACCCTGAATCACTAGCACAATTTCAAATGGAAGCCCGTCTTGCTGCTTCAGCTAGCCATCCTAATGTAGTACAAATTTATGATTTTGGAATAACTGAAGATAAATTGCCCTATCTAGTAATGGAATATTTAGAAGGGCCAAATCTTTCAGAAGAATTAAGAAAAACAGGTACTTTAAGCTTAGAAAGAGCATTAGAAATCTTTCAGCCAATTTGTACGGCTCTTACAGCAACACATGCTAGCGGACTTATTCACCGAGACTTAAAACCTTCTAATGTAATTTTGCAACAACTTAAATGGGGTGGGGAATTTGTTAAAGTTGTTGATTTTGGTATTGCTAAAGCTTTAACCGCTGCTGCTAATCCTGCCGATAAAGGCGCGGTAGTTGGTACATTAGGGTATATGTCTTTGGAACAAGTAAAGGGGGAAGTTTTAGATAATCGTTCTGATATTTATAGTTTAGCAGTAATATTTTATGAATTATTGACTGGAACACTTCCTTTTCAAGCTAACTCTACGCCTCAAATGCTTGTTGCAATGGCAAAAGAGCAACCTCGCTCACTAAAAAGCCTTAGACCTGATATTCCTTCTAGAATAGAGCTAATTTTATTTAAGTCTTTATCAAAAAATCGTGCTGATCGTCATGCCTCAGCTAATGAACTAGCTCAAGAGTTAATGGATGCGGCCAATCGTGCAAGACCTATTTTTATCCCTAAAGCAAGTGGGGAAATAACCCAAGAAACTTTTATTGATCGGGAAACCTTAAAAACAGCAACTATTGCAACCTTAAATTGGCAAGGAACACTTGGAACTCTTAACTTAGATTTTTGCTTAGGTAGAGAAAAAGAAATAGAATTCTTAAAAGAAAATTTTCTACAAATTTCTCAAGGCCGTAACTTGCCAGTAGTTATCACTTCTGACCCAGGGGCCGGACGTTCTCAAATTCTACTTGAATATCAACGTTGGGCTGAAAGAGAAGGCGCAGTAATTTTACCAGCAAGATTTTATGATTATGGTGGCAGTCAACTAGCTCCATATCAAGTATTTTTAGATATGTTAAGGGCATGTTTATTAGGCCATCGTCTGCCACCAATTACCCAAAAGTTTAACCCTGGTGACACACAAAAATTTCAAGACCCAGCTAATACTTCTCAGCTAACAGAAATGATTCAGGATAGAACAGGTGTAATTTTGCCTGAAGAAGCCTTTTCATCTGAAGCTCTTTCTGGTGGTAGTACAGACAAATGGCGTGTATTTGAAGCTGTAACAGAAATTTATAAGCGCATTGCCCGTTCTGCTCCTGTTGTATTTTTACTTGATGACCTACATTTTGCCGATAGTTTAAGCTTAGAAATGTTAGCTTATATTATTCGTAATACTACAGGGATTAGATTACAAGTTATTGCTACAGCTTTAGTTGAAGAAGTACAAACCAAAGGCAAAGCCTTACGTAATTGGTTGGCTAAACAAATTGGTAATAATAATTACAAAGAAATTTTTATTAGTGGACTTCCTAGATCTGAAGCAGAAATTTTACTAGCAGCTATTTTTGGAGAAATAGAAATTTCTGACTCAGCTATTGACTATATTTGGAGTGAGACACAAGGGTTTCCTCTATTTTTAGTTGAATTATTAGAACATTTAATGATAGCTGGAAAAATTGAAAAAGTTGGAAATAAATGGCGGGCTAATTGGTTTGGACAACTAGAAGTTCCTCCATCGGTTAATAATCTGGTTAATGCTAAATTAAGGCGGTTTGACCAAAAACAACTAGAAGTTTTTAAGCATGCTGCGGTAATTGGAGATGAGTTTCAATTTGATGTACTGGTAGAAGCACTTGATATAGATGAAGATGAACTAGATGAAGTATTGCGTCAAGGTGTGGCTGGCTGGATATTAAAAGAACAACAAAGCGCGTCAGGGGACTTTTTCCGCTTTCATCATAGTATGTTAAGACGTGCGCTTTATAACTCCATGGCTAAGGCTAATCGCCGAAAAGTACATTCTAAAGTAGCAAAAACAATTGAAACTTTGCAGGGTAGTAAAAAAGATCGTTTTGTAGGGCAAATTGCTTATCATTATTACTGGGGAGGAGAATGGCAAAAAGCTTTTGTTCCCGCTGTTAGAGCAGGTGAAATTGCTCGTAAAAGAGAAGCTTTTAGTGAAGCTATAACTTATTTTCGTTATGGCAGTGAAGCTATGGAGCAATTGCAAGCTAATGAAATAAAAGTAGAAGCTACACTTGCTGGAAAAATGCATGTAGGGCTAGCAGAAGCTTTAATTATCTTAAATCGTTTTGAAGACACCGAAAAAGAACTAGCACGAATTTTTGAACTAGCAAGCCAAGAAAAAGATATTGTTTTAAGAGCTTGGGGAGAGTTTTTAGCTAGCCGTTATCATCAAGCTCGTGGTGCTATGAAACGGGCCGTAGAGCTTGCAAAACTAGGTTTAGAGTCTATTGATGAGGCTAAAGAATCAGTAGATTATGAACTGCATCGTCGCTTACTACAACAACTTGGCTATACTTTATGGATGAGTGGTCAAATGGATGCAGCAAAAGAACCACTAGAAAAGGCAGTTGCTATAGCTGAAGCCTCTAGTGATAATCGGCCAGCGGGTTGGGCATTGTCTTATTTAGGACTTATGCACTGTTTCCGGGGTAATGGTACATTAGCAATGGAATTAAGCGAAAAAGGGTTAAAATTACTAAGAGCTTCTGGAGATCGGGTTAGTGAAATGTTTGCTTGGGAGCGAGTAGGCATTGTTTATAGTATGTTAGGAGATCAAGACCGCGCACTTTATTATTTTGAAGGTGGTTTAGAACTTGCTCGCGCTATTGGTCATCAACATCAACAAGCCCTTATGTATATTGATTTAGGGGAAGCTAACCGATTAAAAAATAATTTAGTTCAAGCTGAACAGCACTATAAAAAAGCTTTAACTATTTCTCGCCAAACTGAACGTTCAGATGTAGAAGCTTTGTGTATGCAAAACCTAGGACTAGTTGCTAATTCACGTAAGCAATTTGCAGAAGCTGCTAATTTACTAGAAACAGCCTTGAAGCTTTTTCAAGCTCAACATCGTGGAATATCAGAGGCAGAAGTTTACTGGGCATTAGCTGTAGCACAGGAAGGATTAGGACAAGAAGAGTTAGCATTAGAAAATTATAAAGATGCGGCTAAATTGTGTAATAAACTTTCTTATTTAGATTATGAATGGCGTGCTTTGTTAGGAGAAGGTAACATTCTAGCCTCAAATAGTCAGTTTCAAGAAGCTGAAAATGTAATTAGTGAAGCTATTTTGGTAATTGAAAAGATGAAATCACAACTACCAGAAGGAGCAAACTTAAAAGGGTTTTTAGAGGAAAAACAACCTGTTTATGATTTGTTCCAAAAACTAAAAACTAAACTAACAGAAATTTAAGGAAAAATTCTTAATCTAGGAATGCAGGAGCTTCAGTTCTATAGTATTCAAGAAAAATAAAAAAGCGAAATTAGGAGGCTAAAGGCAAAGAAAAATTAAGAGAATCATAAAAGCCAAATAAAACTAAAATGGCAAAAGGTTGAAGAGAGAAATCAAACAAAGCTTCATCAACTTTAGATTGCAAAGAATCAAAGGAAGGAAAATGATGTAAATGAATGTGGGATTGCTTGAGATTTTTCCAAAGCTTTTCGATAGGGTTAAAGTCAGGAGAATAAGAGGGAAGTTGAAAAACAGTTAAACAAGATTTGTTAAGTTGAAAAAGTCTTTAAGTTGTTTAGAAGTATGGTATTTGGCACCATCCTGAATAAGAACAATATGTTTAGAAGAGCGTCTAATAACAGAAATAAGAAAAGCTTGGTAGGTATCAGAGTTAAAACGAGAAGTAGTAGGTTGATAAAAAAACTTGCCAGTGAAAAAATCAATTAAACCAAAGACACGAAAAGCTCTACGAGTGCCAGAAGTTTTAATAGTAGGTAGGTTGCCTCTACGGGCCCAAGTATAGGAAAGACTTCCCCATTGAGGAAAACTAACTTCATCTCCAAAAAGTAGATATGCACCTTTTTTCCTTGCTAAATTAAAAGCTTTAGGCCAAGTTTCCGCTAACCATTCTGCTCTTTTATCTTCGTCCAAATGGTCTGATATAAATCTTGCTTTTTGAAATGAAAATCCTAAATTTTTAAGTAGTTCAGCTATATAAAATACCAGCAATTCCCGGTGAGTAAATAAATGAAGCAAAAAAAGGAGTTAAAAGAAAAAAGGAAAAAGAGTTTTCACGCATTAAAATAAAAAAGTAAACTAAAAAACTTCAAACTGGAAATTGCTGCTAATTTATTTTCCACTTTCCAGGGACTAACATATTGGTTATTGCAGAAGAATTTTTTATTTGTTGGTTGCTCATCCAAAGCCTAGAGGTTTCTATTAGGTGGTTGCCTTGGTCATTTCCTAAAAGTTCACCTCTACGATGGCGAACAGCAGTAGCATAAAGTAGCATATCAACGGATTCAAAATTTTTTTCTGTTTCAGCTAAAAGTTTAGTAGCTTTTTCTTTTTCACCTTTTATTGCTGCAATGCTTGCATAGATTTGTTTAGCAAAAGCATTTCCCCAAGGCATATTTTCTTTTTCAATTAATCGTGCATTGTTTTTAGCTACTTTTAATAGTGAAATAAAGCTTGGCTCTTGTGCAACTAAAGCTATTATAGTTCTAGCTTGTAGATGAAGAATTTGAAGATAAAAAGATTGTATACGTAGCAGAAATGACCTAGTAATTCTAGTCCATTTTTCTTTAAGTAATTCATAGGCAGCTTTTGCTTTTCCTTCATAAAGAAGGGTTTGCACTTGGCCGAATAAATGCCAAAAATGCTGCATTTGAAAAGCTTTTTGTGACCAACGGCTAATACTTTCTTCTAGCTCAGTTTTAGCATTATCTATTTCATCATTAGCTAAAAATTTTATGTATGTAGTGCGAAGTCTAAGCATAGTTTCACCTATAAGACTTCCACGCTCACGAATATCTTTTAGGACTGTTGGCATACGGCTAAATAGCTGATTAAAATCGCCTATAAAATAAAGAGAAGTAAATGTCCAATAGCTTGCTGTGTCAAGTTCGGCTGAAACACCAGTACAATTTTGACGTAAAAAAGCTTCAGCTTGTGCAAACCTTTCTATACAAAGCTTCCATTGACCAAAACAACCTGCTGCAATGCCAGCAACATAGGTTGAGATAGCTATTCCATAAGGGTAGTTAATACGTTCCGCAAGTTCTTTGGTAAGTTGTAAAAGTTTTTCAGTACGTTTTGCTTTACGACCTCCAGCACTGGAAGAATAACCAGCTTCAATTGCTAGAGCTAAAGAAATTCTTTGGGGTTCACCTACTCTTAGCGCAAATAAAAGATAACGTGATTGCAAGTCTACGCCTCGTGTTGCATCTATCAGAGAAAGACCTGATGCAATAGATCTAAAAGTATCAAGGCGAAGCAAAACTTCAGGTGGGACTTCATCGGCTGGACGCTGCTTAAAGTCCAGACCTCTAAACCAAAGTTTTAACCAATTAACTAAGAATGACAAAATTGCTTTTAGTGGAGTTTCCGCAATCTTTATTCCAACTTTACTGGTAATAATTTTTAGTTCTGCAAAGCTTTCTTTTAAGTAGCCACAGCGCAAAAGTTGATCAGAAGCACGTTGACGAAGTTCTAAAGCTTCAAGCTCATCAGCCATTTTTATAGCAGCTAAAAAATTTTGGGCAGCTTCATAATTTCGGCCAGCATTAGCAAGAGAGTTAGCTAATTTAACTTGTAACTCATGTTGTTGTGGATCTTGTTGTTTGCAAAGTTTAAGTGCAAGTTGATAGAGACGAGCAGCCTGGTCAAAAGCTAGCGCGTTATAAGCTTTTTCTGCTGCATCAAAAGCATATTTAGCCGCCTTTTCATTATTTCCTGCTTTATAAAAATGATTTGCAAGCCGCTCTGGGTCGGCTGTAGTTTCTAAAAGCAAAGCTAGCTTTCTATGGAGAGTTTTTAATTTTTCTGATGGCAAATTAGCCACTACGGTTTCCCGTATTCGGTCATGGTAGGCTTCTAATTGTTCTTGGTGCTTAGTACCTTTTAACCTAATCATTCGGTTTGCTCGAAGCAGTGCAATGGTAGTTTGTTCTTGGCTATCAAGTTGAGCGGCTTCTTTTGCAATGGCTCTTTCTAGCGGTTGACCTGCAACAGCTATAACTTCAAGTAATTTACGGGCATCTTCAGGTAAGCTAATTATACGTGCATAAATAACTTGGTCTAATTTAGCAAAACTGGTTTCTTCACTATGTGAAAAGGTTTTTCTACCAATTATTGGTTGTGTTGCTGTTACTATTTTATTTTTTGTAGAGGTGATGGGTTTTAAGTAAGCAAAATTAGGCGTATAAGTCTGCTCTGTAGATGTTGTGCTTAACTGCATAAAACGCACAAGCTCATCAACAAAAAAAGGATTTCCCTTAGATTCTTGGGCAATCATTTCTGCAAGTTCTAGTAGCTCTTTATTTTCTTGGCCTAACAAAGCAATAGCCAATTTTTTTGCTTCTTCTTTTGAAAGTTCTTTAATAGCTAAATCTTTAATTTCAACTTCTGTTTTTTCTCGTAGCGGTAAAAAAGTAGTTAAAAAAGGACTAGTTTTTATTTCTTCGTTTCTATAAGTAGTAAGTAGCAAAAAAGGTGGTGGGTTGGGTGGTTGCAGGAGTTCAATTAAAAGCCCTGCACTATCTAAATCTCCCCATTGAAGATCATCAATAAAAAGAATTAAAGGGGTTTTTGTTGCTAGTCGTGCTAAAAGCTCTCGTAGGGCATTAAAGGCTCGGCGACGTAGTTGTTGTGAGTCAGGGATTTCTAACACTTTACTTTCATGGCTAGCTATGGCTGAAACTTGTTTTAGAACGGGAAATAAACGTGCTAATGCAAGCACATCATCAGGTAAAAGGTTTTCAAGCTCTGATTTTTTTAAGTCTTTTAAGTGTTGGCTTAAATCATCTATAAGGCTGTCAAAGGCTTTATAAGGAACAGATTCTTGTTCATAACAGCGGCCTGTTAAAACGACTACATCTTTTTCATTTTTATCTAACTGTTTAAGGAAATGACGAACTAAAGAACTTTTTCCCATTCCAGAATTGCCATAAACATAAATGGTAACTGTGCGTCGCGTTTCTTTAACTATGCTAAAAGCTTCTTTAATTGTGTTTATATAGCTTTCACGTCCAACAAAAGGAATTGATCGCGCAGCATCTAAAGAGAGCGAAGAAACAGATAAATTGTTATTGGAAAGACGCTCAAGAATTTCTTTTCCTGATGGACGTTTTTGAGGATCTTTTTTAAGTAATTGCTGACAAAGTAGATCCAAATCTTTTGGGATATCTTTGACTAGTTTGCTAGGTGCTAAGGGTTCAAAACGTTGTTTATGTGAAAGTAAATCCATCACTTGACCACTAAAGGGGCGTTTACCAGTGAGTGATTCATAAAGTATAACCCCTACGCTATACCAATCTGTAGCTTCTGTTAAAGTGGAGTTGACGCATTGTTCTGGCGACATATAAGCAGGTGTCCCAACAATATGTTCTTGTTGTTTTTTTGAAACAAGCTCCATAGCTAGCCCAAAATCAAGTATTACTACTCGTCCTTCTTCAGTCACTAAAATATTTGAAGGTTTAATGTCTCTATGTAACTTTCCTGCTGTATGTATTGCATAAATACCGGCTGCTAATTGTCTTAAAGCGTCTCTAAGACGAATAGAGTCAAACTTAAAATTTGGTTGTGAGTTTATGGAAACTACTACTTGATCATCATTAGTTTTTTCTTCACCACTAAGCTTAATAGTTTGTATTTGGCTTATAGAATCTGATTGAGTAGTTGACCTAGGTGTAGGAGTTGGTGTTATAGCGGTTTCTTGCTCATCCTGAGAAGCAGTATTAATGCTAGATGTTATACAGTTAATAGTTTCAGAGAGATTTGGGTCTAGTTCTTCTTTATATAATCTAACATACTGAAGAAAATTAACTCCTTGAACCAATTCCATAGTAAAAAAACACTGGTCTTGATCTGACATTAATTCATAAAGAGTTATAAGATTAGGGTGGGTTATATCAGCTAACAAACGAAATTCTTGCTTAAATAAGTAAAGAGATTCTGCTGTTAGTTCATGAAGTGTTTTAAGAGCCACAACCGCTTTACGTTCTTGGTCATAAGCTTCATAAACAACGCCAAAGCCACCTGAGCCAATGCAACGTTGGATTAAGAAACGCTCTGTTCCCTTAAAATCTGGTTGTTTTTGCTTAATCATTTTTCGTAAAAGTTCTTTACAAATTTTCTAAGAATTTAGTTATAAAAAATAATAAATTAAATAACTAGATTACAACAGACAAACAACCTAGATAAATCTATCTCAAGGGGGCATAAACTCCAAGAAAGGTTTGACAGATAGATAAGTTTTTTATACTCTGAAACCCCATTATGGGACAAAGATCAAGAGTTACTGCAATTATTCCAGCCCGCTACGGCTCAACACGCTTACCAGCAAAACTTCTACTAAATTTAGCAGGTAAACCAATCATCCAACATGTTTTTGAACAAACATCACAAGCTAAATTTGTTGATGAAATGCTAATTGCTACTGATGATGAACGAATAAAAACGGTAGCAAATAGTTTTGGTGCTACAGTAATAATGACTAGTGTAAATCATCAAACAGGTACAGATCGCATTGCAGAAGTAGCAGAAAAACTAAGTTCAGATATTATTGTTAATGTTCAAGGCGATGAACCGTTGATAGACCCTAACACAATTGATCAAGCTATTAATCCGCTATTAGATGACCCTAGCTTAATGATGTCAACTACTTGTGAGAAAATAGAGAATTTAGCAGATGTATTTAATCCTAATATAGTTAAAGTAGTAATGAATAGCCAAGGTAATGCACTGTATTTTTCACGCGCACCAATAGCTTTTGCTAGGTTTGCTTGTTTGGGTGAGCAAAGCTTTGAGCCAGCAAAGATGCTAGAAGCTATGAAAAATCAGCCTAACGAGCTAGGAGAATATTTTAAGCACACAGGACTTTATGTTTATCGACGTAAGTTTTTATTAGAGTTTACTACTTGGCCTCGTAGCCCGCTGGAGACACAAGAATCTTTAGAGCAATTACGCGTACTGGAAAAAGGTTATTCTATTCGTGTGCTAAAAGTTACTGCTAAATCTATTGGTATTGACACAATGGCAGATTTGCTTAATGCAAAAAAGATTTTAGAAAATTAAATTTAGAAATTTAGTAAGGGAAAGTTATGCCAAAATATATTTTTATTACTGGTGGCGTTTTATCTTCACTAGGTAAAGGAATTGCTGCGGCTTCAATAGGCTGTTTATTGCAGGCTCGTGGCTTAAAAGTAACGCTACAAAAGTTTGATCCTTATATCAATGTTGACCCTGGCACTATGTCACCTTTTCAACATGGGGAAGTTTATGTAACTGACGATGGGGCAGAAACAGACTTAGACCTTGGACATTATGAGCGGTTTACTTCTGCACAAATGACAAAAAGTAATAATTTAACAACTGGACGAATTTATCTTTCTGTAATTGAAAAGGAACGTCGGGGAGATTTTTTAGGAAAAACCGTGCAGGTTATACCACATATTACCAATGAAATTAAAGATGCAATTCGGCATGTTTCTCAAAATGTGGATGTTGTAATTGTAGAAATAGGCGGCACGGTTGGAGATATTGAATCCCTCCCGTTTTTAGAAGCTACTCGTCAGCTACGCCAAGAAGTAGGCCGGCAAAATGCTCTTTTTATCCATTTAACCTTAGTTCCATTTATTGCTAGTGCTGGCGAGCTAAAAAGTAAACCAACGCAACATTCTGTTAAAGAGCTTTTAGAAATAGGGATTCAACCAGATGTTTTACTTTGTCGAACTGAAAGACCATTGCCTAGAGAATTAAAAGAAAAAATCGCGCTATTTTGTAATGTTTCAGAAAAGGCTGTAATTACTGCACAAGATGCACCTACTATTTATGAGGTTCCACTAGCTTTTGAAGCGGAAAACTTAGATCAGCTAATTGTTGAATTGTTAAACTTAAATGCACCTGACCCTAATTTAGAAGAATGGCGCAAACTAGTAGACATTATTAAAAATTCAACTAAAAGCGTAAATATTGGGATTGTTGGTAAATATGTAGAGCTAAAAGATTCTTATAAAAGCCTGACTGAAGCCTTAGTTCATGGCGGTGTTGCTAATAAGGTTAAAGTTAATGTTTGTTGGATTGAGTCCGAACGTCTGATAACGGAAGATAAAAAAGACTGGGAAGAACCCTTAAGAGATATGGATGCGTTGCTTGTTCCAGGCGGATTTGGTAAACGTGGTATAGCAGGAATGTTAAGAGCAATTTCTTATGCTAGACGTAAAAAAGTGCCTTTTTTTGGGATTTGTTTAGGGATGCAATGTGCTTGTATTGAATATGCTCGTAATGTTTGTCATTTAGATAATGCTGATAGCACAGAATTTGATGCTAATACTCCTCATAGAATTATTTATAGACTGCGAGATTTAATTGGTGTAGAAGCAATGGGAGGGACTATGCGCCTGGGTGCTTATAAATGTGAGTTAAAACAGGGAAGTCTTGCTGCAAGCATTTATGGGTGTGAAACAATAGAAGAACGTCATCGCCACCGCTATGAGTTCAATCCTGAGTATGAAAAGATTCTTACAGAAAATGGGCTAGTAATTTCTGGACGTTCTCCAGATGGTAAATTTGTTGAAATTGTTGAAATTCCTGAACATCCTTGGTTTTTAGGTTGTCAATTTCACCCAGAACTAAAATCCCGTCCTTTGGCGGCACATCCTCTTTTTACCTCTTTTATTAAAGCAGCTTTAGATTATCGCCTTCAAGATGAAGCAACTAGTGATAGTGAGGTGCGAAAACCTAATTGGGTAGAAAATAAAGTGCCAGAACCAGATTGGGAAGAAGAGTTTTTAGAAAGGCCCTAAGAAATTGTCTAAGGTTTTTTTGCTAGGAGGAATCATCTTTTGCGATTCCTCCTAGCAAAAAATTGATTAAAGATTATTGTACAAAGTCAGAGACCATTAAGGTATATTTTCTAGCTAAAGTTATTTGATCACCTGCTTTAAGCCAATATTTTACTATCTTTTGACCATTAACTCTTGTCCCATTTCTAGAAGCGGTGTCAAAGATTTCCATTCGTTCATCAGAATGAACAACTATGCAACAATGCCTACGGGAAATACTAGGATCATCTACCACAATATCATTATCTTCAAAACGTCCTATACGGTTTTTACCATATTTTAGTTGGTAAGTTTCAAGCCCTATTGTTACAAAATAACTAGAATCTGTAGTAGAACTGCCATATTCTTTATAAATAGGATCTTCTAAACAAACTTCTCCCGCATTACTTTTAATTTTTAAGTCTTCTAAATTTATTGTGTTTGTACCTCTAGAACTTTCTATATCTGAGCGAACAACCTTAAAAAATGCTTGTCTAGCAGGTTCAAGAGATAAATGACAGCTTCCTAATAATTCTCTCATAAAATGCCCCTTTAATTGACTTCTAGAGGAGGTTACGAACAACAGAAAAAGAAGTTTTATACTTCTACCTTCTCTTAAATTCAAAATTTTTCTTATGAAATAGCTTTAATTTAATTTTTCACTAAGCAAATTTCTAACCACAACTAAGTTGATCAGGAAGATTTAGCCAAATGCTATTTATAAATGGAGAATTTATTAGGAAAACCATATTTGATGCTTATTATAGGAATGATTTGATAGGCTATTTTGGACTACTAGGCTATTTTGGCCTACCACTTTTATTCTAGTGTCTTATATATTGGAATCCTATCTTATTGGTTAGTTATTATTGACTCAGTAACTATTAGTAGTTTAAATGGCTATTAATAAAAAATCTTAATAAAATTTTAACAAATAGCAAAATAGTAAAATACTTTATATGATTTTTAACTCATTACATATCAATAAATTATAGGTTAAAAAAGTATTTAATGGTTAATTTTATTTATTTATTTAAGCATGTTTGGTTTCAATTTTGCTGTGTATAAGGTCAAAACAATAAATCAGTTAAAGGAATTAATTTATGTTGGAGCAAAATATAGATTCAACAATGGAAGACAAAATTATGGCAAACTCAGTTATGCAAGAATGTTTTCCTAAAGTATGTGCTTGGTGTAAAGAGGCTTATGATTTTACCTCTGTTGAAAGAAGCTCAGGGATTTGTAGCAGTTGTTTTGAAAAATTGGTAAAAGGCTATTTTGAATTATTGGATGTAGAACAATCTACAACGTTTAATAAAATATTAAATGTTATTAAATCTATTGAATAGTAGAGTTTATTTTTTGGTATTTATAAAAGTAGCGTTGTAATTAGTTAGTATTTAATGGAGAATATCTTATGTATAGCATAGTACCAAATAAGAATACAACAAATATAGCGCAAGACTTTAAGAAAGTAGCAGCAGAATTTAGATTACTTTATTCTGTTACTAAAGTACTAAAAAAGCTAACTAGCCAAATAATAAACACATCAGAAATAGAAGCTAATCTTTTCCTAAATTTGCAAATATTAAAGCATATGTTGAATGTAAATTTAGTTGGAAAAGAAGCATTAAAATTTAATATAACTTTTTTACTAGTAAAACAATATTTATCTACGTATAAATATAATATTATTATAAATAATAATTTAGTAACAGTTGCAGAGTTAAGAAAAGCTATTAAAGAAAATAAAATTAATAATCAAGAAGTAGTAATTTTATTACAATTTGAGTTTTATTTACATTCCAATAAATTAGCAAATCAAGCAAAGGTAGAGACCTTATTAACTCATCTTTCACAAAAAATTAAACAATTAAATAATATTAGAAATACAATTGATTTATTTAATTATAATCATAAATATTCAATAACAAATACTATTAATAAAAAGTCTATTATTGAACAAATTGTAACAATAAATGAACAAATTAATAAAATTAATAATTTTGAACAATTATTATCCAGTAATATAATTAAAGATTTACGAAATATTAAAAATAATCTACAAAACTATTTCTGGCTACCAGAGATATTATCATATTTAGTTCTAGTTAATCTTAACTTAAGAGAAAAATTTATATATTTATTAGAAGAAGAAAGTAAGTTTATTAAATATAGTGTAGAAAATCTAATATTATTAGGAATTAATTTTATACCAAAATTAAATAAATTAGGTGTATTAGATTTAAGTAAAGTATATAAATTTGTTAGTGATATTAATATATGGATTAATCAAGAGTATAATAACAACTATAAAAATCTAATGAAATTAGTTTATATAGCTAATGTAGTGCGCCAAGCTGTAAAGAAAAATTTGCCTGATAATAATAATGTTTTTATTGAATATGCTAATAAAGCTGAAAATAAAGAGTATGATTTAACAAATGAGGTGTTAAATCATACTCAATCTGGCTGGATGATCATTAATAGTGAAGTTTTATTAGATATGAATGATAAAATAATAGAAAGTAGTGGGTTTATTACAAACACTCCTGTTAAAACAAAACAAACAATGATTACAGCAAATAATAAACAAATTTATAAAAATAATAGTTATAGTAAATCAGTTAATATTAATTATTTACAACAAAAATGGGCAGAAGAACAGTTAGAAAAAGATATTGATAATATAATTAATATTTTAGCAAAACGAGCAGTTAATGCACCCAAGCAAATAATTAAGCTAAAATATTCAGATTTAATCTTAAATAAGAAAGAAGTCAGTATTTTAATGAATGGAAACAGTCAAAAAACTGTTTACGATAAAGCTAAATATATTTTAATAAGGCGTGCTATAGCATTATTTATAGAGTTACAAGAAGTAATAGCTTTTTATGATACAAAAGTAGAATTACTTGGTATTTCTTGGGGAATTTATGGGTTAAAAAATATTTTATATTATTTGGAAGAAGCAAAAATAGTTATTAGTAATATTAATAATTATATTAATGAGCTTAATAAAGATAGTACAAATGAAATATTTGACTTAGTATTGATTAAAGATAAGGTAGAAGCAGTTATTGAACAAGTATATTTATTATTTGATAAAGCAGAAATTAGTACTTTCTCTTTTAGCAGCTTGATAGAAAGTAAAGGGGGTAGTTATGAGATTCCTAACACAAACACCACAAATTAGCGATGTTGTATTTGTTCCTTCATTTAATGAAGAAGTAAGTTTTTTCCAACAACAATATGACTTTCTAAATAGCTGTTATGACAAGTTAAAAGCAACACAAGAGACTTTAGAAAAGTTAGGGGAACTAGCAGTTATTGGTTGTACTTATACTGAAGAAAAACTTGTAAATTCCTTAAAACAACTAAAGTTTGTATTATTACGTAAAGATGATGAGCAAATCAAACAACAATTGGTATTAGTTAGAGAAAGATTATGGAATTATTTGGTTTGGTTAAAGGAAAATAGCAATAATTTACCTACATATCTTTTACGCCAAGATATTGAAAATTCAAAGCTTACTTATGATGACATATTAGCCCTAGCATATTTGCTAAGTTTAACTAGATCTAACCTTAAAGAGGATATCAACAAATTTGAGTTACTATTAACAGAACTTTATAAAAGAATTGCTCCTGAAGATTTTAATAACCTCTTAGATTATGTTATGCCACTGCCAGAAAGTTCACCTTTGACAGAACAAGCAAATGAAAAATTGTTTTATGCTTCAGAATTAATAAATAAAATCCGTCAAACAGGGAGTTTTTATAAATTGGTGCTTACTAATTTACTTTCAGATGCTCGCACATTAAAACAAGAACTTAGACAAGATTTTTGGCATAAAGATGTTATTTTAGCAGTAATTACACTAGATTTAGAGTTAAAAAGACAATTCCAAAAGTTTGCTATAGAAAAAGCAACCATATTAGAAATTTGTAAAAGTATGTTAGCCAATAACTTTAATGCTATTGGAGAGCTAACAGACGGAACAACATTAAATTTAGCAGCAGCTAAAGACTTTATTGAAAACTTAGACAAAATCTTAGCTCAAGATTATGAATCTCTCCAAAATGAATTAAAACAAGCAGCACAAGTTTTTGAGATAGTTTATAACGCCAATGATGAATGGCAAAAATTATCTAAACAAGCTAGTAAAATAAATAACCAAAAAGCAGACCAACAAAAATTTGTTGCTACTAAAGCAGAAAATCTGATGTTAAAACCATTAATAGAAACTCATAGGAATATAGGAATCGTTGAAATAGAAGAACAATTAACTGCTAGGGTGGAAGAAATTATAAATTCTATCAACCAAACAGCTAAAACTAACAAATTGCCTTTAAGGTATTCACAATTAATTTTAAGCCAAAATGAAATTATAGCTCTATTTTCTCAAGGTAATATGCTAGAAAGCACTTTTCATGCTCAACAATATAATTTAACTAGAAAAGTAACTGCTTTAATTGCTGAATTGCAAGAAACTTTTAGCTTACTCTCACAAAATGAACAAAAGAGCTTGAAGTCTAATCTAAACAATATTTTAGGCCAACTACTAGAACATGCAGAAAAAGTTAATTCTGAGTTAGAAATATTGTCCAAACAAGCAGATAAACAATCAGACATTAATCTATCTATTGCTTTAGTAGGGATAAAAAATAAACTAACCAAAGCTGTTGAACAAAGTTGTGAATGGAGCGACATAATTTTACAAAATAGTTATGTTTAATCCTAATAACTTAAATACTTCATTTTATAGATATTTTTTTGCATTTATCTGTTCATTATCATATGTGGGCGCAAGACTTGCGCTCACAAAGTTTTTTTTGTTTACCATCTTAGTTGCTTCTAAAAAATACTACTAAATCAAATAAAATATTATATAAAAAAAACCTAGTTATTTTTATATAATCTATGTTGTAATAAGTTAATTAACTTAGTAAATAATTGTTTGTAGTTTATAGGTATTTTTTATAGGGATAGAAATTAATGATAAACGACAAAGAAAAAAAACTTGATTTAGAATCAGCTAAAATTTTAATAGTTGATGATGACTTAGAAGGGCAAAAAGTTTTAGGTTATTTGCTTTCAAAATATGGTTACAAACTAGAATTTGCTGATGATGGTGAAGAAGGACTAAAAAAAGCTCAAGAAATAGAACCTGATTTAATCTTATTAGACATAATGTTACCTGGTATAGATGGATTTACAGTCTGTCAATTTATAAGACAAGATAAAAGACTAGCGAAAGTACCCATAGTAATGGTGACAGCATTAGAAGATTCAAAGTCTCGTAGACTTGCAATTGAAGCAGGTGCAGATGATTTTATTTCTAAACCATATGATTTAATAGAGTTACGAGCAAGAATACAGAATATTGTAAAATTAAATAGGTATAGGCAATTTTTACTGGAGCGAGAAAAATTTGAACGAATTGTAGAAATTTGCCCTGATGGAATAGTTATACTTTCTGAAAAGCAAGAAATATTGCTAGTTAATCCTGCTTCTTTGCAAATGTTTAGAGTAAAAGATCTTAAGGATATAATAGGTCTTAACATTGATTTTTTAATAGACATAGAGTATTTAGAAAATTGGAAAAATTTTTTAGATAAAGTCTTAACTTATCAACTTAATAAGCTTTATATAGAAATTAGATTTTACACAATAGAAGGAAAAAGTTTTCCAGCAGAGGTGACAGCCGGATACTTGCTGTGGGATAACATGCCTTCGCTACAACTTATGATTAAAGATATTAGTGAAAAACAAAGGCTAGAAACACAACTTTTAAGGTCACAACGTTTAGAAACTATTGGTGTACTTGTAAGTGGTATAGCACATGACTTAAATAATCTTTTAACCCCATTGTTATTAGGTGTAGAAATGCTAAAAATGGGTGTAAATAAAAAACAACTAGATGAAGTATTGGGAATAATTCAAAATAGTGCTGAACGTGGCGCGGAAATGGTAAAACAAATTTTAATTTTTGCTGGTGGAGCAAAAAAAGGCACTGAACCTATTCAACCAAAACATATACTTAAGGAAATCCATAGTATAATTCGAGATACTTTTCCCAAAGACATTTCTTTAGTTAATTTGCCAGCAAAGGAATTATGGTTGATTGAAGCAGATGCAACACAACTAACCCAAGTATTATTAAACCTTTGTGTTAATGCTCGTGATGCAATGCCACAGGGAGGGGAACTTAAGGTTTTTGCAGAAAATGTTTTTTTAGAGCAAACTTATTTAGCAACTAGACCTGAGTTAACAGGTTTGATAGCGGGAGCATATGTAGTTTTTAATGTTGTTGATACTGGTATAGGTATGAGTGAAGAAGTTTTAGAAAAAATTTTTGACCCATTTTTTACTACTAAAGATGCTAATAAAGGTACAGGTCTAGGTTTATTTACAGCACAAACAATAATTAAAAATTATAAAGGTATTATTCAAGTAAATAGTAAATTAGGTGAAGGTAGTTGTTTTAGTTTCTATATGCCTGCTTATGAAAAGAAGGAAAATATCAAAACAATAGAAGCTTCTTTACCAATATATTTAGGTAATGGAGAGTTAGTTTTTATTATTGATGACGAGCTAGCCTTATGTGAAATTATCAAAGCCACACTTGAATCAGCAAACTACCAAGCAATATTTGCAGCCGATGGAGTAGAAGCAATAGCTACTTATAATGAGTACAAAGATAAAGTAGCTGTAGTATTGCTAGATTTACACTTACCTTTAATTAGCGGTATAGCTTTGATTCGTGTACTACAGAAAATCTCTCCAAATATAAAAATTATTATTACTAGCGGACTAGCAAGGGCAGAAGAAGTTTCTGAAGCCTTAAAACAAGGAGCAGCAAGTTTTTTAGCTAAACCCTATATGGCACAAGATTTGCTGAAATTAATAAATGAAACTTTATTGGGTACAAATAGCCCTAATAGTCCTATAAGGTAATAAAATATGACTAATTCATTAAAACCAAACTCTGAAATCAAAGTAATGATTGTTGATGATGATGCAAATGTTCGTAGAATGGTACGCTTGCTTTTTGAACGAGATGGCTATCAAGTGGTTGAAGCTACTAATGGAAAAGAAGGTGTAGAACTTTATCAAAAACTACAACCAAGTGTAATTTTAATGGATATAGCTATGCCTGAAATGGATGGACTAACAGCTTGTAAAAAAATTCGTGAAACTCCAACAGATATTCCTATCTTACTTGTCACCTCTCTTTCAGATGTTGACTCTATAGAAAAAGGATTTGCTGCTGGTGCTACAGATTATATTACTAAACCGCTTAATTGGATTGTACTTAAACAAAGAACACTTCATTTATCTAGAATTAGCCAGGCAGAAAAAACTGTTGCAAGCCTTCAACAATGGGAACAAATTCATAACTACACTAATAGCCAGGAAAAAAATGAAAATCTGCTTATAGGTAGTGGAGAAGCTTTTTCGGAAATACATCAACTTATTAGACGTGCAGCCTCAACAGATGCAACAGTTTTAATTACTGGAGAGACTGGAACAGGCAAAAATGTTATTGCCAAAGCAATTCATCACACTAGCGAAGGAAGACGCAAAGCTTTTATCAGTATAAATTGTGCTGCTTTACCAGAAAGCTTAATTGAAGCAGAACTATTTGGTGTAGAAAAAGGAGCTTATACTGGAGCTACATCTAGCCGTAAAGGTCTTTTTGAGTTAGCTAATGATGGGACTTTGTTTTTAGATGAGATTGGAGAAATGCCTGTACTTTTACAATCCAAATTGTTAAGTGTGTTAGAAGAGCGAAAAGTCCGGCGTTTAGGAGCAGAAAACTATAAAGATATTAATGTTAGAATTATTGCAGCAACAAATGTTAATCCAAAACAAGCTATAGAGAATGGTAAACTTAGAAGCGATTTATTCTATCGTTTAAGTGTGATTAATATTCAAATACCTGCTCTACGCCAAAGGTCTGAAGATATAGCACAACTTTGTTATCACTTTATTAAAAAGTTTGCTCCCACTCGCAATTTATTTTTATCTGACCAAGAACTTGATTTACTAAAAAAATATTCATGGCCCGGTAATGTTCGAGAATTACGAAATATTATTGAGCGTTGTATAATTTTACAACCTGGCCCAGAACTACAGCCTTCTAAATTAATAAGCAATTTTGAAAGTAAAGATAACCATTCTGAAGAGAGTGAAAATTTAGTTATAGAAAACAGAATTTTTACTTTAGAGGAGCTAGAAAAGCAATATATAGAAAAAATATATAACCAACTTGGTAAAAACCAAACTCATACAGCACAAGCATTAAATATTTCTTTAACAACATTAAAAAGAAAACTAAAAGATTATAAAATTAGTCTTCATAGTGGATCTGTAAAACTAGACACCAAAAAGAGGGTAAAAGAGTTATAAACAAAGCAATGAAAAAAGGGGCCGTGTTTGAGTGAAATTGGTAGTGCAGTTGTAGCCCTTTGTTAAATTGATGTACAAACCAAGTGCCAACTTTTTTATATCACAACCCCTTTTATATCATTACCAATAGTAAAAACTATCCATCATTGATCAAAATTTAGCTGCTAAATACTTGGTATACTTCTAATTGTTAGAACAGTTAACCACAAGTTGCTACCCAAAATACTGGTGTAATCCATAGAGCATCCAAACATACACTTCCACCACATTCATTTGCTTTGATAATAAGCACTGTATATTGAGTCAACAAATACACTGCTAGTGATGCCACTACTCCTGCTGCTATTGTTCCTAATATTGGCCCTAATGCTAGTAATATTGGTGCTAGTGCTAGTATAACTGCTCCTACAGATATCCCTCCTGCAGATATCCATTTTAGAAACTCTGCTGGTATTCTAATCCTATATCCCCACCAGAATGCTTCAAAACTTGGTGCTGGTACAGCTTCTTCTGTCACTGTATTTGATGCTGAAATGTTTTCAATTAACATCTTCTCATCAAAATCTACTCCTCTTACTTTCATTGCTAATATTGGATTAGCTACAAAGTCTTTGTTAATCTGTTCATTAGATTTAGCTAGTTCTACATAATCATCTAATGTAATGTTTTTCATATCAACCTCCTTTACAGTCAACCTTTAGACTTAAGATTTAGAACAACTTTTGATGTTGTACTTTTAGTTAATACAAAACTCTTGTAAATTACAGACTAGTTAATACTTTCTAGCAAAAACGCTAAATGTATATGATTACGCAATACATTATAAAATGTATCAAATCACACTACAAGCCATTGGCGTACTTTTCAACCGTAAATACGCCTAACATTACAATCCTAGCTTTGAATAATTATTAATTACTGTTTTTTGTTTTGATTTATTCAGAACTGGTAGTTGTAAGACAAGTAGAACAATAAATTGATAAAACACCAATATTAGTTGATATTTTGTTTTGTAGAAAATATATTGCTTATTATTTGTAATTTGGCCTATTAATGACAATTATATGATAATACTAAATACTACATGGCTACCATCTGGCAATTTAGCAATTTGGGTTGAAAGTTTAGAGCTTTTTGAGCAATTTCTAGCCAAAAGAGAGACACAAAAAAATAAGTTAGCAAATAAAGGTAACAAAAAACAGCAAACGGAAATCCTAGAACATCCTTTTGTTTGCTCTACTAATTCCATCCTAGAAATAATAAGCTCATCCTTTCAAATAGACAAAAAGCTTTTAGATCCAGAAAATAAAATATTATCAAGCAGGCTTTTGGCTAAGAAAACTGCTGGTGGCAATAAAGATAACAATACTTTAGTTAAATTATCTTTGCCAACGGCTGATAACTTACCTCAACCTTCTCATCCACTATTTAGAGATTTAATTCCTGAGCATAAACCAAAAGAACTGTCTGCTTGGCAAGTTCCTAGCTTAGAAGTAAAAACGGATTTAGCTTTAGACCTTTTGTTATCTTTACCTACAAAAGCCCCATCAGGAATAATTTTTAGCGATTCTTTGTTATTTTTTAGCGAGTTAGCTAAATTTGCCCTTAAATTAGTTGTTCAAGGAAAAGTTCTTCCGGCCCTAGAAAAAAGACAAGATAGTTTTTTTGCACGTTGGCAACCTGTAGTAAATACTGATGTAGAATTATTGCAAGCAAAACAATTAATGGAGTTAATGCCTCTCTCGCTATGTTGGATAATAGGAACTTCTAAGCCAAGTACTACCATCACCACCATTTTTCAACTAACTTTAGAAAGTCTAGTTGATGGTCTAGTTAGAAAAACTTTATCAGGGACTAAGTTTTTTACTAGCAGTAAAAAATACTCTTCCGCCCATCAGGAATGGTTAACTGCTCTACTTTCAGAGCCTGAAATAACTACTGACAAAACAGAGCTAAATGCTTTATATAAAGTAATTAACCATTGGCATAACTCTGCTTTTAGAGCTACAGGACAACTACGTACATGTTTTCGCCTTTCTGAACCTCCTTCAGAGACTAAATTTGTTGAAATTAAGCGGACGACCAAAAAAAATACAAAGAAAATTGCTGAAGAAAGTGAATTAAAAAAAGAGCTAAATTTGCAAACAACAAACGAATGGAAAATAGATTTTCTTTTGCAAGCGATAGATGACAAAAGTTTGTTGGTGCCTGCTGAAATAGTTTGGAAGACAAAAGGTAAAGTCCTTAAGTTTTCTTCCAGAGACTTTGAGAGTCCACAAGAAAGACTTTTAACAGATCTTGGTAAATCTATTCGTTTATATCCAGAGCTTGAATCAGCATTAAAAGTAGCTAAACCTGTTTCGCTATATCTAGACACAACAGGAGCTTATAAGTTTTTAAGAGAAATAATGCCGCTTCTTGAACAATCTGGTTTTGGAGTGCTAGTTCCTAGTTGGTATGGTCGTCCATTACTACGCCCAGGTGCAAAACTTACTGCTCAACCTACAAAAGGCAAGGCTACAGGCTCAAACTTACTTGGACTAGAAGGAATTTGTGATTACCAATGGAAATTAGCCATTGGTGAAGAAGAAATTTCTTATGAAGATTTTCTTAAACTTGCTAAGTTAAAAGTGCCTTTAGTTCAAATACGTGGACAATGGGTTGAGCTTAAATCTGAAGAAATACAAGCTGCAATAGCTTTTTTTGAGAAAAAACACCTATCAGGAGAAATGACTGTAAATGAAGTCTTGCGTGTAGGTTTAGGGTTAGAAGGTGAAAAATTAGGTGTCCCTGTTGTTGGTTTTGAAACTTCTGGTTGGCTAAAGGAGTTTCTAGCTGAAAATAATGAGCAGAAATTAACTGAACAAAAAGCTCCAAAAGGCTTTGTTGGTAAACTGCGACCTTATCAAGAAAGAGGCTTATCTTGGTTAAACTTCTTGAATAATTTAGGGATTGGTGCTTGTTTAGCTGATGACATGGGGTTAGGAAAAACCGTTCAACTTCTAGCCTTGCTTGTACTAGAAAGACAAAACTCAAATAAAAAGCAAAATCCTACATTGTTAGTTTGTCCAATGTCAGTAGTAGGAAATTGGCAAAGAGAAGCATCACGTTTTGCTCCAAGCCTAAAAGTACAAATTCATCATGGGGCTGAACGCCTTACAGACAAAGAGTTTGTAGAAGAAGCACAAAAAGCAGATTTAGTTATAACTACTTATGGATTAGCTACCAGAGATCAAAGTTTACTTTCAGAAGTAACCTGGGCAAGAGTGGTTTTAGATGAAGCACAAAATATTAAAAACCCTGATGCTAAACAAACTAAAGCTATTCGCAGTCTTAAGAGCCAAAGTAGAATTGCATTGACTGGAACACCTGTAGAAAATAGGTTGTCAGAACTTTGGTCAATAATGGAATTTCTTAATCCTGGTTTGCTTGGGTCAGCTAGCAATTTTAGTAAGCAGTTTTCTACTCCAATAGAGCGTTACAGAAGCAAAGAAAAAGCCACCCTACTCAAGCAATTAACACAGCCATTTATTCTTCGTAGGTTAAAAACAGATAAAAAGATTATTCAAGATTTACCTGAAAAAATAGAGATGAAAACTTTTTGTAATCTCACCTCTGAACAAGCTTCACTCTATCAAGCTGTAGTAGATGAAATGATGCAAAAGATTGAAAAAAGTGAAGAAAAAAGTATTGAACGTAAGGGCATTGTTTTAGCTACTCTTATGAAATTAAAACAGGTGTGTAATCATCCTGTGCAAATGTTGCAAGATGGTTCAAGTGTAGCAGAACGCTCAGGTAAGTTGGCTAGACTAGAAGAAATCATAGAAGAAATTTTAGATGCTGGAGATAAAGTACTTTGTTTTAGCCAATTTGCTGAAATGGGAAAAATGCTTAAATCTCATTTACAGGAAAAATTTGGCTGTGAAATCCTTTTTTTACAGGGTGCAACAACTAAAAAGGCTCGTGATGAAATGGTAGAGAGATTTCAATCAGCCAATGGGCCAGCAATTTTTATACTCTCTCTTAAAGCTGGTGGTGTAGGGCTTAATTTAACAGCAGCACAGCACGTTATTCACTTTGACAGGTGGTGGAACCCTGCGGTAGAAGCACAAGCGACCGACCGAGCTTTTCGTATTGGGCAAACTAAAAATGTTCAAGTAAGAAAATTTGTTTGCATTGGCACAATAGAAGAAAAAATAGACCTCCTTATTGAACAAAAGAAAGAATTAGCCGACAACATTGTTGGAACTGGTGAAGGTTGGTTAACTGAACTGTCAAATAAGGAATTACGCCAACTTGTTGCATTATCAAAAGATGCAGTCTCAGAATCTGCATCTAAAGCTTTTACAAAAACCAAAATGGCAAGCTCAAAAAAAGCCCTAAGCCAAAATTCTAAATAGGAGGAAACTTATGTGGGGTTGGTATAGAAGAAACTCCTCTGGGCCGCGTCCAGCTAAAGATGGAATTAAAACCAAAAAGCAAAGAGGGACAATAGGAGAAACCTGGTGGTCAAAAAGATTTTTAGACGTTTTGCATTCATTTAACATAGGAGCAAGACTAGATAGAGGTCGTAACTATGCTCATAGAGGACAAGTTCTAAACATCAGTATAGAAGCAGGCTTAGTAAGTGCTAAAGTGCAAGGCTCACGCGAAACTCCTTATAAAATCACAATAAAACTAAAAGTCTTATCTAAAAAAGAATGGGAACAAGTAGAAAAAGCTTTGGTGGAAAGAGCAATATTTCTAGCAAGCTTACTAGCAGGAGATATGCCTAAAGATATTGAAGAGGCATTTACAGAAGTAAAATTATCATTGTTTCCTAGTCGTGTATCGGATCTTAAGACAGCCTGTAGTTGTCCAGACTCGTCAAATCCTTGTAAGCATATAGCAGCAGTCTACTATATTTTGGCAGAGCAATTTGATGAAGACCCGTTTTTACTTTTTACATGGAGAGGTCGCACTAAAGAAGAGTTAATTGAAAGACTAAGATTGCTTAGAGGAGTTAATGTTGGTAGTATTTCTAGTGCTGATAAAGCTGAAGAACAAGCTATTTCAACTACAAATATGCCCGAAGTGCCTATACTAAGCCTAAATGATAGTTTGAGCAATTTTTGGCAAGCCAGAGCAAGCTTTTCAGAGCTTTCTTTTCAACCAGAAAAACCTTCTATACCAGATGCAATAATACGACAACTAGAGCCATTAAACTTAGCTATTGCAGAACAAAGTCTAGAAAAAATATTCTCAGAAATCTATAGAAATTTATCAGAAAAAGCTTTTGAAAAAGCTTTCGATAAATAATATTTTAATAAAATGAAAACTTTTGAACAGTTACATCTGTAAAAGGGAGTTTCTTGGTATAAAATTCTATGGCCTCATCATAATAGCAAGAGTTCCTAATAATTTTGCTAAAAATCTAGTTAGGTTTTACTGCTTCAAATTATTTTATTTAATTTTGTAATACAGTGGTTAATACCTAGTTCACAATTAGGATATTTGGGCTGCCATCCTAATTGTTGTTTTAGCTTTTTATTACTAGACTTAGCTGAACGAACAGCAGCAGCAATAGGCTCACTACCTTTTACTAATGAAGCAATAAATGTTGGTATATGCCAAGGTTTTTTTAAGTTAAGAGATTTAGCTGTGATAGCAAAAAAATCTTTCATTAAAACAGGTTGGTCATCAACAATATGAAAGATTTCACCTTTTACAACTCTTTCAGCCGCTAAAGCAAAAGCATTTGCTACATCATCAACATGTACAACATCCCACCAGTTATTACCATTTCCTGGAATCATAAATCTAGCTTTTAACATTTCCCCAACTAATTCTTTATACCATCCACCATAGCCATAAACATGAGATGGTCTTAAAATAACTATTGGTAAATTATGTTGTTTCATTTCATTTAATAGTAGCTTTTCTGCTTCTTGTTTTGATTTACCGTAAGTAGTAGTAGCAGTTAACTGACTGTTTTCATCAATAAGTTCCCCTTTAGGATTGCCTATAACTACGGAACTAGCATAAATAAATGAACTTATATTTATCCCTCTACAAGCTTGTGCCAATAATTTAGTTCCTTCAACGTTAACCCGATAAATTAAATCTTTGTTTCTTTGTGTAGCAATTTCAGCCGCAAGATGAAATATTGTGTCCGGTTTATAGTTTTTTAGTATTTCGCTGAGTTTTTCTTTATCAAACAAATCTGCTTGTTCAACTTCTGCACCAAGTTCAGTAATTGTCTTTTTTGCTTCTTCTCTACGAACTAAACCTAAAACCCTATGTCCTTTTTCTAGCATATTTGTAGTTAATACTTGTCCTAGAAAACCATTTGCTCCTGTAATTACACATTTCATACCTTTACCCACTTATTTTTATTTTTTCTGTGATTTTAGTTATTTCCAATTAAATTAGCTATAGCTAACTTAATACAGCGTAAACTAAGTAATCTGAAATTTTTATTTCTTAAAGCCCCAACGGGGCGATAGATATGTAGCGTAGGGCGCAAGCCCTACGTATGATAATGAGTAATTCCCAAAAGCCCCAACGGGGCGACAGAGTATTTTCTTAGCATTAAAAGACTATGTCGCCCTTACAGGGCTTAAAGAGACTTAACTATTATTTCCTAGGGCTTGCGCCCTAGGCTACAGTTATGTCGCCCCTCTGGGTCTTAAGAGTTAAGAATACAAAATTGCTATATTACTTACTTTACAGCGTACTTTAACGAGAATTTTTTAAGTTATTAGTTAATTAAATAATTTAATTATACTTAGTAAAATTTATCAAATTGGTGCTTTTTCCTAATTTTGCTAGAGATGAATGGTTGTTTTATAACATCAAAATATAGTATAAATAGACAACTTTTTTGCTATTTTCCTCCACCCCGCATTTGTCCTATTATGCGGAAGAGCTAAAAAATCTACTATGAGCTAATTGATAAATGTTCCTAACTAGTGAACTTAGGGGGGGCTTTCTGTGAGATTCTTAAAACAAATTGTAGTGTTAGCTTTTATTGTTTGTATTGCAACAATATTTGCTGCCAGTTATGGTTGGGCTGCGTTCCAAAAAAACAAAGCCACAGCAGCAGCCAAACCAACTGCAACAAAACCTGCTGCAACTACTGCACCAACAGCAGATCCATTTGCTAAAAAACCTTTTAGTGGAAAATATGATACTAAGTATGATCACTTGACAATTGCTTCGCCTGATAAGCCTAGAAAAGCGCATGATGTGCTTTTAGAAGCGGCTAATTGTGAAAAGTGTCATGTTAGAGTTGATAATAGACCTACTATGTTAACTCCCTATCATGATTCCTGTATTCAGTGCCACACCAATCAATTTACTGATCCTAAACTAGAAATCTGTGTTGGATGTCATACTCGCCCTTACACAGAAACACCAGAAAAAAGAATAGGAGTAGAGCCTTTTACACCTGTTTTAAAGCAATTTGGTATGGAATTTTCTCACACCTCTCATAGCACTAGGCCTGGTTACAAATGTGAAGATTGCCACGCTACACCAGCAGATGGAAAAACTGCCCGTTCTACTATGCCAAGACATGCTGAATGTTACACTTGCCATACTTTTGATAATAAAACTGCTAAAGGTGGTTGTTATGAATGTCATACCTTAGGCCCAGGTGCAGAAAAATTCCGTACACGTGGACAGATAGATTTTGCTTACAAATACTTTAAGTTTAATCATGGTAAGCATTTAATTGATCCTAGAGCTAATGATTGTGCTAAGTGTCATGATGTTAATAAAACTGATCCAGATCCAAATAAAACCGACATTTCACGTATTACTTTGATTTTATCTAAGGATATAAACAAAGTTCATAAATCGACTTGTTTTAGTTGTCATGATAAATCAGGAAATGAAGGAACAGGTGTAGCACAATGTCAAAAATGCCACGCCCGTAATCCAGGTGATTTAGTTAATAGCCCACCACCTGAAGCACGTATTCGTAAAGGTGAGTAAAGCTTAAACAAATGTAAATAAAGTAAAAAAGGAGGTCAAAAACCTCCTTTTTTTATTACCTGGTTGACCGGCTTTTTTCTGTAGAAATTAAACTTACTGCTAAATTAGTTTCATCAACAGTAAACTTTTGTATTTGAGAAGATATAAAAGCAGAACCCATAGCAAAGTTATAATTTTTCTTATCATCACTTGTCTTAACTTTTACATGAAAAGTATTTTTATCTTTGCCATAAGTTTTATTTGTATCTGCTTCCAAAATTAATGTTGCTGGAACGTCAAAAGAGTTTTTGTTATCGTCAGCTTGGAACTTAATGCGGTTTTTGGAGATAAAAAGAGAACCTTTGCAAGAATCTGTAAAAGCCGCACTAGTAGTAGGTGGAGTAGGTGCGCTACCCCTAGACATACCAGGAATTTTTATGCGATTAAGTACCCCTGAACTACCTTCTAAAGCCATAAAAGCTTTATCTGATACATCTTTTCGGTCATTGATTACTACAAAAGAAACTTCTCCACCTCTATCAATTGTGTTAAGAAAATGTTTTCTTGCCTCAATTACATTGCCTACTAAATATAAGTTAGCGAAACCAAGTAAGTAATGTGCTTGAGGTAGTTTATCATTTACTGCAATAGCTTTTTGAGCTTCGCTAACAACAAGAGGGAAATTTTTCATTCTTAATGCGGTGACAGCAGCATCCAAAAAATTATTATAAGCTGTAGTGCTTTGCGCTATAGGATCGACTTTAGTCGCGCTGTCGCTAGGTGGGGTAGGATTTGATGAAGCTATATAACGAGAAGCAATAGCACCAATTAGCGAATTAGAACCACCTGCTTGTTTAATTTGGTTGGTAGCATTTGGATCTAAATTAAAACTTACCCCTTGTTTTTCTACTAAACTTTCAATTTTAGTTAAAGCTACCTTCTTACGTAGCATATCTAGGATTTCATCTTTGGAAAGAGGATTATTATTAACTACCGTATAACGAGAGGCAATAGCACCAATTAAAGCATTAGTCCCACCTAGGCGTTTAAGTTCTGCCGTAGAACTAGCATCTAAAGTAAAACTTGCTCCACGTTCTTCTACGGCTTTTTCAATTTTAGTTGAAGGGACTTTTTTATTTAATAGTTCTATAATTTCGCTTTTAGAAAGTGGCTCATCTCCTGCTATGGTTGTTGTTGGAGTAGGAGTAGGGGTAGGAGTAGGAGTATTTTTCTTTGGTATATAATTTGTTCGACAAGCAGAAACAACTTGAGCAGATGCACCGGCTGTTATTAACTCATTTTCTATTGCAGGAGTTACTTCAAAATCTATTTTTCGCTCTTTAATTCGCTCCACTAGTGTTTCATCGGAAAAAATAGGAGGTTTTTCTACTAAATTTAGTATACCTTTTTTATCAAAAGGTTTTTCTCCATCCATAAACGCATTCAATGTCATTATTGAAATTATTATGGTTACAGTAAGCATAAATCTAAATATTTTAGTTTTATTTAGTTTATTTGATTTATAGTTAAACATTTAACTACCTCCATTCTATTATTTTAATTTGTTTAGCTCACTATTAGTTGTTTGGACTTCTTTTCTTATTTGCTCTCTTTTAACTGGGTCTGAAGTTTCGCTTAGTTCATCAACAAGACGTTTTAGGCGATTTTCTAAAGCTTTTTTTCTTTGTAGCTTTTCAGCCATATCTATAGGCTTTGGTATAGGTCTTATATCCAGAGGTTTTGGAGATGGTTTAGGTTTAGGGGTTGTTTCCATGGAGTTATTATTAGTTAGGTTATCGGGTGGATTAGGAGTTATTACCTTAGGATTAGGATCATTTCCACCTCCAGGAAAATTATTTGTTGGGACTGAAGTAGCAGTAGGCTCTGGTGTTGGAACAGGAGCAAAATAACTTTTTTTCATCATAGATTCAATTAGTTTTTTGTTTGCACCTGCTACTAGAAATTCTTGTTCAACTTCTGAAGTCATTTCAAAATTAAGTTGTAATTCAGCAATTTCTTCTACGATTTGCTCTTGTAGTGTAGGGTTTGACTTAATAACTCTTAAGAGTTCTTCTTTTTCAACAGGATTAGTTGTTATCAATTTTGTAACTACAGTTGCTATTGATGTTGGACTTGGGCTTGGGGAACTACTAATAATGGTACTAGGGAATATCAAAAACTTTGCTGTTAAACCTACTACAACAATCAAAATAATAGCTGTACCAGCTACAATTTTAATTAAATGTTGTTTTAAGAAATTATCTGGTTTTGGATAAGTTCCATTAACTATTTCAGTTGGTGGAATAGGTTTATTTTGGTTTTGTAATGCTAATTGATAATTTATTTGTGCTGGCGAATTTATATGTAAAGGATTATCTGAATTTGTTAATTGATTAATACCTTGTTGGGTGTTTGCTTTTGCTTGTAAGTGAGTTTCTCTAGTTGTTGAGCTAGTATTTTCTTCTACTCTAGTGCCACCAATAATAGGGGTTTCTTCAATTTTAGTTTCTTGAAGAATAGGAATATTTTCAATTTTGGTTACTTGAATACTAGGAATACTCTCTAGCTTAGTTTCTTTTATTCCTGAACTAATGTTAGAAAGACTAGCAGGTTGATTAAGTAAAAAATTACGAAATTCTACTACCGTCTGAAAACGCTCATTAGGCGATTTAGCCATTGCTTTAAGTACAGCATCCTCTATTAATAAAGGAACATCAGGCTTAACTAAATGTAGTGGCGGCGGAGGTTGCTTAACATGCATATCAAGCAAAGCATACTCGCTATTAGCATCAAAAGGTAATTTACCTGTAAGCATTTCATATAGCAAAATTCCTAGTGCATAAATATCTGAACGAGTATCAATATCTTGGCCTTTTATTTGTTCTGGGGACATATAATGTAGTGTTCCTACTAGTCCACCAGGATTAGTCAAGCGATTAGTTCCTAAAATTCTAGCAATACCAAAGTCCATCACTTTGACTTTTTTTTCAAAGTCTTCTGTCATTACCATTAAATTAGCAGGTTTTATATCACGATGAATTATTCCGGCTCGGTGAGCTTGTCCTATTCCTTCTAATGCTTGGCAAAAAAGGGGTATAGCTTCTTTATAATTGATTGCCCCTCTAGCAATAAGTTTAGCTAGGGTTTCTCCAGCAACAAATTCCATAATCATAAAAAATTGGTTATCTTGTGGAATAAAACTATAGAGAGTTGCAATATTTGGGTGGTTTAACTTAGCTAATGTGATAGCTTCACTATGAAAACGCTCAACTAAAGCAGGATTATTGGCTAGATCTGGTCGTAGGACTTTTATTGCTACTGGTCGTTGTAAATTTAGATCTAAACCTTTATAAACAGATCCCATTCCTCCTTCACCTAACTTATCTACTATTTGATAAATATTACCGATAATTTGGCCTATCACAGTAAATGTCCTTGATTTTCTAATTAAAAATTAATTGAAAACAAATAATTTGATTAATTTACAGAAAAAGTTTAAAGAACTACCAAACAAAAGTCTAGCGTGTTTTAGGGAAGTTATTACTAATCAAGGTTATTATACGTAATAGAAATGAATATTAGGTAAAACTTTATTTTTGTGAGTTAACTTCTTGGGTTATAAATTTTTCTACTAAAACTAAATTATTTGTTTTAGACCAATCAAGTATACTTACGTTTGGCTGTTGTTGATAATATTCTGTATTAGTATTTAATTCACTGATATATTTACTAGTAATAATATTTAATAAATTATTTTGGTCATAAACTATTTTGCGGATTTTAGTGTTTGATGAAATGTTATGTTCTTGAATTATTTTTTTTAGGTTTAAGTCAAACTCTATTATTTTGTTAGATGATATAGCAAACCCTATTTTACTTGCATCATAGGCAATAGAAGCACCTCCTAAGCCTGTTATATCCCATTTTTCTAATAAAGTGCCGTTTATATTCCAAAGTTCTACACGTCGGCTAGGTTCATTTTCAGATACATGCCATTGTATTAAAGCTAAATCTTTAGCTGTGTAAATAAATTCTATTTCTCCAAATTGTTGGGTAAGCTCTTTAAGCTTTTGACTGCTACTGATATTCCAGATGGATAGCAAAGAGCTAGTTTCTTCTAATGGGTAAAAATTTCCACTTAAACGTTGTTCTAAAACTGGGTGTTGGATAGAAGCTAAAATAAATTGGTTAGGATCTATTGGAAAAGTTACTAGATAATCGTTTCTTTGGTAGGTTGTAATTTTATTTATTAGTTTTCCTGTTTTAGTGTCTAAAATATTTATTCTATTAAGTCCTGTTAAAATAATAAATTGTCCATTAGAAGAAAAGCTTGCTCCAACAAGTCGATTTGGTAATAGATCTTGAGAAATTTGATATATTTTTTCTTTTTTTAGCGAATCCCACACCTCTACTACATCTTCATTAAAATTATGCAAAATAAATAGTTGATTATCTAAAGAAAACTGAGCTTGAAAGCGTCCTGGGTTTTGTTGTGATAAAGCAGAAACATCTATTTCTTCACTTTCTGTTGAAGCAATGATTTTTTCTTGGTGGGACTTAATATCTACTAGGTTAACTACTGAATGTCTTTTAACTATTGTTATAGGGACTTTCCAACCTAAACTAGCAGTTATTTGATAATAGTATTCTCTTAACAATAATTTACTTTGATATATAGTAGTTATAACTATAACTATTGTAAAAATTGTTAGGCTCCAGGTTAGGAAAGTCTTTATGCGTGCTTTTTTCTGCTGTTTTTCTCTTAGATAAGCAGAGAATAGATCTGCAAACTCTAACGCGCTTTTTGGTCGTTCATTAGGCTTTTTAGCCAAGGCAAAAAATATAGCATCTTCAACTTGTTTTGGTATATTTGAAACGACTTCTCTAATTGGTGGAGGCTCATCATTTAGATGTTGAACGGCTAGTTCAAATCCTTTAGAGGAAAAAGGCCGGTTACCAGCTAATAACTCATAAGCAATAATGCCTAAACTATAAATATCAGAGCTAGAAGTAATATTTGGGGAAGAAACACATTGCTCTGGTGACATATAAGGTAATGTTCCAATCATTGCACCAGTTTGTGTTATGTGGTTAACAGTATCTCTTAAAAGCTCAGTTTCTATACCTAATTCTTTTGTTTTAGCTTTTGCATTAGTTTCTGTTCTATCAGCATTACTATTGGATTGGGAGGAATTTTTTTCTTCGCTAGATTCAGTCTTTTTGCTTTTAGAACTAAGTTGAGCAAAAGTTTTGCTTAACTTTGCTGGTTCAATCAACAGGTTGCTATCTTCCTCATTTTCTTGAATTGAGGATTTATTCTCTTTATTATCAATATTTTGTCGGTCAAGTAGTTTAGCAACACCAAAATCAAGAACCTTAATTTTATAACTATCAACTTTTTCTAGCCAGATATTTTCTGGTTTAAGATCTCTATGAATTATACCTAACTCGTGAGCAGCATTAATGGCATTGCACACTTGGGTTATTATTTCTACAGCTTGATTTAATGGCAGTTTACCTTTCTCTTTAAGTAGGCTACGAAGTGTTTGACCAGATAAAAATTCCATTACTAAATAACCAATGGGTTGGTTATTAATTTCTACAAACCCAAAATCCATTACATCTACTACATTTGGATGTTTAATACGCCCAATAGCTTCTGCTTCACGGCGGAAACGTTCTAAAAAACCGCTTTTTGGTTTATCTTCACGAAGAATTTTTATTGCTACATCTCGTCTTAATCCTAGGTGAGTAGCGCGATAAACTGTTCCCATCCCACCTCTACCTAACCTGGACTCAATACGAAACTTTGCTGCTAGGATAGTTGAGCCGGGCATACCTTCTTTTAGCTCAATATTATCTATAGGACAATTTATTAGTATATCTTCATAGCAGTTAAGGCACTTAGGACATTCTTTCATGATTTTATGGGATTTAATTTATGGAATTTAATAAAGTAACTTGTTGATTATACAAGAATAGTAAAAAAGAATGTAGTTAAGAAATAAAAATAGGTATAAAAATTTTATTATAGATTTTAATTTATTGGGGAACAATCCTCATATTTTGGTTGTTGTTTTTGTAGGTCATAACAAAATTCACCTGGAGAACAAGCACTAAAACGTTTGGGATCTTTTATTGTCCAAAGAGTATTGGTTATTGAGTCTATATAAAACCAACGTATGCCAGTCTTAAAGGCATGAGGCTTAAATTCTGAAATAGGAAGTGCGTCCATAAGATATTCTAAAATAACAATTTCTTCGCTACTGTTATTTCCACCACCACTATTACCATTATTAGTGCCACCACCATTAGTGCCACCACCATTAGTGCCACCACTATTACCATTATTAGTGCCACCACTATTTTTAACAGAATTTTCTATGCTTTTATTTGAACTTGGTTTGTTTTGCTTAGAAATTCTACGTTCCAGTTTTGTTGGAACCATGACAAAAGCATAACCACTTTTGTTAAAGACAGTTTTGCCACAGCTTAAAACTTCCATTTTGCCAAATTCTTCACCTACATAACCTGCTGCTGCAAGTTGTCCTGGTGTGGCAAACGAATCATTAGATATATAATAGGTGTAATTTGCTTGGAGAAATGTTTTTAGAGTAGCAATAGCAGAAGCTTCATTAGCTGCAATTTTAGCAGACATAAGGTTTAAGGTAGCTAAAGAACAAAGAATAAGGACAACTACTGTAACCATAAGTAGCTCAATTAGGGAAAAACCTGAAGAGGTTGATTTAAGGGATTTTAATCTGTTAAAAGCTTTTGGCTTCAAACTCATTTTTTCCTCCAACTAGATAGAGTCTGCCAAAATGATGATGTTTTGCTATCTAATTTTTTATCTTTGTTCATATTTGAATCAATACAGTCAACATTTGTTTGGTTAACAGCTTTTTCAAAAGCGTTAGCAAATTCAATAGCTGTTGAAAAACGCTTTGTAGGATCTTTTTCTAATGCCTTAAAAACAACTTCCTGAATATTATTTGATAGATTGGGAATTGTTGGAGGTGATAACCTCATATGTCCCATTGCAATCACAACAGGGCTAACATTATTAAATGGTGGATGACCGCTTAACATTTCATAAACTGTAATTGCTAAAGAATAAATATCTGTTCTTTCATCAAGTTCTTGATATTTACATTGTTCAGGGGATAAATAATAAAGTGTTCCTACTATTTTTCCTGAAGTTGTAATAGTTTTTAGGTAAGCATCATCTTTTGTTCCATAAACAATTTTTGCCGTCCCAAAATCAAGTATCTTAATTTGTTGTTCTTCACTTACCCAAATGTTATTTGGATTTAGATCTCGATGAATAATACCCCGATTATGAATAGCTTGGAGTCCTGATGCTAATTGATTTAAAAAACTACAAATTTGTTTAAGTGTTAAATTTTCAGTAGAGATAATTTTATCTAAAGTCTTACCTTCCACAAATTCCATTACTATAAAAGGATATTTATATTCATAAATACCAGAATCAAATATATTGATTATATTAGGATGTGAGACACGCTTTAGTAGCTCATACTCACGGCGAAAAAATTTTAATCTTTCTTTAACTAAGTCTATAGTTAAATCTTCTTGGTCAAAAAAATCTATTAGTTTAATAGAAACAAATTTATTATTTTCAAGATCTAAAGCCTTATAAACATAAGATGATCCACCTTGTCCAATTAAATCCTTAATTTCATAACGCTCTTTTATTAGCTTAAATTTAACGTGTGAGGTTGCGTTTTCCATATTAACTTTTGCGAGAAATTATATGCTTTTTTCTTATAATTGCCTAATGATAGTTTAATAAAATATTATTAGAATATTATCAAAATATTAATAACTTTTATAGGCAAGATTTGCTAAGATTTTCTTATTTTTAACCTGCAAACTTATAACCAATCCATGGCTCAGTTAGAATATACTTAGGGTTTTCTGGATCAGGCTCTATCTTGCGCCTTAGTTGGTTAATAAATACTCGTAAATAGCCGGATTGTTCTAAGGATTTTGGCCCCCAAACTGCTTGTAGCAATGTTTGACGGGTTACTACTTTTCCTGCATTGCTCATTAAATACCTTAAAACATCAAATTCTTTTGGGGTTAATTTTACTTCTTTACCATTAACTAAAACTTGCCTGCTACTAGCATCAATTGTTATATCTCCAACACTTAAAACAGCTTCGGTTTCTTCAATATTATGAGATCTTCTTAAGACGGCTCTCATACGTGCTAATAACTCATCCATGCTAAAAGGCTTAATTACATAGTCATCTGCTCCTAAATCAAGAGCAGCAATTTTATCAAATTCTACACCTCTAGCAGAAAGGATAATTATTGGTACAGCAGAAGTTTTACGTATAGTTTTACAAACTTCAAAGCCTAGCATTCCTGGCATAATTAGATCCAAAATAATTAGATCTGGCATTTGTTTTTCAACCATTTTTAGTGCTTCCGGGCCATTAGTTGCTACTTTTACATCATATCCTCTAGGTGGCAAGCTTGCACTCATTACCCTTAAAATTTGTGGTTCATCATCAACTACTAAAACTGTAGGTTTACGACTCATAAATCTCCTTTTATTGAAATAGCTTGAGCTAGTTGTTGTTTAGCTAAGGGTAGAGAAAAATAAAAAGTTGTTGTTTTTCCTTCTTCAGCTTCTACCCAAATTTTGCCGTTATGAACTTCAATAATTCCTTTAGCAATAGCTAAACCCATACCAGTACCTTCACAATACTGGCTTTGACTTCCACGAAAAAATTTATCAAAAACATGACTCAAATCACTAGCAGGAATACCAATTCCTTGGTCTTTAACAGCTATTATTATTTCCTTGTTTTTCTCTAAAGCAGTAATCTTAATTTCTTTTCCTTCAGGGCTATATTTAGCGGCATTTTCTACTAGATTAGTTAATACCTCTGCAATCATGGCTATATCTACTTGGATTTCAGGTAATTTGTCTGCAATATCTACTATTACTTTATGATTTCGGGTTACTACGGAACAACGTTCTAAAACTTCTTCAACAATTTCTTTTAATGGAATAAATTGTTTATTTGGTTTTACACTATCTCCTTCAATACGTGCCATTTCCAACAAGTTACGTACAATTTTTGTTAAGCGATAAGTTTCTTCACTAATAATTAGGTGAAACTCTTTTAACATATCTTTTTCCCATTCAATATCATCTTGTAAAAGATTATCAACAGAGGCACGAATAGAGGTTAAAGGAGTTCTTAAACTATGAGAAACAGAAGCAAGAATAGCTGTTTTTAATTTATCACTTTCACGCAAGGCTTCAGCACGACTAACTTCTTGTAAAAAATGCGCCCGTTCCAAGGCTAAAGCTACTAAACCAACTATAGCATCAATTGTTGCCCGCTCTGGCATATCAGAAACTAATACCATTACGCCTTTAACACTGTCAGCAACTTTTATTGGAATATACAAAGTTTTGTTAGTTGGTTTTTTTATACTCTTTTTATTTTTTGAAATATAGGTACTAGATACAGGTTCATTAGTTGTATTTACTTCATCCACAATTTGCTTTAATGGAGTAAAAGTTCTTATGCTTGAAGAATCTGAACGCGCGTCTAATTTTTGCCAATCATCATTGTTTTCTTCTTGAAGGAAAATTGCACAATACTTAAATTTGAAAATTTCTTTTACTTGTTTTGCTATAGAAGAAACAGCCGTGACAGAATCAGATGTTGCAAGGATCTCTTTACTAAGTTGATAAAGCTTTAATACTTCTTCTCGGCGGCTTTCCGCCTCATAAGCACGTTTACGTAAGGCAGATGATAGCTGACTTGTGATAACAGCCGTTACTAAAAAAACCGAAAAATCTATCCAACTTTGTGCTTCAGAAACTAAGAATTTCCCATTATAAAGAAATAAATAGTAATAAGAAAACACACTAAGTATTGATGAGATAATTCCAAATGTTAAGCCACTAATAATAGAAGTAGTTAAGACTACAAGTAATAAACTTAAAGCAATTGTTGCCGGGCCCACAGCAGGAAACACAACACTATAAAATGCAGTTACTACAGCGACCCCACCAAATGTAACTAAATAGCCTAAATAGCGCAATTGTGTTGCACTAGCGTTATTATGTAAGTAGTTTACAAGATCAATAATTGGTGACATTTAAGTTAAAATTTACATTAAGGTTTTGGATTTTTAGTAAAAGTCTAATTATACTTTATTAAAATTCCAAAGGGCTGTTAATTTTTCGTTAAGATTTAAAATGTAGTGGTAATAACAGTAAAAACTTTTTTGTGCGAAGTCAAATATAAATTTTAGAGAAAGAAGAATTAAGGGTAGTTACAACAATTGACTTAAAAAATTATATGTAAGGAATTAATAGTTATAGATATCAATTAATCTGCAAAAAGTCGAATAGGTTTTTCTTTGTCTATTTCTTTTCCTGAAGTAAAATCACGCATCTTATTAATCCAATTTAGATAAAGTGTAAAATCACCTTGAAGCTGTTTTCTTAACTCTTCTGTAGGTATACCTAAATCGTTAGCTTTAGCTTTCAATCGCGCTTCTGCTAGCTCAATTCCGGGCCAGAGTTTACCACCAATAGCTGTTTGAAAACCTCTATCATACTTAAACCCAAATTCAGTAATACTAGGAGGGATCAATTGGTAATTATCATTTAATCCACAACTTGCATAAGGAAAACCTATAGCCCAGTCTAAATGGAAGCCAATTAAATAGTCTGATGGGTTAATAGAAACCTGTCCATGAGTTATACAATTATTAGCTTTAATTTTGTATTTACTACGAAGTATCTGTGTAAGTAATTTACAAGCATAGATTTGAGCTTCATTAATATCTTCTGGATTAAGCTTGACATTTGCTGACCAATTACCTTCAAAAGCTACCCCAATAAAACTATGATTAAGTCTTACATAAACTGCTTCATCATCTCCCCAAATAGAGTTACCCGAATGATTAGCATAATGTTGGTCACGCACAACTCGGTAAATTTGACCAAATCTATCTATAACATAATTATAAAGTTTTTCTTCTTTTACATATTGAATCAAATTAGAAGATTTTCCCTTTAACCTACTGTTATAGGTTGGTTCAAATGGAAGTAGGTCACTTTGAGTTACATGATATAGAATACCTACAGGATTTTTCTTTTCTTCTGGATAAAAAATAGCTTGTTTTACATCAAAAGGTAGAGCGACTTTCTTTTTTGGAGCTTTACGGCTTAATGCAAAAAAATTGCGCTCTTCTGTCTCTGTTTCATATTGGATTAAAATTCTTCCCCCATTACTATATTGCTCATAATTATCATTTTTTTCTACTAACCAAACGTCGGATAATGTAAAACTTTCTATTTTGTCAGAATTTTCCGGTTGATTAATAGGCCCGTCACCATTGATTGCTACAGGAACAGGTGAAGTAACTACTATTACTTTAGCTTCAGGTTTGCCAACTTGTAAATTTAAGTCAAAAATTCCTGCTTCACGAGCATTTTGATAAACAATTTGGCCTAACATTATAGTAGTTATTGTAATAGCCAGCGTACTAACTAAAAAAACTGGATAACGAACACGATATAACCAATAGACTAATGCTAGTTCACGAGGTTTAGGACTATCAGCAGGTAAAAACTGTAGTAGCTCTTCTAGTATTGCTTTACGGAAAGTTAATTGTTTTAACCAAATAAAACGATCTGTAAGAGGTGAATTAGGATATTTACTAAGAGTGTTACGAAGGAATTTTAATTTTTCTGATGGAATAGTAATAAAACGGGAATATTCTTCCACTAAACGGGTATATGTTGGATCAGGATGTTCTAAAGATTGTCTCACCTGACTACCTCAAAACTAGAATAAAAAATTATAATATTTTTATTGTTTTGGAAAAATATTAAACTTAACAACTATTTTTATTAGTTAAAGTAATACTTCATATAGCTAATGCTAATTATAATAAATCACAGTATTTAATATAATCAAGACAAAAATACGATATAAAATTTTAATTGGTAGAGAATATAAACAATAAAGGAAGCAAAGTTTTATTGCTTCCTTTATTTGATTAAATTTAGATAAATTTGACAACTAGTATTTTTTAGGAGGTTTTTGCACACGAAAAGTTTTGTTTTTTGATGAATCAAATCTATTTTCAGATCTATTTTCAGAAAAGCTTTGGGAATCTTCTCTAGGACTTCTATGTTGGTAAGAATCAGGTGGTCTTGAATCTTCAGTGTCTGAAGGTCGTGGACGAGGAGTAAAAGACCTTCTATCATCACTTGAACTATCTTCTCTAGGTCTAAAACCACCTGGACGAGGAGTAAAAGGTCTTCTAGGTGCATCACCTGAACTAGCATCTTGACCATCTCTAGGCTTAAAGCCACCTGGACGCGGCCTAAAGGGTCTTTTTGGCTTTTGCATTCCTATATAGTTAATTCCTTGTTTATAGACCATTTGATCTTGGCCGTTTGACTCAAGTGTAATTGAAAATTGGTCATAACACTTGATTATTCCTATCATTTTTATTTTTCCAAAATTTACTGCTACAGGAATTTTTTCATTTTTTGCTTTTTCTAAAAAATTATCTTGAACATTAATATCGCTAGCCATTTTAGCTCTCCTTAACTTAAAACAAGGTTAATTTTCGGTTGTCATCTCTATTTTATTTACAGGGTTTTTTGATAACCCAGGATTTGTATCACCCATAATGGCTTCATCGCTGTTGCGTGAGGTGCGAATGTGTTTTTCCATTTGTGCCTGTGCTTGTGCTAAACCAAGCTTACCTACACAGTCCTGGCAAATATAAAATCTTTTACTAGTTAGCTCATCTTTATGAGTAATATGGTTATAGGATTTACTTGGATCAAATTTAGTATTACAAACTAGACAATTAGAAAGTCCTACACCAGCATTTTCATCTAGGAGTTTTTGACAGGCTGTAACTAACGATATACTAGAAACTTGTTTTACTGCGCCTGTACGAAATCGCCCTGAAGATTCTTGTGCTGCTTTATATAAATTTGCTAGTAATGTTGTTATTGGTTCTTGATGCAGACGTGAATCTAACCGGACGGTATCTCCTTCTAATTCTGTGATATCCAGCATTTTATCAGTTAATTTTAAGCGGGAATCACGATAAACCGTAACATAAGCTTTGCTAACATCTCCAGCAAAATGCCAACGCAACGCGCCAAATTCAGATAATCCAATTAATTTTGTTAATAATTTTTCTAAAACGTCTTCTTCCATAATTTTTAGTTGATTTTTATTAGAAACAAAACTTGACCAATAAATCACTATAGACAATAAAATGTGATATTATTCTCAACCTACGCTAGAAGCAAAGAGTTTTACCTTTTTTATTCAGTTTTATCTCAATATTTATTCTATATTAAAAGTAACCTTAGCGGCATTTTGCCAAATTTTGAGGAGGTTTGATGAAAACATTAATTAAAAACGGTCGAATTATTACTGCCGTAGATGATTATAATGCTGATTTATTGATTGAAGATGGAACAATTACTATGATTGCCCGAAGTATTGATCTAGCAGCAGATAAAGTAATAGATGCTAATGGTCGTTATGTTATACCTGGTGGTATAGATCCTCATACACATATGGATTTACCTTTTGGTGGGACTTCTTCGTCAGATGATTTTCGTACAGGCACAATTGCTGCTGCTTTTGGTGGCACAACTACAATTATTGATTTTGCTGTGCAATACCAGGGCCAAGCACTTAACCAAGCCTTAGATGTTTGGTTTGCTAAAGCAGAAGGTAAAGCCGCAATAGATTACGCTTTTCATTTAATTTGTACAGATCTACCAGATAGCCGACTCCCAGAAATAAAAGACTTAATTAGACAAGGTGTAACAAGTTTTAAGCTTTTTATGGCTTATCCAGGAGTCTTTTTAGTTGATGATGGAACTATTTTTAAGGCTATGACTACAGCTAGTGAGGCTGGCGGATTAATTTGTATGCACGCGGAAAATGGCGTTGTTATTGATGTTTTAGTAAAACGAGCCTTAGCCGAAGGCCGAACAGCACCAAAATATCACGCACTCACCCGCCCAACTAAAGCCGAGGCCGAAGGCACAGGACGTGCAATTGCTCTAGCTGAAATGGCAAATGCTCCTGTTTACATAGTACACCTTAGTTGTTATGACGCGCTGCGAAAAGTTGTAGAAGGCCGAGATAATGGAATACCTGCTTATGCTGAAACTTGTCCACAGTATTTATTTTTAGATGATAGTTATTATGATCAAGAAAATTTTGAAGGCTCTAAATATGTTATGACTCCGCCACTTAGAGGCAAAGAAAATCAAGAAAAACTCTGGCAAGGTCTTAAATTTAATGATCTACAAGTAATTTCTACTGACCATTGCCCATTTTGCTTCAAGGAACAAAAAGAACTAGGCCGAGATGATTTTTCTAAAATACCTAATGGTGGCCCTGGCGTAGAAAACCGTATGAGTTTAATCTTTAATGGCGGTGTAGTTAGCGGACGAATTAATGTAAATCGTTTTGTTGAAATTACTTCCACCGCAGCAGCAAAAATCTTTGGACTTTTCCCACGTAAAGGAACAATTGCTGTTGGATCAGATGCCGATATAGTTATTTTTGACCCCAATGAAGAAACAATCATCAGCGCACAAAGCCATCATATGAATGTTGATTATAGTTGTTATGAAGGAACAAAAGTCCGGGGTGTTGCTAAAACTGTGTTATCTCGTGGCAAAGTAGTCATTGAAGAAGGGCTTTATATTGGTAGTCCTGGCGATGGTCAATTTCTAAAACGAGGCTTGTTTAACTCGCCAAAATAAATATTGATTAAAAACTTTGTTTAAGGAGAAAAGTTTATATGCCCAGAATTGTTAAATGTGGTTTGATCCAAGCCTCTCATGCTTGTAGCACAAGTGAAAATTTGACGGTGATTCGTGAAGCTAATATTGAAAAACATCTTAAATTTATTGATCAAGCAGCTAGCGAAGGTGTTCAAATCCTCTGTATGCAAGAAATATTCACTGGCCCTTATTTTTGTGCTGAACAAACTACCCGTTGGTATGATTCAACAGAATATATTCCAGATGGCCCAACTACAAAATTAATGCAGGAATATGCTAAACGCTACCAAATGGTTATTGTAGTTCCAATTTATGAAGAAGAAACTACGGGAGTTTACTATAACACTGCTGCTGTAGTTGATGCTGATGGGACTTATTTAGGCAAATACCGAAAACATCATATCCCACATTGCGCCCCAGGTTTTTGGGAAAAATTCTATTTTCGCCCAGGAAATCTGGGCTATCCAGTTTTTAAGACTCAGTATGCTAATGTAGGTGTTTATATTTGTTATGACCGACATTTTCCAGAAGGTGCGCGCGCTTTGGGCTTAAATGGTGCTGAAATAGTTTTTAACCCTTCTGCTACTGTTGCTGGTCTTTCAGAATATCTTTGGAAGCTAGAACAACCTGCACATGCGGTTGCTAATGCCTACTTTGTAGGTGCAATCAATCGTGTAGGTTATGAAGACCCTTGGCGAATAGGTGAATTTTATGGTCAAAGCTATTTTTGTGACCCTCGCGGTCAATTTTTAGCTACTGCAAGCCGAGATAAAGATGAACTTGTTGTAGCTGAACTAGACTTAGATAAAATTCGAGAAGTTCGTAATATTTGGCAATTTTACCGAGATCGTCGTCCAGATAGCTATGGAGATTTAGTTAAAGGTTAGCCGTTTACGGGGAATGTGGAAAAATCTATGTTCCCCCTTAGTAAATACTAGTGAAAGTGCTATGAGTCTAAGAAAATTTATCGGCTATGTTTCTCCTACTTTAAAAGATCCTCAAAAATGTGAAACTTGCGGAAAGCTTTTTACTTGTGGAGCATCCATTTTTGGTTGCTGGTGTACAAAGATAAAACTCTCTAAAGAAACTCTTAAAGAGCTACAAAGTAATTATAAAAGCTGTCTTTGCAAAAATTGTTTAACAAAATTTGCAATAAAAAATCCTGCCTAAATTTTTATAAAGGTTTTCCGTAAAAATATCTTGTGATTCGCTGATATTTCACTTACAATACGCCGTAATTATGAATTATTTTTTATTGATATGGGGGTAAGTGGTAATGACTGCAATATTAAAAGAAATTATCCCTAATTTAGAAACACAAGTAAATTGTCCAGTCTGTTTTGGTACTAATTGGCAAAAAGAAGCACAAACAGGTGTTGTTAGGCGTTGTTTAGCCCCTTTTCATTTAGATAGTAAACTATTAGCTCAAGGTGTGCCGGCTCGTTATCAACATTGTAGTTTTGCTAATTATATGCCAACTAACTTAACAGAAAATCAAGCAAAACAAATTGTTCAAAAACTTGCAAAAACAGTATCTTGCACAAAAGCAGGATTAATTTTAACTAGTGATAAACCTAACGGTAAGACTCATTTAGCTATTTCTTTAATTCGTGCTTTACTTTTAGAAGGAAAAATTTACCCTAGATTTGCTGATACCACAGAATTACTTAAACAATTAGAACCTGTAGAAGGATTTTTTTCAAAAGAACAAAATTATTTGCTAGAAAATACCTGTAAGGCATCTTTATTAATCATAGATGATTTAACTTCTAGCTACTCAGAATCACAAAAAGATAATTTAGAATATATAATTAATCATCGCTACCGTAATATATTGCCCATAGTGATTACTACTAGATTAAATGAAAAAGAGTTTTCTCAAGCTATTAGTCCTGCTATTAGTTCGCGTTTATATGAAATGTGTTCAATAGTTAGCTTAGATTAATTTTGGGTTAAATGAGGATAAGAGCAATTGCCAAGAAAAGGATAAGCTTTTAAGCTCAAAGTTATGAGCTATAAAACTAATATCACTGTTAACTTTGGAGATGTAGACCCTGCTCACATTGTCTACTATCCAATTATTTTTCATTATTGTCATATTGCTTTTGAGCGATTTTTTACAGAATTTGTAGGCATTCCCTATCCAAAACTCTTAAAAAATGAACGATTAGGTTTTCCTACTGTTAATGCTTCAACAGATTTTTTTCACCCAATTCATTATGGAGATGAATTAATAGTTGAAATTATTGTAACTCGTATAGGTAAAAGTTCGGTTGTTTTTTCTTATTCTGGTAAAAATGGAGAAGGCAAAGAGTATTTTCTTGCTCAAATCACAGTTGTTGCTGTTTCAATGGATAGTTTTACACCTGTTGCTATACCTGAAAACTACTCTACTATATTTGCTAAATGTAAATAGAAGATCTCTAATTTTCATAAAAATGTTTTTTATAAGTAGTTGGGGGAACTCCTAAAACTCTTAAAAAAGCGCGGCGCATATGCTCAATATTGCCAAAACCACATTTTAAGGCAATTTCTTTTTGGCTTAATTTGGTTTTAGCTAAAGTTCGTCGTGCTGTTTCAACCCGTTGATGTAAAACATAACGCGCTGGTGTCATCCCAAATTCACTAGCAAAAATACGTGCAAAATGACGTAAACTCATAGCCGCTTGACTAGCTAAAACTTCTATTGGCAAAGGTTCGGAAATATGTTCTAAAATCCAAGCAGGTAACTGACGTAAATTATCCCGCTGTGGTGCAGAATTTTGCAAAGTAACGCTAAATTGGCTTTGTCCACCTGGACGACGTAAGAAAATTACTAAAGCACGAGCAATATTTAGGGCTATAGTTGGGTCTAAATCTTCTTCTACTAAATCCATTGCTAAATCCATTCCAGTTGTAACACCAGCAGAGGTATAAATATTTCCATCTCGAACAAAAATAGAATTGCTATCTACTTCTATTTCAGGATATTTAGCTGATAATTTAGAGCAATAATTCCAATGAGTTGTAGCACGACGGTTGTTTAATAATCCTGCTGAAGCTAAAACAAATGCTCCTGTGCAAATAGAACCTATACGCCTTATTTTAGGGCTTATTTGCTTTAACCATAAAGCTATATCATCTAAGGGTTGTACTGTAAGGCTACCTGAACCACCAATAATCAATAATGTATCTATTGGCTCTAAAGCAATTGTTGCTTCTGTTAAGTCTGTTAACTGTTTATCAACCTTAAAAGACAATCCACAATCACCCCTAATAACGCTTTCTTTTCCTGCATTAAAAACCTCTGTTTTATAAATGGCTGGTTTTCCTTCAGACTCAAGCAAATAATTAGCGCATTGAAAGACACTTAAAGGGCCAATTAAATCTAGCTCCATAATTGGTTGGATAGCTAAAAATACTATACGTTTTTTTGATCTACTCATTTGTTTTCCTCTAAATAAACAAAGTACAAATAACTGTAGCATAAATAAAATTATAATGGCAGAAATTGTTGTATCTATGTCATTTACGCCATAAGTTAATCAGAATAAGATCGCAACACTAACTTATAACTTATTAAAATGGAGTAAATATGGATTTATTAGTCTGGTCATTAAGCAAAGCACGACAGCAAACATTAAATTTAGTAGCAGATTTAACAGAAGAACAAATGTATCAACAATCTGTAGCAGGAGAAAATCATCCTGCTTGGACTTTAGGACACCTATTTTTAGCTGATTGTATGATGTTGGGTGCTTTAGAATCTCCTAACGCGCTGCAAATGCCTAAAGGATGGTGGGAAATTTATGCACCTGGTAAAGCACCTAGTTCTGATAAAAATATATATCACTCAAAAGAACAACTAATTGAGCAACTTATAGAAACAGAGAAAATACGTAAGGAAGTAATTGGAAATTTAACTAGCAAAGATTTAGCTAAACCAACTCCAGATCCACATTTTGCGGCTGTTCAACCTACTATTGGACATACACTTCATTATTTATTATTTCATGAGGGAAATCATGCTGGACAACTTGCGGCTTGGAGAAAAAGCCGCAATCTTTCATCCGGTAGTGGGGCATTTGGAATTATTTAAGTTAAATAACTACTAGTATTTAATATTAATTTTGCCAAGGAAGTGGAATAGGTTGGTTATTAGAAGTTAAAACTTGGACATTAGGGACGCTTAAAGTTGCTACTAACTGCATTTCTTCATCACCTGAATTGATAATTTGATGAACTGCATTAGGTGGAATAACTAAAGTTGAATTAGGGCCAAAATAACTAGTTTTATCTTCTAAAATAAAGGTTCCATTTCCTTTTAATACAAGTATCATTTCATCACAATCATGCTTATGAACAGGAGTTTCAGCTTTTGGAGAAATTGTTTGTAGCCAAACTTCAAAATTATTTACTCCAAAAGCTGGGCCACAAATTGTTTTATGAACTAAACCAGGTAAGCTAAATTCTTCTACTTCTAAATTATTAATAATACTCATCTTACACCTCTAATAGTAAATTCTTTGCCTTCTAGCAAAATAAGAAAAAAACTGAAACGAATGCTCAAAGCATCAAGTTGCAAAATATATGGCAATAACCTATTACAAACCTAAGTTGTTAACTACCTTAGAAATTAAATACTAATTTACTGAAAATACTAACTTTATTGAAAATAAATAGTATTTTCTAAAATCCCTCAAAATAAAATATGTATTTTATTTGCATATTTTCTCCTTTTTATCGTTGACGTGTAAAAATAAAATATGTATTTTATATGCAACTTTTATTAATTTTAAGAAAATACAATTATGGAGTGCCTTTATATGTCTGATAATCTTAGTATTTATGAACAAATAGGTGGTAAAGATGCAGTAAATGTAGCTGTAGAAAATTTCTATCGCAAAGTATTAACAGACGAACGAATTTGTCATTTTTTTGATGATATAGATATGGATAAACAAATGGCAAAACAAGCAGGATTTTTAACTATGGTTTTAGGAGGGCCAAACGAATATACAGGAAAAAGTATGAGAGAGGGCCATGCACACCTTTTATCTAAAGGCTTAAATGATAAGCACGTTGATGTAGTGCTAGAACTTTTGGCCGAAACATTAACAGAATTAAACGTCCCACAACATTTTGTTAATCAAGTAATTACGACTGCTGAAAGCACTCGTAATGATGTGCTTTCCCGTTAGTGCTTCTACATTTTGCTAAATAATCTGCTAGGAGAAAATTAATTAATGGCTACTATTAATTACAGGGATGAAATCTTTTCAGTTGAAGCAAATGAAACTGTATTAGAGACTTTATTAAAAAAAGGTGTAAAAGTCACAAATGCTTGTCGTGCAGGAGTTTGCCAATCTTGTATATTAAAAGCAGACAAAGCTTGCTTACCAAAAGAAGCACAACAAGGATTAAAAGAAACATTAAAAACGCAAGGCTATTTTTTATCTTGTGTTTATCGTCCGCAGGAAGATTTAACTATTGTTTCTTCTGATCTGCAAATTCCTGCTTACATTGCAGATAAAGAAATGCTTAATCAAGATGTTTTATGCCTAAAGTTAAAATATGAGGATGAATTTCTTTTTCAAGCAGGGCAATTTATTAATTTAATTAGAGAGGATGGTTTAGCACGTCCTTACTCTATTGCTAGCCTCCCTTCAGATGGTTATTTAGCTTTACATATTCGTTTAATTGCTAATGGTCAAATGAGTGGATGGTTAAGTTCTCAAGCAAAAATAGGAGAAAAACTATATATCCAAGGCCCCAAAGGAGATTGTTTTTATTTAAATAACAATAAACAACAGCCTCTTTTAATGGTAGGAACGGGAACAGGGTTAGCACCTTTATACGGCATTTTACAAGATGCTCTAAAACAAGGTCATGATGGGGAAATACATCTCTTTCACGGGGCATTGAAGCACGAAGGAATATACTTGAAAAATGAGTTATCTTTTCTTAGCAAACAATACTCTCATTTTTATTATCATCCATCTGTTTTACAGGGTGAAACGGATAATATTGTGGAAGTAGGCGCAATAAATAAGCTAGTTTTTAAGCATATTCCAAAATTAAAAGGTTGGCGGGCTTTTTTATGTGGTCATCCAGAGTTAGTTAATTCACTGAAAAAACAAGTTTTTCTTGCTGGTGTATCATCAAAAGATATTTTTTCAGATGCTTTTTTTGCTAGTGCTAACTAATTAAGTTTAGATAAGGATTTTTATGTGGTAACTCCAAAAAATTTTTGTTAATAATCTAATTATTAGCTTTAGATAAAAACAAAAATTTTTGGAGTGTTATGCAACTTACTTACCATTCAGATTATTCTTTAAGAATGTTAATTTACTTAACTATTAACTCTGATCGTCTAGTTTCAACAGAAGAAATTAGTAACGCTTATGGCATTTCCAAAAATCATTTAGTAAGAGTTGCACAAACACTTAACCGACATGGATTTATTAACTTATATGCTGGACGTAAAGGAGGCATCAAACTAGCACGAGATCCTAAAGATATAATAATAGGGGATGTAGTGCGTCATACAGAACCCAACTTTCATTTAGTGGAATGTTTTGACAAGGAAAACAATACTTGTTCTATAGTGTCAGTATGTGGATTAAAATCAATGCTATATCAAGCAAAAGAAGCTTTTTTAGCTACTTTAGATAAATATACTTTAGCTGATGTTATTAATTTTAATGATCAACACAAGCTTCCATTATATTTTTTAAGTTCTGTAACAAAAGATGAAAAAACTATAATGTAAATAAACTTACTTAGAACTTTCTATAAAAAGCTATTTGAAAAGCATGATTATTGGTAAATGAACTTCTAGTTTTACTATATTGATTAAGATAACCTGCTTCTACATCAAATTTATTTGACACTCGATAACCAATTGCCCCATATATACGGTTTTGGTCAAAAACTCGACCATTAACAGCAGACTTATCACCTATATTAAGAAATACTTCATTTTGCAAGGCAACAAACCAACCTTTATTAAATTTTTCTTGTTTTACTAAAGGAACTATATTTCTAATAAAATAGCGTAAGCGATAAGCTTCATCATAACCATTAGTATCTAGCTCATTGCCTACAAGCCTTGCTTTAGGAATAAAACGTTGTTCAAGGCGTAGACGATGCGCAACAGAAACAGTGCTTATTTTTTGATTATAAAGTAGTTGTTGCCAAATTCTATGTTCAGAAAGTAAATCAGCAGTTTTTCCAATAGTTCTTCTATTTGGAATAAAAGCATAACCAGCAGTTACAGCTAAGCTTTTATTTATGTGGTAGTTAAGGCCAGGTCTAAGTATTATGGTTTGAACTTGATCTGCATTATCGGTTATACGTAATTGACCTTCAGCATGAAGGCTAAATTTATCATTAAGTTTGATTGTGTTAAATGATCCTAACCAACCGGAATGTTGCACTTGCGCGAAAGTTGTAGTCTTAAAACTAAAAAAACAACATACACAGAATAATAGGTAGAGGAAAATCCGCATTAGAAATAGTTATCCTTATTTTGTTTGGTTTTAACTATGAGTTAGAAAATTGCGGTTAGGGTTGTCTTAAACCTGCCAAATTTATGAAAATTTCAAAATAAACTAAGTTGTAAGGGTTTTTTTGTTAGGTTTTGTAAATATTGAGTTTTTATATTTGAGAATTCTGCTATACATCTTGCTACATATTCTGCTAGTTTTACAGGCACAGCATTTCCTATTAACTGTTCTATTTCTGATTTATTTCCTATAAATACAAAATTTTCTGGAAATGTTTGGATTAGACTTCTTTCTTTTGTAGTAAGAGGACGTAATCCATTAATTTCTTTGATTGGATCTCCTGGATGTCCTAAATATCCTTTAGGTATAGGTCTATTAACACCCCGTATTGTTGGACTTGGTTCATCTATACTAAATACACCCCGTCTTTTGTAACTTCTTGGATGCCTATAATAATATTCTATATCTATTTTACTTCCTAAATAGTCCCGTATTGTTAGAGGATTTGGAGCTAAGTAGTTATTTAAATAGGGTATTAGTTGATTATCCTGTCCATTTAACTGTCCAATCAAAAACAATCTTTTTCTTTCCTGTGGCACACCACATAAACTAGCATCTAGTATTATTTGGCTTAAACCATAATCAGCTTTTATTAGAATTTCTTTTGCTTTTATTAGTGTCAGGCTTTTTTCGGCACGACTAACATTTTCCATTACAAACCATTTAGGTTTTACTTTAGAAACAATTTCTGCAAATGAAATTGTCAAATTTGCTCGGCCTAAAGTTTCATCACGTTTTCCAGCAGAAGAAAAATCTTGACATGGAGGGCCACCTATAATTATTTCTGGAGAAAGATTTTTGAAAATGCTACATAACGGCTCATATTTTTCTAAGTCGTAGTTATATATAGAATGCGTGAAATTTTTTGTGTAAGTGTTAATTGCGGGTTGCCAATTATCAAACGCTGCTACTATCTGAAGTCCGGCATTTTGGAATCCAAGCGACATACCACCACAGCCTGCAAATAAATCAATAGTTCTCATAATTATTTAATCAAATAAATTAGGTGAATTAAGTATAATTGCGTCGAGTCTTCTTTCAGGGCTTAAATAATCTTGTGCGCCACCCAGTATTATTTCTTTAACCGCATATTTTGATATGCGGGGCTTTGTTAGAGATGAACTTTTCATATATGGATTAGTTATTTTTCCACTAACAGCAAAAGCCTTGTCATTGCGTGTATTGTAAGTTAGTTGGCTAGTTACTAAATCTGCATTTATTTTTCCTGAATTGGCAAAATCATCTAACATTTTTATTAACCAAACAACAGCCCTTTCCATACGAGTAAAAGCACTAGTTTTGTTTGTTGCCTGATCAATAAATAATCGTGTAATAGCAAAATCAGACCATATAAACATATCAAAACATTCTTTTGATAAAATTCCTTTTTTTCCTTGAGTTTTCCAGATAGGTTGTAATAACAAAGGGGTTTGGCTTTGGATATTTGTTTTTATTATTGTATCAATTGTTTGTATAAAGTTAGGCATATTAGGGCGTACACTTTCTGCATCTTCCCAACCATTAATTTTTGAGCAAGTTAAAGATGTAATTGCTTTTAGTTCTTCTTTTTTGTTTATGTAAAGTTTTGCTATTGCAAGGGCTATATAAACTATTGTGTCTGGTCTAACTACTATTTCACATCCATAAAAATTATCGTCATCAACTTCACAAGTTGAGTTGTCAGGCAATGCAGTTAATTTTATTTCAAATGCTGCTAAACAATCTTTATTTTTTGTTGCAGAATTTCGTGTTACTAAATCCGCTCTAGGTAAAGGCCCTATTACTAAATCTGCATAAGGTGTAAAACTTTCTTCAAAACTAAAGAATAAATTATTATCGTCATAAGGTAGACCAAAAAGCTTTTCCACCGTTATTAATTGATGTGTGATTGATAGATCTTCTTCTAAAACTAGATATATTGGATCTACTTTTTTTGATGCCATATAACAAGTCAATGCTATTGGAAAGGAATTGTTAAACTGATTTTTTCCCCAACTTTCTGGTAAAGAGAAATCTCTATTAGAATTTTTAATACCAAATAGACCTGGTTTTATGTTTGTAGTCATATTTGTAGTCATATATGCTTACTTCTTAAGGAATTTAGAAATACCTTGTTGGCAATCTTCAGTCATTCGGCAAATTGTGTTGGCATCCATTCCAGATTTTAAGGCTGTTTCATAACTCATCCCATCCATCTGATAAAGCAATCTTTTAGTTAAAAACATTGCAGAAGTGCTTTTACGAGTTAAGGAAATTAAATAATCGGCTGCTTTGCTATCAAATTCACTGTCTAAATAAACTTGGTTAATTAGCCCAATTCTTTCAGCTTCTTTTGCTGAAATTGGCTCACCACTAGTAATTAGCTCAAATGCTCGTTTTTCGCTAACAGAACGGCGTAAAATAGCCATTACCATTGCAGGGATAAAACCAATCTTAACTTCTGGATAACCAAATTGCGCACTTTCATTAGCTAAAATTAAGTCACAAGCTGTTGCTAGCCCGCATCCACCAGCCAATGCCCGACCCCGCACAACAGCAACTACAGGTTTGGCTAAATTGCGGATCTGCACAAATAATTCCATTAAAAGGGCAGTGTCTTCTAAATTTTCTATAATTGAGCTACGAGCAATTTTTTGTAGCACAGAAAGATCTGCTCCAGAACAAAAATCGCTTCCAGCACCTTCTATTGCAACTACTCGGACATCTGGACTTTCATTAGCTACTTTTAAGGCTAATTTGATTTCTGCAACTATGGTGTCATCTAAAGCATTTCGTTTTTCAGGACGATTTAAGATAATTTGAGCTAAATGCTGTTCGGATTTATAAAGTATTTTGCTGTATTCAGACATAAGCCCTCCAAACTAAAATTATAATTCTGCTAAATGTTTCTCTAAACGTTCAATACGACGTTCAAAAACTAGTTTTCTAAGCTCTTTTAGAAGTGACATTGCTGATGGTGAACCTTCTTCGGCTAAGGCTAAATTAATTTGCCACATTACTTGTTGCCTATTTCTACGACGCTGTTTTTTTTCGTCTGACTCTTGTTGTGAATACCATTCTTCTAAAGTTGCTTTCTTAAAAAGGAATTGCTGACGTTTTAATACTTCTATTAAATGAAATAGCTTTTTCTTATATAAATTTACATCAGTTTGTAGATTTTCTTTTTGGTATTGATGAAACTGCTCGCAAATACGTTCAGCTAGCCAAGGACGGATATTAGCTAATAGTGCAAGTTCTGAAGGGCCAGCTTGATAATATTGATTTAGCGTAGTTAAGCCAGCCGCAAATAGTTTTCTAACCGTCGTTGCACCAACATTTTTAACTTGTTTTAAGATAGATTGAATTATTAAACCTTCGCGGGAAGAAGAAATTGCTGCTAAAACATCATCTTCTAACGAAAAAGCTTGAGGTAGACAAGTTATTAATTGGTCATAGGTTGCTAAAATCTCTTTTTTCTTTTCTCCACTAATCAAACGATCAGAACTATTTTTAATAGAAAATAGAAGACTAGAAAAATTACTTAAAGTTTGACTTAATTCTTTATAATTCATTGAAAAAGCAGCATTGTCTATTAGCTCTAAAGATGGTTTACATAAATCTATCCATTCCTTAGAAGCATGACCGTCTCTAAGTTCTTTAAGAAATCCTTTTATTGGTTGAGTATAACTAGCTACTAAATTAGCAAAAAGGTCTTTTAATTGCTTGTCATCTGCTTGAAGGTGATAGTCTGCTTCTCCAGAAATTGCTGTTTGAAGGCTTGCCCCTACTTGAACTACAGAATCTAAAGAATTATCAATATTACTAACAATTTCATCTAATACATCATCATTTATTTCTAACTCGTCAAAAGGATCTTCTGCTTCAAAATTTAGCTCATCATCCTCATCATTAAAATGCAGCAATGCAGGATGTTCTGCTGTTCTAGTGACTATATCGTCTATTAAAGAAACTTCACCTTCTAAAATTGTTTGTAGCGTTTTAATTATTTCAGTAATTGCCGATACATCAGCAATTTGTGACTGGCTAATTAGCCGAAGTAATTCTTCTAGTGCATTAACTCCATCACGTAGTAAATCAATTGCTGCAACCAGGTCTGGAGTTTGCCCAATAGCCATTTCTAAAGCTAATTCGTCCAACAAATTAGCAAGCTCCATTAAATATTCAACATATTTAACTGTAGCAATAGCTAAAGGCTTTGTTATAGAAGCTAGTTCATAAGTAAGATTAATATAAAGCGTTTCAGCTTCATTTCGGATTTCTCCAGCATGTTTAGCTAAAGCACGACAATAGCCAACATTGCCCGGAGAACGTGCTACACGTTGAAGATAAAGCTTTAGGAGTGTCGCGCTATCTTCAATTGAGACAATAAATTCATCAATTTTTTTTATTGTAGCCATAGCAAATTGGTAACTTACCTGAAGTAAACCTTGTAGGCCCCGGAGGGGCTACTGATAATAGACCTGTTCTTTAGGACAGGTCTAAGTTATCAGGAATTTCTATTTCCATTCTAAGTAATGCAGAGCTATAGGTTTTACCCTGGGCATCTGTTTTAAGTGATAGTGTCCCACCACCGCCAAGAGACTCTGCCAATAGGAAATTTAGCGCACCTAAATTAGGAAGTTCATAACGAGTTACTGCCCCTTTGCAAATTTCTGTAAAATGTTCTTTTACTCGTTCAGCAGTAACTTCTTGAGCTAATATTGGGTAATATTCTGGCCGTAGTGCAATTAATCCAACATTAGCCGTATCTCCTTTATCTCCAGAACGAGCATGCGCAAGCTTACGCAAGGAAACTTTCATAATTTTCTCCAAGTTTTCTTTAGTTAGAAATTATTAATTTTGTAGGAATTAGCCCAGTAAGAGTAAAACCATAGTAACAGTTAGGTCAAGCCAAGTTTGTCTAGCGTACAAGATCTATTTAATGATATTCTTACCAGTTTTCTACACTTAAGAACTTAATTTTATTAAACAATATAAATTATTTTGGAGTTGATATGGCGAAATTTAAAGGCGTGGATTTTTATGATATTGATTCATTATTAACTGAAGAAGAACGTTTAACACGTGATTCTGTACGTAATTTTGTTGAAGAAAAAATAGTCCCAATTATTGAAGAATGTTATGAACATGCTCGTTTTCCTACAGAACTAGTTAAACCATTAGGTGAATTAGGCGTTCTTGGTGCTAGTCTTCCAACAGAATATGGTTGTGCTGGTTTAGGAGCAGTTGCTTACGGTTTAGTAATTCAAGAAATAGAGCGCGGTGATAGTGGAATACGTAGCTTTTCTAGTGTTCAAGGCTCATTAGTAATGTATCCAATCTATGCTTTTGGTTCAGAAGAACAAAAACGTAAATGGCTACCAGCAATGGCAAAAGGTGACAAAATAGGTTGTTTTGGTTTAACCGAACCTGATTTTGGCTCAAATCCATCAGGAATGATTACCCGTGCTAAACGTACCTCAAATGGTTGGTTGCTTAATGGTACAAAAACCTGGATTACTAACGGCACAATTGCAGATGTAGCCGTAGTTTGGGCAAAAACAGATGATAATGATATGATTCGCGGCTTTTTAGTAGAAAAAGGAACACCTGGTTTTACTGCTCCTGAAATTCATCGCAAACATTCCTTAAGAGCTTCTGTTACTTCAGAACTTGTATTTTCTGATTGTGAAATTCCAGAAGAAAATATTTTACCTCTTTCTAAAGGCTTAAAATCTCCTTTGATGTGTTTATCTCAAGCTCGTTATGGTATTTCTTGGGGTGCTATTGGTTCAGCAATGGCTTGTTATCATACTGCTTTAGATTATGCTCAAGGTCGTATCCAATTTGGTAAACCTATTTCAGCTTTTCAACTTCAACAAGCTAAATTTGCCGACATGCTAACAGAAATTACTAAAGCACAACTGCTTTCTTTACAATTAGGTAGGTTAAAAGAACAGGGTAAAATTACTCCAGCGCAAATTTCTATGGCAAAACGAAATAATGTACATATGGCAATGGAAGTAGCTAGGGCAGCAAGAACTATTTTAGGCGCAAATGGTATTAGTGGGGATTACCCAATTATGCGGCATATGAATAATTTGGAATCTGTTTATACTTATGAAGGAACTCATGATATTCACACACTAGTTTTAGGTGCTGAAATTACTGGACATCAAGCGTTTGACTAAATAGACAGGTGATTAAGTAGATCAGCCCTTTTTGTAGGGCTGATCTTTTGCAAATATTTTTTATTGATCTAAACGATAGTTTGGAGCTTCTTTAGTAATAATCACGTCATGGACGTGGCTTTCTTTTAGACCAGCACTAGTAATGCGAATAAATTTAGAATTTTCTTTTAGTTCTTTAATAGTTTTACAACCACAATAACCCATACCTGCACGAAGTCCTCCTACAAGTTGAGTCACCATAGCCGCAATAGGGCCTTTATAAGGGACACGTCCTTCAATACCTTCTGGAACAAGTTTAGCTTCTACTTCATTTTCTTGAGCATAGCGGTCACGGCTACCTTCTTTCATTGCTCCAAGTGACCCCATGCCGCGATAAGACTTAAAGCTACGACCTTGAAGCAAAATAATTTCCCCTGGACTTTCATCCGTTCCAGCAAAGAGCGAACCCATCATTGTAGAATCTGCACCAGAAGCAATAGCTTTAGTTACATCACCAGAAAACTTAATTCCACCATCTGCAATTATTGGAACACCTGTTGAGCGAGCAGCTTTAGCACAATCCATAATTGCGCTAACTTGAGGAACTCCACAGCCAGTAACTACTCTAGTTGTACAAATACTTCCAGGGCCAATTCCTACTTTAATACCGTCCACACCCGCAGCAATTAAATCTTTAGCCGCTTCAAATGTTGCAACATTTCCTGCTACTACATCAATGTTTGGATAATATTGCTTAATCTGTTTAACGGCTTCTATTACACGTTTAGAATGTCCATGTGCAGTATCTACAACAATTGCATCAACCCGGGCATTGATTAGCTCTTGAGCGCGTTCAAAATAATCACCTGTTGCACCGACAGCAGCAGCAACACGTAAGCGGCCCAAGTTATCTTTGGTTGCTAGCGGGTATTTAATAGCTTTTTGGATGTCTTTAACAGTAATTAAACCTTTAAGATGATATTCCTCATCGACAACTAATAATTTTTCTACGCGGTGTTTTTGCAAAATTCCTCGTGCTTCTTGCAAGGTAGTTCCTACAGCTACAGTAATTAAATTTTCTTTGGTCATCACTGTAGAAATAGGCAAATCATATCTATTTTCAAAACGCAGGTCACGATTAGTTAAAATTCCAAGAAGTTTTTTGTTGTCATCAACAATTGGGACACCTGAAATATGATAACGCTCCATTATTTTCAATGCTTTAGAAATAGGCTGATCAGCAGACATTGTTACAGGATCAACAATCATACCGCTTTCAGAACGTTTTACTTTATCAACTTCATCACATTGGGCAGTGATTGGCATATTACGATGAATTACGCCTAAGCCGCCTTGTTGAGCAAGTGCAATGGCTAATGCTGCTTCGGTTACTGTATCCATTGCAGCACTAACAATAGGGATATGAATTTTAATATTGCGAGAAAATAACGTTGTTGTGTCGGTTTCTGCTGGTAGGACTTCGCTATAAGCAGGTCTAAGCAAAATATCATCAAAAGTTAATGCGTCAAAAATTTCTTTTTCCATAACCATTCCTATTTTTTAAGCTTACTACCTAGGTAGAAAATTCTTAAATCTATAAAAATAGGAATGATAGCAGCTTTTTTTATTTTTGAGCAATCAGGACAAGAATCTAGTTGATAAAATTAAAATCAATAACTTCAATTATTTTAGTTATTTAACAAGTTCTAAAATTTCTTCCCAGTTTTGCCAAGTTAACCTTCTTTTATCTGTAATTTCTTGGTTATAGGGGTAATCAAAAATAATATGTTCCCATTCAGGCTTAAAAACACCTTCAATTTTTGGCTTGTCATCTATAAGAATATCTCCACGCACCATAGTTTTATCTTTAGTCAAGATTATCTTTTTAGTAAATTCTCGTCCAAAATGTTTTTCTACCCATTGATATTTTTCTAATACACAATAATCATAACGTGATAATGGGGATGTACAAATTCTAACGTCATGTCCTAGAGTAATTAGTTTATTAACAGCTTCTTTAGCACCTAGAGTAGGCTTTAAGTTGATAAAAAAATTTGGTGATGTATAAATTGAGTCAACTTTTTTGGTTAAATGAGGGGGATATTGTTGGCGCATATAAAAAGTTTTGCGTTCTGAAAGAGGGATAAAGAACTCATCAGGAAAGCTTTTTTGCCAAATATCTAAAAAGCCTTGTTCAAAATCTGCAAGCGGGCCATCTTGGTCAATTAAAATTAGCACTAAGTTTTATCTCCATTTTATTTTTAGCAAATTATAAAGCGGTTAGCTTAAAAATAGGCAAGGCAAAAAAGAAAAATTTTAGGGAAAAATTTTTAAACGCTTTTACAATAACTTTGGTATAGCTTAATGAAAACACAATTAGAGTAGGAGCTTTTAAGTTGAGTGGAGTAGCAATTGATTTTTCAATGATGGCAATGATGATTGAGCAGGAAGAAAAAACCTTTTCCTCTTCTCAAGTTCAATCCTTAATTGCTCAAGCTAAATTGGGAGACAATCATGCTTTTGAACAAATTTTGATTCTTTATCAACGTCAAGTTTTAGGTACAGCTATTAGATTACTTGGAAATGTAGATGATGGACGAGATGCAGCACAAGAAGTTTTCCTAAAACTACATAAATATCTACATAACTTTAATGAAGAAAAAGATTTTCTCCCCTGGCTTTATCAAATGACAGTAAATAGCTGTCGTGATATTGCTAGAAAACGCACTAAACACAGCACATTATCTTTAGACTCAGAAAAAGAGACAATAAATAATATTGCTAGCAGTCAAGATATAGAAGAAGAAATAAATTTAGTACAAGAAAAGAAAATTATCAATCAAGCATTAGAAACATTATCAGAAAAAGAAAAAACAGTCCTAATATTACGAGATATTGAAGGACTAGAAACAAAAGATGTAGCTCGTCTCTTAGGTACGGCAGAAGCAACTATTCGTAGTCAAATTAGTATGGCAAGAGTAAAAATCAAGAAATATAGAGATAAATTTCTTGGTAAATTAATATAAATCAAGTAGTAATAGCAAGAGAGGAGAAAAATAAATGAAACAAAAAAGAGAAGTAATAATTTTTGCAGTAATGTTTTTATTTCTTAGTGTCACTAGTGTTTTTGCTCAAGTTGGAGTTAGTTCAAGCTCAGTTTCACGCTCAAAACCTACTGAGAGTCAAGAAAAAAATAGAGTAGGAACTAGTTCTGGTTCAGTTTCTTATACTAGAGATGCTGTAGAAAACAACTACAATCAACCAAGTTATCAACCAAATTACCAACCAAGTTATCAACCAAATTATCAACCAGCAAATAATTATTTTGCTAACTTGCTAAAATCAAATGAAATTCATGTAGAGGAATTTATTAATTACCATAAACATCAATTGCCACTGCCAAAAGCAGGCCAAGCAATAGCAATGGATGTTCGATGGGGTGGTGAACAAATTGCATTAACTAATTCCCAAGGAGTCTTGCAAATAGGCTTAAGTACAAGTTTTACTAACGATCGTCAGAATCTTCCACCTGTAAATTTATCAATTGTAATTGATCGTAGTGGTTCAATGGCTGATGATGCAAAGCTAGAAAAAGTTAAAAGTGCTTTAATTACACTAGTTAATCAATTAAAAAACGGCGATGTTTTATCATTAGTTACCTATGATACAAATGCCCAAGTTTTATGGCCTGCTCAATATTTAACAGGTAATAGACACACTCTAATTAATGCTATTAGTAGTATTCAACCAAACGGCTCTACTAATTTACACGCAGGTTTAATGCTTGGCTATCAAGAGGCTGTAAAATATTATCGCAAGGATGCAACAAATCGAGTAGTTTTGCTAACAGATGGAATTGCTAATGCTGGTGTAACTAGCACAGACCAAATTGCTAGAGAATCCCAACGGTTTAATGATAGAGGTGTTGATCTTTCTACTATTGGTGTAGGGCGAGATCTTAACGAAGATTTACTAAGACAGCTTGCAAATAGCGGACGAGGGCTTTATCACTTTGTTGCAGATGCTGAAGATGTAGAAAAGATTTTTGTTAAAGAAGTAAGTAGTTTAGTTGCTGCTGTTGCTCGCCGAGTAAGATTACACGTTGAATATGACCCCGCTTTACAACTTAATCATCTTTACGGCTATCAACCTAATCATCAACACGATAGTTTTTCTATTATGTTAGATAACCTAAATTTAGGTGCTACACAAGTTGTAATGATGCAATTTGGATTAAAACGAGCTAATAGAGAAATTACAAATAGAAGATTACCTGTTAGAGTAACACTTTATTATGATGATATTGCTCAAAAGCGTTCTATTTCAGAAAGTGAGCAAGCATTTATTCAAGTTACTGAAACATCAAATGTAAATGCTTTGATGGATGAGGAAGTAAAGAAAAACTTTACCATAGCTTGCTTGTCTCAAGCTCTTAAAGATATGGTTGCAGCTTATGAACTTCATAACCGACAATTAGCTAGCCATATTGCAAATAGCACAATTAACCAAGTTTATAGCTCTTATCCAACAATGAGCGATAAGGATATAAGCTACATCTTAAATATTATTCAAGATTACCAAGAAAAACTAGGTTTAGGTAATGTTGAAAGAAATACTTCCTACGGAGGTAGATAAATGAATTGCCCAAAGTTTGAAACACAAATAGCTTTGTATGTTGGCGGCGATTTATCAAATAAAGAAGTTAAAGAGCTAGAACAACACTTAAATAATTGTCAAGAATGCAGTCAATTTAAGGTTGAATTGCAAGAAAGCCAAGTGTCTTTAACAAACTTTGGGCAATTAAATATTGATGAGCAAGTATTTACTAAACTTCGTGCTAATGTAATGGCTGAGATTAGAAAGCAAGATAAACAGATAGGTTGGTGGCAAAAAATATTTAACTTTTCCTTTGGTTCTTGGCGTTATGCTTTTGTTTCAGGTGTAATTTTAGCTGTACTTGCTACTTCAACTTATCTGTTATTTGTTAATAAAAAAGAAGTTACCAATCAAGCAACAGTTAATCAGGTTAATACTAGTTTAGAAAAACCAGTGGCTAAATCAGATAATAAATTAGCAAAAAATGAAGTTATAAATAACGTAGAAGAAGTAAGACAACCAGTAGCATATAAAAAGAATCGATATATAAAAACTAGTAGAAAAGCAAATAAAAAGGTAATTAGTGATATACAACTAACTAACACATCTGAGATAGCTTTAGTAAATGATATTAATACAGCTAATAAAAATCAAAAATTCATTATAGATAATGTAGCTTTAGAAAATATAATGGATAATAAAGTAAAAATGGAGATACAAACCAGTAATCCTAATGTCAGAATTATTTGGTTTGTTAACAAAGAAGAAAAGGTAGAAAAACGCACTACTAGCTAAACTACTGCTTTAAGACAACTTAAGCCCTAGCAAGCAATTTTATAATTAATAAACAACAAATGTAAAAATATATAAATAATTTTGGAGGTAAAGAATGAGAGTTTATCTAACTTTGCTATTAATGTTTGTTCTTTTTACTATTACAACTTATGCTCAATCTGCACCACGAACTGTTGACACAACAGCACCTAGCCCAAAAGCTGCTGTTTCTGCCACAACCCCAACACCTGAGCCAGAAAGAGTAGTAAATAAGGACTTAAAAACACAAATTTTTGAAGTTAAACATCGGGATCCTGATGCGTTAGCCAGAGTTTTAAGAGGTTTAAGCAGCTTTGAAAAAGGCACTCAAATTAACTCAGACCGAAGCTTTAAGACTATAACTGTACGGGATTATCCAGAAAATGTTACTGTAATTGAACGTGCTTTAACTCGCCTGGACGTACCAGAAAAGCTACCTGCTAATTTAGAATTTCAGCTACATATTATTACTGCTTCTCGTGATGGGAAAAATACTGAACAAATGCCAAAGAATTTAGCTCCAGTTGTTGCAGAACTACAAAAAACTTTGCAATATAGTAACTATAATTATGTGACAACAGTTTTTAACCGCGCTCAAGATGGTAGAGATATTGAAGCACAAGGTTCTGTAGAATTAAATCCTGCACTAACAGAATTAAATGCTGTATTAAAAAACAATAAAACCTTTTATAACTACAAATTAACAGATATTCAAGTAGGTGTAGATGATGCTAACAATGAAACTGTACAAGTAAGAAGAATGGCTTTTGGACTACGTACACCTGTACCAGTAAGAGCAAGAGATGGTGTAACCATTGCAGATGCAAATTATGTTGAGGCTTCTATTTTAACCGGGCTTAGTTTGCGAGAAGGTGAACAAGTTGTAGTTGGTACGGCAAACATTGGAAACTCAGATGATGCAGTTATTTTAGTCGTGTCAGTAAAAAAAGTTAAATAAGAAAAATTTAAAATCCTAACGCTCTAAAAGTGCATCCAACGATAACCCGGTGAGAAGTCACTGGGTTATTGTTTTTTTGCTGTAATTTAGCAAAAGGTCTTTTTATTTGTGTGGAGTTTTTCGATAAGATATAGCCTATCGAATTAAATAAGGGAGCGTCTATGTCACAACAGACTTTGGCATGGGTTGGGTTTCACGTTTTTATATTGTTTATGCTTGCGCTGGATCTAGGGCTAGTTCGTCGTAAAGCACGTGAAGTTTCACTAAAAGAAGCATTGGCCTGGAGTGCGGTTTGGATTAGTTTAGCAATGGTTTTTAATGGTTTTATTTATTATTGGCTTGGTTCAGAAAAAGCTCTTAGCTTTTTAGCTGGCTATTTAATAGAAAAATCCTTAAGTGTAGATAATTTATTTGTATTCTTACTAGTTTTTTCCTATTTCAAAGTCCCGCCACTTTATCAGCATAAAATATTATTTTGGGGTATTTTAGGCGCGTTATTTATGCGGGCTGTATTTATTATTGCTGGTATCGCGCTAATTAACTATTTTCATTTTGTAATCTATATTTTTGGTGCATTTTTAATTTTTACTGGAATTAAACTAGTAATGGAAAAGGACGAAGATATAGAACCAGAGAAAAACCCAGTGCTAAAATTTGTTCGCAAGTTTATTCCTATCAAAACCGAATATGGCGTTGGTAAATTTTTCCTAAGAGAAAATGGGAAATTATATGCTACCCAACTATTTGTTGTGCTTGTAGTTGTAGAGACAACCGATGTAATTTTTGCTGTAGACTCTATACCTGCTATTTTAGCTATTACTCCAGACCCTTTTATTGTTTATACCTCTAATATAATGGCAATTCTTGGACTTCGCGCCCTTTATTTTGCTTTATCTGGAATTATGGGAATGTTTCATTATCTTTCCTATGGACTATGTTTTATCTTAGTTTTCATTGGTGTAAAAATGATGATTTCTGATTTTTATAAAATACCTATTGCTGTTGCATTAGGTGTAATTGCAGGAGTTTTAACTATTTCTATAGTTCTTTCTATAGTGTTTAAGCCTCAAGAAGCTGAAAAATCTGTTGAACCAGGACAATAAAACTTCTAAAACTCTACAAAATAAGATCTAGTCTTGTCTTTTAAAACTAAAAATCAAGAGTTATAAATTTTGCTATAACTCTTGATTTTTTATTATGGCAGCAAACTTAATTTTTTAACTAATAGCTAACATACGCAATATTTTTTAAGATAGAAAAATTAAAATTTTTATAATTAACGATTTATCAAACTTGAAATTTGATGGGTGTTACTACAAGTGCTAGAGGCATCTAAATCCAGAAAACTTAATTGCAGACTGCTTGTTTTTTCAAGTTTTAATCTGTCATTGTCTCCTATGGTTTTTCCTGCAAGTGGAGTAGAAAAATTTGTTGTACCAACAATATTAACCCCTACAGTAAATCCTCCTATTTCAGCTACTGTAAGACCTAAAGTTACTCCTACTCCTTGAGTTTGTTGGGTAACATTAACCGCAGGTGGGATAGAACTGTCTTTAAGAAAAACTAGTAATATAAACCAGTCTATGCCTTTTGTATCACCTCCATTAACTTCAAGACAATCACCTGACTCTAAAACTGGTGTGGTATTAGACATAAGTAAACCATCTGCTCTATATACAGCAAATTTTAACTTAAAGCTGGTACTGTTTTTAATAATAGCCATAAAATTCTCCTTTAGAATAATTATTTAGTTTATAGATATAGTTTTTTGTAAATGCCCTATATCAATTTTTAAGCTTTAGACTTGCCTTTTCAGAACTGCTATTTTTGTACCAAAAATACAATAAATTATTAAGTGTAGTTATATCTATTAGTTACAAATTTGCGTTTGTTTGAGACACTTGTAGCATAGTACACAATATGTTGCATAACTGTAAGAAAAGTGTCTTAAGAGTGTCTCAAAGCCTACAAATTTTGGTAGTAAGGAAATAATCATAGGGGTTTAAGTTATTTGTGAGACGCTTTTTTTAGACAAATCTCGCTATATCCAAGTAGAAACTTACAAAAGCAAGCTAAAAGGAGATAAACTATGCCTTCAGTAACAAATAAAGGTGGTCATATATACCAAAGTGTCCGTGCTGATAATTATGCAGGAGTTGATGAAGCAACAGTAACTCAACTAAATGCAAACACTGGAACTTGGGTTGTAACATTAAAAGATGTACCCACAAAAGCAAATTTCACGGTTAACCAAACACTTGTTTACAATTCAAAAGGTACAAATAATCATAATGCTGATAATAACCTCACAGTTACAAGTGTAAATGGGCCAACAAAATATACTTGTAGAGGTAATTGGCCGATGAACATATAAAACTAAAAACTCCACAGTTGAGCGCGAAAACATGCCAATTGTGGAGTTTTCTAGTTTATAAACTTTATTTTCTTTTGCTAGAAGGTTTTTTAGGGAGTCGTGAATCAATAAAATTAGAAGGATCTGCCCATCCTCTTGCATCAAAGGCGTATCCAGGGCCGTTGCTCCCCCAACTTGGGCAATTAGAAAAACGGATCTCTAAATGTAAATGACAATTATATATTCCGCCTCCATCGCCAATAAAACCAATAACTTCCCGCATATTTACATCACCAGAAGTTTTACTAAATGATTTGAGATGTCCATAAAGAGATTCTATTTCTTGTCCGTCTGATAAAGTATGACGGATAATTAAAACATTTCCCCAACCTTCTATATTTGTGCCAGCAAAAACGATTTTTCCATTTGAAATAGCGCGAACCGGTAAACCACAATCAGTATTTCCGCCTGTTTCCGCGTTCCAGTCTTCTCCTAGGTGATTGACTTCTCGAAAATCTCTTGCGTTATACCATCCGTCCCCATCTTTTGCTTGAGTTACTTTGTCAGATTTTCCAATAGGATAAATAAATTCTTTAGCTAAATTAAATGTAGCCAATTTAATATTTGCAGATGCTATGCTTAAATTCTGAATTGTTAAGTTTAATAACAAACAAATTACTATTAAGCCTAGACGTAAGCTATTTTTAATCATAATTTTAGAGTATTTTTTAACATCTACTTAAACTCTTGAATTAATTTATCTGCGCCTGATAAAAGAATTTCTTGGGCTAGATTTTGAGCTAGATTTTGATAATTATCTAAATCTCCTAAAATTTCCTTTTTAATTATTGTTTTTCCATCAACACTAGCAACACAACCCATCATTTTTATTTCCTTGTCGCTTACTTGGGCAAAACCTGCAATAGGGACTTGGCAACCACCGCCCAAAGCAGCTAGGAAAATTCTTTCAGCAAGACAAGCTTTGCGAGTTTCTTCATGATTTAAGATAGAGACATGTTTGCGAGTTTCTTCATCACTGGCACGAATTTCAATTCCTAGCGCACCTTGCCCAACAGCAGGAATAATTAAATCTGGTGTAAGTTCTTGAGAAATACGGCTTTTTAGCCCAAGCCGAGTTAGCCCAGCACAGGCTAAAATAATTGCATCATACATTCCTTCATCTAACTTACGTAAGCGAGTGTCTACATTACCTCGAAGATCTGTAATTTTTAAGTCTGGACGTTGGCTAAGTAATTGAGATTTACGGCGGGTTGAAGTCGTGCCAACATGAGCATTTTCTGGAAGTTGATGTAAAGGCTGTCCACTACGACTAATTAGCGCGTCATAAGGGTTTTCTCGTTCAGTAATTGCAGCTAAAAAAAGGTCTGGGTTTAAGTCAGTTGCTAGATCTTTTAAGCTATGTACAGCTACATCAATTTCATTATTTAGTAATGCGTCTTGAATTTCCTTAGTAAAAAGTCCTTTAGGCATATTTTCTGGTGGAGTAACTTCTTGATAACGATCTCCAGTAGTTTTAATAATTTCAATTGTAACTTCTAATGAGGGGAAAGCTTTTTCTAATGAGCTTTTAGCCCAATTTGCTTGCCAAAGAGCTAATTTACTACCACGTGAACCAATTCTAATCATTATTATTCCTTAAGTTTTATTTTTTCTTACTAACTAGTAAAGTAACGACAGGATCACCCTTAGCTGGTTTATGTGCATCTGGATAAGGTTCAAGGTTGACGAAATTTATTTCACAACCTTGATACTCAACAGATTTTGTACCTCTAAAACTACTAAGTTCTACTGTTTTTTGAGCACTATTTTTTGCTAGAGTTAGACTAACTCTAGCACTACCAGCATCAATACATCTTGCACCTTTTGGGCAACGGGAATCTTCTAAGACTTTGTTAAAGGTTATTTTTATAGCTTCGTTTTGAATAACAACGTGGCTATTCATTTTTATTTTAAATTCTTTATCTAAGATTGGTTCTTCAACTGTATTTAATGGAGCAATACAGGTTATGAGGAGAAAAATTAATAAACTTAATGTTTTCATTGGGGCTAACCTCTTTATTTTTGTCTATTTGTAAATCTAACTACTGTTTTTCATCAACTAAACTGTTGTAGTAACCAAAACGATGACGAATATTTAAAGATGGACGAGAAGGAATGTCTATCTTTATGGTACGAAACAAGTTGTCAGCTTCTGAATTAGGATAAAATGATAAAATATATTGTTGTCTTAAATCTTCATCAATTTGGTTAAAAACCTGATCTAATTCTAAAGAATTTTTAGGATAAAAAGCACGTCCGCCGGTTGCTGAACAAAGACGTTCTAATACTTCTTGGTTTAATCCTGCTTTTTCTCCTAAACCAATTGTATAAATAGTAACTTCACGTCGCCAAGCATAATCTAGCGCGTCACGCAGTTCAATCCCACTTTCGGAGTCGTAACCATCAGAAATTAGCACAAGAACACGATGCCCATTAGCCGCTTGTAAAAGCTCATCAACAGCAACATAAATTGCTCCATAAAGAGCCGTTCCATTTAACTTTTTATCATCTCCGTCAAGTGCTGGGCCTAAAGTACCGGGAGCAGGTAAAACCATATGACGACGCTCTAAAGCTTCTTTAAGCAGGGCTTTATCTTTGGTAAGTGGTTGAGAAACAACTATTTCCTGCTGAAAAGCTACAACTCCGGCTAAGTCTTTTTCTGTAATTGCTTGGTCAAAAAACTTAAAAGCTGACTGACGGGCAGATTCTAAATGAGGCTGCATACTGCCAGATAAATCAAGTAGCAAGGCAAAATTAAGCGATTGTTTGCTACTACGTTGTAAAGAAACTAGTTGAGCCGCTTGTCCATTTTCAAAAAGCTTTATTTCTTCAGCCTTTAAGTCATTAATTGGTTTATTGGTTCGGTCTATTGCGCTAAATGGAACTACTACAAGTTGGGTTTTGAATTCTAGGATAATTTCTTTTTCTTCTCCAACAATATCATTTTGTTGGGCAAAAGAGTTATTAGCAAAAAATAAAAACAGGATTAAGACAAAAATTAACTTTTTCATAAAACTTAAACCTTTGATTAGCAACTACTTAGCCGCAGCTTTAATTTTTGGTACTTCAACAGTAAGAATTTGTCTGATAGGGCGACCTTCAGCTTGTGGCAAACTAAAGCCTAAAATAGTTGCTATAGTTGGTGCAACATGAATATTTTTAGTAAATGGTTCATGTACACCTTTTTTAATGCCATGACCAGAAGCAATAAAAGAAGCATACATTTCTGAGCGTGTTGGTAAACCTCCATGAGTTGCTAAATAATCCTTAGAATTTTCAGTTAAGCTTCCAGTTAACTCGCTATTAATTTCATAACCTGGTGCTGCTTCTAGAAAACAACTTGCTTCAGTGCTTGAGCCTAGTTTGTCTAACTCTGCACGTTTAACAACTCGGTTAATTGGGCTATTTGGCTTATTAGCAAATTTTTCCAACATTTCTATTATCTTAAATTCAGAGATTTTATCGTTAGGGTTTTTCATCATAATAGCAGTTGAGCCACCTTGCCCAAAGGGGAGTGCTTGCCAGTCTATCACCTGACCATCTTTAGCTATTGTGATAAAGCCTTCTTTTGCAAGTAAAACAGCAGGACGAAACTGTTTTTCTACAGGAGCAAAACCATGATCTGAGACAACAAAAAAGCTAGTTTTCTCAAAAATACCTGCTTCTTTAGTTGCATTAATTATTTGTCCAATAAATTCATCTGTTTCTTCTAATTTGGCTTTGGCTTCAGATGAAAAAATACCTTTTCTATGTTGTTGATAATCGACTTCTACAAAATGCACTAACAATAAATTTGGCTTATATTTGCTAATAATGACTTTTGCTGCTTGAACTCTAACTAGATCATTAAGCAATGTAGGTGGAGGATCAGGTAAAGATTTTAATATTAGCTCTGATAGTCCTGCCGTAGATTTAGCTATACTAGTCTTAAAACTTGTATTAAAAGATCCTTCCCAAATTTCTGGTATAAGATAATCTATTTCTGCACCTGCTGTTGCTGGCCAGGCGACAGCACCAGTTTTAAGCCCTGCTTTACGTGCTTCTGTCCAAAGTGTAGGAGATTTAATAGCGTTAGCATACCAGTACCATTCTTCGGTTTTATTAGTTTCCAATCCTCTCCAAGTTTGATTAGAAATAATTCCATGTGTTGCAGGTCTATTTCCTGTCACCAAAGTTGTATGTGATGGATAAGTTAAAGATGGATAGACGGTTTCTGAACCTTCAGCAAAGCTACCTTCACGACAAAACGCACGAAGATTTGGAATTTTTAGCTTATATTGATCTGCTTTGGTGTAATATTCTGGCTTCATTCCATCAATAGAAATTAGCACAACGTAGTTTTCTGGCTTTGGATTTTTGTTTTGCTCTTGAGCATTGACAGGAAATTGTATTAGATAGACAAAAACTAAAAAGATTAACAAATATAAATGATAGATGTTTTTAAGCATAGTTGATTAAGCTCAAATAGAAAAAATTTCCCTAATAATAGCATGTGATTAAATTAGCTTGTATCTGAGTTGCTTGTTTTGAGGTTATAGGAGTGGCAAAAAAGATTTTATTTTTTTCAGAAATAGAAAAAACAGACACTAACCTAGTAGGAGGAAAGGCTATAAACTTAGCTCGACTTAGCCAAGCAGGTATTTGTGTCCCAAATGGCTTTTGTCTTACTACAGAAGCATTTTGGCAATTTCTGGAAGAAAATAATTTAGTAGTAGAAATAAAATCTCTTGCTGAACTAGTTAAAACTAATAAGCTCACAGCAGAAGAATTAACAAATAAGTTAAATCATCTACGACAAAGCATTGTAAATGCTAATTTATCTCTAAATTTAGAGATAAAAGAAGCTCTAAGTCAGTTTCCTGTAAATACTCGTTTTGCTGTTCGTTCTTCTGCAACAAGCGAAGATCTAGAATCAGCTTCTTTTGCTGGGCAATATGACACTTTCTTAAATATTAGTTCTTTAGAAGAAATTTTTGAAAAAATTAAAGCTTGTTTTGCTTCCTATTGGAATGATCGCGCCTTTAGCTATCGTAGCGAAAAGGGAATTGACCATTTTTCTCATGGTATGTCTGTAGTTGTCCAACAGTTAATAGATGCTCGGTCAGCAGGCGTACTTTTTACCTTAAATCCTTTAACCGGAAATGAAAGGGAAATGGTTGTTGAAGCTTGTTGGGGACTAGGTGAAGCCTTGGTGTCGGGTCTTGTTACACCTGATCGCTACCTTGTAGATCCTTTTGATCTACAAATGCTAGAAGTTAAAGCAGGAGAAAAAAGCTTAAAACTTATGTCTGATAGTGGTCAAGGAACACAAGAAATAGTTTTAGACTCATTAGAAGCTAATAGCCTAACTTTGACTAATGAAGACGTGTTGGAGTTAGCCAAAATAGCTATAAAAGTGCAACAAGAATATGGTTTTCCAATAGATATTGAATGGGCGCAAGACAAAGAAAAGTTTTATATCCTCCAAGCGCGTTCTTTAACAGCATTTAGCTTTGCTCCTGAGTTAGGTCAATGGTCATCAGCTAACTTTCGAGAGGTGATGCCAGGGCTAGTTAACTCTCTCTCTTTTTCCTTATCGCTACGTTATGACTATGGAAATATACTAGCAGAATTTCTTAATAGAATAGGTCTTTATGATGGTAAAACTCCTATAGAATGGGGACGACGTTTTTTTGGTCGTGCTTATTGGAATGTAGATATAGTTAAAAACTCAATTAGTAAAATACCTGGATATTGTGAACGCACCTTTGATATTACTGTAGGAATTAACCCTGCTTATCAAGCGGATGGAGTAACAACACCATTTACTTTAATTAATATTTTAAGAGGTATACCTGTTTTTTTACGCTTGCAATGGATGTATTTTTCTTTTTGGCGAGAAGCAGCTAAATATATTGAAAACTATGAAAAACTAGACGCTCAATTAGCAAATAATGACTATACAACTTTTAGTGATAAAACTTTGATAGAAAAAACTAAGGAAATGGTAGATTTACACTATCAAACTAACCGAATAGCAATGACTTGTACTTTTTTAGCTACTGAAGCACAAAATGATTTCCGAGATTATATAGAAAAGATAAATGCTAAATTGCCTACAGAAAAACAAATTTCTGTAGCTAATTTATTAACAGGATTAACCCAAATAAGCACAGCGGGCCCACTAATTGAGCTTTGGGAACTAGCAAGCAGTGCTAAAACAGATGAAAAATTAAAAACAGTAATTTTAAGCACTGAAACAGAAGATTTAATTGCAGAATGTGAAAAACTTAAAGAAGGAAAAAGTTTTGTTAAAGACTTAAAAAACTATTTATTAAAATATGCTTTTTTAGCTCCTAATGATGAAGATCTCTCTTGTGCGCGTTGGGCTGATGACAACAGTTTTCCGCTAACTATATTAAAAAATTATCTTGAAGGTGAAAAAAGTGAAAACCCAGCCGCAGCAATGGAAAAACAAAGAAAATGTCGGAAAGAAGAACAAGCTAACGCCTTAAAAAATATAGGTTTACTAAGACGTACTACTTTTTTAAGCAAATTAAGGTTGGTTGCCCATTATTGTCAATGGAGAGAAATTACTAGAGTTCCTTTGTCAAAAACTTATTACCAATGTCAAAGGGTTTTTCTTGCTCAAGGTCAACGCTTTGTAGAACAAGGAATTTTAGAAAAAATAGAAGATATTTTTTGGTTAGAAAGAGAAGAGTTACTAGATTTACTATCAGAGAAAATATCAGCTAGAACGGTTCAAACAAGTATTAAACGAGCTAAATTAATTGCTGAGTGTTATAGAAACTTTAATCCACCAACTATTATTGGACAAGGAGTAAAACTTCAAGCAAGTAAAAAAGTTGCTAGTAGTGGAGAAAAATTTGTTGGTGTTGCTTGTAGTGCTGGGGAAGTTATTGCTAGAGCGCGAATAATTCATGATTTGTCACAAGCAGCTAAACTTAAAGCAGGGGAAATAATGATTGCACCACATACAAATCCGGGTTGGACACCTCTTTTTAGCTTGGCTGCGGCTGTGGTTTTAGAGGAAGGAGGGCTGCTTTCACATGGCGCGGTAGTAGCGCGGGAATGTGGGATTCCTACAGTATTGCAAATTAAACAGGCAACAGAAATTTTTCAGGATGGACAATTACTACGTGTAGATGGTTCACGGGGTGAAGTAGAAATTTTGCAAGAAACTAAGCTGTCCTAAATTTAAGGACAGCTAGATCTTTTACAATCTTATCTAAAATATTTCAGTAAAAACCAGGCTTTATTATTCTAGTTGTCCTAAATTTAAGGACAGTTATAGGAAAACTCTATTTTACAGAAATTATTAGTAATCAGCATTTGTTCATAGTAAACAACTTATAGCTACATTGATCATACTAGTAACAAAGAGATAAATTTTTACTAAGAATTTTAGAAAACTTTTTTAGTTTTGAAACATAAGGTATTCATTAAAATTACATTAAAATTATATTAAGATTGCATTAAGATTATATTAAAATTATATTAATGCTATATGTTAAAGAGTTGTAATTAAAAGGTTTGTTAGAAGTGGTTAAAATTTATAAAAATAAATTTTTTATTTGTGCAAAACCTCTTGGGTTAAGACAGTAAAGTATTAGAAAGATATATCACTACAAGAAGTAAGCTAGCAGACAATAGGGAAGAAATCGATAGCAGGCTTGGAAGAAGTTGGGTTTTTAATAACAATATTGTTTTTGCAAATCCAAAACAATAAATCAAAAAGAGATAAATACTGATAGCGCGGGGGCGAAAAAAGTTTTTATCTACTTATAAAAAGTAAAAATCTAACAGAAATTAGTGAGGGTGTAGATCACATTTTTTAACCAAGTATGCTTTATAGGGGGGCGAATTAAAGGGATGTTACTTGAGTCACATCCCTTTTTTTATGTTAAATTAAGATTTAATTATAAAATCTAAAGAAGTAGCTAAATTTTATCTTTATATTAAAAATGGTTTCTAAAGAAAGTAATAATGAAACTAGCCAACTACTTGAAATAGCAAAACAAGCTGCTATAAAACACCTTTTTGTTTACTACAAAGAGATGCCACCTGTCACAATCAAAATTTTTCTTGCTTGTATATCTCAAGCTACAATTCTTAAAAAAGAAGAAAGATTTTCTTTAAGTAATCGTCCAAGTATACGTTCACTTGCTAGTAGTTGTAATTTAAGTAAAGATACAGTACAAAAAGCAATACAATATTTAACTGAAAGAGGTTTGTTAGATGAAGATCAACCTACTTTAATGTTAGATAAAGCTACAAAATATTTTAATTACAGTTATTTAGAGGAAAAAATAACTTTATTAGAAAATGATAATGACAAAGATAAATCCAGTGAAGACACTTTTTTAGAAGAATTTGATAAAAAAAGTTTAATTACTTTAGAAAACAAATTAGATGATGAATTAATTTTGCTTTATCAGAAAGGAGTTAAAGAGAGTTTTACAGAAATTTATAATAGGTACTTTGAAAGTGTAAGAATACAAATTTGCAAGCAATTACCAGAAGGTGAGTCCTATGATCTAGCACAAGAAGTTTTTTTAGAGTTAATGGAAAAATTAAAAACTTTTCAAGTAAATGGTCAAGCTAAATTTTCCACTTGGATATATAAATTTACTAAATTATTTTTAGCTAATGCGCGTCGTAAGATAAAACGGGAAGTCCAATTATCAGAAGACTTTGATATAGAAGAGGTAATTCGTCTAACTAGTCCACAAAAGCAAATAACGCCATATTTACTTACTTTAGACAAAATTCATCAAGAATGTGTGCTTCTCCATTATTATGAGGGATTATCTTATGAAAATATTAGTGTTAAGTTGGGTATTGACAAAAAATTAGTTCGCACTTATCTACAAACTGCACGCCGTCATATAAGGTCTTTACTAAATACTGAAAAAAATAAAATAATTAATGATGAGTATATAGAAAATAAAGTTAATAAAAAACTAGATGAAAAATTAGATAAAAAACTAGATAATTTACTATATAATAAGTTTTTTTATTCTACTTTAGAAAATAAAGCTATTGAAGTTAAAAAAATAGGTGGAAGTTTTGTAGTTTGTATTCTTTATTGGAATTTAACTAAGAATTATGATACTTTAGATAGTAGCGTTGTAGAAAAACTATCTAGCCTTATAATAAATAATATAAGAAATATTGAAGATCAGGCTTTTAATTTAGGCGAGCAATATTTTGCTATTGTCTTTTCAAATATATATATAAATAATGCTAAAAACCTTATAAGAATAATAATGGATAATGCTAAAGAGGAATTGGAACTATATTTGGAAATGTCTTGTTTAATGAGTGAATATAAACCTAATAAATCGCTTAAAATAATGTTAAAAACTCTACAAACAAAACTTCAAATAGCAACTCTATATACAGATACTATTTTTTTTGTAGACTAACTAAGGTAAAATTTTTCAAACTTTTCAATAATAAAAATTTCCTGAAATTTTTCAATAAAATTTTTCAATAACAAATTAGTTAAAAGCTAGTAAATCTAACTAGAAAGCACTAGTGGATATTTAGTAGTTTAAAATTTCAGAATATATCAATATATATCAATAGAGGCTATTTAATGAAAAAAAATCCTGATAAGAAAAAAGCTTCAAATCCTGAAAAAATAGCTAAAACTACACCATTAACAAAGCCAGGTACAAATGAAGCTAGACAAGAAATAATCGAATTAACCGTTAAGGCTGTGGCTGTAGGCATTATTTTTGGTATTATTTTTGGTGCTGCTAATGCCTATTTAGGTCTAAGAGTGGGTTTGACCGTATCTACATCAATTCCTATTTCAGTGCTTTCAATTGCTGTTTTTCGTTTAGGTGTAAGTATTTGGGGAAAAAGTACAATTTTAGAGGCTAATTTAGCACAAACTATTGGTAGTGCTAGTTCTTCACTAGCGGCAGGAACAATTTTTACTATCCCAGCTTTGTTTTTATGGAATTCTCCACCGCAATATTGGCAAGTAGCAATACTAGCTTTATTAGGTGGAATTTTAGGTGTTTGTGCAATGATTCCACTTCGTAAACTCTTAATTGTACAAGCAGATGCAGAACTTCCTTATCCTGAAGGGCGGGCTTGTGCTGAAGTATTAAAAGCTTCTAAAGGTGATGCAGCAGGCTCTAAATGGATTTTTATTGGTTTAGGAGCAGGAATAATAATTAAGTTATCTTTAGGACTACTTCATTTAACACCTGAACTAATAGAATATAACTTGCCTTGGTTGCCTAAAGCAGTTTTAGCTATAGAAGTTGCTCCAGCTTTAATGGCGGTTGGTTATATTGTGGGTTATCGTGCTTCTGGAATTATGGTTTCTGGTAGTTTAATTGCTGCTACGGTACTAATCCCATTATTTGCAATAATTGGCGATAGTTTAACGGCTCCACTATTTCCAGAAGTGTTAAGAAATAAAATCCCTATTCGTGAAATGGCGGCTGGACAAATTTGGTCATCTTATGTGCGTTATATAGGTGCTGGTGCTGTGGCAGCAGCAGGAACAATTGCTGTACTAACTGCACTTCCAACCATGTTTAGTTCTATAAAAGCAATTGTTAGTGGGTTGTCAAAAGATAAAAATGATGTAAATACCCCAAACAATCGTTTAGATACAGATTTACCTGGAGGAGTAATTATTGCTGGAGTTATTTTAGTAATTTTGGTTTTAGCTTTAGTTCCTGGGTTACTAGCAGGTAATCTTAGCTTGGTGCAAAGATTAGTTGCTGCTGGGGGAGTAGCTATTTTTGGTATATTATTTGTTGCTGTATCTTCTAGGATTGTAGGATTAATAGGAGTGTCAAGTAATCCTACTTCTGGTATGACGCTAGTAACATTGCTAGCTACTAGTGCAATATTTGTTTTTTTAGGATGGGACAGCGACACAGGAGCAAAATTAGCTGTTTTAACTGTTGGAACCGTAGTTTGTATTGCTGCTTCAAAAGCAGGTGATATTTCTCAAGACTTAAAAACAGGTTATTTAGTTGGTGCTACGCCTTATCGACAACAAGCAGGGCAATTATTAAGTGCTTCAATTGCTTGTTGGGCAGTTGCTGGAACGGTTTTGGCACTAGGTCAAGCCTATCAATTTGGCTCTAAAGAACTACCTGCACCACAAGCTACACTTATGAAAACTGTTATTGAAGGGGTTTTATCAGGCTCATTGCCTTGGGGTCTTGTAGGCGTTGGAGTAGCTTTTGCAATTGCTGCTGTACTAGCAGGTTTGCCGGGGCTAGCCTTTGCTATAGGTCTTTATCTTCCTCTTAGCTCTATGACACCTATTTTTGTTGGTGGGCTAGTACGTCGTTTTACAGGTGGTGATGGAGAAAAAAGTGACTCTAGCGCAGGTGTGTTATGTGCTTCAGGGTTGATTGCTGGTGAAGGACTGGCTGGAATTGCAATTGCTGGTGCAGTTGGAGCTAAACTTCTTCCTAAACAAAGCGAGACTATTTTAAGTGGAAATACAGGTATTTTTGCAGGTTTATTTATAATAGGAATAGTAGTAACATTACTTGTTTTAGCAACTAAAGATAAAAAGAAAATTGCTTAATTTTATGAAAGAAACCACTACCAGCATAAATGTAGAACTTTCAGGTCGTAGCTATAATATTTTAATTGCAGTAGGGTTATTAAAAAAATGCGCTAGCAAAATTCCTAGAGTTTTATCACCTCATTGTAGAAAAATTGTAGTGGTTTCTAACAAAAAAGTTTTTGCACTTTATGGAGATATTCTTTGTCAGAACTTGAAAACTTTAGGTTATCAACCATTACATTTTTTAATTGGAGATGGAGAAAGATATAAAACTCTAGCTACAGCAGAAAAGCTTTTCACTTTTTTAATCGAACAACGCCTAGAACGTCGGGATGCTTTGATCGCTTTAGGTGGTGGTGTTGTAGGGGATTTAACAGGGTTTGTTGCTGCTACTTATTTAAGAGGAATTAATTATATTCAAATACCTACATCACTTCTTGCTCAAATAGATGCCGCTATTGGTGGCAAAACAGCAGTAAACCATAAAAAAGGAAAAAACTTAATAGGTGCTTTTCATCAACCAAAATTAGTAATTATTGATCCAAATGTACTGATTACATTACCTAAAAGAGAATTAGTAGCAGCTATATATGAAGCAATAAAATATGGAGTGATTGCTGATGAAAAGCTCTTTTATTTGTTAGAAAAAGAAAAAAACAATATATTAGCAAGAAATATTGATTTATTAACAGAAATAATTATTTCTTGTTGTAAAGTTAAAGCTAGTGTAGTTAGTCGAGATGAGCATGAAAGTGGAGAAAGACAAATTCTAAACTTTGGGCATACTGTAGGGCATGCTCTGGAAACAGTTACTAATTATAAGCTCTTTAAGCATGGAGAGGCTGTTGGTTATGGTATGATTGCTGCTACACTTATAGCTAATAACTTAAGTTTAATCTCTAGTCAACAAACAGAAAAAATTATTAAATTAATAAATAATTATGGTAGATTACCTAGTACAAAAAAAATAGTTGTAGAAACTTTATTAGAGGTTATGCAACAGGACAAAAAATCATTAGCAGGACAATTAATATTTGTGCTGCCAGAGCAAATAGGACGTGTTATTATTGGGCAAACAGTTCCTATTAATGTTATTCATCAAGTTTTGCAAACATTATAAATTTAAGGTATGACAAATTGAGAGTTTGCTAAAAACTAATGAGCAAATTTTAATTAATTTCAATACGGAGGCAGTACTTAAAAAATACTGAAAGAGTTATGGTTAAAAATAAACTTAGTAGATATAAAAATAATCAACGTGGGGAAGGTAATGCAAAATTTATAGGAGTTTTGTCTGTTGCAACATTAGTTGGTTACATTCTTTGGACTGTTATGCCAGTTTATTTTAAGGAGCAAAACTTAAGTCATGATGTTAAGGATGAGGCTAGACAGGCTGCTGTTAATGGCGCTCAACCTAAACTAGTTCAACAAAGAGTTCAAAAAATAGTAGATAACTTGGACTTTCCTACAGATATTAAAGTAGATGTTGTTAAGAAAGGTGATAATTTTACAATAAAATGTACAGGTACAGTTCCAATTAGTTTTTTAGTTTATACCTATAACTACAATGTTAATGTTGAACATAAGGGTGAAAGAGGCGGGTATTAGTAATTTAATTGATTTTGAAGAAAGACCTGCTTGAATTTACCAAGCAGGTTAAAAAGTCTTTTTATTAAAATATTAAAAAGCTTTTTTACTGTCTAATAAAATTGTGACAGGGCCATCGTTTATTAGTTCTACATCCATCATTGCTTGAAACTTACCTGTTTGGACATTTATTCCAGTTAAAATTGCTTGATTAACAAAATAAATATACAACTCTTCTGCTTGTTTTGGCAGCGCAGCATCAGAATAAGAAGGTCGGCGACCACGACGACAATCACCAAATAAAGTAAATTGGGAAACTACTAGTAAATCTGCTTTTATATCTAGCAAAGAAAGGTTCATTTTATTGTTTTCATCTGAAAAAATGCGAAGATTAATAATCTTTTCTACTAAATAATCAGCATCTGCTTTATTATCAATTTGAGCTACACCCAATAAAATTAATAAACCTTTATTTATAGACCCAACAATTTGTTGTTCAACGCTAACTTTAGCAGCAGAAACCCTTTGTATTACAGCACGCATAACTATTTATTTTGTGCAGCTTGAACACGAATAGTAGCACGTTCTACATTAGCTAATGCTTCTGTGATATTAATATCTAAGTCTTTTTCTGCTAGCTTTAATGTTTGTTCTGCTGTTGCTAGATCACGACGAGCATTTTCAAGGTTAATGTCTTGAGGTTTTTCTGCTAGACTAGAAAGAATTGTCACCTTATCAGCATAAATTTCTACAAATCCACTACCTACAACTGCTACTTGTTCTTTTCCTTCATCACGATATTTTAAGATTCCAGCTACTGCTAGCTTTGAAATTAATGAAGTATGACCAGGTAAAATACCTACTTCACCATTTAGTGTAGGTATTTGGACTTCTGTTACTTCTTGTGAAAGAAGTAAACGTTCAGGAGTAATAATTTCTAATTTAAGCTTTGCCATAGTTTTACCAAAGGATATAGAATTTAAAATTTTAGAGATCGGTCAAGCCGATCTCTACTTTTTCTACTTTTAGGATCTTAAAAATAAATTAACTAACCTTTCATTTGTTCGCCCTTCTTGCGAGCTTCTTCAATTGTACCAACTAAATAAAAGGCTTGTTCTGGTAAATCATCATGTTTACCTTCTAGGATTTCCTTAAAGCTACGAATTGTATCAGCTAATTTTACAAATCGGCCTTCTAAACCTGTAAATTGGGCTGCTACGTGGAATGGTTGAGATAAGAAACGCTGAACTTTACGTGCGCGAGCTACAACTAATTTATCTTCTTCTGAAAGCTCATCAATACCTAAAATGGCAATGATATCTTGAAGTTCTTTATATCGTTGCAGTAAGCGTTTTACACCTTGAGCCGTATTATAGTGTTCTTGTCCTAAAATATTTGGGTCGAGAATACGAGATGTTGAATCTAGGGGATCTACCGCTGGATAAATACCCAATTCTGCAATTTGTCTGGAAAGCACTGTTGTTGCATCTAAGTGGGCAAATGCTGTTGCTGGTGCTGGGTCGGTTAAGTCATCAGCAGGTACATATATAGCTTGTACTGAAGTAATAGAACCTGTTTTTGTAGAAGTAATACGTTCTTGTAATTCGCCCATTTCTGTTGCTAAGTTAGGTTGATAACCTACGGCTGATGGCATACGACCAAGAAGAGCAGATACTTCAGAACCTGCTTGAGTAAAACGGAAAATGTTATCTACGAATAAAAGCACATCTTGACCTTGTTCGCGAAAATATTCTGCTACTGTAAGTCCTGATAATGCAACTCTTAAGCGTGCGCCAGGTGGTTCTGTCATCTGACCATATACTAGAGCAGCTTTAGATTTTCTCCAATCATCAGGATCAATTACACCTGATTCTTGCATTTCTAACCAAAGATCATTACCTTCACGAGTTCGCTCACCTACTCCAGCAAACACAGAATAACCGCTACGCTCTTTAGCCACATTATTGATTAATTCCATAATCAACACGGTTTTACCTACACCTGCACCACCAAACAAACCAATTTTTCCACCGCGCAAAAATGGCTGGATTAAGTCTATAACCTTAATACCTGTTTCTAGCATTTGCATTTCTGTAGATTGCTCTTCAAAACTAGGGGCGTGACGGTGAATAGGATAACGGGTTTTAGATTGAATTGGGCCTTTCATATCTACAGGCTCACCAATAACATTCATTACCCGTCCTAAAGTTTCCGATCCTACAGGTACGGTAATACCATCACCAGTATCAATTGCTTTCATGCCTCGAACAAGACCTTCTGTTGGTAGCATTGCTACGGTACGAACACGGCCTTCACCAAGATGTTGTTGTACTTCTACGATAATATCAATAGGATTGGGAACATCAAAACCATCACTAACAATACGTAATGCTTGATAAATAGGTGGGAGATGTTGTGCATCAAATTCCACATCGATGACAGGCCCGATTACCTGCACGACTTTTCCTTCATTCATTGCTCACTCCTTAGAAAAAAGTAAATCTAAATCAATAATGTAGTTTGAAATTAACTTAAGTCAAATGAAGCGATTAAGATATCATATGGCACACTTTTTGACTAGCAGCAGTGCCGAAGAACTGTTATTAGAGGGATATTTATTGAGCATTAGTAAAGTAATATTTCCAAAAATCAAAAAGAGTTAAATAACTAGAATTTACAAGTCCTCTACCTATTTTTGATAAGTTAGATTAATAATTATTTTTTTAATTCTGCTAGCTGATTTTCTACGGCAATAATACGATCTTCTAAGTGGTTCTGGTTGATCAGTTTATGAGATAATTAGACAAGTAACTGATAAAATTAAAAATACCAAAAAAGGACTATTAAGAGTCTTGGATAAAATAAAAATTTTAGTCGCTCCTAGTAGTTTTAAGCAGTCAATGACAGCTAAAACTGCTACAAAAATAATTGCTAAGGAAATAAAAAAGTTATTACCACAAGCTAAAATTTGGAAAATTCCTTTAGCTGATGGAGGGGCTGGAACGCTTGTAACTTTACTTAAGGCTATGGAAGGTAAAGTTTTTAGTTGTTTAGTTTCTGATCCTATTGGGCGCAAAGTTTCGGCAAGCTATGGAATTTTTGCTGATAAGACTACTGCTGTAGTGGAAATGGCTGCTAGTACAGGTCTGAGTCTATTAGCAGAAAATGAGCGTAATCCCATGCTAGCAAGTAGTTACGGATTTGGACAGTTAATTAATCAAACAATAGAAAATAAAAAAATAAAAAAAATTATTCTTGGATTAGGTGATACTGCTACGGTAGATGGTGGGATTGGAATGCTTCAAGCTTTAGGTGTTAGAATTTGGGACAATCAAGGGAAAGAAATTGGACAAGGAGGACAATTTCTTAGCCAAATAGCTGGACTAGATGCAAATTTGGCAAAAGAAAAGTTAGCTAATATAGAAATATGTATTGCTTCGGATGTGGAAAATCCTTTGCTAGGTGAAATGGGTGCAGCCAAAGTTTTTGGCCCTCAAAAAGGTGCTACTAAAGAAATGGTTTTAGAACTAGAAAAAGGTTTAGAAAATTGGGCAAAAGTTCTTTCAAATGCAGCAGATTTGGATAAAGAAACCATCAGTAAAATTGCTGGTGGTGGGGCTGCTGGTGGTGTAGCAGTTGGGTTAATTTCGCTATTTGGAGCTAAAATTGTTTCTGGTAGTCAATTAGTTGTGGATGCCCATAAGTTAAATGAAAAGATTTCTCAGGCAGATTTGATTTTTACTGGTGAAGGTGCAATTGATAGTCAAACTTTGCAAGGAAAAATGCCTGCTCGACTGGCTCGACTGGCTAAAAAATCAGGAGTTCCTTTAATTGCTTTCACAGGACATTTAGCGATTGATGAGGGAATTTTGCAGCAAAATGGCTTTTCTCTGGTTGTGCCAATAGTTGATCGAGTCTTAAATTTGAATGAAGCTTTTCTTCAAGCACCTAACTTGCTTGCTTTAGCAACCAAACGCATTTTACAAGCCATGCTATTGGGTACAAAATACAAAAATAAATTCTTATAAATATCTAAAATAACTATATATAAAACTGTTATTTTAATAAAGTTCTGCTGATCTAATCAAGTAATTTGTTAAGTACTAAAGCAAACTGTAAGTTCTTATTTATCTAATAGATATTGCTTAAGACTAAAATTTTTTATTTTTTTTAGGCTATCACTTTTTTATTATTTGCATCAAAAAAGGCAGGAGGAAACAATTTTTATGATGGAAATAATATTAAATTGTTATAGAAACTTAGAAAATGAGTTTTATAACTTTGAAGCAGAGTTAAGCAATTTTGGGTTGCAGATTCTTAGCAAAAAGGCAGTTAATAATGTAGCTAATAATTTAGAGTTGGATAAAGTTGAGCTAAAGATAAATGCTCAGAAGGGTAGACAAGCAAAATTAGTACATGAGCTTGCTTGTAAGCATTTTGGTAGAGCTTATATTTTCCTCTCTCTTGCCGCCTAAACTCCTGACTAATCTGCCATTGCTACCTGTCTAATAATCTCTTTTAATTGTTTAACTCCATCAGTTAAAGATGCTGGGCCGGGTTGTAAGATATAAGTAGATTTAATTTCATATATTTGATTATTTTGCACTGCTTTAACTTCTGCAAAAGCATGGCGATTACGAATAAAACGTTTTTCTACTTTTCTTCCACACCAAGACGCAATAATCACATCTGGATTTCGCTTTGCTACTTCATCGGCTGTAACTATTCGCTCACTACCAGATTGACAATTGCGTAGTTCAGGGAAAATATCTTCACCCCCAGCAATCTCAATTAATTCGCTTACCCAGCGAATACCTGAAATTAAAGGGTCTTTCCATTCTTCAAAAAAAACTTTTGGACGTTTGGGAAGAGCTTGTCCTAACTCAAAAATAGCATCTAGATCAGCTTGTAAGCTTGCTACCAGCTTTTGAGCTTTTTCTAAACAGCCAATCAACGCGCCTACACTTAAAATCATGCTCAAAATTTCATTCACGCTTCTTTGGTTAAAAGTTACAACGTTTAGCCCTTGTTTTACTAGTTCACGAACAATATCAGCTTGTAAATCAGAAAAAGCAAAAATTAAATCTGGTTTTAGGCTATAAATTTTATCAAATTTAGCTGTGATATAAGCACAAACCTTAGGCTTAGCTCTTGCTTCGGGCGGGCGTACCGTATAACCAGAAATACCAACAACACGATGTCCTTCACCTAGTAAATAAAGGATTTCTGTTGTTTCTTCTGTTAAACAAATAATTCTTTCTGGAAAGCGCACCTTTTGAAAAAGCTCTTTCACCTATTTAACCCCTTTTTGCCAATGCTCATAAATTTCTTTTAGTCCAATTTCCCAATTTGGCAAACTTACAAGCCCAATTTCTTCAGATAATAAGCATCTTAAAGCACTATAGCGAGGACGTAAGGCGGGCAGTCCTAAATCTGGGTAATCAACAATAGTGAGCAAATCTTTTTCTAGTCCCATCATTTTAATTGCTAAACATGCAAATTCGTACCAAGAAACTATGTCACCGCTACTAGTTACTTGATAAGTTCCATATTTGCCTTTTTTAATAATCTCATCTAAGCGAACAACTAGATCAGGCAAATAAGTAGCTTGACTTACAGGATAATCACAAACTTTTACTTTATTTCCATTTTGTTTAGCTGTTTGTAAGTAGTCAAAAATTTTGCTTCCAAAATTACTTCCACCTAAGCCAAAAAGCCTAGCTACTCTAACAATAAAATAATCTGTTGTATTTTCAATAACTGCTTGTTCACCTAGTAGTTTAGAACGACCATAAGCAGAAATAGGATTAGGCGCATCATCAATTGTGTACGGTGAGGTTTTTGTTCCATCAAAAACATAGTCCGTGCTAATGTGCATAAGCGAGGCACCAACGGCTTTTGCTTGCTGTGCAAGATTTTTTGGCCCATCAATATTAGCCGCTTTTGCTGATGCCCAATCTGTTTCGCAAGCGTCAACCCTAGCCATTGCAGCACAATTAATTATTACTGTTGGAGAAAAATTTTTAATAGCTTTTTCTACAGCTTTTAGATCAGCAATATTTAATTCTTGTCGGCTAAATGCAGCAACCTTACAGTCTTTTTGAAAATACTTTGTTACTGATTTTCCTAACAACCCACTAGCACCTGTAACTAAAACTCTCATATTTGCTCCAGACTATTTAATTGGTTTTTTTGTTCTAACTCTTGTTTTACCTTAATATAGTTATAGTAATCTGTTGGATTATGAATAACCATTAGCCAAGAATTTTCTGACAGCTTAGAAAAAATACTAACAATTTCTCGATCACTAGTTTTTGTTTCTAGTAGCTCTTGTTTACGTAGTTTTAGAGCTTTTGGTAAAAGCCTAAAAGCAGCTAAAACACTCTGCCAATAGGCTAAATCTAGCTTTATTAAAGCTTGAAATAACTTTAATAGAACCCAAAAACAATGGCTAGCAAACCAAACGCTATCATGTAAATTTATCCAGTGCATTAGCAATCTATTGCGCTCTGAAATTATTTGCACTTGTTTAGCAGGAACTTTTTTTCCTATGGTCGCGCTACTTCTATGATAAACAACGCTGTTTGGCTCATAATGGATTTTCCAGCCACGTTTCCACGCTCTATAACAAAGTTCTGCATCTTCCCAATAAAAAGGATTTAGTAGAGAACAAAATCCCCCTAATTGCAACAACTTAGCTCGGTCAAACGCGCTATAACCACCACTAGCAATAAATGAATAAAATTGAGGTGATTCTTTAGGAAGCTTTGTAGGAAAAATGTCATAGTTAACAAAAATATGCCAATGTCCTCGATGAAATTTGCCTAGTTTTCCTGCTCCGTCAAATAGATCGCTTTCTAAACGATAAGCCTTAGAACAAACTCCAAACAAGTTTTTATCATTAAAATGCTTTGCTAGCGGAGCAATAGCCGTTTCTTCTACTCTAATATCATTATTAAGTAAAAAAATTATTGGATATTGGGCGGTTTGAAAGCCTTTGTTAGCTGTTTGAGAAAAACCAGAATTAACTTTTTGTTCAACGAGTTTTATTTCTGTAGAGTAATTTTTCTTTAGCCAATTGACACTATTATCTGTGCTACCGTCATCAACAATAATGATTTCTACTCTAGCACTATAATTTTGCTTATAATATTTAGCTGCTTGTAAAATGGAAGGAAGAAATTCAGCTAATAATTTTTCTCCATTCCAATTAGGAATAACAATGCTAACATCTTGGAGAAGAGTCATTTAACTGTCTCCAAAATAGCTTGGATCTCTCGCCCACGCATAATAAAAGACAAATATTCTTCCCAAAATTTGCGAAATATTCTTAGGCTTGGATTTATATTTACAGAATTAACTAGAAACTCTATTCCTAGAAGTCTCCATAAATTTAGCATAGTAACTTTTACGGAAATAATATTAAACTTAGCTGCACTTGCATAATAATCAGCCGCGTGGCCCTGGGTAAAATACTCAAAGCTATAAACGCTAAAATGCCAACGATGCGTTGGATCTCGCCAAGAATTGGAATATGAATAATGAGGTGTTTTGATATAAAGCTTTGCACCTGGTTTAGAAATTCTATGGAGTTCATCCATAAAACGGCTAACAGACTCTACATGCTCAATAATATGACTAGCATAAATTTCATCAAAGCTATTATTCTCAAAAGGATAGGGAAAAACTTCTAAATCATGAACTATATCTACACCTTCAACCAGAAAACGATCAAGTCCAATTGCGCCAGCAACTTTTTTGCGGCCACAGCCAACATCTAAAGTTTTTTTTGCATTTTGTTGAGTAAGGGATGTCATTAATTATTAAACTCTATATTCCAGTAAATATCACTCATTAACAATTGACAATTAATTAAAGGAAGTTCAATTAAATTATCTAAAGATGTGTAATTGTTACTAACCCAATTATCATCTTGTTTAGTAAATAATGCTGTTTGGGGTGAATTTTGATTGACTAATAAATAATACTGTAAAGAGTCTATTTGTTGATATTCTCTAAATTTAGCTTCTCGGTCAAATTTAGCTGTTGATCGTGATAGGACTTCTACAATTAAAACAGGGTTTGTTAAAGTTTCTAAACCTTCTATAACTTCTAATCTAACATTACAACCAACCACAACATCAGGATAACGATAAAGTTGATTATTGATTTTGGTTCGCATTTCGGAAATATAAGCTTTGCAAGTTAATATAGAGTTTCTCTTAAAATGTTGTTGAATTTCTGAGTAAATATTACCAGCAATAGAGTTATGTTTTTCACTTGCCCCAGACATAGCAAAAATCTCACCATAAACATACTCATGTCTAAATTCAGAAGCCTTTTCAATTTCAAAATATTCTTTTAATGAATAATACTTTATTGGATTAATAGACATAATTTTCCTTGCTTAAATCTGTTTAATAAATTCTACAGGAACACAATCTGTTAACCAAACTCCATTATCTGAACAATAAAAGATAAAACCTGCCTTTTGCATACTTTCTGCGTCAATAGCTAAAACAACAGGCTTGCCATGACGAGAACCTACCGTTTTAGCTGTAGCAGTATCTTTTGATAAATGAACATGATGACGAGCGCGTTTTTCTATTCCTACACTCATTACAGAAGCTAAATTTTTTTCTGCTGTACCATGATAAAGAACTGATGGGGGCCTTTGAGGAGCTAATTGCAGGTCTACTTCAACACTATGGCCCTGGTTGGCTCGAATTTTTTTCCCACTTTCATCAAAAGAAAAACGTTTTTTGCTATTTTTTTCTACAACTTCATCAAGTTGTACTTTGGTAATTGGAAAATTATGTTTAGCACACGCTTTTAACAGGTCTTCAACAAGCACCCAACCACCAACTTCTAGAGTTAAGCCTAAAGTAGCAGGTTCATGGCGTAAATACTTACTTAAAAATTTACTAATTCTAGTTAATTGTTTTTCATCCATTGAAATAACCTAAGTTAATAATCTGTGTCATTGTTGCGGCGATCTTTTACACCTAAACGGCGGTTTTCAAATCCTTCTACCCGTCCCTTTAAGTTATAAGCTTCATGGTAGAGTTCTACAATATTACAACTTTCTCTATTATTGCGAGTTCCTTCTTTTAGGGTAGTAATCAAGGGGTGCATAAATTTATTAACTAATGAGCCTAAAAGATGTTGCTTAATAGCTTCTTCTTGTTGTGGGGTTAAATTTCCAAGTTTAGGACGGGTTCGCTCAAATTCCGATAGGGCAATTTCTGTTAAATGTTCTTTTAAGGCTGCAACGGTTGGGCCAATTTCTATTATATCCAACTTTTCAAAAAAGGCTTCTACTTCAGTTTCTACAATGCTTTCAGCCTTGGCTGCTTCTTTTTGTCTTTGACGTAAGTTTTCACTAACAACATTTTCTAAATCATCAATGTCAAACAGAAAAGAACTTTCTAGTTGCCCTACATTAGGGTCAATATTACGAGGGACTGATAAATCAATAAAAAATATTGGTCTATAACGTCGGATCTCTAACGCCTTTTTACAATCGGCTTGTGAGATTATGTATTCAGATGCTCCTGTAGAACAAATTACAATATCTGCACGAGGTAATTGGAATTTTAGTTGAGAAAACTCTATAACTTCGCCACCAAATTTCTCACAAAGTTCTGTGGCACGTTCAGGAGTTCGGTTGCAGATTAAAAATTGTGATACGCCTTCATTAACCAAATAGCGTGCAGCAAGCTCGGTCATTTCGCCTGCCCCAACTAACAGAACACGCTTATTATCTAATCGGTCAAAAATCTTTTTTGTTAGTTCTATTGCTACAGAACTAACTGAAGTAGCAGCATTACCGATTTCTGTTTCTGTTCTAATTCGTTTAGCCACAGTAAATGCACGTGTTAGTAATTGATTTAATACTCGTCCAACAGTGCCGACTTCTTGAGCTTTAGAATAAGCTGTTTTTACTTGGCCTAGAACCTGGGATTCACCTAAAACCATTGAATCAAGGCTTGCTGCAACACGAAAAAGATGACGAACGGCTAGACGATCAGCATGTGTATATAGATTATTGTTATAAACAAGCCCTGGAAGATGATGAAATTCATGTAAAAAGCGACAAACTTGAGGCACGCTAACATTTGACTCTGTTGGTGCTGATGCGACTATTTCAACACGGTTACAAGTAGAAACAATAATTGCTTCAGATACAGAGCCAGAGTCTACCAGCATACGTAGTGCTGTAGACAGCATTGTTTCACTAAAAGCTAAACGCTCTCTTACTTCTACCGGAGCCGTCTTATGATTTAGACCTACTAAAATAATACTCATAAACCAAAAACATGTACTCGTCCTAAAAACTTTAACCCGGCTAAACTAAACAAAATAAAAGTAAAACCAACAATTGAAACAATTGCAGCACGTCGTCCACGCCATCCGGCTGTTACACGATAATGCAGCATAAACATATAATTAATCCAAGTTAGCATAGTAATAATCTCTATTGGATCGCTATGCCAATAAACGCCATAACGCTGACCTGACCAAACTATTCCAGTAACAATGCCAAGAGTTAGCAAAATAAAGCCTAAACTCATAGATTTGTAGCTAATGCTATCACAAGTATCTAGGGCTGGAAAACGTCCTAAAATTGAGCCAAAGCGTTTTAATTTTAGTTGACGCTCTTGAAAAATATAAATTAATCCTGTAACAAATGTAATAAAAAAGGCAGCATAAGCAAACACTACCATACTAACATGAATAGGAAAAAGCACTGTTCCACCAACTCTTAAGCCTAATGGAGAAACATCAGGAAGTGGTAAAATTATTCCAATAAATGTTGTTAAAAAAGCAAGCGGAAAAACATAGTTAATAACTACTTGGTTGCGATTCCAAATAAAAGCAATTATATAATAAGCTACTAAAGTCCAACCTAAAAAAAGCAGTAGTTCAGGTTGTAAAGCAATTGGGCAACGGTCAACTTGCTTACCACGAATTATTAAAGCAACTGTATGTAAGGCAAATCCTGAAAGAGAAGAAATTAAGGCAATAGAGAAGGGTAGGCGAGGTTTTTGGAAAAAAACTAACCCCGCCTGAATTAAACCTACTAAATAAAACGCTAGTGAGAGAATTAATAATTCTTTCATGGCTCTCACAATAGCTACAAACTAGCTTTCATAAGCTGCTGCAATATAGCAACCTCTAGCTGTAGCAGTTAATGGATCGGTAGCTAGTCTAACTTCAGAGACTTTAATTGGAAAATCAGTTTGCTTAAAGACTTTCTCAAATTTTTCTAAGAAGCCTTTTGGCCGTGCTGTTCCGCCTGAAAGTACAATTGGAATAGAACGATCTAGCCTAGGTAAATTACGAGTTTCAGAAATTTCTGTACGTAAAGTTTCTACTAGAGTCAATATCATTTCTTCATAGTAGATGTGCATTGCACTTTCATATTTGTCTTTAGGTGCGCGGGAAAGATCTAAACTATCTTCTTTGATTACACGAATACGTGTTGGAACTTCACTTGTAACAGCAGCAACGGATTTATCAATATAATCACCAGCTTTAGAAATACTAAAAGAAAATACTGGCACAGACATAAAAGCAAAGCAAACATTACACATTCCACCACCACAACTAATGCCAATACCTGTAAAATTATCTTTTTCCATTTCAGCAAATACTACTGATAAGCCTTCATTAACACTTTTAGCTTTATAGCCTAAACTTTCTAGAAAGTTCTTTAGCATTCCTTCATGATAGACTAGATTAGCTTCTCCACCACGAGGTGCGCCCGGCACAGAAAAACATAAAACATCTGACTTTTTGGTTTTCTTTACTAAAATCTCAATGATAGATTGGATAATCTGCCATCCATTTACTTCAGATGGATTAAGCAGACCGTTGCACATAGGACGGCGTGCTTCAACATTAAAAGAATTAGCAAATTTTTCTGACTCATTACCAAAAATGAGTATTTCCTTACCGTTCATTTGGTAAGTAATTTTATTTTGACGCAAAATATTTTCGGTAAATTTAGAATAAGGAACAGTAACAAAAGCATTTAACTGGGTATGTGTTTTAACATTATTAAAAGTACCATTAGCTAATACAATTCGGCTGGTTCCAACATCCAACCCAAAAAAATCTGGTTCTGCTGTAGTAGGATTTTGACTATCATTTGTAGGCTGCTCGCTCATTTCTCCTCCATTGTTAGTTTGATTTACTATTACCTCTGTTGGTTTACTAGTAAAAACAATTACTTCTGTTGGTTTACTAGTAGAAACAATTACCTCTGCTGGTTTACTAGTAGAAACAATTTTAGCTAATTTTTTACTTGGGCGAAACCGAACCAAAGAACGAGGTAAGACTTTTTTACTTTCTGATGAGTTGATAGATGACCTTTGTTTTAATAAGGTTTTTGACACTGAAAAACTACCAAAATCATGTAGCGTAATAGACTCACCTGCCACTAAAGCTTCTTTACAAGCTTTTAACATGGATTCTAAAGCTTGGCTTACTAAGGTTTGATTAAAACCTGTTTTACTGGCTACTTGTTGGATTAGTTCTTTTTTGGTCATCATCTAGTCACATAGCTTATCATGATTTTAGTTTATTTGTGAATGCTACCAAGTCCAGGACTGTAGTTTAAGTCTAAGGACAAAGCAGAAGAGTTAAAAACTTAAAAAGGTTAAAATACTTGTGGAGGATGGAGCTTTTTAGTTCTTACTACCAATTTATCATTAGGTGTAGTTAGCAGCAAACGACGACTATTAATTAAGTTAATTCCTTTAGGGGTGTAGGATAGAGTAAACCAACCTTCTTTTAGTTCAGACATTAAAGTTTTAAGGTCTGATTCAAAGCTTTCTAGCTGACCAATCTTAAAAAGCAAACCACCAGTTGATTCTGCTAAGTTAGTAATAGCATCTACTGGTTTTGGCCCAGTATCTTTTGGGCGAATTGCTCCATAGCTGCGATCAGGAGCTTGAAAAGCATAGATTAAAATATTTTCATTTAGTAAAGTTGCTAATGCGTCCTGATATTTTATTTTACTATCTTTATCATATCCATCAGAGATAAGAATAATTGCACGTTTATTTGCCCCAAGTTGTTTGCTAAAACCATCTGCAACACTTGCTACTAAAGCATCATAGAGTTTTGGAAGTCCGCTACGAGTAAATTTAGTAGAAGCATTATTTAAAGCTTTTGTGTTATTAGTAAAGTCAGCTAAAACTTCTGCTTGTTCTGAGTAACCTATTACCATTAGTCGATCTTCAGGGCGTAATTCTTTAATAATTCTTTCTGTAATAAGTTGAAGTACCGCAGGGTCTGCACGTAGGCTTTGGCTATTATCAGCTAGAATAATTATTCTAGCTCCAGTTGAGTCATAGCGAAAATATTCTATTTCTTGTTCTATTCCACCATCAAAAAGGGCTAAATTATCTTTGGTTAAATTTGGAGATTCAGAAGTTTTGCTACGGATAATAACATTAAGCGAAGCAGATCGCTCTGTACTGTTACCTGAGTTGCGGCCAGATTGAGCCACACTAACTTGAGTAGTATTAGCTAAAACTAGAAGTAAAAAAATAAATAAGCAAAAGATAACTTGTCTCATAATGAACGACTTTGATAAAAGTTAAATCCTAAAAAAGCTAAAGATAAAAAGACTAAAGCAGCAGAAACATAAGTAACTACTTTCTTTATATCTAAACTACTAGCTTGGGCATTATATTCACCAACATAGAAAGGTCTTAGAGTATTAGTTAAAACGCCTTCTGCTGCTGCAACAGGGTCTTGGCTAGAAGGCAGATAAAAAGTTATTTCTTTTAATGTAGCAGCATTTACTTTACTACTAGCAATATTATTTAATGTAACAGCAAGTTTTTGCTGCCCTGTATAATAGGTTGCTTGTTTAATATCAGGAGTTCGATCCACTTCTGTTTGACCTACAGTTTCTTTAACTATTAGAGTTTTTTCCTTTAGTTGTAAACTAAAAATGCTAGCTTCTTTTGATTTTTCTCCAGTTGGCTTAAATGTCCAATTAGAATTAAGAATTTTTGGCAATTGAACATTCCCTGTTGCTAGTTTACTTTCAGCCTTTGGACACCAATAACCATGAACTTCTGCACCTTGTTTACCTAAATTGTCTACTTCTTTACCTGCATCACCAACTGTAATTTGTTTTTTTACAAACTGAACAGTAGTTTTAGCCTTGTCTTGTGTCCAATATTCTAATTCTCCACTACGTGCTGCATCATTTGTTTGACGTTTTACTACACTAACATGCATACAACCATTTTGATCTATTACATCTAAAGGAGTTGGTTGTAGAGATGAGCCAATTGGTAAAAACGTTGCGATTAATACAAGTGAAAAAATAACTAAAGCAACAAGACCTAATTTTTGTTGTTGTGCTAGTGTTGCAATTTTTGCTCGATCTTGACTAGAAACTCTTACTGGACGTGTAGTATCAGTACGGGATTCTTTGCTAAGAGGTCTTTTACCTGTATTACCACTAGTTGTAGTTGTTGGTGTAGAGCTAGGTTCTGATTTGTTAGGAGTTGTTGATGTGTTATTTGGAGCTTTACTTTGAGATTCGTTTTCATCTGTAACACCAGTGTTAGTTGTGCTATTACCTGCATGTGCTGCTTTTACTTCTTGAACTGTTTTGCTTAAAGTACTAGAACGTAAGGTGCTGGTTGCCCCACTACTACGAGATAGATAACTGCCGCAAAACTTGCAAGATTTACTATTAACAGTATTAGATTTATTACAACTAGGACAAATAATTCCTTGATCTAAGGTAGCAACTTCCTCTGTAATACTACTGCTAGTTAAATTACTTGTTGCTTGGTTAAGACCAGTTGTGTTAGCACTAGCCAAAGAATTTAAATTTGGAATCTTACCTGTAGTTGGCTCATTAAATTTAGAGCTAGTTAGATTTTTAGTTGCCCCGCTAAGTGGTGGTAGCATACCTGTTTTTGCAGGTGTTATGGATTCATTAATTGCAATAATTTCATTTAGATCTGTATTACGGTGTAATAATACTTCTACTCCAGGATTACCCCCACCTCGTACCCAAACTACTTCAGCCGACGCAATAGGCTTATTGTTGGCACCACAAATGTGCATTACATCGCCTAGGCTTAAGGGTTGTTTAGTATGTATTAATACACCAAAATTACCAAAACTCTCTAGTTTTGCTACTTCTTGAAATTCTTTACCAAAATTACTTTTGCCAGAAATTTTTACTGTTAGAGAGGTATTACCTTGCTCCATAGCTCTCCTAAATATTTAGCATTAAAACACTAATTAGAATTTTTGGAAGATTTTGATTTTAATGCAGTATTTTCTTAAATTACAAACAATCAAAGTTAATTTCTAAGCTTGTTTAATTAATTTTGCTGATTTTAACTTTGAGTGGAGAAAAGAAACTTTAAATTCACGCGCTAAATATATCATAAACTAATGATAATCAAAAAATACTTATTAAGATTCTTAATAACTTAGCTTGATGATTTATTGAGGTAGCTCTCCAATTAATCGGGGCCAGATGAAATAACAAGAAAAAACATAGATTTTTGGTTAATTAATAATGAAGCTTCAACGAAGAATCAATAACTTACAGCCAATAATTTC
>Ga0268299_1000346_pt1 | contig 156601 bp, 134 predicted proteins | sample NOBtaG_FD_193484 | JGI IMG/M metagenome (GOLD analysis project Ga0268299, IMG submission 193484) | Activated sludge microbial communities from bioreactor in Nijmegen, Gelderland, Netherland - NOB reactor | ecosystem: Engineered > Bioreactor > Aerobic > Activated sludge | place: Netherlands...
TGATTTGACAACGATATTTACCATACATAAACTTATGAATTCGCCCGATATTGGGCGTGAAGGCATATCGGCCAGGTAGCTCAGTTGGTAGAGCAGCGGACTGAAAATCCGCGTGTCGGCGGTTCGACCCCGTCTCTGGCCACCAATTATCTTCAATAGATACAATAATTAGCGACATAGGTAAAATTGCCTATGTCGCTATTTTAGTGTTTGGGGAACAGTTTGGGGAACAAAAGTCCTCAAAGTTTCCCTTTATCGCTGGAACTCGCAGAGGCACGACTTTTGCACCGTCAGGCATGCGAAAGCTTGAGGACTTGAAGTTATGCTCAACGAAATCTTGGACAACGGTCAATTGGCAGAACGGTGGAGGCTGGTCGGAACTGTGGAAGCGATAGCCAAACGGTTTCAGCGCCTTCGGGCCTTGCCGAAGTCGAATCCGCGACATCTTAAGGCGTTCAAAATCGGCAATCAAACGCGATATCGGATGGCGGACATATTAGAATACGAGAGCCGCAATACTAAGAACTTCGCGGATAGAGCCGGTGTTAGAGTCAAGCGAGAACTTTCGGGAAATACGCTATTCGTCGCCAGCGAAACAGCCTGAGACAGATCAAGCCAGGCTCCTCAGGAGAATCGGTTCAAATTTTGATCAGCTTTTGAACCAACGGTCCGTACTTGCACCAATGTTGGAGCGTCGGAAATGCGGACTCGCTAGAATGTACTTTGCGCGATCGGCATCATCTTGCCTGAACCGAAAACAAGCGTGGGATGTTCCGTTGAAAAGAACAGCCCGGCTTTCGAAATCATAAAGCTGAGACGGCAGATACTTTCAGCGTTCAAATTGTGATTTGAGATCGGTCAGCTTTCCGAGTCGGCGGACGATGGTTCCCGGACTTGGACATTCTCCCCGAATGCTTGCGCGTCGAATCTCATGAAACGTAGGTACGCGGCCCAACTTTTTGGATAACTTTTTGAGAGCCAATTCGATCTCTTTGTCTGTATACGAACGTGGCTTCACCTTACCAAAGCTAGCCGCCCGGTATGCGTTCGGTAAACTTCCGAACATTCTCGCGAATGTAGTCGCCGAGGCGCACTCGCCCAACTTGCATGCGGCATTGATCTCCCGGTCGGTGGGTCTTCTTCCAAGTTTGCTTGCGAGCGCCTTAAGCTGTGCAATCAATTCTTCCTTGGTATATTTCTGCCAGTATGTCGTCCGCCTTTGGGCTTTGCGGTAAGCCGTCTGCGTTCGGGCGGCACGACGCGCTTTTGAAAGTGCCCCAAACTCCTTTAGAAACACCTTCAACGACGGGCCTTTACCAGCCTCATATAGCCTCTGAACATCTGATCCCTGAATGGGACGGTCGAGAGTCGCGTCCAACTTATGGAGAATTGTGATCAGTTGCTCACGGCCGTAGATTTTCTTGGCAGCGCCAGCCACCTCGATTGCGGCAGGAACCGACCCGAATGCGCGCACAAAATGATAAGGCGGTGAAACCTCTCGTCTCCGTCGTGCATCATCAACGTCCTCGTCAAAAAGCGGTCGGCCTAACTCCCGACGAAGTTGGCGAAGTTCATTCAGAAGTCTTTCGCGATCAGATGCGTCAAATTCCTGCTTGTACCTGGGCTTCAGCTTTGCCCGCCTTAGCGCGGAAAGGAAACTGCCGAACACCGCGTAATACATGTACAACGGGTAAACCCGTTCTTGTTCGCGTAGACCGGGCCAGTCGTGTGTTGTCGGTGTCCTTCCCAGTTCGCGGGCAACCTCTATAAGCTCGGTGATCAAATATTGCTTCGTTGGCAGATCCTTTTTACACTCTTTCTTCCTACCGGTTCTGATTTCGGGACTCTCAAGGAACCAACGACGGCACGCCCGGCAATAAAATCTTTGCTTCCGATGCTTTCCAAATCCCGCCTTGCACGTCTCCCGACTTCCGCAGTGGTAACAAATAAAGCCTGACAGTATCGGAGGTCGTCCCATTATCTAATCGTAGCATTACCAATAAATCTTTGATTTCGCGAGCCGCGATACTCGCCGGCATTGTTGCCAAGTTGACGGACAAACGGGCCGTCAATGAGCAGGTCTTTGTGCGTGAGAATGAAATCGATATTGGGATCTTTTCGTTGGATCAACGCTTCGATGGTGTAACCCGAATAGATCGTGACATGGAGACCGTGGCGCTTTAGCCTGAAAACGAGTTCTGCAACTGGACCAGATTGATCGAACGGCTCGCCTCCGAGGATCGTCACACCATCGTGCTCGTCACCATGAGCAACGATCTCATCAACTATTGACGAGATCGATACGAGCTTTCCGTTTTCCAGCCTATGAGTCTGAGGTACGAAACAATGCTCGCAACGAATCGAACATCCGCTGACTTGAACCACACTCCGTCGTCCCGGGCCGTCAACCGTCGAATGATGGTAAAGACGGTAAAGCCAGATCGAGAATTCGTTCGATCCAGACTGTTCGCGCGGAGCATAGCGCGGTTGGAGAACAGGCAAGTGTCTTTTGTTTTCAGCTGGCTTGGCACAGTTCACGTTCACGCGTCTCCCGAAATCGTTCGCAAGATCATCTATTGCATGTGTCGTAGCCTGCGAGATCTCAACCGTAACTCGGCCAAAATCAGGTTCCAGCACAAATACCAGTTCCTTATTCATTTGATCCTACCCGCCGTTTTGATTGAGGTCTTATACGATATTCCGCCGTCTGCCGGTCGGTTGTGGGAGCACCGAGTACCTGTTTTAGCTGGCGTGCCGTTTGCTCGCAAGCCGGCCCCTGGATTCCGTTGATTTGCGTATCGCATTTTCCGGTTTCAGTATCGATAGTGAATTCGATTTCAGCCATGTCTTTCCTCTTCAACTCTAGAATTTGACGCGTATCTTGATGGTCTTTCCGATTCGCTCTTTGATGAGCGTTCCGCCGAGTTTTTTCGCCATCTTTCGAGCGGCCGCTTCGTGGTAGTGATTCTGAAGCTTCACCACGAAATCCTTACCAAGCCGATAGTCAAGATCCATATCGTCGATCACCGCAACGTATCCGGATGCTGTTTTCTGAAAACCGATATCGGCCAGGAGGTGATGTCTTTTCACATCTCTTCTGCGGATGATAATGTCCGCAGTCCGAGCATTTCGTTTGTCCCACCCGTCAAGCGGAAGATCCTTGCCTTGCGTCACGGTATCGAATCCGATGTCAGCCAGCGCTTCGAGCAGCAGTTCTCCATTCGCGAACGACTGCGATTCGAAAGTCATGTACTTACTCATTGATCAAAGCCTCCTCGCATTAAAATTCGTAGATCCGATCTCCACGATTCCCGGCGATCCCGGAGTTGTCTATCCGACCAGCTGCTCCTTTGATATTGTTGCGTGCCCATTTGCGGATCTCTTCGATCTTCTCGCTCATCATCTGGGCCGTAGGCGTCATACGTTCGACAGCTCTAAGAATGTCCCGCGTTTCTGCGGACCGGTCGCCGTCGATAAAAGCTTCCAGGACTCCATCCTGAACCGCCCCTTCAATCTCTGCACCTGAAAAGTCCGAGGTCTTCTCCACAAGTTTGTCGAGATCGAAGCGGTCAGGCTCAAGCTGTCTTTTCTTAAGGTGAACTTTGAAGATCTCCGTTCGATCTTCGTTATCGGGCAAATCAACAAAATGAATATAAGAAAATCGGCCGATGCGGAACTGCTCTGACTCAAGCTCTCGAACATCGTTGGCGGTAGCGAAGACGAGAACATCGCGGTTGTCCTGCATCCAGTTGAGCAGGTACGAGATCGTTCGTGCCGTTTCGCCGCCGTCGGTCTTGTTCGAAGACTTCATTCCCGAGACCGCCTTTTCAAACTCGCTGATCCCCAAGATGCCTTTGATCGTGCCGGCAATCGACAATGCACGTTTGATCGACATTGCCGACGAACCGATGACGCCTCCGCCCTCGCCCATGATCGAACCGAAATCGAGATCGAGAAGCGCCCGGTTAGTGATACTCGAAGCAACTCGTTTGCAAAGGTCCTTCCCACAGCCGGGCAATCCGACCAGAAGGATTCCCTTGCAAGGCTCGACGTGTCGCGCTTTCGCTCGCGGACTGAATGTGTAGGCGGCACGTTCAAGGATGGCTCTTAGGGATTTGTACCCGCCGAGATTGGTTGCCGGTTCAGGATGAACATAAGTGAGCGATCCGCTTCCACGGATCACGTTCTTCTTTTCTTCCAGGATGACGCTGATCGATTCCTGGTTAAGTCCGTTGCAGCTGATGACTGCTTTTGCGATGACATTGCTGATCTCGCCAGCCGACAGGCCCAGCAGCGATTGCAGTAAGGCGTTCTGTGTGTCCTTTTCAAGGTCGATCGCAAGCCCGCTGGACCGGAGGTTTTCAAGCTGCAGCTCGATGGATTCTTCGATCTCGTTTTCTTTCGGAAGCTCAAGCTCGATCTGTGTGATTTCCTTTTCGAGCGTTTTCAGATCGGGAAAGCTCGGACCGACGAAGAGTACGCTAGCCTTTGTCGATTTCAGCTTCCAGGCGATCTCTCGAAGTCTACGAACGAGCAGTGGATCTTCCTGACCGTATGGGGAGATGTAAGGAGAGTAGTCGCACAAGAGAAAAATGCCGGTCTTCTGCTCAGCGATGAACCCTAAGACACTCTCGGGGTCTTCCGTGTCGCCGACCGATGCCGGATTCTGGAGCATCCCTTCGTTGGGGTCGAATATCTTCTGCAATCCCGTGGGCCGGCTCCAGAAATATAGAGGCTTTTCCTTGTGCCGATCCTGAACGACAAGATCGATAAGGGCCTCTCGAACCCGATCTTCCTCGTAGGTGTTGATCGCTATCAGCGGATAGCGAGCGCGGATCCGTACATCGAGTTCGCGCAGGAATCTGTTGATGCTGTTCGCATCCGGTAGCTGGTAGTTCATAAAAGTTAGGCCGAGGTATCTAGATCTCCAACGAGTCGATCTGGGCCTGATTCAGGATCCCGTTCATTTTTGATCTTTTGTCTGCCGCCGGTTTTTCTTCTTCCCGTGAATCAACGACTATTGGCGGTGAGATACGATTCAAGGAGTTCTGCCGTGAGCTATATTCCCGGGCAAACGGGCTTTGACTTGCACCATCGGGAGAATCCCGATAAGGCGTCTCGCGATGGTTTCGCTTTGCTTCAAGCTTCTGCCGGAAAGCTCGCTCTGCTACCGGTAGTGACTTGTTGGAACAGACGACGACCCTAACCAAGGATGTTCCCCTGCGCCCGTATTCCGAGATGCAGCCATGTCCTCCGTCATCTTCTTCGATAAGAAAAATATTGAAGACTTTGTCGCTGTTTCTAGCAGGATTGCAGTAGTGAAGATACTCTGCATCAATGATCCGGGATGGCATATGAACGGGTTAAGGGCTTCGAAAAGCTGTCGAGGAACACTGAATGGATATGCCTTTGCTATATATCCTTCCTGCGATATAAAAAGAGGCTTTCCGAGTTCCTAAAGCTCAAGAGCTGACAGACGGTCTTCGTCAAGAAGCTTTTTGGACTGAACCGAAGTCAGACGCAACAGATCGTTGAGGGCGGTTCGCATTTCTTCTGGAGAGCGCCGTTTCACTTCGCGGCCGGCGGCGGCCTCCAGTTTATTTAGTACGTCTTCGAGCGAAGTATCCCCGGTAAAGTTCATCAGGCTGTACCACTCGCACATCTGCCGTGCGCGCTTTGCTAGTGAACCAGGAACGAAGTTAGCGTCCTTTAATCTTTCAGCCATTTCGTTTGCCGCCTCGAAGATTTTAGTCGAGATTTGAGCAAACCCTTCCTTGACGGGTGAGACGGCTTCTTCAGCCTCACGCTGTGCGGCCTCGATCTTCATATTTCGGATTCGTTCTTTTACTTCACGCTCCCGGCGAGTTTCCTCGGCAGCTTCATTTACCTTCAACTGCTCGATACGACGCTTCGAGTCGAGTTCAAGTTCAAGCATTGTTCTTTCAACGTCGACCTTTTCTGTTTCCAGTGCTAGAGTGCGGGCAAGATTTCTCTCGGCGATCATCTCAGACCCAAGAACGATCACCTTCGGCTTCATCGTTATCACGAGACCGTCGCGGATCATTTCCTTTGTCGGGACCATCCCGATGGCCTGAGCCGCGACTGCATTAATGAATTCGGCTCTGTCGAATGGTTCGTCGGTTGTCGCTTGAAATCGATCGGCCGAGTCTTCCGCGAGTTTATAGAAACTGTCCTGCAGAATTGTGAGGATGCCGTCGTATTCTTCGAGGATTTCAGATTTTGCTTTCGAAAGTGTTTCGCACGCCCGAAAATAGGCTTGCTCGAATTGTTCGAACGCTGTCCATGGGATCCATTTGTACTCGCTGGTTCCCCAGACGGTCTCACAAAGAGCGAATCGAAAACTGTATCTGGTCAAAGCGTTGTGAGCCTGTGCCGCTCCGCGCATCAGCTTGTTTCGATGAACATCCGGCAACAAACCCGCTCTCGGCGGGCTGACTCGCACCGCCGCGTCTTCGGGGAGTTTTATTCCGAGCGTTTTCCATTCAAGCTGCCGCACGAGACTGCCAAACCCGCGGCAGTCGATATTCATAAAAATGCCTTCGCTCTCAAGCTTCGCGAGGTCGAATGGGATCGTCTCGACTTCACCGACATTGATTCCAAGCGCAACCGAAGCCTTTTCCTTTCGGCTCTCCAACCGCGAGAGTATTTCGGCCGCGTTGATTGTTTTTGGCTCGCCTATCATCTCGGGAGCGACATCCGCTGGGCTGGTAGCATTGTTCGCGTTTCCATTTCTAAAAACCCGTTGAAGGATCGAAGACGCGAATCCGTTTGGGGGCGGTGCTTGTACGATAGACACTGTGTCTTGATGCATTTCCATGGGTTTCACTGGAATCGGATCTCTATTCGCCAAGGTCTGTCCGCCGCTCGTTTTTCGAAGTCAACTGAGACACGGCCGCTGCTGGCAAACACGGTTCGAAGTTTGGTTTTAGCGGATCTCTTAAAGAGTTGAATGACAATGTGCGTAGACTCGCGTATTATCATCGGACGTAGTTTTAATAAGTAGCTAGATCTCAATAGCGCACCCACAATGCCGAACGGAATAAAAGAGCAGGTTCTCGCGTTTTACGAGAGACTCGTTTCTGACCCGCATCACCGCTATCGTTCTTGGGAACATTGCTTCGCCCATTTTCGAAACCGCGTTGCGTTTACTTCTCCCGAGCAGATTGATACAGCTGCGCTGCACTTGGCGTTTTATCTAGCGAGCTGGGGCATGTATCGCGGTTCGAGCGCCCTGCTGTGGAAAGACTACAGGATTCACTACCCTGCTATATCGAAGCTGCTTGACCCAGAATTTGTTGCTCTATGGGATTTAGATCTTGACGATGCGACGGATGACAGCTCCACCGCTGAGTTGATCGTATCGCTTTCGACTGAGGTCAAAGCGATATACCGACGGCAGATTACGATGATTGATGGCACGCCGAGGGATTTCAAGCCCTCTGACACTCTCATCACGAAGATTCTTCTCGGGACAGTGGGCTGCACGCCGGCCTGCGACCGATATTTCATTCTTGGTTTTCGACAGGCGGGACTTCGGTATTCCCGCTTCAGCACGTCCTTCCTAGGCGACGTGTTTCGGTTCTGTCGAGAGCACAGAGATGCTTTTACCGAGACTCGGGACATTATTGCCCAGCGGAGCGATACTCGTTACCCGCTCATGAAGTTGGTGGATATGTATTTTTGGAAGCTTGGTTTTGACCTCTTGCCCGAAGCGGAGGAAGATGAGGCCACGAATGAGACCTAACCATGCGCCGCAGCGAACCCGGCCATCGCGCTCCGGCTACCGGTTCCAGCGTGACGTGGATCTGAATTATACGAAAAGCCATTACAACTTCAAGTTGGACAAACATGCGCTAAGTTTGTCCGGTTCGAAGTAACAGTCGCGTTCAATTACGATGCCTTTGACTTTTACGTCTTCGAGCTCTTTCAATGTGAAGTATCCCCATTCCGCTTCGAATCCAATCACATAACCGAAAAACGTAAAGTCATCGCCTTCGGGCTGGCCCTCGGTAACAAGCCAAGTCCAACTTCCGCCCGGAAAGAAGAATTTCGCGTAGACTTTCGGGTCCTCTACACCTTGTTGGTCGTAAAGCCGCGGAAGGCTGTCTCTCAGTTCAGGGGGCAGGAGTTTGTTCATGTTATCGTTCAAGACATCTTCGACTCTGTCTGGCGTCGAACCGCGCTTGCGACAGCAGACTCTATTCTCGATGGCGTACAGTAAAGGGAGCGACTGGTGCCGCTTTCGAGGTCGAAATACGTCGCGAATCGGCGGAGTGAATTGGTTAGCAAGAACGCGGTGAGCATCTCTGCGACCTCGACCGCAACTCGCTGGTTGATATTAAGGCTTTGCTCGCCGAGACGAATTCGTTCCGGGCACGAAACTGGAACGGTATGTTGTCTGGTCTCGCCCTCTTGATAGGTGAGCAATTCAGGGTGAACTAAAGATGGAGCCGGCAGCGATCTGCATATGCTGCAACCGACAAAGTGATTCTCAGGCTTGATTCGCTTTGTCGTCGAACCGATGAGGACTTGGCCCGAGTATTTGCCGTTCCCGCCATCGACCCACCAAATGTTCGGCGTCTCATTCGATCGATATCCCTGAAATTCTTCGACCGCCCGGTGCATCTCCTGACGGGCGAGATGATTGTCAACGCAGCCGACTAATATGGTCAGCGAACGATAGTCGCTCGCCGCTTGCTTCAGGTGAATTTCCGTATCGAAAGGCTCGTTGGCATAGTGGCATTCCAGGCCCCAAGCCAGCGTGATCCGCTTCGCGAGAGTCTGAGCCTTATGGCTTCCTACCTCCGCCGCACAGAAGTTGCTTCTCGGGATGTTCCCGTTTTCAACTACATCGGGATCGACAATAAGTAACTCAACTGCTTTGCCAGACTCTTTTAGCTCATACATAAGCCGGGCGATCGCAAGTGCCGCGAATGAACCTGTCCCGCCCGCGCCGACTTGAATGATCCGAAGCTTCGTATGCTCCTTCGGCATCACCACTGCAGCTTGCGCGAAGCTAAGATCGATCTCGTTCACGACAGCATCTCCACAAGTGCGTCTATCTCGTTCAGATCGATGATCCCTTCCGGAATCTCTCCGACCCACGCGGCCGGGATCGGAATAAGATGATCGTAAACGCCGCATCGAAACCGAATCTTCGGTTTATCGTTAACATCTATAAGGATCGCGAAGATCCTGAACTTGCCCAGTTCATCGCGGTCATCCGCCCGGCTGAAATGCAGGGCGCCGGGAGGGTGCGTATGCAGTTCGATGCAGCAGTCGGCATATTCGGGCAGGGTATCGTCGGCAATGGTCGACGCCCAAGTATGTTCGCGACCAGAGGCTCTCCATTGCCACGAGCCACGTACCCTGTTCCAATAGATCAGATAGACCTCTTCCTCAAAGCTCGACGATTCGTGCCGTTGCCGGGTGTGTGTCAGAATCTCTTGCCACAGGGACGCCGCTATTCGCGGCCTTTCCCATGAGATCCCAATTGAAGTATTCGGAAGTCCCGATACCTTCTGCATACTCAGTGGCAAAGACACGGCGAACTCCTGCCGCTTCGCGCGGACGAATAGACCATTGCCGGCAAGCAGGTACTCAAAAAGAGCCGCCTCGATCGGGACATTTTCACCCATTGCGATGCGATGCCCGACCAGTTTTGGCGGTGCAACAAAGTTCAATGACATATATAGAAAAATTTAGAAACGACTATCGTATCTGGTCCGCTCGATGATAGATTCCCAGGCATCCTCGACAGTGCTCGATGACATGATCAATTGAGTCGTCGGGAACTTCTTCGCTCTGTCAGCCGCTAGTTTTGCGAGCAGATCACGAACATCGTCTTCCGTCTGACATCTGCCGCCTGAATGGTCGCCGTTGAACGGCGCATCGAAAATGAGTTTCCAGACGGTCGAAAGGGTTGAGGGATGCGTCTCGGGAACTTCATTTTTTCCAAAGCAGATCTTCCCCGAACCGATATTTGGCAGGGGGGCTACCGCAAGACGCGTGTTCCTTGTAACTTTTGAGGTTCCGGCAGCCCAAAGGTAATAGTCCTTGCCTTTCCCGAGAAGGATCAACGTTGGGAGAGGTAAAGTTAGGGTCTCCGTCCGATCACCCGGAAACACGACTGTTATTGTCCGTACACTGGCCGGCAGATAAGAGAGTATTGCATTTCCGTCGGTCGCTTCGCGATACCGCAGGACTCGTCGATCTATCCAACCCGTATCGGTCTGAAGATCGTTAAAGGCCCGTGTCACCTGTATGCTCGATAGGGCTTTCAACCCGTGCCTGTTCTCACCGAAGGTCTCAAACAAATACTGTCCCGGCAGGAAGTATAGTGCGGCCGATGCGTCGGGTGGTACCGTGTGATTCCGCATTGATGGGTCCTCAGCTAACAGACATGGAGCCGTGGGGCTGATTGACCGGAACCGGTCGTGGCTGACCGCCGTTCACGGGCCTCTCGTTTGGTCTCATCGGTCTCACATTTCCGTTACCGCTCTTTGCCGACGCAGCATTGCCGTCATCATCGACATCGGCGACGATCCCAACGATCGCGGCGAGACCGTACCTCCTGCCATAGGTCATAGCCGAGCCAACACCCTGCGGGTCTGCCTTGGATAGAGGCAGACAAAGTTCACTCTGGACCCATTGGCCGGATTCGTGGATGAGGATGGTCTCAACTATCAAAGTATTTGCGGCTCCGACGCTGTTGCCCTGGATCACGCAGAGTCCATTCTTTGCCAGGATCTCGCGGCAGCTTTCCCAAACCGAACTGAGATCCGCGTACGTAGAGTTATAGTACGGGTTCGTCGAATCGCGTCTCGCGGGAGTCAGGCTGGCCTGCACCAGCATTAGAGCTTTCGCGAGATCGCAAATGCTTTCGCTCTTCTTCATTGAGTTTTGCTCCATTTGTCGGAGTTTGGCGGATATCGTCCGACAGCTTTCCGTTATTCCAAAAGTCGATGAGTGCCAACAGCATCTTTTTTGGGTCTGCCTCGATCATTGCGTCGAGTTCACCGAGCCTCTCATATGCCGCGAGTGCACCCTTGTATTCTTTGCTCAGTTCTTCGATCGTTTCACGGTCGAACGCATACCAATCCGCCATCTGACAGCAGTCGCTGTCCAGCCAGGGATTCCCGGTCGAATGGTCGATCAATCTCAAAAGATGACAAAAAAGGCTGGCATCCTCATCCCAGACACTCGGATGCGGATCGCGTTCGATTGCCGGGAAATCGTTAGCCGATAACTGAAACCGGTAGTTGAGAAAGTCCCAGGCATCATCCGGGAAATAGAAGATCAATCCGGTCGCGTAGCTGATATGAAGGCTGTCAAAATAGATCTCCTCGCAGCAAAGCCCGACGTTCATTGGCCCAATGGCGAAGTTATCGAGCTCGTTTTCGGGATCATCGTACCAGTAGTCGAGCAATGGGAAACATTTCTCATTGACCAGCTTGAACAACTCATTGATGCGTTCACTGTATTTCGCGTAGTGGCCGCGACTGTAAAGACTGGCTTGAGAACGGTTCCATTCCTCCGGGAACATATCCCGGTACATTGCGTACTTCTGCTGCTCGGAAATAACGGCCGCCACATAATCGTGTGCAGCAATAGCATTGTGACTTCGGGCCTTAAAACTCAGATACTCGATCGCCTTTGAAAGCTGTTCGCTTAACCCTGGCGTATATAGGACCAATGGCGCCGCTACTGTCGAAGACATATTTTAATTCTTAAAACCCGACAGGAAGTCCTGCTGACGGGCTTGCCGACGATCTTTCAAAAGCCGCTTCCTGGCGCTTGATCGTCTCGATCTCGTTTTTGCCGATTGCGAGTATGTCTTCCGCTCGGTTTATGTCTCTGGTGCTCAAAAGATCGGCGGCATTTCTTCGCATGAATTCCTCGGCCAAAAGTATCGCGGGATTCACCTGCTCCGGTTCTCCGATCAAGATATCGAGCGGGGACAGGTCGTTCATCGTACTCCTTTGTGCTGGGCGCGTTTGACGATCGTGACCGTGAGTTTCCCGTCTTTTACGTCCCGCGTAATATTCGCGTTCTCTATCGAAGCGAAGTGCGGCTGTAGGACAGTCTTTAAGGTCTTGTCTTCCTGAGCGAGAGCCGCATCGAGTTCGAACTCCTGTCCCTCGATCTTGATCGTCGCCTTCGGCTCAGTAACGACACTGGCGCTGGTATTTTCGGCCGCCTTCGTATCGGCGGCCGGAGTTTCTTTTTTCTGTTCCATAACTGTTTCTCCTGGATAAGCCGCAGCGACCTACGATGTGAAAAGGCCCTGCTGGTTTTGATCCGTTTCAGCATTCGGGGTTGGAGCCGCGGTAGGTGTTTCAGAGCTCGTGGCCGCCTTTGTTTGGGCGGCTGTCGCCATCGCCGCTTTAGAGCCCGGTTTGGACTGCTTCTTTGCCGCCGGTTTTTCTTTCTTGAGCTTCTCCGCGGCTTTCGCGGGCAGATCGAGTCGGTATCGCTCGAAGGCTTCACTCAAAGCGGCGGAGATGTGCGGTATTATTTCTGCCGCTCCCGATTCGCTGACGGCAACCATCGGAGCAAAATCATGGGTTCGAAGACTGACCACACATTTACGGCAACCGGAGCTTTCGGGAAGCACTTGAATAACGGCCGTCACTGTGCAGGCTTCGAGATTGTAAGGCTCCTTTTCAGCAAGGATGATCGACTCTATCGACTCTGCTTCGGCGGAGTTCTTCGCTTCAGGTTCGACACTTTCTTCAACGATTTCAGCGGAAGAACCGTGTTCTTTTGTCAACGGAGAATCGGATTCGGATTCGCCATTTTCGCCGGCTTCCGCTACTTCTTCTGCTCTCAAATCCTCGGAATGTGAAGAGAACTGTGGTTCGTCCTCATCTGAGTCTTCGGTAGGCGGGTATATGAGATCGGCTGGTCCCGCGCCGTTGTTCATGGCAGCGATCTCGGATTCGAATTCAGGCACGCATTCGTCCAGGTAGGATGGCCGGTCGTTCCCGGTTTGGTCATCCGAAGGAATAACTCCAAGATATTCATCCTGGGGAGACTTGTGGTGTGGCTGGCTAGTCACAACCTGCGGCGGAAGCGACTGTACCGGATACGGTAATGAAACAGGTTGTCGCACGGGCTCCGGAATGACTGCTGGCGCTTGAGGCGTCTTAGTCTGAACGACCGTCTGCTTTTCTATTTCACGAAGCCTTTCAAGAAATTTGCTCAGGAAAAGATTTCGGATGTTCGCTTCTTCGTGAGCTCGACACACATACTCGGCTCCCTTCCACATCTCAAGCCCGAGTTGTTGATTGGTCTGTCCGCTGCTTTGAAATCCTTCCGCCCTACTCACTTCGGTCGCAAGTTCTCTAGCAGTGTAGATAAGCTGGTCGATCTTTTCCCGGTTGTCGAGCGGTACGAACGAACCGCTATTAAGAATTTCCATGTTTGTTTATTCACTCCGCGCTACTGCCTTCCGCTTGTTTTTCTTCCTCACCGCGCGTACGGAGCATCGCGGTAGAACAGTGTCTTCAGAATTCTCGCTTATCGGTAGGCGCACAAAATCGGCTCGTGAAGGAACACGAGCCTTTTCAAAGCATTCAACATGTAGCCACTTCAGGCTGCCGCCGAATAAGCAACCGCCTCGATCGGAGGACTATTTGGAGGGTTCATGAACCGTTCCTGATTCTTCTTCAAGATCCGTGAAAGCGTTGAATGCGTAGTACCCATCGAACGAGCGGCGCGACGCAGGTTTCCATTGCTTTGCTTTAGCGCGTGCTCTATGAACGTTGCCGCCGCTTTAACATAGACGCTATCGAGATCGTCAGTGTCGGGATCCAGCATCACAGTAACCAGGTTTCTACCGACCGATGCCGCGCTCTCTACCGCATCCAGCACAGATGGCGAATTGCTATAAGTCATTACTGGTAAATCGTGTTCGGACTGAGTAAGCTTTTGAACGATTTCAAACGTGATAGATGGCGCATCGAATGCTTCCACCGCGAGCCGTGTTGCAAAGTTACGAAGCTCGCGATAGTTACCTCTCCACTCGAAGTTTTGGAGAGACGCAAGAGCTTCATCATCGACAATGAATGGCAAATCTCTTCCGATGGCTGTTCTTTCTTCCTCTATCCGACTAATGAACAACGATGCGATTTTGCCTCTCTGATATCGGAGTGGGATCGTCTCAAGCTGAAGAATATTCAAACGGTCAAAAAGATCGGGACGGAACGAGCCGTCGCGAACCATCGTCTTCAGATCCCGCGATGTGGCGGTTACGATCCGAACATCTATCTCACGTTCGTATGTGCCTCCGACCCTCCGTATCCGTCTTTCTTCCACCGCTTTTAGAAGCTTCGCCTGAAGGCTGAGTGTCAACTCTCCTATCTCGTCAAGAAAGAGGGTCCCTCCTCCGGATGTCTCAAACAGGCCGGCCTTAGCTGAAGCAGCTCCGGTAAATGCTCCCTTTTCATAACCGAACAGTTCTGATTCGAGAAGTTCCGAGGTAAAACTGGCGCAATTGACACTAACGAACTCCCGCTTCGATCTCGGGCTTTGATCGTGAAGCTCCCGGGCTATTGTCGTCTTGCCCGTACCCCTCTCACCGGTGATAAGCACGTAATGCGGTACCCGTGCGTAAAGAGCAATCTTTTCGTTTAGAATCGACGATGCCCGGTCGAAGTTAGTGGCAGCATATGGATTGTTCATTAAAAGCTGATCTCCTCGTATAAAGATTCGGCAGGCTAACTTAAATGTGGTTTGAACAAACTCTTCGGTGAGACATTCAGATCTTTAAGATCTGAACCTTACTCCTTTCCGATATTCAACCTACATAACTAAAAACCCGCATTAAACGAAGAGGTTACTTTTTGCGAACAAAATTCTCCGATTTACTTAATGGAATGAATGTCCTCGTGTCTTTCAATATCATATTCCGTAAAGGTCCGCACTCCGGGCAGTTCGCGGACGACGGAGAGATCGCGAATTGCATTTTCATCGGGCTCGAACAACCATCCGGGCAGCTCTGCGGGTTTTTCTTTTACAAAGGCGTTAAAATCGCCCTTCAATTCCGGCAGAAAGCTTATATCGGTCGACTCCGGAGGATACAAAGCCATAATCGGTTCAAGAGAGATATGCGGAGACCTTTCTGGTAGAAAGAACCGTTGTTTCCCGTGCTGAAGAATATTGACGAGCCCCATGCCGCGAAATTCTCGGATCTGCTCAAACGTCGAGGGACAAACCTCGGTGAGGAGCTGTCCTTGAAACCGCGTCGTTCGGATCTTGATATCGCCGGTGAGATTCACGGTATTGTTGTCGAAATCAACTACACGGAGTATTTCAGCCGCCGTTCTAGGGACTTCGGATCGCAGCCCGAAATGACGATGGAGATCACGGAGCCACTCTTCCGATATTTTCACGCCGACCAGCCTCGTGCCGTCATCCGTCGTTGTTCGAACGATATTGAGCGCGTCCTGGCTGAGTGTTTTGAGATACTTCCATATCGGAAGCAGAGCTCCGCTAAGCAGATGCACTGTTCTATATTCGTGGAGCGGGATCTTGTTTTCTTCTTCCAGCCACCATTTTTCAGCTTTTGTTTTCGGAACTACTCGATACTTTTGGTTCAGTTCATTCTCGCGGACATACGACAGGTTCCTGCCTGCCGGTTTCGAGATCGAGAACATCTGGTATCTATCACCGGTTTCCGGATCGGTATGAGATAGCGTTCGGCGGACCGCGACGAACGAGCCCTCCCCGCGGTGCTGGAAGAACTGGTGAACGCCGCTCTCAGCCATTTCCTCGTACCTCGCAGGCGTTGTAGCCACTTTTAGATCGAGCTTGCAATAAACGGTCTTTGCGGCGGTGAGAGGATCGGAATGAAGAACCTGCGGCGGCTCTGCAACCTCAACCGACACGGCCTTTAAGTCTTCCATTCCATCATCGAGCTTTCCTTTTTGCTTGAGATATTCCAGCGTCTCGAGGAATGTTGAGTAAAAGTAATCGAACAAGGCATTCTGCCGGTCCACTTCGAGCGAAAGCAAGCGGTTCAAGAAGCGCGGAATGTTTGTCTTCTCACTATCGGATACTTCTTCGAGTCCATCCACAGTTCTTATAAGACCCATATCTCTCAATGCCTGCTTCGGATCCCCGATGCCTTCGATCTCTTGCCCGCGCATTATGCTCGTCAGTACGACATTTAAAGCCGAACGGCCTTCTTTCGATTCGAGATTGTATTTATCGAGATTACCGGCTTTCTCCGCGCGTCGGTCTCCCTTGGTCAGGGCACCCATGTTCCCAAGACGACGGGCGATCGTCGCGGAGAACCTTTTTTCGCCGCCTAGTTCCGTGAACACAAGCAGGTAAGCGGGCGGGGCGACCTGACCCGTCCGGTGCGTTCGGCCAAAATCCTGGATCTGCTTGTCGGCCGACCATTTAAGCTCGGCGGCAATGTGCAGCCGTCGTTGGCGGTTGCCGACACTCCGACCGGCGTGGAGACTGTCACCCGTCGAAGCAACTTCAGACATGATCGCGATCCTCTTGTCGCCGCTTTGGAAAGCGTTCTTCTCATGAAGGTTGATCAGCTTCGAGGGCACTCCCGGAAGCTGACGGGGACGGTATTCGAGTGTTCCCTTAGCGGTTCGTATAAGTCGCTTCTTTCGACCGGTCATCTCCGCGACGTTCTCAACGCCGAAATAGTTGACAAGCTGATCAAGCGGGTGTTCCGGAACCTCAAGGACAGATAGCTTATCCATAAGCTCCGCCCTGAGCTGCAATGCCGCACGGCTCTCGACCTGATTCCCGGCGGAATCGAGGACAGAGACATATTCGACCGTTCCGCTGTATGGATTCGTTCGTTCCTGGAAACAAGCCGTTGGAAAACAGTTGGCGACAAGTCTCGTCAGCGTTTCGCGAGGACTGAAATCGAGGCTGTCGATGGCTTCTTCCTGATCGGCGGCCCGCTCGATCTGCTTCTTTGTCTGGCTTTCGCCCGTACCGGTGATGGAAACTACGATGGAGTCTTTCCGAGCAAGTGCATCTTCGATCTCTCGAATGAGAGTCGGTACTTTGAATGCAGTGATGAGATTTCTGAAGCATCTTTGATGCTCCGCCCAGAATTGATTTACGGCCTGACTTCGGGTCGCCTTTCCCGAATTGGTCAGGTCAAGAGCCCGGTGAATATTCCGAAAGACTTCCTGCCAGCCCTGGGCCATATTGTCATACATCCGGCGTTGTGCCGGAGTGAGCCAATGCGTTACTTCGCGGAACTCGACCGCAAGGCCCGATTCCGGATCGGTGCCCATGCTCAGGTTCCCGCAGAGGTATCGACCCATCGCTTTCAGATCCCGGCAGACCATTTCCAAAGCGCCGACACCTCCGGATTCGATCTCCTCGGCAAACTGCTCGAAACCCAATGGGAAGTTCGTTCCTTCACCCCATAGCCCGAGACGCGACATATACGCCAAGTGCCGGACCTCACCTGCCGATGTGGCCGACGAGTACACGACTCTAAGATCTGGAAACTTCCCAGGGTCCTGGATCTCCAGCACGGCGACTCCGGTCTGCGTCGATTTGCCTCGATCATCGGCGAAGGCGTACTTCGCCTTATGGCCTTCGTCGAAAATGACCACTCCATCGCTGCCGAGCCAACGGGTTAACTGATCTATGCGGCGTTTGCCTGATTTCGACCGAGCGATCAACGACCGGTATGTGCAGAAAACTATCCCGTCGATGAATGCTATTTCGCCGTCCGTTGGAAAATCGTTTATGAGCTTTATCGGCGGTGTCAGACCAAGTCTTCGAAATTCATCCGACACGGCCTCGATCAGATCAGCCTTTACCGAGAACCAGACGGCACGTCGCCTTCCCTGAAACCAGTTGTCGAGGATCACTCCAGCCAATGTCGCGGTCTTTCCGGTGCCCGTGCCGTCGCCGATGCTGATCCCTGCGCGGGAGCCATCAACAAGCCTTTGCCCGTGAGCCTGGCCCGTGTAAATGATCCTCTCGATCTGCATCGCGGAGAGCTTTCCGCTTGCACAAAGCTCCCTAGGAAGATGAGGACGATAGGTGACCGGAGGAGGCTCGACATTCGCAAGCCCGGGCGGCTCGACTATCACTCCGGGATGCGAAGCCCCGCCGACAACGAATCGAGGTGCGTACGCTGAGTTCTGATTCGTAGTATCAGGCTCGCTCGTCTCTACAGGCACAGTGGCTGCCGCTGTTTCTGAAAACGGTGCAACTCTGTCCGCCGATGGTTGGTAACTTGATAACATTTCTGGATGGTTATTAGGTTGAATTGAAGTCCGGCTGCAATTGCCTGCTTTCCGAGTCCTTTCAATCGACGTCGTAGCCGATGAAGTTTTCGTCGTTGATGAGCAGGTAATAGTAACCGTTGCCGCAGCCTGCGTATTCCAGCGACAGAAAGCTGCGAAAGTCTCCCGTCTCGTTGTTGAGATCGGTTTCGATCGAGATGTCGTACCCGGAGAACTTCGCCCAGCGGCCTGCGATGAACACGCCGGCGGACCGAGTACGGATGGATTCGCGAAGCCGTTCGATCTCACGTGGATACTTTTTAGCGATCCGTTTCAGCGAGATCACCTTTCCGTCGATACTGGTTCCGGTCGTTATATGAAACTCGTACAGCGTCTTTGGACGCGACTCTTTGTCCTTTTCCCAGGAATTCGGCTCGACAAGGTCATTTCTCCACACATCGAAATCCGGAAGTGCGAGACAGTCGCGAATGAATGGATTCGTAAAACTCGCCACGCCGGCCATTCGCTTGTACTTTTCGATGATGCGGTATTCTTTTCTGAGTTTCTCTTCGCCGGTCGGTGGAGGCTTTGAATCTATGAATTGCTCGTAGCGCGCAAGATCGGACTCGTACACACAGTAACCGCGTTGGCTGCTGCGCGGTTTGAATCGGCACAGGCTGCCGCTGCCTGAAATAAAGAACCGCTCTTTCTTGCCGTTAGTACCAATGGCGCCAATTATCGAGCCGTCTTTGACGGCTTCGTGAAGTTCCAGATAATTCATATCTGTTCGGATCTGATCGTCTCGAAAGCTTCTTCGATGTTCTCGAAGCTCTGCTGCTCGTCGTTACACGGGACATCGCCTTCCGGCTCGTCGATCGAGGATTTCCGACCGAGGATCAAAGTTACCCCTACCGTTGTGCCATTGCGGTGAAATTCGCGGCCGGGAAGGCTGATCGATCTGGTAATTCGAATGCCGGGCAGGATCGAGTTCCAAAACTGCCTTCCCGAATCGCTTCCGGGCGATCCGCCTTCGCCGAGGATGACCGCGAACCGGCCGCCGCTTGCGAGACGGCGAAGCGCGGACTGGACATGCCGAAACCCGAACTTATTCCGGTTCCGTTCCACACGTCCACCGCTCGAAGAGAATGGTGGATTGATCAATACAGCATTAGGGGCAATGCTCTCCGGCAAAAAGTCATCAATGAATTCGGCATCATGACCAGTCGGAGCGAAACCGAGCAATTCCGAAAGACGGCGACGTCTCGCGTCGATCTCATTAGTTGCAACGGCCGCTCCCGCAGCTTGGGCCCAGACCGCAAGACTTCCTGTACCGCACGATGGTTCAAGCACCGTATCGCTGCCGCTTAGATTCATCAGGTACGCGGCAAGGTATGCGATCGGCGCCGGAGTGGAAAACTGCTGAAAAGTAACCTGAGTTGTACTCCGCCACGATTGGGTCGGCAGACTTTGTTGCAACGGTCTAAGTATTTCGGTACACGCTCTGCGAGGATCTTCCGAAGACAACAGTGGTTTCCCGTACTTTGTCGCAATGAGGTAGTTAATTGCTGTTTCCGCGATCTCATGACATAGATGGGGATCGGTCGCGAAGTTATCTACTCCGGCATCCCGACAATACGTCAGCAACTCACGATTATTTAGCTGTTTTCCCGAATCGATGATCGCGGCGATCTGTTCGATCAGACCTAAGGGAGTGCTTGGGCGTTCGTCAGACTGACACATCATACTTTGTGCCAGCCGCTTGTTTCCGCTCTACGCGAAAGACAGCTGACTACTCGCCTGTTCGAGACATTCCGGGGTTAGATATTTGAGCCATTCGGCTACGGTGAGGTATTTCAACGGAGCACCGCTGAGCAGTGCATCGTCCAAACCCTTGATGCCTTTGTCCCAAGTTGCGATCCGAACATCTTCGTTATACGCGAAGGAAATCTGATCCGAGCGGCGGAGCCGCACTAACGCCGCTAGTGATCTTGCTACGTGCGGATTGGTGAAACTGTCATTGTCGAATGCGATCTCGAGCGTTCGTCCCCTAGCGGTCTTCACGATATCGAGGTGAGCGGTTGCGACGCCGCTATTGCCAACAACATATCGGTCAGTTAAAAGCGTCTGCGCCGTTGCGGCTTTCAAAGCTCCTTCCGTGACCAGAACGGGTTTGTTTAACCGTGAACCGGGTTCGGCGTGATGCAAAGGAGCCCCCGGACCGCAGCCGGTTAGCTCTTTTGACGACGAAAGCCAAACGTAACGCCCAGACTTATTCCTCACATATCTCATGAACCGTATCTGGCAAGCGCGTATAAGCCCGTCACTTCCGACGAACGGGATCAGCATTAGGTCATCGAACGAATCCTGCTCACTCCAGAGACGTAGCTTGCTCCTAGTATCTCTCCAAAAACCTGGTATTCCGGTGAATGATGGCTGTTTTCCATTTCCTTCTTTCGCGAGTTCTTCAAGAAGACGTTCAACCAGTACGTTTCTTTCATTTGCTGTCCTCGGAAGGCTTCCGTACCGTGAACAGTCCCGTATCCCTCGCGTCGAGAGACCGCCTCGCCCATTCACGATCGCGTAATTAGAGGTTGCGGGAGACAATTCGATAAGCTTTCGATAGATCCTATCCCGGATCGCGGGCGGAGCGAGACGTTTTGAAGCCCGCGTTTTCTTCTGCTTTGAAGATCCGTAGAAGGTTCGATTGAAGTTGAAATCGAAATCGAAACCGGAATCATGGTGGTAAAACACTCCCCAGCCGTGCCGGGTGACCCGATCAGCATTCAAAGTGGACCGGGCACAGAACGATATCGTTTCCGTTGCGGTCGTACTGCACCAATCCGGCTTCCCGCAGATACAGCACGGGCGTTTCTTTGAGACCCTCTTGAATCCGGTAACCATCATTCCTGACCTTTTTCGTACCCCCTATGAACTGTCTGCAGCTTGTTTTTTCAGGTTCGCGAGTTGCACAGCTTCTTCGACGCAGATGCAGTACCCCTCTGGGAATGTGCGACAGATTTCGGACAGCAGGAAAAGGGCGACATGGCCGTCTTCTCGGCGAAGTACGTCTCTCCATCAACGATATCAGGCGGATCGTTAATTGGATGTTGTTATTGCTGGTCCTCCGCCAGGCCCGATCTGCAGACTTTTTACTGAAAAGTCTAGTTCCCTTGACGGAAAGCTTACGGGGTAACTTACTATTGACGGGTAACTTACACCGAAACTGCGTCTTTCAGCCGAGTGCACCTTTGATGCCACCAGTACATTCCACCAATTGCAATCGACATAAGGCAAAAATTTCGAGTCAGGAGGAGAAGTGAGAACAGGTTCTGATTAGCATCGGAAACGAGATTGTCCAACAAATAGAAAGTTGTAACGGTTGAATAGATCGAATATATAACAAACACAACCAAAAATACTGAAACGGAGGGAATTCGAAATTTCGAGCCGTCAAAACCGTTTGTTGTGTCAGGGGTTTGCTTTTGTCCCCGCATAAACAACGCGAACGGAAAGAGAACAAAAAACGAAAATATCGGAAAAAGATAAAATATCAAGTTCTTCGCATATGCAAACTGAGACGTCTGTGTCTGCGACAAAGATGTTTTTGTGACTGGGTAAGGCGGAAGAACCTGAAATCCGATCAAAATACAAAGCATCAAAGATACGAATATTATCGATAGAGCAGATATTTCCATCGTATTCTGTTTGCCAAACAAAGGCGACTGGAGCATGAAGAGGGACAAAAATGCACCTCCCCACGCGATCCCTGCAATCGGGAAGGAAGCTACCAATGCTTGTTCTGCAAAGTCCTCATAACTATAAGCGATCTCAAGAAATAAAGAGACAACTGCGGTCAACATGACCATCGATGAAACGAAGACAATGTATCCAAGAGATCTTATCGGAACTTTTTTTCTGAAAGTGGTTTCTTGCGGTGTCAACGAACTCGAGGTGTTTTCCGTTGAGAGTCGAATGTCAGGTGAGAGTGAATAGCCTTTACCAAAATCTGTTGAAATCGCGTCCCCACCTAGTGTTTGGCGAAGTACGTGAATACTCTGCCTAATTCTTCGTTCAATAGAGCGTGAAGAGTCCGAACCCCAAATACACTCTGCAATCGTTTCCTTCGAAACGACAGACCCCTGATTACGAAGGAGCAGCTCCAATAATCGAGAGTCGTTTGGATAAAGCCATGTTTTGTGTCCGTCAATTTGGCGCGCTAGGACCCTTGATTTTTGGTCGAACAGAAAGCCTTCTGGTAAGAGTTCTAAGCCATTATCCATAAAATCAGGCCGATTTTGATACCTATCAAAGGATATCCTTCAGATTTGAGTAATAAATTATGCGTATTTCCATCAAAACTATACTAATATCGTTCAAATCGCAAACGGTTGGAATTCGGCCTAAGTTAAATCAAATGTTGTTTCCTTTTGGTGCTTCAGAGGAGATCAAAATGAAAAAAATGATAGCTCGAGTATTCGTAGTTCTTTCAATTGGCGGGCTGCTCGGTAATTTGGTTCCAGCTCAGAGTGAGATGAGGTTTCAAATAAAGAAACGGACCGCCTTTGTAACGTCCTTTCAGCCACCCTACGAAGAGCTTTTTGTTGATATTGCCGAAAACGACTTCATCGAGACTGAAAACTTGCTCTTACCTGTTAATAGCAGCACGACCGTAGTCAATAAGAAAGGCAAGGCAATTGACCGCAACCTGATCAGGCCGGGAATGGAGATCGAAATTACCGGGAACCGCTATGCGAATCGTATCGAGGTCTCAAAGATCCAGGTTCTTACGGATTTGGAGAAGTGGGAGGCTTCAGCAGACGGGTATTTTGAGAGTCTTGATGGCGATAAAGCGTGGATCGACGGAAGGGCGGTTCGCCTGGCTCCCGGTACGATTATTAGCGGTGAGGGAAAGCAATTGTATCGCTCCTTTAATGAGCTGCCACTTGGGTTTCGTTTTGAAGTTGAAGGCGTCCGTCGTCCTGATGGGGTAATTTATGCTCGCAAAGCGAAAGTCAAACCCAATGTTTTCACATCCGGTGACAGGAAAATGTTTAATCTAGCAAAAAGAGGAATGGTAATGCCTTCAAAACTCGAGGGTAATACCGGTAGGGTTGCGGGTCGTACTGTTAGGTTCGCTAATGACATTGAACTTCAGACGTATGTTACAAGGATTGGAAACAGGTTGATTCCGAGATATCAGAAGGACTTGCCATTGGATTATCCTGGCAGAATTACGTATCGATTCGCGGTAATTGAAGATGACAGTTTTAATGCATTTGCCCTGCCTGATGGGGCGATCTTTATTCATACCGGGCTCTTAAAACAAATACGGACTGAGGCCCAACTTGCAGCAATAATCGGACATGAAATTGCCCATGTTACCCACGAACACGCCCGTGACAGGGCAGAAGACCCCAAAACAACCTGGGGAGGCCTGGCTATGATTCTTGGCGGGGCTATTGCTGGTGGCGAGGTTGGTGCACAAGCAGGGGCTATTGCCGCGAATGCTTTAGGCAATAAATATGGGCGGGACTCCGAGAATCAGGCTGACCGTGCCGGTCTTTTTTACATGGTGCAGGCCGGTTACGATCCTCGAGAGGCCCCAAAAGTTTGGCGAGAGATCGCCAAAAACACAAAGGTTGACCCATTGTCTAATTTTCTCCACTCGGATCACGCCTCGGCACAAGCACGACTGAAAAACCTGAATCGTGAGATCGCTTACAGCTATTACGATACAGATTTTACAAAGGCAAAAGTTGGCTCGGACGAATATATGAATGTTGTTGGCGTGTATTTAGGCTGGAAACCAAGGGTTGTGCCGCCTGTAGTTCCCACTGCAACTATCACACCCAGAACAACGACTCGCAAATCCACCGGAACGAGAAAGGGTACTCGAACAATTATCGCAAAAGCTCCGGTTGCAAAAAAGGCGGTGTTCTTGGCGCCGCAAATTGAAGTCGGCCACAGAAATATTTTGCAGTATTGGTTGGCAAGTCGAGCGGGTTGGCGACCGGCGGTTACAGCAGACGCTTATTTAGGAAGCACACGTGATAGTCGGGTTTGGATTGCTGGAGAATTGCGCGGGATGAAGCAGCACCCTTATTATGTTGCGGGTGATTTCAATAACGACGGTCAAAGGGATTTTGTCGTTATTCTGCTGAAGAAAGTCGGCACCAAAGAACAGTACGCGGTCGCGATCTTCAACGGCCCGTTCCCCGCACCGCCGTTTGCCGCAGCGGCCTATTACTCCGAAAAGCTTGGACGCGGCGACTGGTTATTTTGGAAAACAGGTGACGAATTTGGAAACCGGTTCATCATCGGGCCGCCGGCTTCGGACTCCGGCTTTGTTCTTCGGCCAGTCGGTGCGACATACAAGGTGGAGTAGGATCGCTCGTTGTTGTAACATTCACCCCACTCTTTTTTAGGCATATTGACGCGAAAGCGGTTCACTATGGAGGCAAAGTGATACGAATTATTCTGACAGCAATGTTTGCAACGGTGTTTGGAATGGTTTCAGCCCATGAGATCGCGGCCCAACGGTGCGATGTCCCACCGAAAAAAGGGACGGTTTACATCGTCGTCAAATTCAGACCCTACGATTCAAGATCCCTGCGAAACAAGACAAATGTAAAGATCTCTTGGGGGCCAAACAAGTTTGACCGAAACTTTCCGAGTTTCTCCGTGACGCAACCGGCGATCGGCGTGGTCATAGCCGCACGGCATACGAGTAACGATTCGGTGCCGCTATTTATTCAAACAAACGGAACGCTTCAGTTGTGTCAACAGATGGATCGCCCGCCATCATATCAGTTCTACGAACGGGCAAATTGGTAGGTCGATTGCCCGAAGCTCGCAAAACCAGGCCACGCCGACGTAGTGGGCAGTCCTGATTCCTTTGATTCTTTTCACGTCAGTGTTGGATATGGCCGCCGGTATTGTATTTCGCCAAAGGAAAACATTACATTCTCAAAGCTTATGAAAAAATTACGAATTCCAATGTTGATGGCTCTATTGTGTATTCCACTAGCTTCACTTGGGCAGAATCCTCGTGTCGTCACAAAGGTAATTAAGGAAAACATTCCTCGTAATAAGATATCTATAACGGTTCGCTATCCGCAAATTTCCGGGGTTGCGGCACAAGCTTTCAATTCAAACGCCGAGCAGTTGGTTCGGCGACAGATCAACAATTTCAAAAAGGGTCTTGACCCACCGGCGCGATACGACAGAACTCGTGAGTTGAGCATAAGTTATAAGACTGGGTTTGTGGACTCCCGACTGATCAGCATTGATTTTGGTGCCGGCACGGATACAGGCGGAGCCCATCCTAATTCCTACTCTTTTGTTCTCAATTACGACCTGAAATCTCAACGTCAATTGGCCCTTAACGACCTATTCAAGCCGAATTCGGGTCATTTGCGGACCATCTCTAATTACTGTATCCAACAGTTGAGAAACAAATTGTCGGATTATGAATCCCTCCGTGATGGAGCGGCGCCGACTTTGGCAAACTACGATAGTTGGGTGATTTCAGGACGCGGACTGCAAATAACTTTTGATGCATATCAGGTCGCATCTTACGCAGAAGGTCCGCAAACGGTGCTTGTGCCTTGGAGTGTGTTGCGCGGCCTAATTCTGCCCAATGGCCCGGTCTCTCACTTAGGTTTGAGGTGAATTCAAAATGAACAAGTCAACAAAACTATTCTTGGCATTATGTGTCTTTTTGCTAGTTACATTCGACGCTATTGGGCAAAAGGCAAGCCAGTCGCGGCTATATGAAGTTTGCGGGAACCCGCAAATGGCATGTCCCAACGGTCGGGCAGGTGGTGAATCGGGCGAAGGTGTACTTCCGATAATGATTCCCGGCGAGTTGGAATGGATGGGCGAATATAAGTCAAAGCCGTTTTATGCCGTAATTGTACAGAGCCGGAAGGTTATCGAAGGCGGAGGGCCAGCAGACAACGATTGTGGCGGGCAGTTCACGACTGCCGAACGCAGTCGGTTGCAGGCCCTTTTCCCGTCAAACCGCGTCTTTTCAAGTGCGTTTGGCTGCTACTATTTCGAGCATTCTTATATGAACGTGAACGCGAAATTTAATTTTCTTGCCGTTTATGGCGGTGAAACCGAGGCTGCCGCTCAGAACGTGCTGAAAACCATTAAAGCAACCGGCAAATATCCTGGCGCGAATTTTCGCAAAATGCAGGCGGTTTTCTGCAACGCGTGCCACTGATGGCCAAAATTTGTATTGGGTCAGGCTATTTGCTTTAACAAGTTTGGTTTCTAAATTATGTTTAAGCTGATCGCGGTTCTACTTTCAACATTCTCCGTATTTGTCCTACCAGCATTTAGCAAATGCAGCGATCCAAACAGTCCGATTGGTGTTCTTCACAACTATCAACGGGTGGATTCTCTTAAAACCCCGCTAATTTTGATTCACGGAATTCACGGAACTAAACAAGACTCGTCACCTGCCGATCACCCGTCCGTGCTTGGATCAAAGGAGTATTGGTACGACTTCATCGAGCGACACTGGAAGTCGGATCAGTCATTGAAGCAAAACTATCAGCTCTTTGTTTTCAAGTATTGCAGTGATCGAAAACCGATAAGCGACGTCGCAACTGTGCTTGGCAACGAGATCGACAAGCAACTCAGGAACAAAACGCATGTGATCGTCGCGCACAGTATGGGCGGATTAGTTTCAAAAGCTTACATGGCGGACTTTGTACATAAGTCCGGAACCTGGGCCGGGAAACGCGGCGGCGACACAACTCTTGGTTTGATCACGCTCGCAACCCCTCATCGCGGCACGCCCGGGGCCAACGATCCTGTGACCTTGCAACCATTAACACCTGACTATCTGGAGGATCTGTACGCCGCTATCGTAAAGGCGTATTGGCGATCAAGTGTGGGAGAAGATCACCCGGCGGTTGATGACTCAAAAGTCCCCAATCGCTCAGACTTAAGGTGGGACAATTATGACCGCAAGATCGAAGGAAACTCAACAGATCTAAATTCGTATCTTGTCGGTCTTAATCGGAGATTCCAAACTTATCGCGATAAATTGATCGCCTACGCAGGTTTTCTTGATACGAAATTTCGACCGATCGAAACCGCTGCATTGATGATCGAATTGAAGGAATCGGGAGCGAAGGCAATAGATTCCCATAGGCTCTTGACTATTTCGAACATCGGGCTGGTCTTTGGACTTGATAAGAATTTTGGAAACGCGGATGGGATGGTGCCGTTTGACAGTGGTCTTTTCTGTGATAATAAACAAATAATGTCGCCGCCCAATTCAGCTCCCAAAAACTTCATTTGTATTTCGTCATCGCGAATGCGTCGATTCGAACCAGGCGGAAACGGCGAAGAGATCGACCGCTCTGAGTACCCGGATCCACAAACACAAAGTATTTACCGCACACGGCGCGGATTCGATCATTTGGATATGTTCACGAACGAAGACGTATTGAAATATGTGGTTAAAGACCTGAATTCACTTGGCGCTGCGGCCGAACCACCAATTTCCATTCCACCGAGGATCGAGGTACCACCCATACCAACGCTTTTCCTGTTTGACGTTTCGGGAAGTATGCAGCATAACGACAAGATCGGGCAGGCGCGGGCTGCCGGTATAGATGCGCTGCGTGAAATGCGCGAGCAAGGGGCAGGCTCGCCACCAATTTCAGTTATGTCATTTGCAGGGGAATGCAGTCCGGCATCTGCAAGACGGCTGATGGCGTTTGCTCCGAACATGACCCAAGCGGAAAATGTAATCCGCCGTCTTACGGCCACCACTGATGCAACACCGTTACCGCAGGCAAAGGACGCGGCCTATATTGCGATCACGAACTACCTGAACGCTAATCCTGGTATCCGCGAAGGCCACATTATTCTGCTTAGCGACGGGCAAAGCACTTGCGGCGATATTCGCCCGCCGGAGGTTTTCAGCCGCTGGGATTTTGGTGTACGCAAAGTTGCAAACCAACCAATAAAGTACTTCACGGTCGGATTTGATGTTCTACCAGGTTCGGCCGCCGAGCGCGATCTTCAATATTTAGCTTCACAAACCGGTGGCAAGTACTACAATGCAGCCGACCGAAACCAGTTGATCCGCGCTTTGCAGAAACAGGTGCGGCGGTTCGTTCCGCGCCCGTGCAATTCGACCAATCCGGATTTTGCTGCGGGATTGAATGCTTTTGCAACGTATGACTATCGCTCAGCGATGGAGGCATTCAAGCGTTACACTGCTGCAAATCCGAGCGATTACTGCGGCCATTACAATCTCGGGCTCGCGTACGAAGCGATCGACCGATACAAGGAGGCCGGCGAAAGCTTCCACCAATATCTGAATATCTCTCCGAATTCGCCAGACCGCTCGAAAGTTGAAGCCAGGATATTACGTTTAAGAGAGGAATATCTTATTCAATACGACTATTTTGTAAACTTGGCTGCTAGTGATGTCGCTTACCTGGAAAATTATTATCAATCGATATTTAACCGCCCGAGCTCTGATCTGGCTCGGGAATTTTCCGGATTCGTATATGAAAAAGGCGATTTCTATGCTAATCTGCCTGAAATTTTAGAGATTGATGAACGTTGGCTGGTAAACGGCTCGAAAGATCTGTCGTCGTCGATCAACACGCTCGCCAGGCGTATGCAGCTTGAATCTTTCGACCGCGATGCTGTGAGTTTGCTGACGGTGCCGATCGCCGACCTGAAAGATCTGATCGAACAGTTACGGCGAAACAGGCCTTGAATGGCCGTGTGCCTTTCTTTGGCAATGTCCCCACATGAATATGTATGCTTCGGTTAAATGTCAGGGCTGCTCAGCCGAAATGGATCCGGACGCCATCTTTTGCAATGAATGCGGAATGGCTCAGGTTTCGAAAGCCGAACCGGCACCCGCACCTCAACCGAAATCGGAGCCTTTACCAAAACCACAGCCTTTAACTTCACATTCAGTCGGTTCGTCATTTCAACACGAATCGAATAAATTATGTCCAAATTGCAAAGTCAAACTCGAACTCACTGTTGTAACTTGTGATCGCTGCGGCTATCGCTTTTCGGCAGCACAAGTTGATTCATCGAGACTGGCTACAACCCTTGAATCGAGTCGGGTGCAGTTGCTCCAAAAACGCTACCTTGATGCCTATAGAATTGCGCGAGTGGTTAATAGCGCGGGACAGACGATAAAGGTGCTTGGTTTCTGTACAGCCGGTGCCCTAGGGTTCCTCGGATTGGTGCTCGCCGGATTTATTGTTTCGACAATTCGGCCGAGTCAAGGGGGTGAGCCATTATTGTTTGCAATCATAATCATTTTTGGTTTCTTAGCGTGCTTGATTGCAGGAGTTGCGTGGATTCTTGGGGTTATTGTATCGGCGCAAGGACAGATCCTTAGGGCACAATTGGACAGTGCTGTAAATTCTTCGCCGTTTCTGAATGAATCAGAGAAAGCGATGATAATGTCCTTACCTACATGAATATGCGAAATAATGGATATGCGATGCTGCCCGCAATGTCATAACACCTTTTCTGAGGATTACGTATTTTGCCTCAACGATGGGACTTTGCTCGTTGATGAAAGCGGTGAGCAGGAAACTTTGGTCAACCGAAGATTTGAGTTTCACCCAACGACATCATCTCTCCCGCCCGATTTGCTGGTGGCCTGCGGCGAGTGCGGATTGGCAAACCGTGCCGGTGCGAGATTTTGCAAGAAATGCGGTGGCGGCCTTGGCGCGGCAATGCCGGATAGCGTTGGCGGTTATGCATCAGCAAGATCGAATATGGACGGTTCATTCGAAGAAACGGTTGCGTTTCAGCTGGGAGCTTTCACGCCGCCTCAAACAGTCACCGCGGCGAAGCCTCCGGGAAATAAAAGGGTTCTTTATGTCATGGCCGGTATCGGATCGATACTTCTTTTGGGCGTCTTTTTGTTTTTGGTCCAAGGCGGCGCCACAAAAGACAGCGGATCAAACCAGAACGCCCCAAATAACTCGAATGCAAATAGGCTTATAGAAACTGAATTGCCAAAAACATTCGAGCGCGAATATGCGGGCAGCGTCGCCGGATATTCTCTGACAATGTCGCTTCTACGTGACGGGAGTAAACTCAGCGGATCGGCCTCGACCGATAGAAAATCGGACACTCTCGAAGGCAATATAGAAAATGATGGGGCCTTTCGACTTAATGCTTATGAAAACGGCGTCAGATATACAGGCATTTGGCGAGGCCGAATTGACGGAAGCGGCAGTGTGACAGGCGAATGGAGCAAGCCGGATGGTTCGGCGTCACGATCGTTCGAGATGCAGCAACGATAGAAATTATGAAGATCTGCCCACAATGCAACGGTTCGTTTGCCGACGATTACGTTTTTTGTATGAACGACGGCACGACGCTCCGCGACGAATCCGGCGAACAGGAAACCCTCGTTGGACAGAGATTCTCTATACCCGCAACGACCGCGCTTTCACCCGATATGCTGATCGAATGTTCGTCCTGCGGCCTTGCGAATCGGGCGAACTCAAAATTCTGCAAGAAATGCGGTGGGCCGATCGGTGTGTCAAGCAGTCAAAATGAGCTCAAACTCGGCGGCGATTCGGTTTTTGGTGTTTCACCACAGTTTGTTCACCCACCAACAACGTCCGATACAACGGCCAGCGGCCAGAGTCTTCCACCGATGGATCAAACCATTGCATTTCAACCACAGATATTCACGCCACCCGGACAATCTGCTGCGGTCGAATCAAGGGGCAGCGGTGGTCCCTCGCGAAATGCACTGATAGCGATATTGTCTGTATTAATTGTGGCCGGAGTTGTTATCATTTACGGCCTCCAAAGCGACGGTATTGTACCAGCAAATAACTCACAGCCAAATACTAACCGTGTTATTGCAACTGCTGCCAATCAAATTCAGAACGCAGCAAACACGATGGCGAATGTACCTGCAACGTCTTCATACCAATCGAACAATATTGGCCGAACTGGTCGATTAACAAGGAACCTACTAATTAGAAGTGGCTCGAACCTACATGCGGAAAGCCTAGGCGCACATTATGCCAATGCAAGGGTGCGGATCCTTGATGAGGAGTCGTATTCGACTAACGATGGCTGGGCAACATGGTGGAGGGTACAGGTGATCGAGAACGGGTGTGATCAAAGAGGCATTCAAGGTTGCGGAAACGATTTAAACGAAGTTCCTGGTCAAGCTGCGATGGAAGGATGGATGAACTCGAAATACATTTCACTAGAATAGGGTTTAATACCTTTATGCAATTTAAGAACCGATTTAGAATCACAATTGTGGGAAAATTACCGAAGCACAATTTCTTTGTTTCTGAGACTAGTCATTCGTGGTTAGTACTGCCCTTATTATTGTTGACACAGATTGCCATTTGTGGACAGCAGCAATTGGTCATGGTCGATGATTTTGTGCCAAAAGTGACTAAACACTTGAAAGATGAGTACCGGGTTGACCTGCAAAACATTTGCAAAACGGATACAGATTCCGTCGATCGAAAGATATTCGCAGAATACGGTGCCATTTTTATTTCGGCAAGTGGAACAAGGCTACCTTCGCGGTGCATTTTTGATAACGAAGCGCCCGTTTATGCATATCAGTCGGGTGCGGGGCTGGTAACAAAACAGGTCGGCGGCGGCATAATAACGCTTCAGGCACCGGCAATGAACGCCTTGGAAAATGCACACAGTGAAGCGCGTAAGAACGGATTAAGTATCACTCCGCGAGGTGGAACCCTTGCTTCGACCCGATCGTACGCCGAGACAGTTCGATTGTGGAATTCGCGGTTCTTGCCGGCACTGAACTATTGGGCCGCTAAGGGTAGAATATCGAAGCGCGATGCGGCTGGGGCACGGCTTGCACCGATCTCGGAACAGATCCGACGAGTGTTCGAATGGGAAGAAAATGGAATGTGGTTCAGCAAAGACCGATCTAAATCAATCCTCTATTCTGTTGCCGCACCGGGAGCCTCACAGCATAACTTCGGACTTGCTTTGGACGTTATGCAGTTTTCCAACAAGTCGGTTCGCGACATCCTTGCCAAACACGGTTGGTTTCAGACGGTAAAGAGCGATCTACCTCATTTTACATATTTGGGCAGAAAAGAAACAGAGTTGCCGGGTCTTGGTCTTAAGAAGGTTACAGTTGGGGGTCAGACGTTTTGGATCCCGAACATGTGACAGCGGGTCGATAATTAATATGTTTTGTCCAAACTGCAAAGCTGCGAATGACGACGAAAATATCTTTTGCGTTAATTGTGGGTCAACTATCGCAGGATCCTTAGGTGAAAAAACGATTGAAATGTCGGGCGCATTTCAAACACAACAACCATCCGGAATGTCGGAGCACTCCACAGAAACAAAGGTGGTAAATCTTGGACAACACGAGGTGACTCCTGGACTGTTCAGCCAGCCAAATCAACCGTCCGGAAGCGCAACAAAAGCCGGTCGTTCGAAATGGTTATTGATCACACTCGGAGTAATTCTGGGTATCGTGGTCATTGGTGGCGGACTTTATCTCATGATGAAGCCGCAGGAAGCCAAGACTGCCGAAGCGCTTCCGACCCATCTCGGACTTTTCGTCCAATCGCTCGAAAAAGAGCGTGTCGATGAGGTGAAAAAATATGATTTTGCGAGCGTCACCGATGCAAAGGATGACCTGAGTAAGAGTGAATCGCTTCCGGTGTTAGATATGAACCCAAGCCTTGTTTTGTACACAGATAACAACGACATTCCGGTCAATGACCTTCGTCTGATACAACTCGATACGATCGAAAAGGATGGCAATTTCAAACAGATCGACTTTCAGGCGGCGCCAGTTGACGGGAAACCCGCGATGAAGAGAATGCGAGTACCTGACGGACTTTCAAACGGAAAGTATGCGTTCGCATTGCTCGGCGATTTCTTCAACGAGGGAAAACATAAATTCTGGGCGTTTAAGGTTTCCAATTCGACAAAAAGCGAGAACGGCGAGGTGCTAAAGACCGCTTCGCTCCCAATGAAACCAGCCCCGCCTTCGCAGCAAACAACCGGTGGAACGACCGCTCCGGCCAGGCCATCAGGTCCGCCCCCGTCAGTAGGCGGTGTTGCTTACAGTACGACAAATAACCTGATCCTGAGAAGCGGACCTAGCCAATCATCCCCAAAAATCCGAAATCTCGCGCGAGGTGAAATGGTTTATATACTTGGCTATTCCGGAAATACAGAAGCGTTCAAAGGGCGTGTCGCGCCATTTGCTCAGGTACGAACGTCGAACGGCCAGGTCGGTTGGGCGTTCACTGCATACTTAAGGCAATAAGATTGTAGATTGTTGGAGGAACTCGTGAGAACTCGGTCTGGCACCTTCATCACACTTTCGATTTCAGCAGGGTTAATTCTCAGCGGATGCTGGTCGGGCAGCCCGTCGCAAAAAAGTGCGAATGATGAGAAATGGACTACGGTTTCTTCCTCGCCGACGAGTAAAAATGGTTCGAACGCAAACCACGAGTCGAACACGCAAATTTTCAAGGATGTGGAAATAAAGGACGGCGGATTTCGAGCGAATCTTCCGGCTGGCTTTACTGATCCGACCGACAGTGTCGGCGAAAAGATCTTGCAGGAGTATGGAGCGGTTTTTGTCGCGAAGGGCGGAGTTTCGGCTCCAACGAAAGTGGTTTTTAGAGATGAAAAGGAAGTTGCCGAGTATCAGAAATCGCTCAACACGACAAGGTCAGAGATCCGCGGAACTGAGATCGAATTGCAGCAACCGGCAATGATCGCCCTGAAGAATGCGATCGTCGAGACTCAAAATGCAGGCGTGACGATTTCACCGCGGGGAACCGACGCAGCGAAACGAAACTATTCCGGGACGGTCGAACTTTGGAAAAGCCGTGTCGAACCGGGTCTAAGACACTGGGTGTCAAAAGGCAGGATCGATAGCTCTGAAGCTCAGCGTATCGGCTCGTTGTCGCCGTTTGAGCAAGTTTCGGAAATTCTTCGTCTTGAAGAACGCGGCATCTTTTTTTCAAAGGACCTCTCAAAAAGCATCATGTACTCCGTCGCTCCGCCCGGCACATCTCAACATCTTTCGATGCTCGCACTTGATGTAGCCGAACATGACGATCCAAAAGTCCGCGCGATCCTGGCTCAATATGGCTGGTATCAAACGGTAGTCTCCGATCTACCCCATTTTACATATCTTGGAGTCGCTGAAAATGATTTGGCAAAAATTGGTCTTATGAAAACAAGCCAAAATGGCCGGGTGTATTGGACGCCAAAATTGAACTAGCGCATACCTATTCTCCAGGTCTCGATCAATTGTTTGATAAGATCGGCCTCGTTTTGGCATTGCGACGGAGAATTCGGTAAGTGTTGCGGGCACAAAGTCGCTTTTCTATTGGAAGTAAGGACAACATTCCTCGAATAAAGCTGAAGTGTGCGTTTCACTTTTTTCATATTTGCTTCCCCGGTTCCTTCGATCGTGACAAACGACAAACCGTTCTTGTCTACTTTCAAATTGGTCGCCTGTAGGTTCGGTTTGAAAAACCGAATGCCTAACTCCGGCTGTGATTGAACTTGGATTACCAGATCGTTTCCTGACAGCACGAGTTCGGCTGCTCTAAGCTGCATGCCGCCGCTATTATTGACTAACCTAAATGGCAGCACTACGCGCTCGCCGCCGCGAATTGCATTTACCAAATGGCCGATGCTGTTCTGATCACCTTTTGCGAATAATGCAGTACCTGTAATACGGTTTGCAGCAGCGTGATTTGGAATTGCTGAAAGGACCGGATTTAACGTCTGAATCGCGCCGTCGTAATCCAGACTTCTAAGCTTCAGCTCCGCCTCCGAAACAAGGACTGTTATAGGGATCTCCTTTAGCGTGAATGAAAAAGATCTCTCGATGCCCGACTGAAGGAGGTCAACATTCATCGATCGCGATAGGTAACCTGTCTTACTAACCTTTATCGCATAGGATCCGGGCCTGAGTTGATGTCTTCGCAATGCACCCAGGTATCTGCCGACGCCTTCGATCTCGATTTCGGCGTCATTCGGGTCCACGCTTATATTCAAGAACGCCATAATCGAAGTGAGCGAAACAGACAGTGGATTCACTTTGCCACCGACAACAGTGACTTGGCGTATTGCTTCAGAATAACCGGGCTTCCTGATGACGATTGTATAGTTTCCCGGTTCGAGTTCATCGAGAACTATTGGCGAGCCCTGCGAACCAGTAAATAACGAATCATTTTGTAGTGTTTTCCCATCCTTCGCGGTCAACACGATCTCACTGTCCGGTTCGTTGACCGTAATACTTAATGTCCCCTGTTTCGGAATCGAAAATCTCCTCTGAGACGCGCTTGGGGGTTGCTTCGGCTTCGCCGGAGTCGTTTGTTTTGCCTTGGGTGAAGACTTTTTACTTTTTGTAGGAACCTTTGTGCGATCTCGATCGGGGTCAGAGCTTTGACCCAATGCCAAGGACATCAGTAAGCCGAAGAACACAAATATTGAAAAAGCTCGAAATAACATTGATCTGGATCACGGGTTAGATACGTCTTTTGCGCAACGGAACCCCGTATTTTGATACTTTAACTCTTTGGTGGCACCGTAGGCCCGACGATAAAATACTGTCATTTCTTTGCCGCCATCCCAAGTGCCGCCGCGAATGATCTTAGGGTCTGAATATGAACCGGACAGATCCTTTCCTCCTGCATATGGCCTGGCTTCATCCGAGGTCCACTCCCACGCATTGCCGACCAAGTCAAACAACCCGAACGGGGATTTGCCTCCGTTACCGACTTCGCGCATGCCTTTTGACTTGCCACCAGCATTTGCTAAGGCCGCATCCCAATCATTCCCCCAAGGATAAATGCGACCGTCAGTTCCGCGGGCGGCGAATTCCCATTCTGCTTCTGTGGGAAGCCGCTTCTTTGCCCATTTTGCGTATGCATTCGTATCGTCCCAATTTACGCTCGTCACGGGAAACCTTCCTTTTCCTTCAGGAAACGTATTTTCTTGCCAGTCCGTTGGCGGTTTGTGCCCGGTTGCATCAACAAACTTCTTATATTCCTCATTGGTAACTTCGGTCAAGTCGATGAAAAACGGTTTGACCACGACCTTATGTGCGGGACGCGAATATTCGTCACCGATGTCGCTGCCCATCATAAACTCGCCCCCTGGAACATATGCCATTCCCGCCGGAGAGGTTGTTGGGTCTTGCTTTCCGGCTGTATTTGAATCAGTCGCGGTCTGCTGAGATTTCTCTGCCGTATCACTGAAAAACCAAACACCCGCGCCGATACCGGCGACAAAGATCAGGATCACGGCCCCGATCCCTCCAGCAAACATTGCCGTACGTTTCCGATGTGAATCGTCGATACGTTCAGAGTAGAATTCAGGTACAGGTTCCTCTTTCCCCGCTTCAGTTTCCTCGGCTGATTTCAGTTCCTCACTAATTTCAGGAACCGCAGCCTTCATCGCTTCGCCGTCCGGTCCGTCGGTTTCGTCAATTTCTGGATCATCCAGTTCGGCATTCACGTCCATCAACTCGTCGGTCGATTCGGTCCCAACCTGAAAATCATGGAGCGATTCGATAGGCTCCGGAACCGGTTCTTCAGCAATTGGTGTGGAGTCTGACGCGACCACAGTCGATATAACCGAGACTACACCAGCGACAATCGGTTCTGTTGAATGTTCAACGCTAAGATCTTCATTGACAGGCTGCGATCGCTCATCAAGCAGGCTTTCTACATCAAACTCGCCGGTCGATCTTGGATCCGGCACAATTAACGAAATTTCCTCGGGTTGAAACTCGGCGGCTAGTGGAGCTTCAACTTCACCTGTCTCACGCAAAACTAACGGCGCGGCTGCGATCTCCGGAACAAGGACTTCCATCGGGGCGGCCTCGGTGGTTTCGATCGGAGCCTCGGGCTTCGCTATCGCATCGAATTCCGGTTCAACGTCCGGTGCGGCTATCGGTGTAGGAGATATCGATGCAAAACCGGCTTTGAATGCCACTGTGGCGGCTTTGATGAATTCAGCAGAAAGTTGAGCAGCAGTTCGCTGCCGGTCGTTTGGGTGTTTTGCGAGTGACTTCAGGAGGACCGATTCAACTTCGGGATGAATTTCCTGGTTCAGCGATCTGGGCGATGGCGGTGCCTGCTGTACCTGATAAACAGCTATGGCAGATGCTGTCGGTGCTTTGAACGGCACCGTGCCGCAGAGCATTTCGTAAAGCACGATGCCGAGACTGTAAACGTCGCTGCGGCCGTCGACCTGCTCGCCCATGCACTGTTCAGGCGACATATATTGCGGCGTGCCCATCGCACTGCCGTCCTGTGTCAGGCCAATGTCCGCCTGGTTATAGAGCTTGGCAATTCCGAAATCCAGTATCTTTATCTGCCAGCCGGTCGTAGTTTGATGGGCGATGATGTTTTCCGGCTTAATATCGCGGTGAACGATGCCAAGGCGGTTTGCTTCATCCAAAGCGGAGCATACTTGTGCGGTTACCGTCACGACAAAATCGAGAGGAAGTATTTTGTACTCATTGATGATTTGCCGAAGCGAGAATCCTTCGGCAAGTTCCATCAAAATGTAAGGAACATTGTATGCGGCGGATATACCGACATCGAATATCGCAACCACGTTCTTATGGCGAAGCTGCGTCGCGGTAACCGCCTCGCGTCGGAACCGTTCTGCTGCTTGCGGGTCGATCGCCAGGTGGGGATGAAGGATCTTTATTGCTACTGAATCACCGATCAGCAACCGTGTTGCCCTGTAAACGTCACCCATCCCGCCCGAGCCGAGCTTTGCCTCGATACGGTATTTTCCGTCAAGTACTTGCCCGTAAAGACTCGGCTGGTGCGGATGAGCGAAGCTCTGAGACACACCCTGACCACCCTGCCCGCGATTCGGAAGTTGCCTTCCGCACTTCTTGCAGAACTTGTTTGTCTCCTGATTTTCGCTACCGCATTTTGGACAGAACATAACAACTAATCTCGGCAGCAATTCCCAAACATTAACATCCGAATTCACCCCCACCCGCTAATCCGATATCTTGCAAAATACCATTTTTTATCCTCTCGATATTCAAAAACAAAGTCAGTTTGAATTTCCTTACCGTAAGAGAATTCGCGAATCATCACATCGCCATCTCGACGGATCTTTGTTAGCCGAAATTTAGCACTATGAATGTATCCGAATGGTTCCACCCAAACCTCCTTTTCTTGGCAATTGTAGAAACAGAAAAACCCATCCCGACCATCTGTTTTGTCACGGCAGCCACAGTTGTCTTGTGCAACATAACCTGCAATACCTTGGAAATCCTCCGACATCATTTCCCTTATTGATTTTTCCTCACGCTTAGAAACCATGTCTCGAAAGTGTTGCCAAAAAGGCATCCAAGCCTTTTCAGATTCAACGAATTGATTCGTCCGAGAAGTCGGTTGAACCGTCACCTTCTTGACTTTCTGAGCAAAGTTCGACGTGACGGAAAGAACTATTACTAGTAAACAACAAAGTACTACTCGCATTTGGTATCTCCATTTTTTTGGCGAACCAGAACACTTTGCGGACGTCTTATATAGTATCGAGGAAGACTAATTAAGTTGTGATCTAACAACGTGACTTCCATCTTTTCGCGTCGAGCGTTCGGTCGCCGTGGATTGAAGGCAATGGTGCTGCTTCCCACACTTTTTGCAGAATTTGTTGGTCTCCTGATTTTCGCTACCGCATTTTGGACAGAACATTACTCATCCAATTACCTGGGAGGCATTGAATTAATTCAGTTAGATTCAAACGTAGCCACCGGCAAATATGCCGACAAAATACCAAATACCGTCATTTCCAAACCTAAACTGTAGCCAATCCCTTGCTCCGTTACCATTTTCACGGGAAACTTCCCGCTCAATCCCTTCAATCGTCTTTTGAATTTTTCCAAGTCGCAATGACCTTTGGAAAATGAAGTTAAATCCATCCCACATCTCATTTACCCTATACTCACAAAAGAAACTGTCCCGTCGATCAGCAAAGTTCTCACAGGCACATTCGGAATCCGAACTTCTTGCGTAAGCGCTTCGAGAAGTACATCTGTAGTCCTTCGAGACCATCGGTTTTAACGAATCCAAGTCCCGCGTTTTTATTGCCGTCTTGAAATTCGGCCAAAACGAGGCCCATGCCTTTTCTGCTTCAGCGATTAGCGGATCGACCTTTTTAACGACACGGTGTTTAGTTGGCTTCGATTTTGTTTGGCCAATAGCCGGAAGTGCAGAAAATCCCAGTAGCACAACCATTAAACACACAAAAAAGAAACTTACTTTCTTCATATTCAGCCTATATCACTATCATTCACATACTCACTTCGATCAGGGTTTTGGTATTTGGTTTTTCGGAATTCTCATCCGAACGGACAAATAGGCGCCATTGCTTGCGAATGTCATTGAATTAAGAGCATCGCGATCAGCCGTTGGAGTCATTGCCGCGGTCGCTTTTAATAAGTTCAATCCCTTGGCAGCCAGTGAGGCGCGGCTAGATCCGATGATCGAACCGCCAGTTTGAACGATCATATGCATAGGCAAAGCAGTCGAGCCTGATGATATCGAAAGGCCAATACTTTGGGGTAAACCGGCAGCGGTCAACGCCAGGCCGAGCGGCGTGAAAAATCCGATCCCCAAGAGTTTTTTCATCGCCATGTATCCGATACCAGTCGCCATTTGATATTCCTGCGGCACACCCATAAAAAATCGTATCGGGGCAGTGGTGCCTAACTGGCCGAAGATCGCCTTAAACGCTTTCTTCGTCGCTATCCCCGACGCCGGAGTGGCTGAAGTTTCAGCAGTGCGTTCTACACCATTGCGAGTTCCCGCCACCAACAATCCATCGCGAAGCGGCAGCACAAACGAACTGTCAGCCGGATTGCGATAAGCCGTCCGTTTGCCGATTCCCACCTTGTTCCAATTTCGATTCTCCGCAGATTTTACCACATCGAGCAAGCGAAAATTGCCTGCAATTATCACTCCCATTTTGTTCGTTTCCGCCGGGGTCACGTCGGCAAAGATCGAGTACTCGCGCACCCTCGATTCGTCGACCCCTATTTGCCTAGTGATCGAGGTAAAGTCGTTACCGTAAACCATTTCCCGCAACGCAGGATCGTTTCTCACCGTCGCCCAATTCACATTTACAACAGCAACGGATTTAGCCGGAACAAGCGAGACGGTCGATTGCCGCGATTGAGCAAACAAAGCCAATTGAGCGGTTAGGACTAACGAAGTGAAAATTACGAATCTGCGCATATATCTATAAAGCGTCCTTTTGTTTCAACGCGACCATAGTCAGCGACAAAAACAAAACACTGAATATCACCAAAATAAACAGGTCGAACCGAACTCTTGAAGCGTAAGCATCCTCGATCTTGGAAACCGCTTCGCCATTCAGCACATTTTCGTATGCGGTTACCGTTATTCGCGAAGCCAACTTGTCGCGGGCCGTAGGGTCGTTTTGCGATACCTGATGAGCCAACGCGTCAATGGTCCAACGTGCTGTGATAAAGTTCGCCAGGAACGCCGGTCCGCCTAGACCTTCAGATTTCTGCACCGGTTCGGGTATCACCGGTTTTTCATTCGGTTTGCTCGGATCGAATTTGATCTCCTTGTCCTTATCGCGTTCATACTTGTCGTAGTCCGCAACCATTACCGGCCTCTCTTTTTTCACATTCACGTAAATATCTTCAAGCGGATTCAGGAAACCGCTCAAAAGGAGCTGCGGAATTAGTATTAGCGGCAAAATACTCATCGCTTTCTCGGTCGAAGACACGACCGCCGAACAAAATAGACCCGTCGCAGCGCCGGCCAGATTGGTAACATATAGAATCGAAATTATCATCAAAACGTCTTCGCGTTTGAATCGGTCGAAAACCACAAGGATGAAGACAAATAGGAACACCTGAATCAACCCGATAACACTCAGGACGGCAAACTTAGAAAATACGTAAGAAGGTATCTTGAGATTTACGAGGCGTTCGCGAGTGTAAACGTCCTTTTCGGAGACGATTTCGCGGATCGCATTGTTCGCCCCAAGCCACATCGCTATGATCGCCGAAATAAAAATGGTCCGAGCGTCATTGGGTGTGTTGTCAGTTATGAACGCAAGGATCAACGCAACTAGCGGCGCTTGAACAAGCAGGATCGCGGTGTTCCGAAGGTCCTGGATCTTGATCTCAAATAGGCGTTGTGTGAGCGTAAGCCACTGTCCGATGCCAAATTTTCTTTCCGCGCCGGTCTGCGAAAGCGAAGGGTCGTATTGCATGCTACCGGAGCCGATCAACTCCTGCATCTCGCCAAAACGCGACGCGACGTACTTTTGGAATTGCGGCGAACGCTGAAATGAAAGTTCTGTCTCTTCCGGAGTTCGCTCGTGAAGGCGGCGATAGATTTCGCCCGGTTCGGTGCAGTTGAAGTACTCGAGCGCTTCGTGCGGCGGACCAAAATATGCGAGACGTCCGCCTTTGGTAAGTAAAACGATATTGTGCATCGAATTGAACTTCTCGAACTTGTGAGTGACCATTATGACGATGCGTCCCTCATCCGCCAGTTGTCGGAAGAGCATCATCATCGCCTCGGTTGTTTCAGGGTCAAGCGGCGAGGTCGGTTCGTCTAGGAAAAGGAAATTCGGTTTGGTCAGAAGCTCTATGCCAAGGCTGAGGCGTTTTTGCTGGCCGCCGGATAACTGCTTGAATGCATTATGACGTTGTTCGTCGAGGCCGACGGTCGCTATTACCTCATTTACTGTTTCGTTGATCTGCGGCGCCGTCGCCCCGGACGGAAGGCGCATTCGGGCGGCGTAGTAAAGAGTCCTTTCGACCGTCAATGCCTCGTGCAGAATGTCCCGCTGCGGCACGTATCCTATCGAACGTCGAAGCGCGTCGAAGTTGCGGTAAAGATCAAGGTCATTTATGTAAACCGCACCGGAAGATGCGGGCCGCATTCCGTTCAGGGCGTCCATTAATGTCGATTTTCCGCAACCTGATGCTCCCATCAGACCAACAAACTCGCGAGGAAAGAAAGCAACCGATACATTATTAAGCACGGTTTTCTCGCCGTAGGATTTCGAAACGCTGAAAGCTGCAATTCGGCTCGCGCTCAGGTCCTGTTTTGTTACGTTGCGGCCTTCGATCTTCAGAAGATAGCCGCCGATCGTTACCCAATCTGATGGTTGCAGTTGGTAATTTCCGCGAAGGATCTGTCCATTTACATACGTCCCGTTCGTGCTGCCTATGTCCAAGATGTACGGCTGACCGCCGTTCTGGTATTGAAGTTCAGCGTGATGGCGAGAAACAGCGGGGCTGTCCAGAACGATCTCGTTATCTGGAGCGCGCCCGATCCGAAGCCGGGAAGAAAGGTCAACGCGTATGACACTTGTTGGTGTTTGCGGATTGCGATACTCGAATGTTTTGTCGCCGGAAGCCGGAGGCACAGGCAGCGAACTGAAGGAAAATTCGGGGACGTAGTTGTTGACCTCAGCATCCTGCCGGAATGTGAAGGAGATAGTTTTCCCGGCACCGAACTCTATCAAGTCGCCATCATTCAAAATACAAACATCGACCACCTTGCCATTAACGAACGTCGTCATCCGGCTGCTAAGATTCTTGATCGCCGCTTGCCCGGTTTTGCTAATCTCAATCGCCGCTTGCAGCCGCGAAATGAACGGCTCATCCAGCACGATTTGACACTGCGACACATCCCGACCGACCAACACCCTTCCGGTGAGTGTAATGTGCTGTCCATTTTGAGAAGTGAGTGTGGGCATGTGTTGGTGTTACCCGCAAATTTCCTCAACGAGATGCTCTTCCTCCGATTCGGCATCTTTGTTCAACAAAGCGTTTTGCAATATACCAGCAGAAAAACACTCTCATTTCAGGGTCGTCAAATAGGTTCGCGAGTTTTACGGTTCTCTCGAAATCAACGTGAGGCAGCATGCGGACCGTTTTGATCGAATATTCTGTACATCAATCCGAGTAGTCGCGCTATTTGAAATATCCAGAGCCTCTACTATTGCCTCAGTACAAAACTTCCACCACTCTTGCTGCGGCCGTTCATCGTTTTCCCATCGGCCGAGAGCGTCAAATTGTAACGATCCAGGACCACGATATTATCCGGATCTTCTTTTCGATAGCCGGCAAGTGTAATCGCTCGCGTAGTTGGGTCGAAGGTTCCTCGGACGTACTCCACGGCGGTCGACCCTCCCTTTTGGGATTTCTGCGGATTTGAATGACGTATCAGTGTCCAGAGGATCTTCCCGTCCACTCGGCCTCCGCTTTCGTTAAGATTAGCTGCTGCCTTGAAATGCGCACTCCGTGAGTTCCAATCGCCTGTCCATGTTCCGCTCGGCGACAAACCGGGGATCACTGATGGCGGTACCGCGGCAGCGGGAGTTATCGGTGTTGGCGATGGCGAAGGGGTAGAGGGCGCGAATGTCGCCGCTGAATTCGCTTGCGGCGCATCGGTCACCGCAATTTCGGCTTTTTTGCCGTCGTCGCGAAGCAAAAGCAAGTAAACCACAACCGCCGCTAACGCGGTTGCAAGTACGCCAATGACAAGATAAAGCAGTGGAGATGATCCCGTCGAGGGTTGCGCGGCAGCCGATTGAGAAAGCGGAACAACTTGCGTCGGCATTTCACCTGACGTTTGGGACACACCGAATGCCTGGTTTCCCGAATCCACCACAAGTCGCGTACCATCTTCCAGACAAAAGTCACTGTCATCTAAGAAAATTTGATTGCAGTTTGGGCATCTTTTCATTCTTATTTTAATTCTCTACGATTAACTCCTGGCATTCCCTATTCTAAAGCACAAGAACCCTCCATTTTTTATGACTAATTCGAGCTCTAATGGCAACTCGGTGTCCCGTAGAAATACAATTCCTTTGTTTTTGCGCCAAAAAGAATACCAACAGTTAACGCATCGGCACCTGTGCAATCGCTCGGATCTTTCGAAGTAGAGATTAGATAAATGTCGCCCCCAATTCCATGAATCCTTCCGTGCGACAGGATTTCTTCCAGCCTTTTCCATCCAAGGCTATTTTTCTTGTCCCAGTGTTTGAATACTTGGGCATATGAACTAGGAGCGCTGTATTCCTCGTCGGGATCATCTTGCACAAAGCGAAAAAGACTATGTGCTTTTTCGCTTTCAGAACCGGTTCTTGGAAAAAAGGTCCGAATCAAATTCGTATTTCTGGCCTTAACCGCTGCTCTAAGCCTGACGACGTAATTCTTTAGTGGTGTCGGCGCTGACTGGACTGAAAATTTCCTTTCTTGAGCAAAGACTAAAAGTGGGAAAACCAATAAGAATATTAAGCAACATACATTTAGTTTCATACTAAACCCCCATTTATCCTTTATTTTATTAAAGCGGAACTCACTTTTCCTGTAATTTCTAAATTCGAAAAACAAATCTGTTATTTGATATCGGCGAATTCAATGTTCAGAATCCTTGCTTCTGGGCATTGCTGAAAATCATAATGCCACCACTCGGTTGGATAGATCTTAAATCCGTCGGATTCCATAGCCTTTCGTAGAATCTCCCGATTCTTCTTTTGAACCTCGGTCGCTCCGGCGTAATCGATGGCAGCCTTTGCAGTGAAATCGTCAAAATCAGTTGGCATATCCAGATTCGCGCCGGTTTTCAGGTCAAATAAGCTTAGATCGACCGCGCAGCCGCGATTGTGACGCGAGCCGTTTTTGGGATCGGCCACGAATTGCTTCTTATTAGCCGGTGTTACTTCCCAAAATATCTTTGTCGCGGAAAGTGGCCTGTAACCATCGAAAATCACCAACCCCATTCCCTGTTCTTTTAGTTTCTTATGAATTCTTGCTAGTGCGTCGGCTGCCGGCCGCTGCATAAATGCACGAGCTTCTTTGTAGATCACTCTACCCACGAAATTGTTGGTCGTGGCATAACGTATATCGAGTTTTATCGAGGGTTCTAGTCGTGTGAGTTCAACGAGCCCAGCCTCTTTGATCTTTTGTTCGGGAGTTGGGGTTTGAACCGGATCCGGTGAAGGGGTGGTCTCCCGGTCAACTTTAGGTACGTCGCTTACCGCGACCGTGGTTTCGTTGCACGCAACCGAACAGGCGGCGATCAACGCCAGGGTTAGAGCAAATATTTTTGAATTCGCTTCTTTCATTAGTAATTGAACGAAACCTGGCTGGAATGCACCAACGCCGAACCGCCGCAAGCCGTGGTTCGGTACCAAACACCGTTCTTGTCCGCGATTGACGGCGTGTTTACTATCGCTACGACGGTTCTTGTTGGAATAACACAAACGATTTTTCCGTTTGGCGTTGCTCGAATATTCGTCGGCGGATCTACGATCAACGCCGAGGTCGATGGCGGCAACGGGCCGGAACTTTGCCTTTGTTGCACGACCTTTTGTTTCTCCGCCTCTAGTCGCTTTCGCTCCTCAGCGAGTCTCGTATTGTCCGCTTCGAGTTGGGCCTTTTGCTCGTCGATCCTTCTTTTCTCTTCTTCTTGGTCTGATCGAGAATTTGCATTTGAGTTGGTGTTCGCCACGTCAGTTTTTGTGGTGGAAACAAAAAATGCAACCGCAAATCCGACAGCAACCATCGCAAGCAGCAGAATGACGCCGAAAATAAGGTACGGCGGTTTCGACGCGGCCGGCGATACTTGTTGAGCCATGAACTGTGGGTTCGTGGGCTGTGGTCTGGCCAGCACTTGCGTTGGCACCTCGCCGGACGACTGAAATGAGCCGAATGACTGCCCGCCGGAATCGAGCACAAGCAAAGTTCCATCTTCCAGACAATAATCATTGTCATCGGTTAGGCTCAGACCACATTTTGGACATCGTTTCATAACATCTAAGGAGTTGAATACGTTGGTCGCCTCAAGATCAGTCGATACATAAAATATTCAAACTGCATTGACGAAGTTTTGCGTCTCAAACCGTTACTTCGCACTCGAAATAATAAATATGCTCTAATCCGACTTCGGCCACCTATCTAACAAACTCAATCGTATTTCCGTGCATCCAACCCGTCACGCCTCGCGTGGTCGTAACGCGAAACCAAGGGATATTACCTCCTGCCGATTTTCCGATTTTTATCGGTTCATCATATGAGATTACATAGACCTCCGGTGCGTAAATGGACGGTGACGACCTGACGATTGCGTTCATCATAATTACTCGTCCGTTGAAACGTTTCCTCAACAATCCCTCCTTTGCAATTCCGTCAATCTTGAGCTCCCCTTTATTTTTTTGGGTTTCGTTGGCATTCATGGGACCTGGCATCGATGTATTTTCGCGTTCTCCAACACTTGCATTATTGACGTTTGCAAAGGAATCTTGTGGCGGACTGGCTGATTGGACTGCAGTTTGGTTAGGGGGTTCCGTGTCTGACTCCCTATTCGAACCAGAATTTAAGATGATGTATCCGCCTAACAACACGACGATCGCGCCCAATGCACCCAACGCCGCGTACAAAGACGCCGGAGATCGCGGTGGCGGCGAAACTTCTGCGGTCGAAACTGCGGTCACAACTTGTGTCTCGTTTTCAGGCGATGTTTGTTGATTATCAAGATCGACAAAAATCCGGGTTGATGATTGAACAACGCCCGCAACTAACGCGGCTCCGTCGATCACGCAGAATATGCTGTCGTCATCGTTCGAATGTCCGCATTTTCCGCAAACCTTCATAAGTGTATTTAACAAAACGCCGGATCGCTAATTTTCTCAGATGTGATCTTCGGCCCGTCGGCAAACATCTTGATCGTCATCACTTTTTTCCCGACATCGCAATGGTTAAGCGAACGCCATTGTTGCCGAAAGGTCACAACGACAAGCTCGCCCTCTGGCGAATAATTCAAATTCTCTAAGTTTACGGAGACGATGTTTGGAATCGATTTTCGGCGGTCGTTCATCCATTCGTTGTATTCCATTCTTTGTGGCCGGCCGTCAGGCGTTTGTTTAATTCCGATAAATTCACGTGAATAATAACTTCGGTATTCACTGAAATCGTTCTTAGCCTGCGCAGCCGACCACCTATTAATCAGTTCTTTTGCATCTTCGATGCTTACTGAATTAATTTTCGGTGTCCTAGCCTGCTCGTCATCCTTGTTCGAAACCAAGTTGCCTGCAATTGTCGGCGGTTTTTGCGTAGCGGCTTTTTCAACGTCAGCCGATAAGTCGGATTTGCCCCCGGTCAAAAAGACAACCGCGATCACAAGGGCGACAACCGTCGCACCCAACGCACCAACGATTACGTAAACAAACGAAGACTTTGACTCAGCCGTTTTCGATCCGGATCGTCCTGTATGTTGAAGAATTTGGGTTGGCGTGTTGAAGGCGCTCACGATCGGGCCGACTGCCAAATTTGAACCGTCATCAGGACAATAAACGTCATCGTCCTCAAAGATGCGTTGGCACTTGGGGCAGAATTGCATAGATCAACTCCAAAATCGAATGCCAAAGCGAACTCGAGAATTCAGCAAAAAGCAGACACTCTTTCGGTATTTACAGGGTTACAGCACGTAATATACCCCGTTTCCTCTGAATAATGCAATCGCATTCTCGGATCTGCGCCCAGGCTAAAATCGAATGAAGAAATGGACGTTTAACACGTTCTGTTTGACAGGTTTCGAAAGAAACAATATGGTCTAAGCAAAACCCCATGAAAAGAGCCATTCTGAGCTTTTGCATATTACTTTCGTCGTGCGGAAGTAAGCCTGAAGAGTTGCCCATCTATGGTGAGATCGGCATCATTCCACAGCCGCGCTCGATCATGCGAACGGGCGGCTATTTTGGTCTGGATCGGAGCGCGGTCATAACCGCAAAAACAGATTCGGAACAGCGTGTCGCCGCCTTGTTTAACGAAATTCTGCTTCGATCTCTGGGATATACACTTGCAATTGAGTCCAATGTGATGTCAAAAAGCGCAATAAAATTTACTGAGGTTGCTGCTGAAGAGATTCAGGAAGCATATCGATTGCGAATCATGCCAGAGTTGATTGAGATCACAGGTAGTCGGGCCGGAATGATCTATGGTATGCAGTCTCTTGTTCAATTAATTCAGCTCGATCCCGGCGGCGAGGTTCGTATTCCTGCGGCCTTTATAGAAGATCATCCTCGATTTCGTTATCGCGGAATGCACCTAGACGTAGCGCGTCATTTCTTTGATGCGGAGTTTGTAAAGAAATACATTGATCTTATTGCCAGATATAAGTTCAATTACTTTCATTGGCATTTGACGGATGATCAGGGTTGGCGGATAGAAATCAACAGGTATCCTCGATTGACCGAGATTGGCTCAAAACGAGCTGAAACAGTTGTTGAGAAAAAATATAATCCGTATGTTGGAGACGGCGTCCCGATATCTGGCTTCTACACACAGCCTGAGATTCGTGACGTTGTAGAATTCGCTCGTCAACGAAACGTAACCATCATTCCGGAGATTGATGTGCCCGGACATTCGTCAGCCGCCTTGGCCGCGTACCCCGAACTTGGTTGTGACCCAAAACAATCTTATCGAGTGAAGACAACCTGGGGAGGTTTTCCTGATGTCCTTTGCCCCACAGAAGTTACATTTGAGTTTCTTTCTGAAGTGTTTTCTGAGGTTACATTATTGTTTCCAGAGTCGCCCTACATTCATATTGGTGGCGACGAAGTACAGACGGATCAGTGGCGTCAATCTACTTTTGTCCGCGAGTTAAAGCAACAGTTGAATTTGTCCTCTGAGATTGACGTGCAACGTTACTTTATTCGGCGTGTTTCTGAAATTATTGCTGCAAAAGGAAAGAAAGCGATCATATGGGATGATGCCTTCGACGAATCACTCGATTCAGATGTGGTCGTTATGCCATGGCAAGGAGGGGATTCAGGAAAACGCGCGGCAAATGCGAACTTTGAGGTGATAATGGCGCCGACAGAATTTACATATTTTGACCACCCGCAGAGCAATCCGGAAAAGGAACCATTGAGTCTAGGTACGGAGGTAGCTCTTGAAACGACATACAGTTTCGATCCAATTCCGCATGGTATATCGGGATCCGCCGCTCGTAGAATCAGTGGCGGCCAGGGCTGTCTTTGGACGGAGTTCATTAAAACGTCTGAACATCTTGAGTATATGGCTTTTCCTCGTTCTTTGGCATTAGCGGAAGCGTTATGGTCAGGAAAGGATCAAAAGGATTTCCAAGACTTTTACCGCCGGATGGCCAACGAGCTTGGTTCGCTTGACGCTATAGGTGTCAACTATAGAATTCCTAAGCCCCTAGGGTTCGGTGATCGAAATCTTGGCCCGAATGAACGTTCGATCATCGCATTGACGCCGCTAACTAGAGATTCAAAAATCTTCTTAACCAGAGATGGTTCAGACCCAAACACAAGTTCTCAATTGTATCGAGGACCTATAATCCTGGAACCAAGACAGAATTCAAAGATCGTCCTAAAAGCAATAGTTCAATCACGTAACCGACTAAGTTCGATTTTTGAAAGTACCATTGAGTGGCGATAGGCATTAGACTTATAGACCGCTGGCATACTTGAGTCGCGTCGCACTTCATGCTGTACTGCAGCGAGCAAGCAAAAGAGGACCGGGTCATCTATAGTGAGGCAGAAAAAATGGCACGGCAGAATAAAAAGGGACTTTGGCTCCAACCGAATCCTATGGCCCCTTGGGACTTCCGGACAGTCAGCAAAGACGGCAGGTCAATCTGACACCCGCTACTTCGTATTGACATGTGCCCTCCTTAACCGATGGCAAAGACACCGCTTGCCGCAGAAAGATCTAATTATTCCAGCATCAATCGTGACGAATCACTACAAAGAACAGTTATGGCTAACATTGGCCGGACGACGAACGAACTAGATAACCAATAAATCCTAATTAACTTTTTAGATAAATCACAAAAGTTTTGATTTAGTCAGCTCCACACGTAAGACTCGAACTTGCAACCCTTCAGTTAGCAACAGGATGGCTTCGGCTCTGAGGGTTCCCAACCTAACCGGAATTGTTGCCACATCATTTTGGTCTTTAGTACTTCGGTTTCATCTCCTCCAGACGCCGATCCATGTCCCTAAAGAACCCTGTAACGACGGTCGAAACCATACGCAGCCTCGCGGCTTCCATTGCGGCCGTTTGATTTATGGCTGCCGCCTCACTGCGGCCCTCAAAATTCAGTTGATTTGCTCCCCTTTCGACGTCTGCAGAGCGGCGAATCCCGGAAAGCTGGATTCCGGCTCCCTGACGGCTGCTTTGACTCGCGATGCTGCTTCCTTGGTTTATCGCGGCAATGTTCTGAGAAGCCTGACCTTCGAGAGCCTTGTTGATGTCGCCCTGGTAGGTACTTGAAGCGTCGATCTTTTTATCGGCAACGATATCCGTGTTGTTGTTCTGGAGTGCTACGGTATCACGGGTAGTCGCGTCCATCTGTTTATTCACTTCCTGGATCGGATGTTTATTCCTAGCCCAGTCGAATAGTTCCTGCCCGGCGCGGATCGGAACGGACGTGCCGGCGACGGACGAACCGCCGGGCGTAAATTCGTATGTCTTCATACCGAAACGTTCAAGATTGCCCTGACCCCGGAGTTCGACTTCCTTCTTTCCGTCGAAGCTGCGTGCCTCGCGTGTGCCTTCGGCCTCGGCCTTCATCCCGGTGATCTCGCGCCGGGTGGCCGCCGAACTGCTGAGCAGTCCAAAAGTCTTGTTGGCCTCGGCCATAAGGGTTTGAGTCACTTGGTTTGCACGAATCTGGCCTAAGTTTGTGACCAGTCCTCCTTCGACACCGGCAACGGATGAAATGAGCCTTGCGTCGGTAGATTGGTTTGCGGCTTCTAATGCCTTCTTCGCAGCGGTTTGTTCGGCATTGTAGATGCCTTGTATCTGTGTGTTCTCCGCCTGACGGTGCAAGGCCGCGCCGGCAACAAGTCCGTAGGTTTCAAGGGCGGTTCCTAAGCTCGACAGCATCCATCCCATCGAGACCTGCGATACTCCTTCGTAAACCTGTCCCCGGAGGACGCGATAGCTCAACCATGGAACAAGGATGAAGCAAAGGCTCGAAACGAAGAACAGGATCGTCACGATCAGAGCACTCGATGCCGGATCGTAGTTTCCGTTTGTGATTATTGTCGCGGTCGTAGGATCGAGTGATAACAGAGCTTCACCGTTGTAGACGGAGAGCGCGAGAAGACCAATGCTGTAGCACACATACAGTGTTACCGCTTTGACTATCGGAAATGCGAGCGCAAATGTTGCTACGCCCCAGCAGAAAGGATAGAAGATCTGGTTCGCGAACTTTTCGTCAAACCCGAATGCTGAAAGCACGGGAGCAGCAAGTTTTAGTCCGATGAGAATGAACAATCCGGCAACGGCCAAAAATATCGACCCAAACTTTATGATGTTCTGTCCGATCACCATAAACGTGAACATCCGGGGCATATCCCAGCCTAGTATGTTCATCTCGCTCGTGATGTCCTTGACGTTCGAGTTTTTGTCGGTGATGATCCCGACAAGTCCCGGTTGGCCGTTCGGAAGTCGCTCGGCGAGAAGCTCATTCGGGTCCTCAACCGCGAAGTTGTTCTTCACATATTGCTTCATCTTCTCGTCGAACTCGACGACGAGTGAACTGTTGTAGCCGCGTATAGGCCGAGCAAAGAACTTTCCCGTGACGGTTAATGCATCGATTATGAACGGGCTCGCACCGATCACGACCATAAAGATTATCGAGCGAACTGCCCACGCAACAAGCTGCTCGGGGCCGAGACCTCGGTTGTCGTGAAATCGACGAATGAAGGCCACGATCAGCACGAAGCTTGCGATGATCCAGGCTAGAAATGTCAGGATTGGCATCAACGGTCGTATTATCGTGTCGAGCACCGAACGGAATAGCCATTCCTGACCTGTCCGCATAAGGTTTGTGATCTGCTCGCTGAAGGTTGGCGCTACGGGTTTCGGAGGAATTACCGGGCCGGGCTGCGGCGTTGCCCCAGGGTTCGCAGGATACTGGTTCTCGAACTGTTGCAACGCAGGTGCAGGGCTACCGTCAAGCGGCGGCATGAATGGAGAGTCGGTATTTACGCCCAAGATAAGATCGTTCGCCGTTACGGGTTGGGCGTTGATCGTGCCAATGGGCGTCTGCCCCTCAACCCGGGGTGGGCGAGGCGGCCGTGGATGTTGTCCGGCCGCCGTCGTAATGAGGCAGGCGTAGAGGAGGGGCGTTAGCAGGAGGGTGAGTGCGGCAGCCGTGCCGCGCGATATTCTGTTGACTTTCATTGCGTTGCTTTATCCGATCTAAAGTAGTTGTCTTACGGAATAGGGCTTTGGTAAACGTCATCGTCCCAGACCTCATATCTTTCGAGTTCGCGAAGAAATGCGTCCGAGGCCTGAGTGATACCGGTCATCATCTCCGTCGTTCGACGGATCTCTTTACCGAACTCTGTCATTTGTTCGATCCTTAGGCCGTAGGCTATGAACTTCGCCTGGATCTTTGCTTCGAGTTCGCGAAGCTGTCCTTCGACGGTAGTGATGCGCAAGTTGACGGCAAGCATCTGGTCGATCAACGATTGAACACCGTCCTGATTGGCAGCGGGATTGGCGGAGATGGCCCTTGTCTCATCCGCGATCCGCTCGCGCTCTTCGTAGAGCTTTGCGAGATCGAGAAGCATGTTCTCCCGGTCGAAGAGCATCCGTTCGAGTTCTGAGTCCAGCTTTGCAAGCCGTTCGAGGTTTGCGAGATGTGCATCCGCACTTCGTCCGATGGAATGGCGAAGAAAATCGTCGAGGTCGCGTTTGTTCGCCTCCATATCGAAGATCCCGTTCTTGAGACGGCGTGCGATGTTGACGACCGAATGTATTTGGCTCGTTATAGTCGCCTCGATCCGTTTCTTCAGTTCGAACGTGCCCCGGATCAGGCGACCAAGGGTCGCGTAGGTTGTTATCAACTGCTTGTGACGCATGATCTGCTCGTCGACCTTGTCGAGGATGCCTCGCAGGTTCGTAACGCTCTCGACCATCTTTTCGTATTGCCGAACTGCGTTCTCGTAGATCTGAATGTAATGGTTGATCGTCTCAACCCAGCGAGCGGCTTCCTCTACCTTCTTCGCAACCTGCAGCGCGTATTGCGACGGATCGAAGACGGTCCATTGCGCTTGAACGGGACGGACATCGATCCCGATAAGAAGCGATGATAGGATCGCCCCCAGCATCAATTGCCTTATAGTGTTTTTCTTATCTCTGGTCATTAAACTCTCCCTCCTGTGAGTTCGTGCAGATCGGCCTCCGAGAGTGACGTTAGGCCGGCAGCAGTAAGCCCTCGGGGATACCTTTCGGCAAGCCACGTCACCACGAGGTCAAGCGGAAGATCGGGACGCAGATTTTCGACAAGCCTTCTGGCATTTGCTTCGTTCGTGTCGTTGGTGTTTGCCCAGAGCATCACCGGCGATAGGTGGATCTCAGCCATCTGGACGATCTTGTCGGCACCGCTCCCGATCACGAATACCCACTGGGTATAGCGGCCGTACTGGTTCCTGATGCCTCTTACTGCAGCGATCGTTTCGGGAGCAAGTTCACAGTCCTCGGCCAAGCGCTCGAAGCCGCCGATCTGTTTGCCGATCATCTTTACGCCCGAGTTTTTCACCAGATCTATGCCGGTGATATTCGGCTGTTCGGGTGTTCCGGTGAAGTGTTCGTAGGCTTGTGAGAAAAGGATTGTCACGAGGCCTTCTTTTCGGCCAGTAACCGTGGCTTCGGCGATGAGTTCCTGAATTGCAGGAAAGTGCCGGTTTATCTCACGCATCTCGTCGCATAGGAAAAGGATCGGAGTTTTTTGGTTCTGGGCGTTCTCTTCACCTATCTCCTGCATGATCTGGGCGCTGATCCGGAAACCTACACTTTCGCGGATCTTTTCGTCCAGGCTGCTTATTCCCGACAATTCGAAAACATCGAACATTGACGGCTCGTCGTACTCGGGATGGGTCGGGGCGTTAAGCCATGGATCTTTTCTGTGGATGTTGAGCTTCAGATAAAGCTCGTTGGCCTGCCTCTCCTCGCCGGCGTTCCAGTGATAGGTCTTCAAAATGTCGAGGAAGTGGCCAAGAGTCGGCTGAAACTTTGGACGGCCGTAGCCGTTCCGTGAGAGTGCCATTTTATACACCTCATCTATAACGGTTGACGCCACGGCGCTAGTGATCGCGTCTGTCCTCGGCGTTTTGCTCAGGATCAGGATGTCGGTCAGAACCATCGCGAGCTGCCTTTTTGTAGGCGGGATCCGGCTCTCTATTCCGGGATAGTTCCAGATGTTGATAGGTTTCGGGTCTTTTTCTGTGAACTCGATATGCCGGCCGCCGAAGAGTTTGCAGATAGGCTTGAACGAATGGCGGTAGTCCATCACCCTTACTTTCACATCTCCGCGATGAGCCCGGATGTCGGTTATCAGCATTGATGCAAGAAACGATTTTCCCTCACCGGATGCCGCTGTCACGATTACCGTGGGCGACTTGATCAGTGAGCGATCGTAGAGATCAAGACCGAACATCTGGCCGTTTGGCGTAGTAAAAATACTGTGCGGACGCGGGCTGCCTCTCCAACTGGTCTCGGTTGGCACGAAGGCGATAACCGCATCCGCCGTCTCTGTAAGCTCCTGACCCGTTCTTTTGGGCGAAAGTTCGCCGGCAAGCATTCGCGGATAAAGTGCACGCTGTCGCACGGCATCCTCTCGTACCGCATCGGCTCCGACCTTTTTCCTGATCGCGGAAATAACTGCGTCGCAGCGGTCATCGAGCACTTCCAATTGCCGGCGGGCTTCCTTCGCGCCCTTCGACCTGTCCGCAAAGACGAGCACGTTCATACGAAGACGGCAGATCTCTTCGTTGTCGGCTTCGACCTGCTCGAGAAGGTTTTCGAGATCGCCTTTGATCACTACCGCATCCTTCTTGAGGTTCCTGAATCCGAGCCACGTATTGCGGCTCCCTTCGATCCGGTCGATTCGCTTTTGAAGATCCTTTTTCGCGGTCTGTTTCTCGGTCGTCATCAGATCGACCACGATCTCATGCGGGAAGCAGAGATTTCTCGTCGCAGTCAGATAGCGCATCACATCCGCCGTGACAAAACCGTTCGGAAGACTCTTGAGACTTACTAGGCTTGCGGGAGTGCCGTTGTGTCGGACAAACGACGCGCCGGTGGTGTCGATCCGACTGCTGGTGACATATTTTCTGACATCGATACGCCCTCTACCGGGAAGGATCGGAACCACGGCATGATCCCGTCGGTGACTTGTGAACAAATTCGCGAATAACTCATCTGAGCCCATTTCGCGCAAGTTCAGCGACTTCGGGAAATTGGCTTCGAATGCCTGGAACACCCGCGATGCTCTTGACCGGCAATCCGACTCGGCTTTGAGTTCGCGGGTTACGATCGCCTCGCAGAGCGAGTTCCTCGCCTTCAGGATCGGCTGCCGAAAAAATCTGATCGGTCCATGTTCGCGGATCGCACGAAGTATCGACGGGAAGGCTTTACCCAAAAGGCTGTTGTCGCTCTTGTCGCGCACCGGCACGCGTACCCAAACGCTTGCCGATTGCCGCATTACCTGCCCTGAACGGATGGCCTCCTCGTAGAGTGAAAGATTCGTGGCCTGCAGAACGGACGCGATCGGGTCACTGCTTTCGCTGTTGCGGGAGCGAAGATGATCCTTGAGAACGCGTCCGTCATCCACTGCATTTACAAACCGAAACTGAATGACGGTGTTCGGCGGTTTATCGAACTTGAGTATCGTCTTCAGATCCTCGATCCGCTGCTCGGTCAGCCTGCCGTCGTCGAACAAGGTGTTAGCCGGTTCGAAGCTATATCCTTTGGCAAAACTTCCATCGCGATAACGAATGACATTCCCTTCGAGTCCGAGTATGTCGGTCGGGAAAAGCCGTCCGTTCTCACCGGGGATGTCAGGTCCGGATCGCGATGTTGTCGCATGTTCAATATCCTTTGTCGAAATTCGATGGGATTTGAAATGCGGGAAGACCCGCCGCCCGATAACAAGACCGATTCCGGCGAACAGGAGGCTGCCGAACAATGTGAACGCAATATGTGCGTAAGAAAGATTTGCTGTATCCATTTGTTTAGTTTTTCTGGTCAGGAATCCAGTCGGTTGTCTCCAGTTCTGAATTCAGGGGGAAGCGAAACGGCGCGTGGCGGTCCGCCATAGCATCGAACTTGTGAGACAGCCAGCATTCGGGTTTGCTCAGCCGCAGATAGTTGAAAGTTCCAAGCAGTATAAGGAACGTAAATAAACCAAGCGGGAATCCAAGCGGCACATATCCGAACCAAAGACCGAAGACGAACGGCATCAGGTACGCCACGGCGGTAGGCGCGAGTATGTACTTCCAGTCGGTCGAGTAAACCCCGAATCTTTTCAACCCGCGAAACACATTGGGTCTTGTCGCTCTTCGCCTCATATCTCCTCCGTTAAAAGTTCGTATCGACTCCGACCGCACGGCCTTGTGCCAGCTGCCAGAAGACGGCCACGATCGTTCCGAAAGCGAATGCGAGCAGCGAACCGAAAGCCTGGTTCCCCCATTCTTTCCCGGTCATCTTGTTGTAGATGGCCCACGCGACCCCGACCGCCCCAAGACAGAACAGGATTATCGCCATCAGCTTGAGAGCTTCGCGGATAATGTTTGAAAGGTTGCCGGCGTCGCCGGTGAATATCGGCCCCTGGGCAAAGAGTGCGGTTGAAAACAGCAGCATCACAGCAACCGGCGCGAATCCGGTTATCATCGTTCGTATTGTTTTGATCAGTTTCTTCATTTTGTCCTCGCTAAAAAGATCTCTTGACGGTCCTCGTCAAATGCGGCGCGGCCGTCAATGATTCGGCTCGCTTTGCAAGGCCCGTGCCGTTCGGGTGACGTGAGCGTTGGCACAAGGGTTGCGAATGCCTCGCGTCATGCGAAAACGAAATTACATCCCTGCTGTCCTGTTGCTATTCGGATATTTCGTATATCCGTCAACAGTCTCATCTCAATCCCGATCCATACTCACGCGAACGGCGCTTTCGAGAATGGATGTGTTTTCACGAGCAGCGCTGTTCGAGCAATCGATCGCTGAAGCGGCTCGGAAGGAAAGTGTGGACCCACTGATCCTTTGGACCATCGCGTACAACGAAACGCGGTTCCGGCCGTGGCTTACGAGTCCGAAGAATGCTAAAGGGTTGATGCAGTTCATTCCGGCGACGGCATCGCGCTTCAGCCTCGCCGATCCGTACGAACCGAACGCATCAATTTTTGCGGCGGCGCGGTATGTGAAGTATTTGGGAAGGCTTTTCAACTGGCGACTGGAGTCTGTTCTTGCCGCCTATAACGCAGGCGAAGGCACGATTTCAGCCTATCTTCAAGGCAAAACGATTCGCTCAAAAGGCAGACTGATAAACCCTTCCGGGCGACGGACGCCTGGGGGAGTCCCGCCCTATCGCGAGACGATCAAGTATGTTTCACAGGGCATGACGATACATCGCTGGCTCAAACAGCAAGGCCGGTTTCGTGGAGTTTGGAATGAGGCTGAGATCGACGCGACAGGTCAAACAAAACCACTCGAGAAAGATGCTTCGGAAGAAAACGACGCCGCGAATAAAGCAGCTGCGTCTGTATTCTACGACCCTCGTACTGGCAGGCGTTTTCTCGTCGATAGCAGTGGTCGGCGCAACCTACAGCAAATAGATAAAAGCGGGCCGGTGATCATATCCCCAAACCTTCGGAGCCTTCTCGCACAGAAAGCTAGATCGACTTTTGCCGGCCTTCCACCTTGATGACGGAGGCTGGATTATTTTTGCGGCCTTTCGGATATGCGCCGCACCGTTCGGCTCGATTTTACTCCAGGAAGTAGGAAAGACTTGCCGCGTGCTCGAAAAAACTGGCGTTTCTCGTCTGGCACCCATCTTGCAAAACGGACACGCAGCGGTTCATCCGCATACGAAATGATGAAAGAGAAAACACCAGATCCAACCACAACTGACTTTGCTACCCATGCGCTTCAACATCCGCTTTACTTGACCCGCGACCCGGAAGATATACTGACGATCTCATCGCTATTCAAAGCAGTGTGGTTACTTTTGATCATCCTCATGCTCAGCGTAGCGATCAATGTTTTCCTGTCTCTGAGAAAGGCCGATCGTATCGTGGTAGATAGATCGTCAGGTCGGGTCATTGAGCTGAACAACCGCGACTACGGCTCCAGCGAGACGGTTACTATCTCGCCCGATACTCCAACCGCCACGGACAAGAAGTACCTGGTGAAAGAGTTCCTGACAGCCCTGTATGAAGTGGAGCAGTCTACGCGCGAGAGCCAGGTAAACAAACTCCTGCGGATGCTCGATCCGGATCTCTCGATCGCGATGGCTGGCCGGCTGAAACAGAACGGCGTCCTGGCAGCGGAGAAAGTGGAGAGCGTCAATTCGTCATGGGAATTGCAAGACCTAACCGTGGACGAGAACGACCCCTATGTGCTCCGCGCCATCGGTGTTCGACAGATACGTCGAAAGGCGGGAGGGCAGGATGTCGAGGAATCCGTGCAGCTTAAGGCCAAGTTCCTGCTCAAGGACAGTCCGTCATCACCTGTAAGGAACGATAACAATCTACGTACCGGATTTACGATCCTGCGATTTAGGGTCGAGCCGGTGAACGGCAAATCCGTATCGCCCGTGACACTTATAGACGATCCCGAACGGGAAGCCGCTGCTGCACAGACGCCGAACACCACTCAGAGTCAGTAATTTTACAAAGAGAAATAGATGCTTATGAAACTTATGAATACTCAATTATCCAACATGGCTCTTGCCGTCTTACTTCCGGCCTTGATCGTTTTTGGCTCGACCGAGATCACAGCCCAAATACGACCCGGCAAAGTGAAATCGAAAGTGGTCAAGAAACACCCTCAAAAGTCGGTTTCCCGCCCGGCCGCCGAAGCACCTGCGAAACCACTCCTGTCTCCGCAGGCCGCTAAAGTATCGGCGCCGGTATCGATCGTCAATCTGGCCGAACCCGACTATCTTTCAGGCGAGGCCAGCGTGACGGTCAATCCGAAACAGCCGACAGTGATAAGGTTGGGCCTCGCCCAGAATGCCGTCTCGATCGTTGAGTTCCCGGCGTCCGACGGTATCTACTACATTCACGAGGGAAACCCGAAGCTCGCCTCCGTTTTTCAATCACCTACAAAAGAAACCGACAGGTCCATAACGATCTATCCGGGCGAATCGTTTCTGCCTTCGCGCGAGGGCAATGCCTCAACTGCTATAAGCCTTCAAATGAGATCGGGGCTTGTTCTTATACTGGAGCTTATTCCTGTTTCGGACCTTAAGAAGAACGCTCACCGGTGCATGATCACCTACGACAAAGGGGCAGTGATCTCGGCCAGGCGAACAGTCGGTCTTGCATACGATCTCGGCGGTGAAAATGGTTCGGCTGGCCCGATGAATCCGCGAGCGGTCTCAAAACTTATCGGAGCGGGACCGTCGATCGAACAGACAATTTCGTCTGAAAAGCCGCCCGATAAAGATCATCCGATAAGTTCAGCCTATTCAGATCTCGGGACATCAAAGAACCCTCGGGGAAGAAAAGGATCGGATAGAAAGAAAACCGAAGATGAGATATCCGCCCTGGCCAACAAAAAGCTTGCCGAATCGTTGCGAGAACCGAAGAAGAATTTGGGAGCCTGGTCGAAAGCTCAGCAGGGTCTTGAACTCGCCGTCTCACGCGTCACAGAGCTCGATTCCGAAACGCGCCTCGTGGTTGTCGCCGTTCGCAACATAACTGCATCGAACCTCAGACTTGTTCCCGGATCGCCCGAACTCCAGGTCCAAACGAATGACGCGGGTGGAAACAGTATTCAAACGATCCGGCTCGACGCTCGATACGTTGAATCCACGACTCTCGACGGACTGGTTCAGCCCGGTTCGACCGTGTATTACGCGATCGTCTACAGCGCCCCGATCCTTGGCACAAATCAGAACATCGGAGTTTTGGTCGCGCATCGCGAAGCCGCTGACGCGCCGCTCACGTCACGCTTGGGCGATCTCAAAACAAAGGAGTGAAAACATACTATGGAAGCAAATCCAAATATTTCAGTCGATATACCTACTGCACTCCCTGATTTCGAAACGGACGACGCGCGTGAAAAGCTGCTGCTTGAGACGATTGTTGAGGGCCGGGAAGGCGAAGCTGATGATGAAGAGATCGATCTCGAAATGGAGATCGCGAAGCCGAAGAAACACCGCTGGCAGGTACTTCGCACGTTTGCGGGTTTCGCGGCCTTCATCTGCATCCTGGCAGTCGCGGTTTTGTGGTTTTTCGGAATGGGGTGGTTCTCAGAAGAGAAACCACAGCCGGTGAGCAGGGGCAGTCAAAACGATCCCCAAACCGCTCCTGTATCGGAAGACGAAAAGCTGAAAATGGCTCTCAGCATGGTCGCTGCACCTGCTCCTGTCACGCCCGGAAACGCAGAAGGTCTGCCTGTTTTGGACAAGAGTCTTGAAGAGGATACGGGAGCCGATACCCTCAAGACAGATTCTGACGTTTCTCAAGTAGCCGGCGTTGATCCGGACAAGAAAATATCGACCGGCGACGGGCAGCCGTATTCGTTGCCGTCAGCTGTAGAAAAGGCGACCGCTAAATCGGTTCCTTCCGATAACGCGGCAGTCCTAAATGAAACCCCAAGCACTGCAGAGCCGAAAGCGGCCGATTCGGATAGTGCTCGCGGACGATCACTGTTCTTCGGCGTACCTCGAAAAGCGGCTCAAGAGAATGAAGCCCCCAAACCAACGAGAACCGAGGTCTCAAGAACGTCCTTGCCGGAACCAAGCCGTCCCGCACAAATACCCTTCGGAACATTGCTGCCGGTCCGTCTCGTCGGCTCTGTCTACACCCTTCGCAACTCAGGCGGGTTTGTACGGATGGAGCTAACTCGTCCGATCGAAGGAAAGGGTTACTCGTATCCGGCCGGGACGATGATCGTCGGAAACGTACGCGGAGGCGAGTCAGCCAGAGCCTTCGTCACCATTGCCGGCCTCATCGATCCGATTTCCGGCGAGCTTGTCAGATTCAGCGGGGAGCTTCTTGGGCGGGACGGAGGTTCGGGGATCGAGGGCCGAAGACGAAACCTCACTTCACAATGGTCACGATTCTTTCGCGGCCTGAAGGACACGGCAGCTTCCGTTCTCGGTTCTGTCGGCGCACTTCGGTCGGGCAGCACCGTGGTACTGTCGGAACCGATTCGCCGGGGCACGGAGTCGATGTCTGAAGATCTGTCGGGAGCTCTCTTGAAGAACGGAAAGGAGAACACTTTTTTAGAGGTCGCGGCTGGTTCGAACGGCTATGTCCTTGTGACCGGCCTGCCTGAGAATTCCCCTGCCGCAGTAAACAGACCTGAACCGGAGGCGGGTAACGAATGATCCCTCATGATCGCGACCTGCCGCAGATCGATCCGCGTCGTCTTGTCGCCGAGGGGCGCGAACGCGAACTGTACGGACTTCTCTGCGGCAGCGGTTATGTCCCTGACGAACATGTGTTCGCAGATTTCTGCGAAAGCCTCAAGTCCGGAAGGGCGTGGCTGATCTCAGGAACTCGCGGAAGTGGCAAGACCGCGTTCCCAGAAGCCATCGCATCATCTTGCAACCTCACAATGTGCGTGGTGTCGGGGCGCGACGGCCTTAAACAGGAAGAGATCCTCTATGATTGGGACCGCGAAGAGCAGGAGGTCTGGATGCGCGAGAATCTTGCGATCGCGAAAGGTCTTCCTGCTCGCGAGCGATCGGAGTTTCTTGAGGAGGCAAGAAAGCTGAAATGGCAGAGACAGTTCCTGATTCTCGGTGAGGTCGGCTTGGCGTACGATCTCGCGGCAAAGGCAGCGGATGCAACGCCCCGGCAACCGCCCCCGGTACTGCTTCTTGATGAAAGCGACAAGTTTGGAGCCAGCATCGAAGATTCGCTCCTTATGCCTCTTGAGCGCGGGCTCATATTCATACCGCGATACGAAGGCGGGTGCGTCGGCATTCCCGATTGGGAATCCCGCCCGATAGTCATAACGACTTCGAACGATCTCCGTCATAAGCTGAGTACTCCGTTCGTTTCGCGGCATGTATACAGCCGGTTCGCAAATCCCACTCTTGAAAAGGAACTGGAGATACTGCGGGCCCACAATCCAAAAGCGTTGTCAGCACAGCTCGCACTCGCGATAAAGCTGCTTGACGCGGTACGCGGGATCGCCGGTATGGAGGATCACCCGAGTATCCGCGAATCGATCGACGTCGCAGGAGCGTTCGTTAGGGACTCTATAGAATCGCTCGACGCCGGTTCTCTCTCCCGCTTTTTCTGCTACTTCGTGAAGACCGGCGAGGCACGGGAGCTTCTCGGCCTGCAGCTGGATTATCTGCTCGCGATGACAGACGCCTTTCATCCTGAGATTGATATGTGGCTTGCAAGCAGAGACCAGGAATGGGCCTCTCGGTGGCCTCAGTTAGTGAGGCAAGAAAATTGAATGGCGAAGAGGAAGTTGCAAATACCAGCTAAAGAAAACCCGAGGAACGAACGATCTGGAACAGCCTCATCAGGGATCGGCATTTCCCGGTTACGGAAACTGTTCGATCCATCGCGGTCGGTTGCGGTTCTTTTGACAGTCCTTCTGGTTGGTATCTATATCACCGTAAAGCTAACCGCACCGTCTGACGCGCGGCATGCTCAATTGCGGTTTGTCGAAAACGCCAGTGCGGAAACATCTGATTTAAAATCTGAATCACAGGTTTCCTATCGGGAACCTCTCTCCGGAACTGCATACGAGACAGCATTGCGGCTTAGAGAAGCCGGAGCTTTGGGAATGGCTGTTTCCTTGTCGGTCTTCGCAACACAGTCCGCTGTGGGAAGACCGCCTCAAAGTCCCGTAGACGTAGTGCGAGATGTCGCCCACCGAAAACTCCTTCCACCGGGGATCGAGATCTCGGACGGTTCATTTCGATCAGGTGTGAGCGATTTCCGATTCAGCTTCCGTGATGAGCCGCTTTCATTCGAGATCCTGGCGCTTCCAAAAGACCGTCACACGGGTCCTGCACTGCTGTTTCGGTTTCCGCTGCCCCCGAGCGAAGCGAACTCCGTAATGTATTTCGAGTCGGGGAACTCTTCTGCAATACCCGCGCCCTTCGTCACCAATGAACGAATAACGGCTGCGGGCTGGAAAATCAGGCATTGGCGGAGCGATGCACTGCCATTAAATGATGCGGTCATGCGCGATCTTCGCGAGCAAGACGATCTGTTGAAATCCCTGGATCAGGGTCGGTAAGTAGAATATGTTTTCCCGTGAACGGATAGAAAGATTTGATGCGTCGTACGGCATTCCGCGGAAGGCCAACGAACAGTATCTGCCATCGTACCAGGCATTCTGGAATTGGGCAGCCGATATCGGAAAGGGTATGTTCTTCGTCGTTCTGGGCTTGATCGGTGCAGCACTGAGTCTATTTGCCGGAGCTCTTTTGGGAGAAGCCGGCCTGATCAATCTTGTATTCTGGGCGATGGCCCTATGCTGTATCGGCGGCGGGTTTATTGACGCCTATTCGCTGCTCTGGAACTACCGTATCAGGCGCATGAGCACCGCCCACGGTTCCGCCAGATGGGCGCGAGGCTCTGATCTCGTCCGTTGCGGTCTTATGAACCGCATTCGGGGACTGCCTCTCCCCTCCAATTCTTTACCCATCGCAAAAGCGTTCGGCAGTCGGGATGTCTTTCTCCCGCCGAGTCAATGGCTGAGGCATTTCGTGATGTTCGGGCCGACGGGATCCGGCAAGTCGAAGACTTTTTTCATCTCGATGCTTCGGGCGATTCTCAGGAGATCGTCTTGTTTGGTCTATGACCCGAAAGGAGAGCTTTTTGCGCAAACCGCCGGCTCTGCGAAGCGTGTCTTTCGCCTTGATCTCAACGACCCAGGCCGGAGCGATCGGTGGAACTTCATCCCTAAGTGCAGAAACGATCCCGCTTTTGCGTGCCAGGTTGCAGGGATGATGATCGGAATCGAGAGCCGCCGCCGGACGAATGCCGATCCGTTCTGGGGTGATGCCGAGCAGATCGCTTTGACCGCGATCCTCCTCCACATTGCAGAGGTGTATCGAGAGAAGGCTATACCTGCCTTTGCGGCCGATTTCCTCGTATCGCTTGGTGAAGACGGTCACGACGCATTCGGACAGGCGATGGAAAGTTCGCCCAGCCTCTATGCGAAGCAGGCATACTTGGCATTCCGTCAGGCTCCGATCCAAACACGGGGATCGATATTGATCGGTCTTTACAATAAGCTCCGTCCTTTCACGCTTGCACCGGCCCGCATGGTCACGATACCGCCGACCACGAAGGAGGCAGAAGAGGGTTGCAGCGTTATCGACTTCGCTGATCTTCGAAAGCCTGGAACTGCAATTTACCTCGTCGTCTCCGAAGGAGCGGCAGATGTCTATAAAGAACTCATCGCGACGTTTCTTGGACAGGCCGTAATGGAGATGCGGCTTGACGGACTGAACGAACCTGAATTCCCGTGCTTCGTGCTTATCGACGAGGCTTATCAGTTGAATGTTGCCGAGGTGAAGAGGATCTCGGGTATCGGCCGCGGTCGCGGTGTCGGCCTCGGGCTCGGCTATCAGGACCTCCCGCAGATGTACGACCAGTATGGCCGTGAGCGGGCCAATGCCATCCTGGGAACCGTTATGACAAAGATCTTCCTTCCCGGCCTTGACGACGTAACCGCCGAATATGCTTCGAAGCAGCTGGGAGACACCACAATATTTTCGAAGACGTTTCAGGATTACCCCGGAACGAAGAACGACAACACCAGATATGCGGAGCAGAAACGTGCGCTTATGCTTGCATCTGAGATCAGGCAGATAGCCGCACACTCGGAAGTTCTCATCGTCAGTGACACGGCACCACCCATAAGGGCAGCATATCCTCCGTTTGCGGTTTTCACGCATTCATACCGTGCAAAACAAAAAGGTTCTCCGCGAGAAATTCATCTTGGAAACATAGACCCAGCCTTCCTGCTCACTGAATCGTCACAGGCAGTCAAGGAACTGAAAGTTGAAAGGCAGGACGTTGCCGATCTCATTTCCCAGGAAGTAGATCGCATCTATACAGACGACAGGCTGATGGGAGTTCTCAAGCCAGTAACAAAAAACACCCCCGCCGCCTTGACGACCGAACCGGAGGCGGAAAGTTCGGAACCCCCGTACGCCGACGCGCTTGATGACCTGACGGGCGATGTGCGTCTCTTGCTGGCGAGCCGCTATGAACAAATGCCTTTGCCGATGGTTCAAGCGCAAATCTAGATCGTCATGCTCAACAGCTTAAAAATATCCCTGGTCCTGATCCCGATGGCTATTTTGCTTGTCGTGGGAACCTATATCTACTCCTTATGGGCTTCAGAGAGGCAGAGGGTAGCGGAGCTTCCTGTAGAGGCTGCGGACGTGTTGATGCGAGACCTGCTCGCATTTCATAAAAAACGAGGCGGTTTCCCGAAAGACTTGAAAGAGCTGGAAGGTGTAGTGTGGGAAAACAAGGAAGATCGAAGCTATTCAAATAACAAACGTGGAATAACCCGCCGCCATTACTATTATCTATATACACCCGTTGGCCATCATCGTTTCACTCTTTGGGCAATTCCTATCGGCCGGCAACGCGAGGAGGCTGCGACGTGGTTTCTGGTAGTTACCCCTGAATTGCGGCGAAGATGGAAGGGCGGCGCATTAAGTCCTGAAGACGCTAAGAGACTTAGCCTCGATCCGTCCGTAAATCAGTTGAGCGTGTTGGGGCTTAACGAACAACAATGGGACCAACAAGAACGGAATTCCGGGTTGCGATACGGTTTCCAATAACCGCCAACAGAGCAACCCACGATTCAGGTTGGTACGCGCAGAATCTGATCTACGTCTGTGGTGTAAGCAGCGGAAAGACGGCTTCGACTCATTTGCCAACGAGTGTGCGTTTTGGCAGGGGACCCCGTTTTCCGGCTCCACGCCTTAAAATACTCGACTTCGGGTTCATTTCCATTGCATTTCGTGTGAAAAACTGTCCACTTATGAATGAGACGATGGGACGCGGGACGTTCTCGATCGAAACTTCAGAGATTATACGTTGAATGGGAGTCTAAGCCGCTCGGTGATTTCTCCCCAGATTGAATCCTCAAGTATTCCTGCGCGTCTCCAGCGCTTTAGGTCTGTTATACCGTCGAACGAAGAACAGAGTGCCATTCTAATAACCATCCGAGCCGGCGAGTCTTCCGCGAAGTCTCGAAAGAGGTTCTCATGGATGCCTTCGGGCAGCTTCAGCGTGTTGCCGCCAAACTCGCGGTGAAGCGCGGCCTCTTTTTCTTGAGCCTCCTCTTTGCTATCACATTGAATGAGATACCAGCCGTACTTTGCACCTTCGTGGGCAAATAGAACGTGAAGCCGGACCGTGAGGGCTTTGATATGATTGGCCGTAATGGAGGTCTCGGAGTCGAAAATGACCCGCGCTCTATTCCTTTTCCCGTGGCCTACGATGATCGGCTGTTCATCGATGGTGAGAATATACACATAGAAAATCCCCGTTCGAATTTCGGATGCATCTGCTGGTCGCTCCACGATACGAGGGTAGCGGCTTTCCAACTGGTCGAAAAAGGTCATAGGCTAGTATTTCCTCTGCCATATAACGATATAAATCGTTCCTTGCCATGTTTTCTCTTTCGTTTTAAGCCTAGCCGTTCGTATTGCCATTCTTTGCGGATTCGGCGACCGTCCCGCTTCGCGTCGTCAATCCGTTTTCTTCGCACGCTGCGAACGGCAACTATAGCTAGCACGACTAAGATCACCACGAACAAATAAGAAGTTGTAGACGTTTCCATGATCGCCCCAATTAGTGCTCAAATAATACACTTGAAATATGTATATTCAAATCTCCGCGTCATGTGTTACGACGCAAAATGGTTTGCAGTCGACCAACTCCGGGAAGCCGTCGAATACTTGCGATCTCAACCACAAACACCACACACCGGACTAATCGCACGAACGAATACAAATGCAGGGCGTTACAAGCTCTCTGCAGAACCGATGCTTTTACTGGATCAAATCCTGGGCAAGACCCCCTCCGAGGTATGGGCTGCGTTTGACCTTGAGGTTGATCGATGGCGAACCGGGTTAATGAGACAAAGCGAGCGGATGCGTCCTTAGAGATCGACATGCCAAAGCTAAAATACAGGAAGACTACGATGACAACGGTGAGTAGCGGCTATGAAATGGAGTCACATAGCAACCGCGAGAATGGAATACGAATGTTGCGGGCGTTTCTTGGTGATCTCGGGATCGAGAATTATGTGTTTGGCGCAGAAGATGACGCGGCCGAATGAGGCATAGCTATTCAAAATTTAAGTGCTTTTTGGCCTCATCGGGTTGATTAATATGATGGCAGCCAAACTTGTTCCGTTTTCGTTTGATCAATAGTTCAATGGCATATCTCACTTCGTCAAAGTCATAACCTTCATATACATAGATCAGGCCACATCCATTTTGGCGGCAAAGGTCAAATTTGCGTCGGTCGCGCCCGAGACTGGTTTCAAAGCCCGACAGCCCGCCGAACATTTCGACAGGTCGATAATGCTGCGAACCCTGGTATTCGATTCCGATGTTATAGGTTGGTAAATACACATCCAAACTTTGATTTCCTAACCAGGCGGGCCTCCCTTGATGGATCACATCAAAGTTCTCAAAGTACGTTTTGATCTTGTAGTAGAGCTCGGTCTCGCTGATCCAACCTTCGCCCACCTTTGGCATTCCAATTCTCTCACGAAATGAATCTTCGGCATTGCGAAGGAATCGTCGCAGCTGACTGAAGATCGCCTTTTCTGGTGTGTGGGTCATCGTCTTTTTAAGTTTTAGTCTTTTTTGCTCTCGGTCCAGATCTTTCCAGTAAGTGAATTCCGAAGGCGAATCGAAAAACTGGGAATAGTAATCACTCTTAAAGAATTCAAGGATGATTCGATCACCGTTCATTGCGGAACTCTTAAGGAAGCAATCGAGAAAGTCCTTTTCGTATTTCGTTTCAAAAGCTCCGAAATGCGCTGGCACAAAGCCCTTTATCTGGTCGATATTTCTGGTACCAAAGGAGGTCAGGTGCGAATAACCGGCGATTCTGGTGATCAGCTCACCATCAAAAAGTGATCGGTTAAGCAACTGCTGATACCTCCAAATTTCCGGTATAGAAATATACGCAGTCGAACTAAAAAGCGTCAGCCAGGCCGATTCATAATCACCGCTCATTTCTTCGGCTTTTCGTATAAGGTCTTTGGCATATGACGAGGTTTTGGGGTAAAGGCGATCAATAGTCGATAGGGCTTTTCGTAAACCTTGGAGATTGTACTCAACCGGGTACATATCAAATATGTCGAACATCAGGACGAAGTAGTAATTTGAATTTCCCTTTACATTTAGATATTTACCTTCTAGAAATGACCTTTTGAAGTAGTTGAAAAACGAAACTTGCTCATCAGTCGCAGCCGCGATACCGCCCGTCGTGAGCGCCATTGTTCTTGGGAAAATATACTCTTGTTTCCAATAGGGGACTTCGATCTGACTATCGAGTAATTCGTCAGAAATATCAGGGAGGCGATTTCGTCTTGTATTGTCTTTCCAATAACGGATATTTCCTTTGACCTGCACTTTACTGAGATCAATTCGATTCTCCAACATCTTCGATAAATACAGATTACCTCCAACAAACCTCAACGACCCGACCGACTCGACCGGACAATCGCGAAGGTTGAGAGTCCCGCCAACATAGTTGAGTCCACCAAGGTCGTTGACGTCTGTGTATTTAAGCGATACATCACCATCAACGCGTTCAAGATTCCCGAGACTTCTGATCTTAGGAATAGAGTGTGTACAGCTAAACCACAAACTCCCTCTAACTCGACGAAGAGTGCCGAGACTTGAAATTGAACTTTCACTGAATCCGAGGTCCCCGCGAACCTCGTCTATCTCACAAAACGAATCCAAAAATTCACCACGGACAATAAGACTTGCCCGCACGATCCTCTCTGTGATCAAAGGCTTCAGATCTTTGTCGGTGTAAATGTTCTTAGGAGTTCTGTTCTCGTACATGTTTCTTTAATCGAACAACCAGCCAAAGGGTCAGGGCAGGTGCCGCCGGTTGTGAATGAGTTGCAAGCTTTGAGTTGTTTCTTTTTGTCAGCTTCCATTACCGCATTTGTTGACTGTTCGGAAGTCCCATGGAGCGATCGCATTTGGTTGGAGCCAAAGGCCCTTGTTATCTTGTCTTGCGCTTTCTTCGGCCTCGCTGTAAATGACACGATCCTCTTGTGATTGCTCATTTTGATACCGTTTGAAGTGCCATGCGAGTCCGTCTTCGATCATTGTTAGATTTGCATCACGTCCGTCCACTATCACTTTCCCCACGATCCGTCCGTATCGATCAACCTTGTCGTGAAATACAGTTACATTTTTTCCGAAAACAAGATCCGACATTCTTTTCTTTGCCACACGACCGAAATCCTGGCAGGACTCCGGTGCATCGATTCCGCTGAGCCGGATCTTGTTTTGAACGTTCTTATTGTCCAGAACCGTAATTGTGTCCCCGTCGGGAACTCCGACCACTCGACCAGCTAGCACACTCGCAGAAGTGACGGATTCTTCCATTTCCCTATTCGAGTTTTTGCTCGAAGCCTTCTGCGATGGTGTTTCCTTCACTATTGAAGGAGAAGGCAACGGTGTCGAAGAAGAGGCAATCTTTCCTGTTCTCGGAATACAACCCTGTGCAAATGCCGCGCACAGGAGCAAGATCATTAATCGAATCAACATACCAGGATTTCGGGTTTTTTCTATCAATTCCAGTTAGATGTTTGACCTCCAAACATTTACGCAAACCTTGCAAAACAACAGTGATGCAAAGGTGCAAGTCCAAGCATAGTATCACCCAAAATACCACCGCGTGAATTGCAAGCGAACGTCGTTTTGGTTCGTATCATCGTAGTTCGACAATATTGAGGAGTATTACCGAAGCACTTCTGCAAATCAATCCGTGGTATTCTTGACTCAATTCGGACATTTTGCTAACTTTGTGCAACTTTCAGTTTGCCGTAATTCTATTGCTTTCAACATCTAAGAGGGACCTCAAATCCGAGGGAACTTCGGCGTGGAAGTTTGTGTTTTATTCTAGAGCCGGAAGCTGTCGAAACTTAGCGGACCCAAAACGCTTGGCAATGGAGCTTTGAGCCGTTCATATGAATCGATACACCCTACAAGCATGTATTGTTTTTGCTTGCATCATGATTTCATTTTCGTGTGGAACTAAGGCCACTTGCGATCCGCCTCCGGCCATGGCAAACAACGACTCCATGCCGCCACCGAATCCGAACCCGCAAACGGATGTCTATCTCGACGGTACGTTATCAATGCAGGGCTATGTCAGCGATGGATCCCTGAGCTATTACCAGCAAAGTATCCCGATGCTCGAACGTGCAGTGATCAAAAACGGCGGGCAAATCGCGTTTCACAAATTCGGGACAGAAATAGTTGATCTCCCAGAACGAACCTACGCCGATGCAGGAAAGAAGGCGTTTTACGAAGACGGGAAAATCAACAAGAAAACAATGATCGAAAAGGTCATTGACCAAGCCGATCCGGACGGGCTTACAATCATCGTTACTGACCTATTCCAAGAGCGGGCCGATATTAACCAATTAAGCGAGAAGATAAAAAACAAATTTATCTCGAATAATCGGGCCGTAGGGATCTTAGGAATCCGGAGCCAATACAACGGTCGGATCTTCGACGTCGGCACCAACAACTATTCTTTCGGATACAACAGTAAAGAGGAGCCGGGGAGTCTCCGGCCGGTTTATTTACTTGCTCTTGGAAACCACGCCGACATCGCCCGTTATTTTGATACTTTGACGACCGGTGAAATGTCAGGATTCCCTGAAAAGCAGCAGGTAATTTTCTCGAAGTATCTGACTTCCCAACCGGCAACGTGGGAGAAATCGAAGATTACAGAAACAAAAGGTGTTAATGAAGTCAATGGTGTTCTGGTGTCTTCTCAGCGTGGCGAATTGCCCTATAAAGAATTCAAGGTGAAGGAAAATTCGGATGTCGGAAACATAACGGCGGAAGTGCCATTTCGGCCGCTTGCGAATACGGTCACATACGATCAACTGCAATCCACTGTTGAGCCTTTTACCTGCTCATCAACGGACAAGAAAGATGGAGATTCCGGAGCCGGGGGACAAACCGTTTCGAATCCAGGAATCGCTACGGCCGTCAGGATCGCCGGCCAGGTGATCGATAATGCAAAGATCGGTCTAAAACTGGAGGTCGACAGAAAGAAACTCGATCCGAAGGTGATATCTGGATATCGTGTGATCCTAAGGCCGTCCAACTATGTCATGCCGGCATGGATCGATGATTGGAATATGACTGGTGAACAGATTGAGGCATGGCAACGCGAACCGGCGAGTTTTGACGGCAGCAAGACCTATAATCTCGCACCGTTTCTTCAAACTTTGTGGGAGACGAACCGTCAAGTCAATAATCCGAAAGTTGCTGATTTCTATAGCTATTTCAGAAATGGATAGTGGAAGTTTCGGTAAAACAGGGCTTGAGAGCATTCTAATATGACTAGATATATCTTCGGACTTATTTCAGCGGCGGTGTTCTTTCTGATCGGGTTTGTATTTTTGTGGGGCGAGACATGGTATTTCGAGAACCAACTGGACGTAAGTCCATTCGCCGGGACAAGCCAGCAGGAGTGGCTGCAGAACTTTAACGAGATCGCTTATTCGCAGCTCATTACGGCTTTGGTCTTTGCTTTGGTTTGGCACTCGATCGGATATTCGTACTACAAAATCGATCGGTGGCAAAAGGCGGGTGGTCGGCTTGTGTGGACCTTATTGTTCGTGCTGATGCTAATTGTCGTTGCGTTCATCGGATGGAGGTACACGGAACCAACACAGGACAACGGAAAGATCCTTGCGGTTTTTGCGTATCTTCTCAACGCGATATTTATTTACTACGGCTCGTCCTTTTTCTCTGCGACAACAGTTAAGTTTGTAGCACCGGGATCCATTAGATTGAATCGGATATGGAGTTAGTGTCTTGGTACTGAAGGGAATGGCATATGAGTTATTACGCGATAGGCATTGGCGGAACTGGAGCAAAATGTCTTGAATCACTAATTCACCTCTCCGCGGCTGGACTCATGCCCGACGAGGATGATCTAAATTTGCTCTTCGTCGATCCAGACGGGGCGAACGGCAGCCTTGGCAGGGCCATGTCGCTCCTTAGCAATTACCGCGATTGCCGTGCCGGCCGCGTTGCGGGATTCGACCTCTTCAAGACACCTACGCCACCGACCCTCACACAGGGAGCAACCGAACCCAATTCCGATATTTGGACTCCTCTCGAAAACGGCAAGCATCAGCTCGACAATTTCTTCAATTCGAATTTGCTGAGCCCGGAAGCAGGCCATCTTTTCAATCTTCTTTATAGCCCGAATGAGCAAAAAACGAATTTGGACGTAGGTTTTCGCGGCCGCCCGGCAATAGGAGCCGCCGTTATGGCTTCGGCCGTCGACCTTGACAATAAGGAACCCTGGAGAAGCATCAAGCTGAAGATGCAGGGCGAGGTCGGCAATGCGAAGAGCGTTAAGATAATTCTGTTCGGATCGATCTTTGGGGGAACTGGAGCAGCCGGGTTCCCGACGATCGGAAGTATTATCAGACAGTGGATTGGAACTTTCCCAAATCCACAGAATGCTCCGGTAAGACTTGGCGGGGTAATCCTTCTTCCCTATTTTTCTTTTTCGCAGCCAACCGCAGATGGAATTGCAGCCAGCTCGGACGACTTTCTTCTGAGTTCGCAGGCTGCTCTCCAGTATTACCATCAAAAGTCGGATCTTGAGGTCTTCGACGAAACTTACGTGCTTGGGAGTGAAGATCGGCAGCGGATGCGACATTCGGAAATAGGCGGGCGATTGCAGGAGAACGATCCTCACTTTGTCGAACTTTATGCCGCACTTGCGGCTATCGATTTCTTTGATCCTGCGAACGGGGAAAATGGCTCCAAAACAAGCCGTTACAAGATGATCGCTCGCTCAGCATCGAATGCCTTAAGTTGGTCTGACCTCCCTTCGAACGATCATGTTCTTCAGGAAAAATTGCTTAAGATGACGCGATTTTCGTATGCGTATTTGTCGCAATATTATCCGATGCTCGAGGACATAGTTTCACATGGCAAGGGATACCGTTCGCCTTGGTACGTAAATTTCTTTGAATTCAAAGACGTCCCGGTCCGTGACGAGCTTGATGGCAGGCTCAGATCGGTCAAGCAGCAATGCGAGGCGTTTCTGCTTTGGCTCGCCCGGCTGGAGTTCTCAGTTGAGGGGAAGCAAGGGGGTACTTCAAATTTACTGGGAATCTCGACATTCGCCTCGATTGAATACGATGCAGCCGGAACCGGTGATGTCTCGCTCAAACCGCGGTTTGATTCAGACGGATTCGGCCAGATACTGCTACCCGATATGAATCCAGCCGTTGCCGGTCTTGCACCGCTTTGGGAACGGATGTGCCGTGCTCGTTCAAAAGGGAACCGTGAAAACGGGTGTTGGTATTTTCTCAACGAGTTATACCGTCAGTGCGGGAATTGAGCGAATAGGAGAAAATTATGCCAGAGCCTCTTCTTCCAGAACTTACCGCAGCGGCGACAGTTACGTCGTTCAACTCGCCGGGCGGGTGGGATGCCCGTACAGCAAAAGATCTCGACGATCTCCGAAAGGGTCTCAAGGTCACGCCGGCCCGGATCCAAATCAACTCGATACCGGATATCTGGGCCCGACCGCTCCTGTTTCAAATGGCGTTGTTCGATGGATCTCATCCGCTTCATGAACGAACGCTTGGGGAATGGCGGGGTCTCCTGGCAATGCTTGCCTTGAAAGCAGTAAAAAACCTTAGCAATCTTTCTTTATCACCTATCCATATCGCAGAGAGCCCGAACCCAGGTTCTAACACCGCTTTTATGGATGCGGCATCAAAACTGTTGCCGACCGCGAAATTAACTCCCGGCACATCCTGGGAGAATTCCTACCTCATTCTTTTTCACGATGGTTTTCGAGACAAGCCGATCGGAATGACATCGCCAACGACACTCGTTTATACGTCGACCCACTATTTCAATCACATCACCGGTGTTCAATGGTTTGACACCGAGTATCTGGAAGATCCTACGGGTCATCTGAATATCATCGAAAAACCCGCGTTAGCTTCGTGGCTTTCGAATTTGCTGACAAAGCTTCATAACCTTGCAAAGGAACCCGGTACAAACACTGATGTTTTGAACAGCCTTACCGGACTAGTAAAATCGTTTATCGATGACCTTTCAGCCGAGGTAACGCCTTTTGCGCCTGCGACACAGGGGTACGGCATTTCTCCGGGTCACGGAATATTTTCGTTTCTTGAGAATCCGTCAGCGGCGGCCCAAGCTCCGCCGTCTCCGGTACGATTGATCCCTTCACCAGGTCGGACCGCGGATCCGCCAATACTTATTGTCGACAAAACGATTCCTGAGCAGTGGGGTGTGCCAGCCAATCAAATTCAGGTCGGTACAAAGACGTTGAGTGACCTCACGCCCGCAGGTCACCCCGACGGCGTTCACGGTAAATTTGCCGGAATAAATTTGACGGGGCTTGAAGTTTGGAACGCGACTGAGTTCTTCACCGACCGGATCACGCTCTTCAGGGTGCCAAATGCGTTCCCGGGTGCAAAGGGAGAAAATTGGGTCAACGATCAGCGTCCAACCGACCTCTCGATTATCCTCCCGATACAGGAGAAGCTTTTGAATTATCTCAGCCCTGAAGATCTTTTGAAGCGGCTTACTTTTGAACGCACAACGGATGCCGGCATCAGAGCGACTCTCAAACTGACTCTTGGCGATGACCGGACCGACAAGCCATTCACGATAACTAAGGAATATCTGCCCGGCGATCTTTACTACCTTGACGAGGTTCCCGTGATCGAGGTTTTCCCGAATTTTAGGGTCCCCGACTGGAAAACATATTTCGTCGCATTTTCTGCAGTCAATGAGGGCAATACATTTAAGATCAAGCCTCTGACGATTGCCGGTACCTCAGAGAGTGCAATTATACCCACAGAACAAAAGGCCGCACTTCAGACCGTTTGGCAGTTGAATCAGTACCCAGAGGCCATCATCTGCCAGGCAGATGGCAAAGACATCGGCGTTTTGTTTTTGGATGATCCGATCACACCTTTGTCGCAGTCGACCGCCTTTACGGTCGGAGTAGATTTTGGAGCTTCGGGAACTACCGTTTATATCAGCTCCGGCGGGGCAAACATCTCGCCGTTAATCCTCAAGAACCACAAGCTTACCGTAACGAATCTGTCGGACGATCAAAAAGCAAGAACGCTTGACTTCTTCCTGCCGTCCGAAAATGTGAACGTACCTTTTCTAAGTTTGTTCAAACAGTTTAAGAACGACCCCGGTTTGACGGATATCAAACCGATGCTTGAAGGTCATACTCATTACTACACGTTTGGTGCGGCCACGGATCTGAATCGGCCGAACATTCACGCTGACCTGAAATGGTCTGATGACCCGCAGAGCAAGCTTCGGGTCAAGGCGTTGCTCACCCAGATCTGTCTTCAAACGACGGCTGAACTGGCTTCTCAGGGAGCTACGGTAATTGATTGGAAGTTCTCTTTCCCTACGGCGTTTTCGAACGACCAAAGAAGTAATTTCTCGACCATTTGGAATCAGATAGTTAAGCGGTGTGCGGATCTTTCGGGCTATTCGTTTGAATCGCCCCGCAATCTTACCGAGAGCGTCGCTGCGGCAAATTATTTTCGGGATCGGCAGAACGCTGCGACGGCGTTGAGTGCCGTTTTCATTGATGTCGGAAGCAGTACCTCCGACGTGTCGATATGGCAAAACGACAAACTTCTTTGGCAGATCTCCCTGCGTCTGGCAGGTCGGGATATTTTCTTGACTCATCTCAGAGACCATCCACAGATCTTCAAGAATTTCGGGATCGACACGGAAAAGCTTGATCGGATCGGCTCAAGTGGAGATTCCGCAAAGCTGTGGGCGGAGACAGACGCGCTATTGCAAAACAAAAGCGAGGATATGTTTACTGCCTTGCCGCTTCAGTCAGCAAGTCCCGAAATTCGACAGCTTCGGCAACATCTCGCTCTTGGTTTGTCGGGTCTTGTTTACTATATCGGCCTCGCAATAAAGCATCTCATCGACAAAGGCCTTTTTTCAGAGGAGCTCCCTGGAATTTATGTTGGAGGCAATGGTTCGCGAATGTTCCGTTGGCTCTGCGATGGTAATTTGCATATTACTCAAACGGCCGCCACCTTGTTCGAGACGATTTTCAGACAGGCTCTTGGTACAGATCCCGGGGGTACGTTCGGTCTAGAACTCAGCACGCGACCTAAGCAAGAGGCTGCATTCGGACTGGTTAGCTCAAGTATCCTGAATGACAGTGCAGGCTACAACACTGACGTCATTGCCGGAGAAAGTTTCGTTCGGGACGGAAAGGAATTTTCATGGGAGGCCATTATTGGAGATGACTTTTTTAAGACCTCCGTCGGCCCTTCTCGCAATCTCGAGCGGGTTGCGGATTTTATCGGTACCTTCAACGAGTTTGCTGCTCAAAACCGGGGTTTCGTCGAGCCTGTTGAATGGGACCAAAAAATCGTAGATCGGCTCCGCGGAAACATAGCGACTGATCTAAATGACATTGTTAGTCATGGTCTAGTCGATGTTGAGCCTGTTTTCATCATCGCTGTTCGTAATTTATTGGCCAAGAGGTAAAAAGCAGTTCCCATTCCAGTTGGTTAGTCAGGCGTAACAAATATTGTTGATGGACTTACCCGATTTCTTGCCAAGTTTAGGCACGCTGGCGATTCTCGTTGGCGTTATCGTGATTGCGTTAATCGGCTTGATCATATGGCGCCGGAAAAAAGCGCGACGTTATCGAATTCCGCCCAGTCACGCTCGAACTGTCGAATCTAGGCATATGAGTCCGAATCAAAGTGCATCTATAAGCGTTGCCGCTGAGGAAACAATATTGGAGATTGGTAAAGTCTTGACATCGATCGAAGCAAACTTGTGGGGCTCTCCTCCGCCTCGAAAACCAATGGGTAAACCTTTGGTACTTATTCTAGAACGACTTAACCAAATACGATTGAAGACCGAGACCGATCGGCGACTGAGCCCCGAAATCAAAACCGACGGGGCTTTAGAAACACCAATTGTTAGTCCAAGTTTGTCTTTAGATCCGACAGAGCATGCTGCCGTTCCCCAAAATCGCTCATTCGCCGAGGAATTTGTCGAAATTTATAACAAGGCCCGCGAAAATAAGGAGGTTCGCGACGCTTTTTGGAACAAATTCAACTCCATTCAAATCGGCAACAGAAATGCATCGGAACAACGAATGGGACGAACGACTGAAACAGATTTCCGGAAAACGGACGTCGGGGATTTTCTCGCGGTAAAAAATGACGGCCCGGGAACGTATCTTGTGGTCCCGCATTTCACACTTGTCATCGACGACACGAGTTTTCGCTTCGGCGGCGTGGATGCGGCTTTTGAATGCGACTTTTCTCCAGGCGAATCCCATCAGCAGTTCAAAGTTATAAAAACTGCCGAATTCGTAAATGATGGCGATACCTGGACACGAAGGAGCCGTGGAAGGCTGCAATTCATAGACTAATAGCTCAAGAGCACTTCATGGACTTATACCGATACCTTTATCCAACCGAATATTCTGCGCAGCTGATAGTTGCGATACAGTTTGGGAGTTTTTTCTTATGGCTCATTGCTCTCGGATACTTCATGATCCGCGATCTCCGTCTCAAAAACGAGATCGAAATGTTCGATCCAAACGTAGACGACGATGTCGGAAATAAAGTAGCCAAAGTCTCTAGTCGCCCTCTCTTTGAACATTTGGACGCCCTCAGGGACTCTGGACGAACCAATACTCCGCTCGATATTTCCGGACTGATACGAAATACAAGCAACCGACTAACATCGAATCGAGGTTGGTTGCGGTCAGTCCTTTCTTTGTTCATCGTGCTTGGCCTTCTCGGAACGCTCTGGGGACTTGCAAGCAGTCTCAGCCACCTTTCGATTCTCTCGCCGGGCCAAAATCAAATAACAAACGAAAACCTGGCTCAGGGGCTGAACGTCCTTCTCAGCAAACTGGGAGGTGCCTTCGCACCGAGCATCTGGGGCGTGTTCTTTACTATTGTCGGTGTCGTTATTTTTTCAATCTATCTTCGAACGGCGAGCATTCCGCTTATTAACTCGCTTGAGAGTAAGACACTGATAAGTTGGGCTCCGGTCCTCGCTGCTAAGAGAGTCGACGAGTCGAAATTGATGGAGGAGAACATCAAAGCGGCGCAGGGAATTGGTGTCGCCGCTGCGACGATCAGTTACAACGTTGGCCAACTGGTGACGACTTTTAATGAAAATCTGCCCGGGCTTGTAAGCAATCTCACCGAAAGCGTCAGTGCCATCAGCGATAAACTGAGCAACGACGCTACCGAGCTTGCAGACGACGTCAAGAAAGCAAGAACGACCTTGAAAGCCTTAACGGTCGCATCTGAAAACCTGAATCAATTCTCTCAGACATTCAAAGACAGCGTGGAAAAACTTTATCCGTTTTCTGATGCTGAACAATTAAGGTTGCTATATGAACAACTGCTATCTCGATCAGATCTCCTGCTTGAAAACAACGAAGAGTTCCAAAGAAAAGTCCACGACCAACTCTCGGAAAACACTCAACAAAAGGCTCTGCTGATCGCAACTGTTGGTGTCCTACAGGATCGAGCCGCCGAGGCGGCAAGTTCGATCAGTCATGAAATAGGAGGCACGGCCGAAGCTGCAAAAGAGGCCTTCACTCGGCTCAGTACCCAGAATGAAAATGTCATTAAGGAACTCGTGAATCAGGTGGGCAACCCTGTTTCGACCGCTCTTATTCCAATCCCCGGAGCACTTGAAGGCATTGAAACAGAGATTAAACGGATCAACACTCCGCTTGCGGATGTTAGCGACAGCATCGCAAATACTTCATTTGCGGTCATCGAGCACGCAAGGAATAATCTTACTGAAATGGCCGACAAGCTACAGGCCCAGGTCACAAATCTTGAGGTCCTTTCGGGAAGCATCGATAACTTAGCACCGAAGATCGAAGAACTGTCGAACAAGGTGGATGGTTTTAACACAAAGACTAAAGCGATCGAAGATAGTGTTAACCGTTTCGGAGAGCAAAGAGTAAAGCTCGACGGGACGCTAGCGGAGTTTGGAAAGAAATCCGACGAAGTGGTCAGGGTTATTTCGGGGCAAAAAAAAGTTCCTGATACCGCCCCGTCAGAAACGGATGGAAAGGTTACGCCCATCGGGAACGGATCAGGTTCGATCTTCGGCCGCTTGAAACAAAGGGTCTTGGGGCGCAAATAACCGGGGGAACAAATGGACAGCGAAAATTCTCTTGATTTTAACGTTTGGACGTCGTTTGCGGACCTCATGCTCGCCCTGGTGCTGGTGCTCTGTTTGCTCTTATTTCTCGTAACGGTCGCGATATCACTAGGTTCAGTTAATCTGAAGGAGGTCGAGACCAATCAGAAGAAGATGGTCAACTCTATCGCTCAGAAATTCGATGCGACTCCGGTAAAATTGCCGGACGGCGACTTTGGAATTTCAACGACCCGAAATAGCGTTAACGATATCCGGATCCACGACGATCTCAATTCACAAACGATCACGTTCAGCGACAAGCTCCTTTTCCAACCGGATGAGACGGGCATAAATCAGAGCGGTCAAGCAGTACTAGACATTGTGGGAGCGACCGTTAAAGCGCAGCTCCCGATGATCAAGGAGATTCAGATTCAAGGTCATGCTGACACGATGAAGAGTGGAAGATTCAAATCGAATACGGAGTTGGCTGCCATGCGAGCGATCGCGGTCTTTGAATACCTTCAGAACAAGGTGGGGATCGACCCTGCATCAAATCTCATGTCGGCCACCACGTTTGGCGAGTTCAAATCTGTCCAGCGTGGAAGAGATGCCTCGAACTACGATCTCAACAAACTTCTTGCAGACAACGGGAACGAAACTTTGAGAGGACTCAACCGGAGAATCGAGGTGGTTCTCATCTACAAACGTTGATGGTTCCGGCCTCGGGCGCCGACTCCTACTTTCAATCCACACACTTCAACTATTTACAGGAATGATCAGAAGGAAGGACATAGCAATTGCAAAGAGCGCTGCATCTGATGAACTCAAGGAGGACAACGCCAAATGGATTACTGAGTCCGCAATCCGTGACGAACACCGTCGAAGAGCTAGGAAGTTGCAACAGTAGTTCTCTGACCGATCTAAGGCATCAAGTCAAGCGAATCGAAATCCTCAAACAGCTCATCTTCAACGAGTCGCTCCGCGTCGTCGATAGGACATCTCATCAAATGCCTTAGAAGTTCCAGTCCGTCCTCAGTGATAAGAGGCTCTTCAATTGCGTAACGAAAATTCTGGTTCATATACGCACCCCACCTATTTTGGCAGTGAACGCGACCGTCCGCGATTCATTTTATTCCATGTCGTTTTAGTTCATACCGCCCAACCCGTATGTCACACCGAGCCTTTCGCCCAGCACCTGCTTTGCCAAAGTTTTTATAGTGTCCGAAAAGGGCCATGAAAAAGCAGATAATCTAAGGTTGAAATTCAAACGCAAGTTCGACTACCTTAAAGAGCAGAAATGCCCGGTATTCCCATTAATGAAATATTGCGATTGTACCAGACGCTCGGTTTGTCAGCGACGGATGTTGCATCTGAACTCGGTGTCACACGCCAGGCGATCAGCTTCCGCCTTAACCAAGCCGGTGTTGCCACACGACAAAATCAGCGCAAGGCTCCGGCGTTTGATCGAGAAATATTGATCGAATTATATGTGAATCAAAAATTGAGCGTCGACGAAGTTGCTAGGAAATTGAGATCGAAACCGGCGATCGTCGCACGGTCAATGGATTGCCATGGGATCGAACGACGACGCCCCGGAGGTGGGCTGCGAATCAAATATCCTGAGATTCGCAACCTGAGAATCGGAGACTCCGTGGATCTGCCTCAACCAATATCATCATGCCGGAAGCCTCACCCGTATTTTCACGCAATCGCAAAGAATGCAGGAATTCAAGTGAGCGTCCGCTTAATCGGCGATAATATGTTTCGAATTACAAGGCGAAGCTGACATGGTGAGAATCCTCCGTGAAATAGAAGATCACTTAGAACGCGCAGACGCCCGAATCGAGCGTCTTGAGGCGATTGAAGGGATCGAAAGGTCGCATAGAGACTTATATCGTCGCATTCGGGTTGCTGTAACGATCTTTGCTTTGATCTGCGCGGCCTATACGATCGCTAATAGTCTTGGTTCGCACTAAAGGTTCACACCACCATCATGCAGGCTAGACTGGGACTCGGAGTTGCAGTACAGTTACCGAAATAGTTTTTGCGTGTAATCGAATCCCCCAAGGAGGTCAGATCGAATGAAACGATTCGTATGGCTGCTTTGCATAATTGCCCTATTCGCTATTTCGACACCAGCCCAGACTCTTGTCTTGGGAAATCCGAGCGACGCGGAAAGTGACCAATCCTCTTCAAATAATTTCTTAGTCTTTCATAACGGATTTATCCTCTCGTACAACAGATCACGCGGGGCCGCAAACTGGGTTAGTTGGCACCTCAGCGGATCTGACATTGGCGACATCGATCGGACCGAAGCATTTGCGGAAGACCCGCTGCTTCCGGCGAGTTGGCGGATCGTACATGCGGATTACACTAACTCGGGCTTTCATCGCGGCCACTTATGTCCGTCCGAAGATCGTTCCGATACAGACGAGAACAACCGTGAGTCCTTCCTGATGTCCAATATGCAACCGCAGGTAGCGAGGCTGAATAGTGGTACATGGAAGTCCTTAGAAGGATACGTACAGCGGCTTGCAAAGCAGGATGGGTTAGAAGCGTACCAGTACGCCGGTTGTTACGGGGATAACGGAAGGATTAACAACAAGGTAACAATACCCACCAACTGCTGGAAGATCGTGGTCATACTGCCGGAGGGTAACAATGACAAACGGCGGATAAAATGCTCAACTCGCGTTATTTCCGTCAACATGCCCAATGACACGGATGAGCTTGTTAGTGGCTGGCGGAACTATCGGACAACGGTTGATGAGTTGGAGCAGATCACCGGCTATGATTTTCTTTCGACGCTTTCTCAGACAAAACAAACTTGCTTGCAATCGAAATTAGACGACCAATGAGAGTAGATTATGAACACGGCATCGACGCGACCATTGTGGTAATCAGACTTCAGCAGACAGAAAGATCGGTGATACACTACTTCGAATCGCGATGAGCGGCTAAATTTCCTTACAGAAAAGAATATGCCAATGGTTCAGCACCCAAGCGGTACTGCGCCCTGCTGGCAGATTCTATTTTTTTGGAGGAAATTGATTGATGAATCAGAAATTCAACGAGATATTTGACATAGACGACGAGTTTAGTGAGTTGGTCACTAGAGAAAGCGGCGACGAGTTTGTTGGGGTGGTTAAGGGCGAAGACGGCGACGATTTTCTCGATATCGAGGACGACGCGTTGACCAGGTTTATGAATGGCGAGGGCGACAGCGATGTTTTCGTTGTTGGTCATCACATGTTCTTTCGCCCGCCCAAGCTTGTGGCCTTGGAGATCGAGTTTGGTGAGACGCGAAATGGGTTGCTTTATTTCACGCTGACTCTTGGCGATCAAAGCGTTGAGATGCGGTTTTCCGATGTTTTTGATCCACTGCCTGACTTGAAAAGATGGCTTGAAGCGATCGTGATCGGCGTGCGGCAATGTTCGTTCCAGTGGGACGCCGAAGGCCCGGATTACAAATTCGATTTCGAACGTATGACATACGAACGATGGGGATTCACCGCAGGAAACACTTATCTGGATGAAGGCGAAGAACCTGCGATTAGAAATTGGGTGGATCGGCGGCAATTGGTTACGGCATTCTATCGGGGTTTTTTGGAATTTGAAGCATCGCCGGAGTTCAAAAGATACGAATGGGAACCACGTCCTGACGGAAACCCGCCATGGGACTCCCAAGATGGCACACCGCTGATTAACTTGAAATCGGAACTGATCGAGACTTTTCTTGCAAGCCACTAAAACTTCGAGACAAGCATCCTGCTGGTTGAGGTTTTCTGTTTGCGTTTGACATAGAAAATGATGAGCGGTTCATGAAAGAGGGCTGCTCATTATTTTGCCGAATACTCTCTTTGTTTTTACTGGAGGTGGCTGGTAACGACGCCACTAACTTGCGGCGAGGACTGATTTGATTCGGGTCACCTGTTTGAGAAGTTCTTCATTCGAAAATCGCCTTCTGGAGACGGGGAGCCAGCCGCTGTCTGATTGAATAACCCAAGGACAAATCCGGCGAACCCAGGACATGTATTTTGCGATCTCGCCGGAAACCGGATCTCGACGCGAATAATGGTAGATATGGGTATTCTCGATCTTCCAGCTCGGGTCGTCGTCACGCTCGACCCATTCTTGATCGCTTAGATACTCAAGAGCCGCCCTTGCTGCTGACATGAATTCACCGTGGGTGACGACGAGAACTGTTTGACCTTCGCATTCTCGATGAAGCGTATCGAAGAAGTTGCGAACTCGCAGACGTACATCGGCGATCGATTCACCCGCTGGCGGACGCCAATACAGTGCGTCGATTCGCTTGATTAAAGCGTTTTGTGGGTAATTGGCATTATGTTCGTCACGAGGCATCGAGTTGATCTCACCCCAGTCACGTTCGCGTAACCGCTGATCCAGTCGCCATTCAGCGTCGTGGAGGTCTAGTAAAGCGGCTGTCTCCAGTGTTCGAACAAAGGGTGACGAGTAATACCTGGTGTAAGGCGTATCGGTGTTTGCTAGCAGCCATTCACCCGCTGTGGCTGCCTGTTTGCGACCTTCCGGTGTCAAACGCCATTGGTGGCCCGGTATTTCACGAAAGCTCGTTGTCATAAGACTGTCGTCACCTTTTTTCGATCGGCCTAAAACTAAGTTTCCTTCGGAATGTCCATGTCGGACAAGAATCAGATCATTTGGCATTGCCATAGTCGGTTTCTCCATTATTCGGACGCAAAGTTCCTAAGTAATTTCAACTTTCGATTGAAGCCGTAAGCCTCAGCCACGCACGATGATACTTTTCTAATCGCTTCAAATCTTTCGGGATTAACTCACGCATCCGAAGCATATTCATGTTGTCTTCAAGATCAGCGATCTTCACCGCACGAGAGATTGGATTAGCCGCTGCTCGTTCCACGAACTCTTCGTAAGTCTCGCCCTGTTCCTTACGGTTGGTTACTCCTTCGACAGCTTCGACGATTTCTTCGGAAAAGCCATCGGCTCTGAGCCTTTCAAAGGTCCATCTTGTTTCGGCTGGATTGTCTCGACTGTCTTCGACGACATCGTGTAGGACCGCCGTTATCCTTGCTTCCTCAGTATTCATCTTCATCATCAAACGGAGAGGATGCAAGATGTATGGGTCACCTGCTTTGTCGGTTTGATCCTTATGAACGATTGCAGCTATGGCGATAGCGTCGTTCAGTGTTCCTGTCGATCCGTTCTGACTGGCACCTGGTTGTTCCCGTTTCTTACTTTCGTCAGCCATTTTGTTTCTTACTGTCTTAACTATTTTTTGAGTCATATTTTTGTTCACGCTATTTTGATCTTCTTTCGAGATTCATTTGGAGTATGGCTCGGAATTTAACTCCTCCGGCCAGTCATCACTAGTTATTTTCCTTTTTGTTTTTGGTTTGCGTTCGCCGATCGCCTGCCGTTCCTGATAGAGCTTGGTGAACTGTTCATGCGGAAAGCACTTTTTAATCGCATCACCGAAATTCTTTTCGTTGAGCATTTCCCAGGTCACGTCTTTCGTAATGCAACGAAGTTCCATTCGTTCGACCAATTTCTCAGGATTGGGAATGATGTCATTTAAGATTCTCACCATTAGTTGTCGAGCCACCTCGACTGGTTGATCTGCTTCGTCAAATCGCTGTTTAAGCCATCGATTTGGGTGTTCGAGTAGAAGAGGGACGAAGATATTCACGAGACGCTCAAAACTTTGACCTATCGCAACATCAAGTTTGTCTAGGGTCACCTTGGACAATTCCTCAAGCTCGACGAAAAGTTCTTTCACGTCGAGATCGAAGTTCTCTCGATGTTTAGTAAGAATCACCCATCCCAGTTCGTTTCCAAGGGGTTTTGTGTAACACCGGCGAACTTCGTTCACCCTTTTCTCGAAGTCCTTTACCTGCGGACACACTTCTTCAATGTTCTCAAAAAGTCTGCATGTAGTTTTGATCTCAACTTCCGTCTCTTTGTCTTTTACAAGATCAAGAAGGTGGTCAGGCAACCTTATGGTACGTGATGCAAGGCGTCCGCCCGTGAAATTCATCTCTACGAACTGAAGATAGCCGTTATAAACAAGCATCTCGCGGGCTTGATCGAATTTCTTCGGTGGGTTTGCTTCTACCTCCTCTTCAATTTCGAGGAGTTGTTCGTTCGACAATAACTGCAAACCGATCTCCGGCTCAATGTCTCGAACCGAGAAAGGGCTATTAGTCTCAACAGGATCCTCGCAATCAGACTTACTTTCGATAATCTCGTCATCAAAGACGCTGTCATCAGAATCCGTTTCCTCGGCTCGTTCCACTTTGGAAGGAATATGGGCTCGGTATTCATCAAGAACGTCCTCGACTCTGTCGAGATAGCCTTGGCGAGGTGCGATCGCATACATCAGCCATTTTGCAAAACTCATATTCACGTTAATGGCATTTATCGTTCCGGCTTCGGGCTTTTCAAGAATGATCTCGGGAGTCGGTGTAAACATCCAAGAACGATCGTCAACGATCACAACGCCAATACGCAGACCGGGCTGACTTCGAATATCGATTCCGTTGTTCTGTAGCATCTTGAGGCCTCCGATCTCTCCAAAGCCCAGACGGATCGGATCAACGTTTGGGTCCAAGATGACACTAATCGAAATTTGGGAGTTTTCTTGGTTCTTTTTGACGATCGCTTGGGCAACCGCAACCGAAATCGAAGGGCTGGCATAAACAACGTTTCGGTCCGCTTCCAAAATGAATGCCTCCAGTAGGGGTTCATCGAGGCAAAAAAGGATCTTAGGTTTTGAATTCATAGTTCCTCCAAGGATTTTCTGCGCGAAACACAATTCTGCCTTCGCACGCTCAAACGATTGATTGCGATTCAATGACGTTGTTCCAAAATTGAAGCAATAAAGTAGGACGTTTGGCAGGTTGTTAAGGCGCAAAAAAGCCCAACGGGTGCGGCTGTATCTGGAAGCAATCCAGTTCAACCTTATCGTTGGGCGTTTCATATTTCAGATTACCCGAAAATGCGAAAATGTCAAACGAGACCCGAGTCGCTAGTCCATTCTGCGGACCATCCTTCTATCGAATATGCTGTTATTGTGGATCACTATTTCACAAGCGCCTTACTGGTGGCTGTAATTGGTGACGACGACTATTTGACCAGATCGGAAGTGATCTTCCTAAAAAATCAGAGAGGAAACAATACAAATTAAAGCGGTTAACGCGTGTTTATGTCATGCGTTATATTTTGGCGGCTGATTTTGTCTTCCATAATCCGTTCAGGTACTGGCCTTCGGCCTGGTGAATCATTCCTTGACAATTCTGCCGCCCCCTTGCCGATTCCTTCTGACAACTCGCGGCTTAGAACTTTCACTGACTCATGATTGGGCTTGCCCGTGAGTCCATTCCTTGCAACGCTCGCCTCCAATACTGAGGCAGCACGTTCCGCAAGCACGCGTTGATCGAGCTTAGAACTAATTCTTACAAGATCAATCATCTCCGTTTTTAACTCCTCACGAATAACGCTAAAGTTCGTGCCTTCGGACTTAGGAACCGTCGGGGGGGCCGACATTCGACGGGTCAGTTCAGTTTCAATAACACGTGCTTCCAGCTTGTCTTTCTGCAGCACCGCTCGCTGGTAAACGAAGTCTCTCTCGGCGGCAGGCAGTTTGCAGTATAACTCGCTATGGTCAAACTCGTTCTTGTTTCGCATTTCATCGTTGGGTGTCTTGAGGCTTTGGAGAAAGTGCTTTGTAGCGGCTAGCGAGTCCTTCAAGTGCCGCCTTCCAAGCCGAGATTCAAGGCTATCGAGCAGTTGCGCGGCTTCCGCGTTTGGAGATATTTCTCCGCGGAGCAAGGCGTCTGTCTTTGCTTTAGCGGCGTTTCCGACGCTCATGTAGGAGAGCTTTGTCGCCGTCATTTCGGATGTGTAATGACGCGGGGAGTTTTCGGTGAAAAGAAACTGCATCTCTTTTGAGGTCAGCGGGCGCGGTGTACTGGCCTTTTCCGGGTCCTGCAGTATTTCCCATTGAAAGCCGATCCTGGCATTTTCGAGGCGGATTCGGGAAGCCGCGTCGATCACTTCATCTCGTGATGTCGCGCGTTCGAGCATAACTGCATATACCCTGTATCGAGCGTTGAAATGCCGCAGCCTCGATTCCGGTTGTTTTAGCTGATGATCAATATAGGCGAACGCGAATCTGAGATCGTCAATTGCGGATTGCTTATTGGCCGGGCCGTCTTTTGCCCCCTGGTACACATTGTTTTGAAACAACTTTAGGATCGAGTTTACCGGTGTACCGCTCTCGAGCGCTTCATCGAGAGCTGGCAGACGAATATCTATCCATCTGTCGAGTTCGTCTCCTGACATATCGGAAGCCAGTCGTGAAAGTGTAGTATCGCCTAACTCGATCCGCTCGAACTCTAGCTGACCGCTAAGATTGTCCCCAGAGTCAAGAGAAACCGGCTCGGTTTCCCAAGCGAGCGCTTCTTCATAGTCGTTTTCGAGCGATAGATCATCATCACGTCTGTCCGCCTGTTCGGCGCCGGATCGTCCCCGATCATCGACCAAGACGAGCTTGTCGGACGGCTCCAACCTGCTCATTTCTTCCGCCAGTCCTGCTATCTCCTTCAACGTTCTCTCGACCTTTTCCTCCTTCGTTTCGTTTTCGAGCGTTCTTTCGTCAGAAGGCAGAAAGTCGTTTCGGCCCTCAAGTGCCCCGTAAATCCAATTAAAGACCTTGATCTTCGTATCACGGTCGGCAGATGAACCGGCGATCCTGGTTCCGTACTCGACGATCTGTGGGGCGAGTTCCTGTGCCTGTGATTCGTTTAGTACCACCGACAGTTTCTTGACCGCATACTCATTGGTCGCAATAACAAGCGGTGGAGCGACGGAAGCATTGTCTTTTGGAGAGATCAGCACACCGTCCCTGACTACGGCTCCTCGCTCATAGAGGTCCCTTAGAAACTGTGAGTGCCCGTTAAGATGGGACGCATGTTCGCTTCTGTTTCTGCCTTCCGTGTCTTCGAGCTTCGCAAGGAGCATTTCCGATCGACCGACAGAAAGTATCTCGTTAATGGCTCGTTCCGTTCTAGGATTAGTGCGAAAAGTGCTCGTATGCTCACTGACTGACTGTTTTGATTTCTCGGCGACGGCTTCGCGGACCTTTATTGCATGACCGACCTTCTCAATGGCGATTTTTACAACGTCGGCATGACACGCTTCACCGGCACGACAGAAACAAGAGACGGCGATCGTCTGACCATCGCGAAAAGCCTCGCCAAGTTTGAGCATCCCGTCGCGAAGGCCGCCTTCATTCGTCTTGTAGCTGTTTCGGAGTCGTTCCGAATAAGCTATCAGTGCGGCGTCACGCTCCTCACCCTTTGGTGCGATTTCGGTCCGCTGGGGCGAAAGTAAACCGAGTTCCGGTGTATTAATTTTCCCGAGATCGAGTGTTCGGCGCGGGAGCGGCCTCACTTCGTCGTCGATGCGGGCGATTACCTGGTTGCTAAGGTCTAACTTCATTTCTTTCATAGCGAAACCTGTATCGAGTTCCGCTGCAATGAAATCCTTTAGCAAATGGCGTTCCTTCTTGGTCTGTAGGAAAAGATGGCTATCGCAAATGGTCCTGGAATGAACGCTCGGAGGATTTGGGAAGTTTGCCTGTTTCTTTCGTCACCTCTCGCTGCCCGTGATTTGGTGCAACGGCCTGGATCTGGCTTGACACCTCGTGCGAAGGCGGATCGATATTTCTGTCTTCGGAAGAAGCCTTTTTCGGACCTTCAAAGTCCCGAAGTATTTCTGACGTGGAAAGCACCGGCCGGTCGGTAGGTTCAAGAATCGCCCGCAGGCGTTCAGCCTCTTTAGAGTTGCGAGTATTTGCTGCACGCAACTCCAGCGTCTCGATCTCGGCGGACGTAAATATCGGCTGATGGGCTGTTTCGCTCCTTAGTCCAAAAAGGAAGAAACTCTTGAATTCAACTGCATCGCGAGCAGCTGAAGTCATTATACTTTTTGCGGCTGTCACATCATCCCTTAGCCTTAGCTCCTTGTCTCTGACCAGGGATCCGACCGTTCGGCGAAGTGTCCGGTGTTGCCGGCCTTCGAAAAGTTCGTCAACAGTTCGATCGAGCAACGATCCGCGTGACGGTAAATCAACATCGTGCAAGCTCAAATGCGCAACGCTTCCGGTCTTCTTATCTGACACGGCAAACTTCAGAAATTTCTTCGCGTCCTGGAAGGTTTTCAGATCGGCCTTCGCTTTATCGAACTCAACTTTCGCGACGATCTCGCGGGCGAGGACGCGTCCGGCAATTATCCGGTTCTTGTGTTCGGCAAAGTCAGCCGTTGGATCGGTTTTTTCGAGTCTTCGATACGCCGGACAATCGCTCCCGGCGGACTCAATGAGGGAACGCTGATCGTTCCAGTTCTTTTCGTATTCCGTTATTAGTTTTAGCCGAACCGACAGGGTTTCGATCTCGGCCAATTGCTCCGGCGAATAGGACGCATCAATTTGGCGATTCTCGGAATTGTTATCCAGGACCTTCGCTAAGACCTGCGCCTTGTTCTGTTCGACTTTCTGATCTTTCAGAGTGCTTGCAAGTTGCTCATTCAGCCTGTTAACGATTTCATTTCGTAAGTTTTTGGTCTCATTCGTTCTTGTTGAATTGTTCGCCTTTTTCGATAAACTCGCGGTCGTATTTCTTAACTTTTCAAAGATAGAAAATACCGAAATCTCAGACGCCTTTTTCTCGCGATCCAGCTGAGCCAGCGATACGGATCTATCCCCAAGATCGACGGGTCGATAGTAGCCTCGGTCGCCAAACTCTGCATGCTTCTTCTCGTAGGCCAGCGACCGAAGTTCCGAGATAGTCTTTTGAGCGAGAATCGACCGAAGATCGTCCTTTTTTCTCGGGTCTATCTCGTCCGATCTCTCAAGTTCCGTCCGGATCCTCTCAAGATAGGAAAATCTGCGGATATCGGATATTTCAAGACATTGTTCCTGAAGCTTGTCGAGTTCCTCCTTTGTAAGCGATGGAACCGGAAGCTTACGGCCTTCCTTCCGGTATTGACTGCGGATTTGTTCGGCCGCTCGAATTTCGTCGGCAGTTTCGCCCTGAAGCTGTATCATTGCGGCCTCCTCCTTTGCGAGCATTTTATGGAGTATTGCTTTGATCTGTCGCTCGGGCGCGCAGTTCCGGTCCGTTTCTCGCTGTCCTATCTCCCAAAGCGAAAGCCGCGTTCTCTGGCCGCTCACAGGGTCGGATACCATAAACCGCATTTTGTCGCCGTGATCCAGTAAGAAATCGATTTTCGTCTCAATACTGCGAAGTTCGTACTCAGCAAGTATCCCCAGCCGCAAAATGTTGCGCTCGTTTGTCGGTGGGGCAGCCGAACCCGTGTTCGGGTTTAGCTCCATTTCCCGGACCGAATGCGACCCGGAAGATTCTCTTTCTTGGCCTCGTTTCTGATCTTTGGCTCGCACGATTTCGTGCGCGATCAGAGCTTTCATCCGTTCAGTCGCGCCTTCGACCAAAAAGCCTTGAACAAGAGTCTTTTCGCCGTCGCGTGGCTCAAAATGGTACAGGGCTTCGCGCGGGATCTTTGTCAGGGTCATCCTCTCAATATCCTTTGTGAAACACTGCTTCTGGATGGCGATGTGGACATGAGGGTTTTCGGTGTTGAGGTGCACGGCCGCCGCCCAGGAAAGCCGGTCGGCTCCGACGCCGGTTTCAAGGTGCGTCATCGCCGCTCGCGAAACGTCCTTCAGGGCGCGTCGTCGTTGTTTCTCGTTGGCTCCGAGCGCCAGGTAATCATCGTTTCGAAATGAGAGCACAAGATGGTGCAGTTCGTCATTCGACGGCCGACCTTTGGCGATACCGATCTTTAACAAATTGTTCGCGCTTCCCACCGACAGAGCATCCGCGTAGGCGTTGAAAAGCTCGCGGCCGGCTTCCGGCTCCCTTTCAGCACCCAGTTTGCTATGTGCGATGTAATGAACAAGCCCTCGGGAACTGCCACGTTTTGCCTGTACGCTTGCGACGACTCTCATTTGTGTCGAGGTTCGGACTCAGGAGTTCCGGCAACATTCTCTTTCAGGACTTTTATTTTTGTTGCAAGATACAGCTCCGAAAGATTCTCTGGGTCGGGATGCAGGCCGTGGAAGGCGGAGCACTTCTCAAGGTCGCGGATGGCGTTAGCGATCAGCTTTACCATAATGCCGTCCGCGATCCGGACGCTCTGATTTTTGTCCGCTCCTGGTGTTGAGAGTTCCATCAGCTTTGATAAGAGGATATTCAGCGTCGAGAACGAGACGCTCGACATAACGTAGAGTTCACGCAACAACAGCGAGGTTTCATGTGAGGCAGCCTTCTGGTCGGACTCAACCCTGCCGGCGCGTTCAAGGATCTCGTCTAGTCGTTCGTCCGCCGCACCGAGATCATTCCCATTTTGGCGTTCCTTTTCGATTAGCCAGTCCAGTCGTTCGCGGCAGCGATTCGCTCCGAAACGCTCCTGCTTGTCCGATAAGGCGAACCGGATCATCCGGCGCACTATCGCGGCCTTTCCTTCACCTGTTTCCCTGGCTATTTCCTCGAGCTTCTTCTCATCAGAATAGTAAGGCCTGACGTGAACGGATCGCCCGTGCCTTTTGTCCGAACCCTGACTTATTTTCACGACCACCTTTTCTCTTTCTCTTTTCCTCATTTTTCTCTCCGAAGCATTTAGTCCTCCCGAAAAATCTACTATTGTCACCAGCCGCCGCGAAGCTTGGACCAGCAAGATACGTACCGCAAGAGTTGGGTGACAGGTTTGTCACCGGTTTGTCGCTTCGGTGACCAATACTTAAACCGTCTGTATTCAGGGGGTTGGGGCCGGTGACCGGCAACGAAATCCGGTTTATCCTGTCGTACAGGTTCGGAAGCCTTTCTTACGTTTATTTAAGCCGCCACTCTCAGCCCGGCTTATTTACTCACCAACGCGGCTCTTATTTGCACCTCCTTGGGGAAAAATATGGTTGGCACGGCAGTTGATAAGCCCCACGCGGAATAAAAATAAAACCGCAAGGAGTCGATCAATAACTATGACAACAACCCCTGAATCCAAGCCGTTAGCAAAACCTATTCAGGAGCTGCCGATGCTCCAGATAAACCGCCTTAATTACATCAGGATCAATGCAAAGATCCTCGAAGCAACCGACAAAAAATTAAAGAAATACCTTCAATTCTCGGGCGAACAATTGAACGCCAAGGTCACGAACGATGACGTTATCGAGTATGCACTCAACCTGTTGTTCGACCGCGACGGCGCCTTTAAGACCTGGAACAAAAGAAGGACATGACCGCCACCCGATCTAGGCGGAAAATGCTGAAGGGAGAGAGGCTACTCCGTCGAGTTTGACAACCGAGCAGCCAGAATTTCCGAACGTCGTGTAACGACTGACCACCTTGTCGATCTCGATCTCGAACGACCGGATATTGAACGGATCGCTTTCGTCAGAGAGGTGTTCGGTAAGAAGCTCAAGATCATCGGAAAGCATATCGGTCTTAGCCGTCGAAACGGCTCGGGCGAGTCGGTCGGCAGCCTCTTGGAACCTCAAGCCATTGTGTCCCTTCACCCATCTCCAGGTAACGTGATGGCCGTAACTTTGTTCGATGAGCCTCCCCCAGAAAGGGCGATTGCTTTTCAACCCGGTTCGGCCGTTCATCGTGTCGATCACGTATCGGGAATCGGAGAATATCTCGACACGACACGGACGGCAAAGCTCCTCAAGAGACTTAACACAGGCAAGTATTTCGGCCTGCTGGTTCGTGACCGGGCCAAGGTACTTTGCCACGAGTTTCAGATCCATTCGGTTTCGATCAACTATCACCGCTCCGCAGCCCGCCGAGTGGTCCGGTGAACCATTCCGAAGGCACGATGCATCCGCGTAAATCGACACGATCGGTGTGTAACTCCCAGATGCATCGGCGCCGCCGTTTTCGTTCACGAGCTTCAATGCAGTCATAGATTCACCTCGGGAAGAAATACAAATAAAATGGACACCGAGAATTCCCGATGCCCCCAAAAGACGTTCAAAGCCAATAACTGGACCAAAGAGTCTCAGAACTGATCCACAAACGGCTCATCCGCCTGCGATTCCGCGTTCGGAGGGCCTGTATATTCCGTTGTTGCGGTCTCCGGATTCTCGGCACCGGCCCCGCCCGTTTCCCGAGCGTCGGATCGGTTGCCGCCGACGAACTCAAACGAGAAAAGCGCAACCTCGGCGCCTGATCGAGGATCGCCCTTGTCCGTGAGCCACGCATTGAACGAAAGCCTGCCATGGATCAAAAGATATGTGCCCTTCTTAACGTGTTCGGCCAGCGTTTCGGCTGTCTTTCCGAATGCGGTTACGTTGAACCAGTGAGTGACCTGGACGCGCCCTTCGGGACTGTTCTTGAATGAGTTCGAGGCGATCGGAAAACTCGCGACCGCTGTACCTTTTTCCGAATAGCGTAGGCTTACGTCTCGTCCCGCGTTTCCAAGAATAGAGATATTTGCTGACATGGATTATTCTTGCTCCTTTTTTGGTTAATTTTTGCTCTGTCCGGCAAGGGCGGCCCCGGCAATTCGTGCAGAACTTGTATTTCTGCTACTTGCCTGACCGCCGCTCCTTTCAAGCTTTTTGCAATTCAATTTTCAGGCCGAAGGGACGACCTGGACGTGCCGACGCTGGCTTGCGGGGTGCGAGAAGAGGTTCTGCTGCCGCGTGTGAAGTGTCCCGGTCTCTGCCTTCAGATCCGCTTCGCGAGTTCTTACCGCATCCCAAAGCCGCTGCTTCTCCTGACGTGTAAGTGCCTGAGCTTCCGCATCGTTGTATAAAGAAAACTTGAGAAACCGAAGTCCTCCGGATGAAGCATTTTCGATCTTTCGTAGCCACTGCCTCGCTATTGTCGACAACCGGTTACGCAGACGCACCTCCTGCGATTTTGCGACGGTGTTGAGAGCCGTGAACTCCTTCAGCGAGAGCTTGTTCCGCTCCTTGAAATCCGCGTACGCCTTCTTCTTAAGCTCCGCCACGTCGGCGGTATCCGAAGTGCTGCGGATAGCAAGATATAGTTCCTGATATGCTTCTCGGCGAAGGCTCCTCAAATGGAAGTCCGAGTACTGCCGACGCCACAAAAGTCTTAAAACCGCGGCTGCGTGCTGCATCTCTTCGAAGTCCGGATTGATCTCCTGATCGATAGCAAGTTCGATCGCGGAACCCTTACCAAGAGTGAACAACCTACGGGCCGAACGAACCACTTTTTGGTTGTAGATCCTGTCAAGAGAAAGCGACAGCCATTCCTCGAATTCTTGATCGGTGAAAGGGTGTTTCGACGGATTATTCCAGCTTGAAACCGGTATCGCAGATCGTGTTTGTTCAGCCCACGCTTCAGCTATCATTCGCCTTCCGTTTTGAATCGCATTCGCCCCCATGCTGTGACCGACGAAAAGCCTTCCAAGCTCGGAAGCAAGTTCCCTGGCTTCGGGAGGCAGACACGACGCATCGACCTCACAATCGAGATCGAAAACCACCACTGAACGCTGTCCTCCATTCATCGTTAATCCGATGATCCCGTTCTCGTCGAACTGCTCGATGTTCTCGAAAGTGAGGAAGTCGCGATCCATCTCCTCGATCGATTTGTCACCGTCTTCGAGATAGAAAGTCGCGAGATCGTCATAGATAATTCGGCTGACCTTTTGCTGACCGACGCGATTGAGCACCGCCTTTATTTCATCGTCAAAGAACGGTGTCGGCGGTGGGAGAGGCTTACGGTTCTTAGCCGCCTCTTTGACCCTGCGCTGGTCGGCAACAGTGAGTTTCTGCTCGGCTCGCTCGAACTCTTCAAACGAGATCTCACGATCCGCAACAGTGGCTGTGACAGCCTCAAGCTGCATTCCGAGCAGACCCATCTCCCGAAGCACTTCGCTTACATTTCGCTTCCGGATCTCCCCATAGTAGTAAGCTGCGATCTGTTCGTATTCGAACTGTCCGGCATCGGGACTTGCGATCGCCTTTACGCAGCGTACAAACTCGCGCCCATCGTCCTCGTTGCCGAGAATCCGAACGGCGTATTGAAGGGACATTATCCGTACACGATCGAGCGGTTCCGGTTCGAGTTCATCCGCTATTCTGATTACGACGTCTCCAAGAATCGCGAACTCTTCAAGCTCCCTTCGACGCAAGGGATTGTTTCCTAGATGTGCACACCAGTCCTGCATCGGCGACCCTGTATTGGGCGGCGAAAATGCGAGGATCGGATTCTGCGGGGCAAATCTTCTAAGCTGTTCGATGTTCAGTTGTTCTGCCATAACTTCCTCATATATCCGGATCGAATCGAACCGGAGAAAACGCGTGTTATTGAGGGCAGCGCTTTCAAAGCCCTGAATAAAAATCACTTTCATTCAGGCTCGAAAATCCCTCTCAAGATTCGGCAGGGACAATATGACGGGGACGGAAGATCTGCCTTTATTCGGATGTTAATTCGGCTAAACGCTTTTGAACATAAGCAAAGGTGAGCGGTGCCCGTTTGTCGAGCTGTGCCCGCCCGGTCCCGAGTCCGTCCGAAGGGATAACAATTGCGTGAATTGTATCCGTGCCGGCCCGTTGAAGCCTGGCAAAAGCCAGGTCGATCACAGCCGTGTTTTGCTCGAATTCCTCATCCGAGAAGAAAGCACTAGCTGAATAGTTTGGACTCTTCTTCGTCGGTATCCCGATGGCATTTGGTTCACCCCGCATGTCAACTGCTTGCCCGCCGTAACCCCTGCGCTCGAGGTTGTCGCCAAACAGAAATAGCAAGTCCCGGTTTGCACGAACGTATTCGCGAGAGATGGACTGCATTCGCTCGATTTTGCACTTCATAGCCTTTTTGATAATCGTTAGAAATACGAACTGGGGCGGACCACCGCCCAAATACTTGAGCTTGGCAAGCATTCAAGGCGGCGGTCCGATAGTGGACGGATTATTAGGCAGGTTGAAACTAGGGATCAATAGGCGGCGGCCTGCTGGATCTCGGAAGGCATGTCCATCTGCGGCGGCATGGCTGCTGTTTCTGCTCCGCCATCGCCATCCTGTTTGCCGGTGAGGAACTGGAATTCCTGCAGGACGATCTCGGCGCCCGACTGCGGCGATTCATTTTTGTCGAGCCACGGGTTAAAGGTGAGCCGCCCCTGCACGTAGATCCGGTGGCCCTTACGCACATAGCGAGCGATCGTTTCCGCCTGCTTGCCGAACGCGGTCACACGAAACCAGTCGGTCTTCTCGACTCGTCCATCCGGCGTGTTCCGGAAAGTGTTCGAGGCGATCGAGAAGTTCGCGATGAACGTCCCGTTGTCGGTGATCTTGGTCTCGGGCTCCTTGCCGAGGTTGCCGATAAGAGAGATATTTGCTGACATTTTTTTATTCTCCTGTTTACTCTTAGTCTTTTGTGAGCCGAAAGCGTCACGGCCCGGAGACCTGCTTCGAGAGTATTCTCTCGCAGTTGCGACCGAGCCATTGATCTGTCCGCCGCCTATATTTTTGTTTTCAGAGAAGAAGATTTTCAGGTCAGTTCGCGGATGCCGGGACTCTCTGAATCCGTGTCCGTGCGGTTATTTTGGTTCCTCGCGAGAGTGCAAATGTTCGCCGCCGATCATCCAGCGTTACGTTGGCAAGATCTCAGGCCCGTTGATGGACCGCATCGACATCCACATTGATGTCCCGGCCGTGAAGTTCAACGAGATTCGCGGCAAAGGCGTTCCCGCAGGTGAGTCGTCAGTTGATGTTCGCATGCGTGTGATCGCCGCGCGCGAAGTGCAGCTTTCGCGGTTTGGCAACAACGGCGTATTTTCCAATTCGGCAATGACGACAGCACAGATCCGCAAATTTTGTGCTCTCGACGCGGAAAGCGAATCCCTGCTCGAAAAAGCAATGCACCGTCAGGGCCTTTCTGCGCGTGCCCACGACCGCATCCTAAAAGTTTCGCGCACGATCGCCGACCTTGCCGGCAGCGAGAATATAGACTCAACCCATATCAGCGAAGCTATCAACTACCGCTCCCTCGACCGTAACTATTGGGCCTAAGGTTCTTACGCCATCATTGTTCATCACACGATCAAGAGTGCAAAAGGCGTGGCCACCGATTTCGAAGACGGATCAACCGAAGGATTGTGCGGCGTATCTTCTTTGAATGCGGGTTTTTACAACTTCGAACGAATAGTCCTTCGAGAGACGAGCCTTCGAATCTTGAGACCATCGAACCACTTACCGTCGTTTTGAAAGATCAAAAGACCCTACAAGCATCTGGCCAAATCAGCGGCGGGTCGAATTTGTCGATTACACAAACATGACCCGAATCATATTTTCGTGTATACGCGTGCGGCATATTTATTACTGTCAGAAGGTGTCGGACCTTATAGAGATTTCCGCCCCGTTTATTGTGTTCAGTGGTACAGGCGGTAGAAAAGCCAAATTGCAATCAGGCAATCAAGTCATCAACGGATCCGGTCGCCGAAGGATTAGAAATGCTGCGTGATTCTTACAATCGAAAGATCAGAGACCTTAGGGTTTCAGTCACAGACCGCTGCAATTTCCGATGTTTTTATTGCGATCCGAACCCTGAAAATTGTGGATCGAATAATTCAGAATTCCTAACGTTTGAGGAGATAGAGCGTATCTGCGAGATCTTTGTTTCCTTGGGCATCGAAAAAATTCGACTAACCGGCGGCGAACCAATGGTTAGGAAGAACCTGGAACTGCTTGTTGCTAAGCTCGCGAGACTTAAACGTCTCGCGGTTCAAGAAAGTCCTTTACCTTGCGGTTCGATGTCAACGAATCGTCTTCACGAATTGGCAATGATCACGAACGGCAGCAACTTCGCCAACAAAGCTGTATTGCTACGATCCTACGGTTTGGACCGCGTAACATTCTCGCTGGATAGCCTAAAACCAACGAATTTTCGTTCAATAACCGGTGCGGACAAGCTTTACGAAGTTCTAAATGCGATCGAAGTCGCTCGATCTGCCGGTTATCGACAGATAAAAGTTAATGCGGTTATCGTTCGAGGCCGAAACGACGACGACATCGTTGAACTCGCCCGATTTGCGCGAAGCCACGGTTTGATAATGCGATTCATTGAGTATATGCCACTTGATGCTGCCAGGAATTGGGACCGCAAGAGCCTCGTCTCGGCAACAGAGATCCGGGAGAGGATCAATGAAGTATTTCCGCTCATTTTGACAAATCCGTCTCGCGGCAGTGAGACCGCATGGAAATATCGATTTGCTGACGGTGCAGATGGCGAGATCGGTTTAATCGCACCCGTCACGAATGCATTTTGTGGCGCATGTTCACGAATACGTCTTACTGCCGACGGACAGATCAGAACATGTTTGTTCTCAATGACGGAATATGATCTTAGGAGTTTGCTCAGAAGCGGTGGAACCCGAATTGAGATCATCGATCTTATTCGATCTGCTGTTGCAAAAAAAGAACCCGGCCACACGATCAGTACCAACAACTTCAAATATTCTGCGCGTTCGATGAGCTCTATCGGCGGTTAAAGTTTGAGGTATAAAAATATTTCGGAATATTCTCACATTGTATGACTCAAATCATATTCCCAGAACGACAAGCAACATAAAATTCGAGCGGATTCACGACTTTTGTGACGGCGAATGGTATGTTGCGGCTAAATGTTCACGTCCCGGACGCGAACTACCACCAAAACCTGATCTCGTGCCAGGTGGCCTGCCCGGTCCACACTGACGCCCGCGGCTACGTACGGGCGATCGCAGATGGCCGTATCAACGAGGCGTACCTAATTGCACGCGGACCGAATCCTTTCGCATCGATATGTGGTCGAATCTGCGGCGCCCCGTGCGAGATCGCCTGCCGCCGAGGAAAAATTCCAAAAGTAAACGATGACGGTAAATTCGTCGGGCAAGACCGCCCCATAGCTATTCGTGCATTGAAACGATTTGCATGCGATCAGTTTGGGCCGGAGGTCCGACCGGTCGATGAGGTGTTGAATTCGATAAAGGACTTCGTGCCACCGATCGCCGCCGATGCCGAAGAGATGGCGGCATTGCTCAGATCGGGAACTGACCGCGCGCTAGAAAATGCGGACGGCCGACCGATCGCAATAATCGGAGCGGGACCGGCGGGTCTTTCGGCAGCGCACGATCTGGCATTGATGGGCTTCAAGCCGCTTGTATTCGAGATCGAACCGGTGGCCGCAGGAATGTTGGCTGTCGGAGTTCCGGCGTATCGTCTGCCTCGCGACCTGATAGCACAAGAGGTTGCGGTCATCGAAGCTCTCGGTGTCGAGATCTGTTGTGGTGTTCAGGTCGGCAGGGATATTTCGTTCGCAGAACTTCGCGAAGACTATGCAGCGGTGATCATCGCCGTTGGCGCAAAATCATCGCGTGGGCTTGGATTACCCGGAGAGAGTGGTCCGGACGTCATCGGCGGTGTCGATCTGTTGCGGGCGGTTTCCCTAAGCGAAAAGATCGATATGGGCCGTGAGATCGTTGTGATCGGCGGCGGCAATGTCGCATACGACGTCGCAAGGTCGGTTGTTCGCCAGATCGCGTTTGATACCGCCAGAACGGCCGCGAGACTCTCGCAGACCGCGAATGTCCATCTGGTTTCGCTGGAAAGCGCAGAAGAAATGCCAGCCGACACGATAGAGATCGTCGAAGGCGACGAAGAGGGGATCACGCGAAGCAATGGATGGGGGCCGACCGAAATAGTTCGTGAAAACAATGGCCGCGTCACAGGTGTCGCCTTTCGAAGGTGCTTGCGGGTCTATGACGAGGAACGGAAATTCTCGCCGATCTACGATGACCGGGATACAAAGGTGATCCCGTGTGACACTGTTCTCCTCGCCGTTGGCCAAGCCCCGGCACTGTCGTTTCTTGACGACGGCGGCGAAGATATAGAACGCATGCGCGGTGATTGGCTAAAGGTCGATCCAGCGACTCTACAGACAACCGGAGATGGCGTATTTGTCGCCGGAGATCTCGCCCACGGGACGCGCCTACTGATCGATGCCGTCGCTTCTGGCAAGTCTGCGGCACGTTCCGTTTATCAATATCTCACTGGAAAAACACTCGAACACGAGTTGATCAAGACACACGTTGTGCTGGATCGTTATCGACGCGAACGCGGCTATGAATCGATCCGCCGCGTTGAAGTTCCAACCATTGAACCAGAAGAACGCCTCGTACATCCCGAAAATGTCGTCGAGATCGGATATACCCGCGAGCAAGCGATGCGGGAGGCGTCGCGCTGTTTGGATTGCGGGGTGACCCCTGTGTTTGACGGTAGCCGATGCGTACTTTGCGGAGGCTGCGCCGACGTCTGCCCGACCGAATGTTTGAAATTGATCTCGCTCGACAGTTTGGATTTTGACACTGATGTTTCCGATCTGTTCGTTCGTTCGATCGGCAATGACGCGGACCTCGGAGACAATTCAGCGATCCTAAAAGATGAAGACAGATGCATCCGCTGTGCGCTGTGCGCCATGCGCTGCCCTGTTGATGCGATCTCGATGGAAAGGGTTTCGTTTATCACAAATTGGAGTTCTGTATGACGACACATCCCGGCGAAAAGAAATCGCGTTTTGATCCGGAGCCGATACCTCGGCGTGATTTTCTCGGACTTGCGGCGCTTGGTGCAATGGCTGCGGCGCTTGGTCTCTCGATCCTTGGAATGCTCAGGCTTCCCAAGGCCGCGGTATCAGCGTCTCCTGCGAAGAAATTCAGTGTTTCGCTGCCTGATACATTGCCGGAGGGCGAGGCTTTTATTCCTCCAGGTAGAAACGTCGCGGTTTTTCGCGATAGCGAAGGCGTATTTGCCATCTCGACAGTTTGCACGCATCTGGGATGCATAGTGAAGTCGAGCGCAACAGGTTTCGATTGCCCTTGCCACGGCTCCCGATTCGCTGAAGACGGAACGGTCATAAAGGGCCCGGCGCCTAAGCCGCTGCCATGGCTAAAGGTCACAGGGAGCGGCGGCACGATATCAATCGATGAGGAGTCGAAAGTAAAGGCGGGTACGAAGGTGTAGGTTATGAAAGCCGAAAGCTATTCAGCGTTACACGAGTTTTGGGCAAATTTATGCGCGATTCCGAGACACGTTTACCGTGCGGTTTTCCGCGGCGGCCCTCCAAAAACTGACCGCACTCGTTCGACCTTTATTTTCGGTAACGTCTTTTTGCATCTCCATGCGGTTCGAACACACCTTTGGTCGCTCAGATGGTCGACAACCGCGGGCCTCGGCATTATCACGACGGCTGCATTCCTTATCACACTTGTTACCGGTATCCTCCTGATGTTTTATTACAAGCCCTATCCGGATGTAGCGTATCAGTCGATTAAGGACATTCACTTCATCGTACCAACTGGCCGGTTCATGCGGAATATTCACCGCTGGGCAGCGAATGTAATGGTCGTTGCTGTCATTCTGCATATGGCCCGGGCATTCTATACAGCCGCGTACCGCAAGCCTCGTGAATTCAACTGGTTCATCGGTTGGGGATTATTGGTTACAACGCTCGGCTTGTCATTTACGGGGTATTTACTTCCCTGGGATCAGCTTGCATATTGGGCGATCACGATCGGCGCAAACATTGCTCAATCACCGCGTGAGATAACCGATGCAATGGGCATCACAGAGTTCTTTGACATCGGCGGGCTTCAACGTGAGATCCTGCTTGGATCTGACGTGGTTGGTGAGGAGGCATTGATCCGCTTCTATCTGCTTCATGTGATGATCCTGCCTCTCGTGCTCGCCCTTTTGATGGCCGTACACTTCTGGCGCATTCGAAAGGACGGAGGCTTGGCGAAACCGGCGGACGCTGATGAACGGGTTGCCGAAGAGGCAAAAGAGTACTATCCGGTCTTCACGGATACGCCTGCGAAAACCTACCATCTTGCAGCCGTGGTCAAGGGCAAAACCCCGGCGGTCGGGAGCGGACCTGAACATACCGTCCCTTCTATGCCGCACTTGCTGTACGCCGAGCTTGGTGTACTGATGTTCACCACCCTCATCTGTCTCGCACTTGCATTCATTTCCGATGCTCCGCTAAAAGAGCTTGCAAATCCGCTTGTTCCTGAAAATCCAGCAAAGGCTCCCTGGTATTTCCTCGGACTCCAAGAGATCGTTTCGTTCTCGGCATTTATGGGTGGGATCGGTATTCCTATGCTATGCGTGATCGGCCTCGGACTGATCCCATTTCTTGATCGCGAAAAGGAAGGGACCGGAGAATGGTTTGGCGGACCCGGCGGGTGGAAATTAGTTAAGTGGTCCATGGTTGTCGGCTTCGTTTCATCGATCGCGATCGAGGCTTTTGCGATCCGCTTCGGCTGGTTGCGTGAGTGGTTTCCGGATGTTCCGCAACTGTTCATCACGTTTATAAATCCAGGCACAGTCCTTACGGCGATCTACGCGGCGTATTCGATCTGGGCTGTTAGAAAATACAACTCGACGCGTGCCGGAGCGTTAGCGCTGTTCACGTGTTTTCTCTGTGGGTTCATCGTATTAACCGTTATCGGTACCTATTTCCGCGGCCCGAACTGGGAGTTTTTCTGGTCGCCATCCGATTGGGGAGGCCATTGATGCTATGAATAAAAACAAGTATCTGTTAATGGTCTCAAGCATCGGGGTGTTCATTCTACTCGCGATCGCTGCCTTTTCCGAGAACTTCATGAAGGAATGGCACGAGATCCAGAACAGTGCTAAGACCGCCGAAGGGCCGATCGACGTCCATTTGCGTCAGATCGTAAATCCGAACTTAAAAGTGACCGACCGTTGCGTTACATGTCACGTCGGGATGGCGCCCGGTGATCAGATCTCGACCGATCAGAAAGTTGGAGCACCCCATAAGCCCGTTGGTCACTCCGTTACCGAAATGGGTTGTACTACCTGCCACGGCGGGCAAGGTCAAGCGACTGAAAAAGATGCAGCTCACGGAAATGTCGATTTCTGGACCGAACCGATGCTGCCTGCCAAATATGCTTACGCGAGCTGCGGCACCTGTCACACTCCGCTGAATGTGCCAAATCTGCCGACGCTTGAAAATGCGCGAAAGACATTCGAAAGGCTCGATTGTTACGCCTGTCACCGGCTAGACGGCCGCGGCGGCACATTGCGTCCCGGCGGCAACGTAACCGGAATGGAAGGCCCGGATCTTTCGCATGTCGGTGTTAAAGGCTATAACCAGGAATGGTATTCCGCTCATTTGCAAAGACTGCAGCAATCCACAGATGGTGCGTGGAAAAACTCATTCGCTGAGATCAATGAAGCCGATCGCGAAGCCTTAAAGACATTTCTTGACACACAAATGGGTGCGCCGAAACTGATCGAAGCGAAAGCGCAATTTAATTCGGTCGGGTGTGCCGGTTGCCATACGGTAGGCAACTTCGGCGGCGATGCGGGAGTCAATTTGTCGCTTTCTGGCCTAAAGGATCCGAATCAACTTAACTTCTCAAGGGTTCCGGGCGATCACACTCTTTCAAATTGGTTCGTTCAGCATTTCCGCTCGCCGGCGTCGACAGTCGCCGGTTCGCAAATGCCGGCTCTCGGCCTTTCGGAAAAACAGATCGATCTTCTTACGCTTTATACGCTCTCACTTCGCCGCCGAACGCATGCTGATATCTATTTGCCAAAGGATAGAGTAAAAGCGATGCGTTTCGGCGCTCGCGAGTTTGCGGGCAACGGCGAAACGATCTATACGGCAGTCTGTTCGAGTTGTCATGGTTCGACCGGCCAAGGCACGCGATATCCGGGACTAGTACCAAATCCATCGATCACCAATCCCGATTTTCTGGATATTGCTTCAGACGATTTTTTGTTTCAGACGATCAAATACGGGCGGCCCGGTCGACCGATGCTGCCCTGGGGCGATCGGCCAAATGGCCTTTCAGACGAGGAGATCCGCTCGGTCGTTGCCTATATCAGACAACTCGGGGGAAATGTTCAGGCGATCCCGGATACGAAGCCCCAGATCTGGGCAACCGGTAACACAGCCGTTGGAGAACAGTTGTACACCTCAAACTGCGCGGGTTGTCACGGGAAAAATGGTGCCGGAGGCGACGGGCCCGCACTTGGCAACCAGGCGTTTCTTACCGCTGCGACAGACACCTATCTTTTTGAAACGATTAGCGGCGGCCGTCGCGGCACGGTTATGCAAGGATTTTCGAATCCTTCCCCGATCCGGCGTGTTCTTACGCCGGCTGAGATCGAATCGATCATTGTTTACTTACGTTCATTAAGTGCGAAATAGTTGACCGGTAACGAGGAATGTTATGAAAAACGAAATTTCGAGACGAGAGTTCATGGCAAGGATATCGGCTGCAGGGTTCGGCGCACTCGTCGCATCAACGACGAATGCATGGGGCCTTGACGCGATAACGAACCCGCTAGCAGTTTATCCAAACCGCGATTGGGAAAAGGTCTATCGGGATCTTTGGCAATACGATTCGAAATATACATTCACATGCGCTCCGAATGATACGCACAATTGCTTGCTCAACGCACATGTTCGCCAAGGCGTGATCACACGTATCGGTCCGACTATGAAGTATGGCGAAGCGACCGACCTGTTCGGGAATGGTACTTCGCACCGTTGGGATCCGCGTGTATGCCAGAAGGGACTGGCACTGACTCGACGCTTCTATGGGGATCGCCGCGTGAACGGAACGATGGTGCGTGCCGGATTCAAAAAGTGGTACGAAGACGGTTTTCCGCGCAAAAAGGACGGCCTTCCTGAAGTTAGCTATTTCAACCGCGGCCGTGATGAATGGGTACGAATGTCCCACGATGAAGCTGCCGTTATTGTTGCCGCTGCTCTGAAGAACATTGCCGAAACATATACGGGTGACGAGGGAAAAAAGCGACTGACAGAACAGCATTACGACGAAGCGACGATCGAGGCAACGCAGGGCGTCGGGACACAGGTAATGAAATTCCGCGGCGGCATGCCCCTGCTTGGAATGACCCGTGTTTTCGGAATGTACCGCATGGCGAACTCTATTGCATTGCTCGATTCGCACATACGCGGTGTCGGCCCAGATCAGGCAATGGGGCCGAAAGGATTCGACAACTATTCGTGGCATACGGATCTGCCGCCGGGCCATACGATGGTCACCGGGCAACAAACTGTTGAATTCGACCTCAGTTCCGTCGAACAGGCGAAGACCGTTGTTGTTTGGGGAATGAACTGGATAACGACCAAGATGCCGGATGCCCACTGGCTGACGGAAGCGCGAATGAAAGGCACTCGCGTCGTGGTCATTGCGTGCGAATATTCTGCGACCGCAACGAAAGCTGACGAAGTCGTCGTCGTGCGCCCCGGCACGACTCCAGCACTCGCATTGGGTTTTGCGAACGTCATAATGCAGGAGAATCTTTACGACAAGGAATACGTTCGTCAGTGGACCGATATGCCTATCCTTGTTCGGATGGACACGCTGAAATATTTGAAAGCTTCAGAGGTATTCGGCGGCGATCCGGCGGTTCTTAGCCAGACATATATTGTAAAGGAAGGCGAAAAAGAACCTCCGCCGATACAACAAACCACACAGAACATCGCACCCGAAAAACTCCGCCTGGAATGGGGAGACTATGTTTGGTGGGATTCCAAGACGAACTCGCCCAAGCCCCTCACACGCGACGAAGTCGGCAAGTATTCAAAGATCGGCGAAGCATTACTGGAAGGATCAGTGGAAGTTACGCTGGTTGATGGCAGCAAGGTGAAATGCCGGCCGGTTTTCGACCTTGTAAAGGAATACGCTGCCCATTTCACTCCGCAAACGGTCGAAGAACTCACATGGGCTCCGGCCACTGCAGTCCAGAATCTAGCGCGCCATTTTGCGAAAGAATTCGGGACCACTCTTTTTGCACTCGGCATGGGCCCAAATCAGTTCTTCAACAGCGACAATAAAGACCGCGATGTGTTCTTGCTCGCTGCATTGACCGGCAATATCGGAAAGATCGGCGGAAACGTCGGATCATACGCCGGCAACTATCGAACCGCGTTGTTCAACGGTGCCCCGCAGTATATCAATGAGAATCCGTTCGACATCGAACTCGATCCGACAAAGCCCGCGCGTCCAAAGCAATATTGGAAGGCGGAGTCTGCTCATTATTACAATCACGAAGATCATCCGCTTCGTGTTGGCAACAGACTTCTGACCGGCAAAACGCATATGCCGTGTCCGACGAAATCGCTTTGGTTTGCGAACGCGAATTCGATCCTGGGCAACGTCAAATGGCACTACAACATGGTGGTCAATGCACTTCCAAGGATCGAGATGATCGCCGTAAATGAATGGTGGTGGTCAACCTCCTGCGAATGGGCCGACGTGGTATTCGGCGTCGATTCGTGGGCGGAGCTGAAGCATCCGGACATGACCGCTTCGGTAACGAACCCGTTCCTGCTCGTCTTTCCGAAGACACCGATCCCCCGCATCTTCAATACAATGGGTGATATTGAGGTGTACGCAACAGTTGCCTCAAAGCTTGCCGATCTTACCGGCGATAATCGTTTTAACGATTATTGGAAATTCGTCCGAGACGACCGGACCGATGTGTATCTCCAGCGGATCCTGGACAATTCCCAAAATACAAAAGGTTACTCATTCAAGGATCTTCACGAAAAAGCACTCAATGGGATTCCGGCAGTGATGAACAGCCGAACGACGCCGAAAAATGTCGGCTACGACCAGCTTGTTGATTCTACGCCGTGGTACACCAAGAGCGGCCGCATCGAGCTATACCGCGAAGAAGATGAGTTCATTGAAGCCGGTGAAAACCTTCCGGTGCATAGGGAACCGGTTGATTCCACATTCTACGAACCGAATATTATCGTTTCGGCCCCGCATGAGGCATTGCGACCGGCTCAGCCAGAAGACTATGGCGTGAAACGCGATGATCTTTCGTGTGAGACCCGTTGCGGCCGCAACGTCGTTTATACCTGGGCTGAGGCAAAGACTAAGCCGCACCCGTTGATCAAAGACGACTACAGATTCATTTTTCACACACCGAAGTATCGGCACGGGGCGCATACGACACCGATCGATACCGACATGAACGCGATGTTGTTCGGGCCGTTTGGCGACATTTATCGACACGACAAGCGTGCGCCGTTCGTGACCGAAGGCTACGTCGATATCAATCCGACAGATGCACAGGAACTCGGCGTCAATGACGGCGATTATGTGTGGATCGACGCTGATCCCGAGGATCGACCATTTCGCGGATGGCAAAAGGACAAGAAGAACTACGATTTGGCCCGTATGCTTTGCAGGGCAAGATATTACCCCGGAACACCCCGCGGCGTTACGCGAATGTGGTTCAACATGTATGCGGCGACGCCGGGTTCACAGCAAGGCCAACAAGAACGAAAAGACGGATTGGCGAAGAATCCGCGAACGAACTACCAGGCGATGTTCCGATCGGGCTCCCATCAATCGGCAACGCGTGGCTGGCTTAAGCCGACGTGGATGACAGATTCGCTGGTGAGAAAAGGAATGTTCGGGCAAGGAATGGGCAAGGGATTTGCCGCGGACATTCACTGCCCGACCGGAGCGCCGCGTGAATCTTTCGTCAAGATAACAAAAGCGGAACCGGGAGGCATTGGAGATGAACCATTGTGGAGGCCTGTAAAACTCGGTATCCGCCCGCGAACCGAATCCGATGCAATGAAGAAGTATCTGGAGGGCGGATTTACTGCCAAAAAATAGGAATGTAATGGACACGCTTAGATTACACGTTCTGCTTAATTACTATCCGGCAATAGGCGTCATTATCGGGACGTTTCTGCTTGCCGCCGGTATGTGGTTTAGGAACGCACGATGGAAACGCTTCGCACTCAAGCTCTTCGTTTTTCTCGCAGTTCTGACTTTTTTCGTTGCTCTTGCCGGCGAGGTGGCGAGTTGGGCGACAGATTGGTATAGCGAGCAACGAGCGGCTGCGCTTACAGCGCATAAGCATTTCGCGACGACAGCATTCGTGGTTACGGCAATAACAGGGATTACGGCTGTCGTCGGGCTCGTTCGGAGTAGCGCAGATTCGGACCGCGGGAATTCCTTCTATGCAGTGATCCTCGTTCTGTCAATTGCCTCCTCGATCTTGTTGGTGGCCACGATCTTAAAAGGGCGACAGGTTAAATGGGTCGCAACAGTTCCGATGGAAAGTTCAAAAGTACTTGTTTCTAACGATACGGAGAAAATACTATGGCACGCGTAAACAACTGGCAGCTCGGACGCGAGATGTCTTACTGGTATCCGGAAAGCCGCCCGCAAAAACAATTTGCCGCCGTCTTCGACACAAATAAGTGCATCGCGTGCCAGACCTGTACGTTGGCGTGTAAGACCACATGGACAAGCGGCAAGGGTCAGGAATACATGCTCTGGAACAACGTCGAGACGAAGCCATATGGCTTTTATCCGCTTGCATGGGATCTGAATTTGCTTGAAATGCTTGACGGCCAACAATGGAGCGAAAGGGACGGTAAGCAGGTTTATGACGGCAGCACGATCTTTGAATCAGCTCCTGCAGGCGAGCGCGTTCTCGGTTGGCGTCCGAGTGACGACGACTACGCATATCCGAATGTTGGCGAAGACGACTGTGCCGGCACGATCGATGGAGGCGCGAGCCTTGAAGTCCCACATCAGATGGCGTGGTTCTATTACCTGGCGCGTATCTGCAACCACTGTACCTATCCGGCTTGCCTAGCATCATGCCCTCGCGGTTCGATATATAAACGGCCCGAAGACGGCATCGTGCTTGTCGACCAGGGCAGGTGCCGTGGTTATCAAGAATGTGTTCGTGGTTGTCCGTACAAAAAGGTCTTTTTTAATCCGATGACCTCGACCTCGGAAAAATGCATCGCTTGTTATCCCAAGATCGAACAAGGTCTTGCCCCTCAGTGCTTTGAGAACTGCATTGGAAAGATCCGTATGGCCGGCTTTCTCAATACGCCCGACAAGGCCGAGGCGGACAATCCGCTCGATTACCTTGTGCACATCAAGAAAGTCGCGTTGCCGCTCTTTCCACAGTTCGGGCTCGAGCCAAATGTCTATTATATTCCGCCGATCCATGTTCCAACCGCTTTTACCAAGCAGATGTTCGGGCCCGGTGTTGACAAGGCCGTTGAAGTTTATCGGAACGCGCCGAACGATCAGGACCTGACCAGCCTTCTAGGATTGTTTGGTTCCAGCGAAAAGATAATGCGCAAATGGAAACGTATCGGCGACAAGGCGATCGGAATGGATGAGAACGGCAAGGAACTCGTAAACGTGCCGTTCAAAGAGCCGATTCATGTACGTCCGGCGTACGACAAGCTTTATCAGATCACGCGCACCAATTGCCCGTGAGGAGGATTCTATATGCGATCAATGACAATCGCGATCATTTGCAGCCTTGTCTTTTTGGCGTCATGCCAACAGACCCAGGTTCCGACACCCGAGGTGAATGTTTCTCAGGTGAAGGAGATCCCGCTTGATCCAAATGATCGGGCATGGGATCCAATCTCGCTTCATGTATCCAAGATGATCCCGCAGGACTTGGTCGAACCCCGGCTCCTGGAACCATCGACACAGGAAGTGCAGGTAAAAGCGATGACAAATGGGACCGATATTGCGTTTCGGCTTGAGTGGGCAGATGAATCGCAAAATGACCTGCCTGGCCCAAAGCATTTCATTGACGGCTGCGCAGTTCAGCTCCCCTCGAAGATCGACACAAATGTTCCAGCTCCACAAATGGGCGAGGTCGGGAAATCGGTCGAGATCTCATTCTGGCGGGCCGATTGGCAGGCTATCGTCGAAGGGCGTGCGGATTCGATAACGAGTATCTATCCGAACGCATCAGTTGACCATTATCCCGCGGAGGCAAAACCGCTGGAGAACGATCCACAGGCGCAAAGCGATGCGGCGTCGCGCTATGCACCGGCGAGAGCTCTTGGGAACAATCGAGCCGGGCCGCGCGATCAGCCGGTGGAAGACCTGGTAGCCGACGGTCCAAGCACGCTTTCGCCGGCACCGAATGCTATTTCGAAGGGGAAAGGCGTGAAAACCCCAAAGGGTTGGGCCGTCGTCATAACCCGGCCACTGCCCGTCGGATTTTCAACCGCAACACCATCGCAGATCGCGTTTGCAATTTGGGAGGGATCACGTACAGAGGTTGGGGCACGCAAGATGAGGACGGGATGGGTACCACTGATCCTGAAATGAATGGGAAAAACTACCTGTGAGTTACATAAAAACCCTGAATCTAGTACACGTTCTTCTCGACGACATGTTTTTCGAGCATCAGAAGGCACTTCTCCATTTTGAGTTTGAGAAGGCACTTACTTTGCTTGAAATGTATGAAGGAATTTTGATCCATCATATGGATGATGAAGAGATGGTCCTGCTCCCGGTCTACGCAGAACGTGCCGCATTTTCGGGCGCTGGTTCGCCAAAGCATTTCTTTGATGACCACACAAAAATGCGTTCGTTCGTCGGGGCTTTCAAGGATAAGATCGCCGGATTGGAAACCGAGCCCAACGTCGACAAGGCACTGCTTCAACTTCTGGATCGTGAAGCGTTCTATCTGCGGCTTTGCGCTCATCATGACAAACGGGAGACCGATTTCCTTTATCCGATCCTCGAGCAGATCCTTTCCGATGACGAAGAACGCGAGTTAATGTCGCAGATCGATCTCGACGCCTATCGGGCGTCAACAGGGCTAAGTCGCGGATACGATTAGGTTCGAGGACTGGGAGTAGAAATAATGAAAACAAAGACGGCAGAAAACAAACTAATAGCTGAGGCGGCCGAGTGGCGTCTTATCAGCCTACTTTTAGACTGTCCGACCGGCAATTGGTTCGATGACGTTAAAGCCCTTGGAGGTCAAGTTTCCGATAAACGATTGAATCGAGCCGCTCGATCTGCGCAGAAAGAAGCTAGTGAAGGCATCTTCCATTCTATCTTCGGACCGGGCGGTCCGGCACCCGGACGTGAGGTCAGTTACCGCGGCTGGGTCCAGCCTGGATATTTACTTTCAGAGTTGTCCGCTTTTTACAATGCCTTCTCTTACGAGCCAAAAACCCACGAGGTCCCGGATCACATCGCTGTTGAAACCGGATTTGTTGCGTATCTTCGAATGAAAGAACTCTATGCAATTGAGTGCGGGGACACTGAAAGCGCTCAGATCACGGCAAACGCTTCTAAGACATTTCTTGACAACCATGTTTCAAAATATGCGGAGAAATTAGCGAAATTGTTGGCTGTTTCCGGGTTCGAATATCTCGAACTAGCAAGTGCTGCCCTGCTGAAGCGAGTGGGTCCGGACAAGGACAAAGGTAAGAACAATTATTTGCCGGTACTCGAAGAAGTTGACGAGCCGATGTTCGAATGTGGCGGTGAATCAATATGATCTGCCCGATTTCGGTAAGGCAGTCACCTCCAATTTGTACTCTTCGTTTTTCCTGGTTGTTGCAGGAGCGGTTCGCAGTTCACTTTGGCGTATTTTCCATATTCTTCTCTATTACACAACTCTTACGTTTGCTCCGACACATCACTGATAGCATGTAATAGTGGCGAGGAAACGCTTGTAGAAAAGCAAGTTTGTTAGCATCCTACCAAGCGCTTTCAATTTCAAACCCGCCATGCGGGAAAGTCTGAACTGATCGCAGTTGGCTCGTACTCATTGCTATACGAAAACTCCTTTGCTGTACCGTTCAGCTTTTCCCAGATGGCCTAAATAATTGTGAAAGTACTACTTGTTTATCCTATTTTCCCCGACACCTATTGGAGCTTTCGCCACGCACTATCTTTTGTTGGTAAAAAAGCCGCGTTTCCGCCGCTGGGGCTGTTGACCGTTTCGGCCATGCTTCCCAAAACCTGGCAACGGCGTCTCGTAGATATGAATGTCGAACCGCTGACAAGGGGCGATATCGAATGGGCGGATATCGTCTTTCTCAGTGCGATGATCGTCCAAAAGGATTCACTCGATGAAGTTATAAAATTGTGCAAAGAACTTGGTAAGCGAGTTGCGATCGGAGGGCCCTATGTCTCAACTAGCTCTGATCTTGTCCCAGAAGCGGATTTCATTTTCGTGGGTGAAGCCGAAACCACTTTGCCGGAGTTTATCGGGGATTTGAAAAGCGGCACGCCGAAGCATATTTATCAAGCGACCGAGCGGCCTTCGCTTTTGCTGACACCGTTGCCTGATATTCATTTGATCGATTTAAGTCGGTACTCTTCGATGAACATTCAGTTTTCGCGGGGCTGTCCTTTTTCGTGTGAATTTTGTGACATAGTTGAAATTTATGGTCGCAACCCACGCACCAAATCAAGCGAACAGATGTTGGCTGAAATGGAGGCTCTAAGGGTAGCTGGTTGGCGCGGAACGGTTTTTCTGGTTGATGACAATTTTATAGGCAACAAGCGCGCAGTTAGAAAATTCCTGCCCGAACTTATCAAATGGTCTGAGCGCAATAACTTTCCATTTTCGTTTTTGACAGAAGCAAGTGTAAATTTAGCTGAAGACGATACTTTGCTTGAGATGATGCATGCCGCTAGATTTCATCGGGTCTTTCTTGGTATAGAAACGCCCGCAACCGAAAGCCTCAAAGAAGCCAACAAAGCTCAGAACACAAAGAGCGACCTCCTTGAATCAGTTCATAAGATTCAAAGCTATGGAATAGAAGTAATGGCCGGTTTTATTGTCGGATTTGATAATGACCCGGAAGATATCTTCGATCGGCAAATCAGTTTTATTCGTAAAAGCGCAATTCCGCTGGCGATGGTTGGACTTTTGACCGCGCTTCCCGATACACAACTGTGGAAGCGTTTGGAGCGCGAAGACAGGCTTGTATACGAAAGTAGTGGAAACAACACGGATTGTTCCCTAAATTTTGTCCCGAAAATGGATCGAGAATTCCTGATCGAAGGTTACAAATCTCTCTTAAGAACTCTTTATAGTCCGCAGGAATTCTATCAACGTGCTCTTGATAGTTTGTCACGAGTATCAAACAATACGATAGAATTGCCGCAAATGAATGTCTTCGAGGTTCTTAGATCCTTCATAAGAATAACCGTTCGGCTTGGTTTGTGTGATAAGGAGCGCCAGCGATACTGGAAGTATTTGTTTAGCATTGCCAGACATCGCCCACACAGCCTCGGAAGCGGAATTGCTCTTGCCGCCATGGGTTACCACCTAAGAAGAGTAACGGAGATATACTGCACCAAAAGTGCGCTGGAAGGAATCTAAGATTTCAAGAGTTGTATTCCATGCAACGATCACGCCATTGTCGACAAGATATCGGCGATGTCTTTTTCTGTAGTATCAGGGTTGATAAAACAAAATCGTGACACGGTTTCAGATCCGTGCAAGCTCCGCCGCTTTGTCGGTGCAACAAGTGCAAAACCCGATCTGTGATTGTTATATGTCCAGGTCCTGTAGTCTTCAGGCGACCAACCAAGTCTGCGAAACAAGACGCAAGAGAGACTTGGTTCACGGACCAGTTCGGTATAACTCGTTTTTGATATCAATTTCCCGGCGATCTGTGCCAATTCGATGCCCCGCTCGATCGCTTGCTCATATCGGTCGGTTCCATGCATTGCCAATGAAAACCAAAGCGGAAGGCCGCGAACGCGCCGAGTTAATTGAATTTGATAGTCGGAAGGATTAAAACCCGTCGTTGCTTCATCGCTGAAAATATCGAGATATGAGCCTTCTTGGGCATGTGCCATTTTTGCCAGTTCGGGTTTGCGATAAATAACCGCCCCACAATCGTATGGTGAGAAGAGCCATTTATGCGGATCGATGGTTACACTGTCGGCTTCCTCGATACCGCGAAATAGATGCCGAATAGTACGTGCCGCCAAAGCCGCACCTCCGTAGGCCGCGTCGACGTGAAACCAAATATCTTCCGATTTGCAGACTGACGCGATACCATCGAGATCGTCAATTATTCCCGCATTTGTCGTACCGCCGGTGGCGATAATGGCGAACGTCCTGGCTCGATCCTCAGGCGACATACGGGCTATAGTTTCTTTGACTTGCAGACCATCGAGCCGATCTTCCGTCTCAACAAAGATCACATCAACGTCGATCACTTTAGCCATCGCGCGTATTGAGGAATGAGCTCCGCTCGACGTGATGACCAATCCGCGTTGGAACTTCCTATTTTTGTCCAAACTTCGCCAATATTCCCTCGCAGTTACCATTGCTGAAAGGTTCGCCTCTGTACCTCCGCTAGTGAAAACGCCAAAGGCTCCTGCGGGCATTCCCGTCAGCGAGACAAGCCACTCCATTGCCTGATTCTCGGCGAAGATACAACCGGCGCCTTCGAGCCAAAACGCACCATGCACACTCGTAGCGGAAGTGACCAGGTCGAACAGGACGGCCGCACGAGTCGGCGACGCCGGAACGAATGCCAAATGCCGCGGATGATCAATTGAAACGCTTGCCTTGACCAGTTCATCCCTGAAAAGGGCGAATGCCTTCTCCCCGCCGATCCCTTTTGGCGTGATCGTTTCGCCAACCAGAGCCTTTAGCTCGGCCGCGGTCTTTGGAAACCCCAACTTTGGATCCGCATCTGAAATGCGACCGATGGCGTATTTAATTACGTCCAGCGACATGTCCACAAGATCGATGTCAACGTTGTGCATATTGAAAAGAGAATTGGCTATTTTTGCCGCGCATGCAAATTGTGACGGGATTCAAAAACCAGCATAGTACCCAACCACCACAGACAAGACGGTCAATGCACCGTATCCGATCTCGCGAACACCGATCTGCATTGCCCGTAGTTTCCTTCTGCCGGGAGCAAGTCCGGCGACCGCACGCCATAGTAGCATCAGCATCGCCAAAATCGTCAAAGCCGGGCTAAGGCCGTAATACGATAAAGCGCAGACAACTATCAGAGCGGCAATGTGAGCAACGATCGGGATTACTCTGGAATTGTCCTTGCCCTTTTCAAGGAGTAAGCGATTGCGAACATAGAGAATTGATGGAACAGATCTCGAGATAAAAATTACCCATAGTGTCGCGGCAATGGCCCAAGATTGGCCGCCGGCAAGTGCGATCGCCGCGGCCGAGGCGGAGATCGTAATGGCTCCACACACTTCCGGGAGAAGTTGTCTCCCTTTACGCGAAGCATCGCTAAATATCTGAAACGCGATCAGCGGCAACAGCAAGGTATACGGCAAAAGCGGGAGCCATCCTGAAACGGAAACTGTCCCCACAAGCCCGATCGCAAAAATTGATGTATAGAGGAGAAGGAATGCTAATGCCGCTTGCGCCCGTTCACGATCTTTCATCCCGATCCGGTCAGCTATCAGGATCTTGAGAGGCTGTCGGCACAGAAACGCACCAAGTGTCATCAATGCGACCCACAGACCGCCAACAGAAAAAGCTATCGCCAATGCGGCGACTGTCGGTTCGAACAAGAAACTCCAGCTGCCATGTTCCGTCGGAACGGCTAACTGCCGTAACCGGAAAGTTCTAACTCGAGCAATTGCGGGGGCAGTCGTCGTCATGCAAAAGGGATTATTTAATGCGAGCTTTAACTGAACGCACTTTGCTCAAGTTCGACCGCCCGTGGAAATAGAATGTTGTTTTCAAGATGAATATGCTGATGAATGTCACGCTCGAACTCTTCAAACCTGTGATACAAAGCCGTGAAACTCGGGCACGCACCATCGGGTAGATCGTAGTCGTTCGTTACCGTTCGCATTCTCGAAAGTATGTCACCCACCTCTTCGTGTTCAACGGACATCATTTTGATCGGATGTTGCACCGTTCCAAATGGCGGAAACGCAACTGTCATCTTGTTTGCACTACGGTAATCGAGGTCGCGGATGTATGGGAACAACACCATTTCTTCCTTGACCATGTGCGGCTCAAGATCGGCGCAAACCGCTTCGAACAGTTCTTTTAATTCCAAAAGATATTGATAATGATCACCATGCCGGCTGGCAACCTTGGCCATCAGCGGAGTTAAATGCGCCATCTCTTCTTTTGTGTAAACATGGTGCTTATCCAATATATGATCGATGAGATCACTCAGGGCCATCGTCGAAAATGACTCACCATCGGTTTCTATTGACGCGTCCAGAATATTGTCGATCTTCTCGTGTACGATCTCAGGTGCCGCTCCAACATTCCGGCACGCAACGTCAAACATAGTGTCGCCGTGGCAGCAGTAGTCGATCTTATATTCCTCGAAAACCCGAGTGGTTAGCGGCATTTCAAGAGCAATTTCGCGAACCGTCTTGCCTTGTACATTGAACATTCTTTCATCCTCCTGATGCATACATGCATGCATCGGCACTATTATTGCCGATGCATGAAGCCGGAAATATGATTTGAGTCATGTTGTCAAAATAATTTAGATCAACACTCGTCGGGGCCTTTGGGATGTGGATAGCGGTCGGACTGATCTTCATCGTTATGGGCGTTTAGGCAGACGAAATCTTTTTCGATCAAGAATTTCAGGAGTGTTTGTTCGTCGAGCCTTTGACTGCCGGAAATACTTACTTCTTCGCTGCCGACCCACTCTTCGGCGATTGCCCTGGGAACGCCAACGGTAATTACGTTATTTGATAGGTCGCCAGTGAATTCTACCCCTTCCGTCATTTGAAGCCTGTAATGCAAATCGTTTTCCGACGATCTGCCGAATCTTACTACTTCCTCAATCGACCCTGACCGGCCAAAGCTTTCAACCTCTGACCTGCCAAGCCGAAAACGAAGTGAATTACCTAATATTCTCAATTTCATTGCGGTTGCATTACGAAAACACTCAACTTTGATGCTATCTCAGTAACAAATTGAGGAATATGACTGAGATCATCTTTGGGGAAAACTCGATGTGTTCAATCTTCTTCCTACCGAACCAGTTCGCGAAGGGGAGCGGTTGTTTCCAGTACGATCCGGCCGCCAACAATATTCAGACACCCCTTGTCGGCCAACTTGCGGATCGCGCGGATAGTTGTTTCAAGAGAAAGCCCAGCCATTTCTGCAATATCTTGTCGACGATAGGTTATTTTCTTCACCTCATCATCTTGAATATCGCCCGCCAAACGCAATAAAACACTCACGATTCTCTGCTCTGCGGATGACATAGAGAGAATCTGAACCGTATCGACGCGATCGCGCAAAATTCCGCACATTCTCGTCGTGATCGCTGACGAAAATTCGGGAGACGAGCTCATCAACTTCAAAAATTCTTCGCGCGGGATCAACAACAAATCACTCTTCTCGATAGCGACCGCTGTCGCGGGAAATCGCTTCCCATCTATTGCCGGCGGTATCGCAAAAGCTTCACCTGAATGAAACAGTCCGAGAATGACCTCTTTTCCGGGCTCAGGAAATCTGATCAATTTGACCTTGCCCGACAGAACGATCGGGAGGAAGGTTGCCGAATCACCTTCGAAAAAAACAGACTGATTTGGTGCGTACGATCTCGTCGTGCCTGAATGCAAGACCTTCTCCGCAAGCTCAGACCCTAAATTTTCGAGCAAGTCATTCATTTGAAAGGACAATTTTGTTCGTTTTGCTATTGATTGTCCATTCGGGAGGACACCGCTGCCTTGAATTCCATTCACCAAGTCTGCAAGGCCAAGTTAATTCGCCGGTCCAGAACATGACCTAGATCATATTTTAGAACAACGCGGGTCATTATTCTGTGTATGCGATGGCGAACGAAAGTAACGGTTTGACACAAGATTTGTGGCTCGCCGAACTCAAACGGTCGATCTCAATAGACAGAATGAGCAAATCAATTGTCACCATTCTCGTCGCATTGGTTCTTTCGTTGCAAATACCTGCTCAAAATCCGCAAGACAATAGGGAGATTCGAATACGACAGCTTGAGGCACAGGTTCAGACTATTCTCGTCGAACTTGAAAAACTAAGAAGGGAATCGCAGACTCCGGTTGAGACCGCGAAGGTCACACCGGCGAAGCCCGTCGAAAGCATTGAAAAACGGAGTGAGCCTGACAAAAAGCCGATAGGCATCGATATCGGGAACGGTATCAAACTGATCCCGTACGGAACGATCTACTTCAATGCTTACGGAAACAGCGGCGGCACCAACAATGCCGACGTACCCGTTTTTGCGACACAAACCGGGAGCGGCAATGCTAGTGCGAGTGTTCGGCAAACGCGTCTTGGCATTAAACTGGAAGGTGCAAGAATTGGCAAAGCGAGACTTGGAGCTGTCATCGAGGGTGACTTCTTTGGCGGATTTCCGTCCGTCGCGATTGGAGAGAACTTTGGGGTTTTCCGACTTCGACTTGCGTATGCCAGATTGGACTGGGAGCGAACGGCCTTGACGGTTGGTCAGGATTGGATGGTATTTGCGCCGGTAAACCCAGTTTCGATGGCTGCTGCAGGAAATCCGCAGATGGGCGGCGGCGGCAATCTGTGGGCACGTTTGCCACAGGTGCGCGTTGATCGGAAGCTAAATGGCAACGTCACCCTTCAGGCTGCGGTCCTTCAGCCACAGACCGGCGATTTTGCCACAAACGCTGCATTTTTCGTCCAACCTACGAGCGGCATGGCGTCGCGAGTTCCGTTTTTGCAAAGCCGTCTTGCCTACTCGAACGCCGATTGGTTCGGCACCAAGAAGGCCGGCAGTATAGGAGTTTCGGGACACTTTGGAAGATCAAGAGTTTTTACTGGAGCAGCCAATGTGCCAAACGACATTGAGTCGGCCGGTATTGCTGCGGATTGGAATTTTCCGGTCGCAAAACGAGTTACGGTCGCAGGAGAAATATTTTGGGGCCGAAATCTCGGTGGCTTCCAAGGCGGCGTTCTTCAAAGTTACAATAACGATTTCGCCAATTCTGATGGGTCGTCCCTTATCCCAGGAGGCGTCCGTTCGATAGGAACGCAGGGTGGCTGGTTACAAATTGGTTTTATACCACCCATGTTGAATAACCGTCTGGGCATTTATGGTTCTTTCGGAATCGACGACCCCGTTAACTCCGATCTTTTTAGCCTATCGCATCGTGATTGGCGTACTCGCAACTTTGTTATCGCCGCAAACGCCATTTACAAATTTACTCCACAATTGGCTGTAGGTGCGGAATTCCGACGATTCCAAACCGACTACTTTTACAGTGGCCGAAAGAACGCGAATCACGTAAATCTCGGCGCGACTTATACATTTTGATATTGTATGTGAATGACAGCGATCGAAGGATTTGTTCTTGCCGGCGGGCAAAGCCGACGAATGGGAGAGAACAAAGCTCACTTGCGCCTCGGCAGCATGACACTTGCTGAACGTGCTGTGGGCATTCTGGCTGGAATTGCAGACCCTGTTTTTATAGTCGGGGATTTGCCGGGTGGTTCCGGATCGATTCGACGTATCGACGACGAATTTGCGGGAACAGGCAGGAGCGGATCGGTGATCGGGCTCTACACTGCGCTCCATAATGCAAAGTCCGAATGGGCAGCCATTCTCGCGTGCGATCTCCCGATGGTGAGGCCCGATTTGTTCATCAAGATGGTCTCATTATGTGAACAACTCGAGAACGACCCGAACCAAACGACCGACGCGATACTCCCGCAGCAACCCGACGGACGGATCCAACCACTTTGCGGGCTTTACCGAACACGCCGTTGCCTGCCGGAAGTGAGGCAGATGATCTCTGGAGAGAATTGGCGGCTGCAAGACCTGGACAAGCGGTTAAATGTTTACATTCTCAAATTCTCCGAATACGCGGATATCGAAGGGGCTCAAAATTGCTTCTTGAATGTGAACACGCCTGAAGAGTTTCAAATGGCGGTCGTTTGTCATGCATCGCAGCCGGCAGACGAAAACAAGGGCAAGTAAACGAATCTGGTGTGGCCCTTCGGTATGCCACCAAAGCTGACTCGTTGATTTCTGCGATTTATTCAACTTACATTTCGACCGTGTTGGGTTTTCTGAGTAAGCCAATCCTGCTTAATGGACAAACGCGATTTCCCGATCTGATATCTACATTCATCATTTAGTCTGAAAACAACGAGCAATAGACCGATCGCACGGGCAATATCCTCTGGATTCGTCTCAATATATTCGTGAAACTAGCCTGAACTCGATACCGGAAACAAAGTTTGCTAGGATTAGGCATTGGTTTTTCCATCAAATAGATGTTGAAGGAACCCGCAAACCCACCAAACTCAGTTAATTACCGCGATCCAACACTCATCGGTGTTGGTGCGGCAGCTGTTCTTACCGCGTTGGTGATTATCGGCTCGCGCAATCTTGAGCATTTCGACTCGGCACTTTTCGGATATCTGATCGCGAGTATCGTTGCGTTCGGCGCGATATTTTTCCGCTATGCAATTTGGCTTCAGCGTCCGGCGACACGTGCGTATTTTTCCCGCGGGCTGAAACTGTTTTTTCAGAAAAAGAAATTTGCCCGCAACACGCTTGACGCTACAAAAACGGTAGGGGTCAATATGCTCGCCCAGAAGTTCATCTTCAAACGGGCCAGATCGAGATGGCTGATGCACTTTCTGATCATGTGGGGTTGTATCCTATCCGCAGCCATCACGTTTCCGCTGGTATGGGGCTGGATACATTTCAAACTTGAAGGCGAAACGGCGTACAGGGCCTATTTATTTGGCTTTCCGATGCAGGAGATGGACGTATACAGCGCGATAGCTTGGTTCACGTTCAAGGCTCTGAATTTTACTGCCGTTATGGTCCTTGCGGGCTGTGCGATCGCGATCCACAGGCGATTGAAAGACCGAGGAGCAATAGCGGTTCAGCAATTTCTCCTCGATTTTGTTCCCCATCTCTTATTGATCGCGATCTGTGTTTCAGGTCTCATGCTAACGGCGTCGAGTACATATTTCGGTGGGTACATGTACTCGTTCATCGCGCTGAGCCATCAGGCGATCGTGATAATGACGCTCTTCTTTTTGCCGTTTGGCAAGCTGTTTCATATCGTCCAGCGTCCGGCGTCGATCGGTGTCGAGCTCTATCAGCAGCGAGCAAAAGAGATGGAGCAGGCAAAATGTCGGCGGTGCGGAGTAGAATTCGCATCCGTTATGTGGCTCGGCGATCTGAAGAGCGTCGTAGAAAAAGTAGGTTTTGATTACACAATGGAAAACGGCGAAATGCTGCAGGATTATTGTCCGCGTTGCAAACGTGTGATGCGTGGGCTTGCATACTCCGTCCTTATGGATCGCCCTGATAAGGTCTTTCACGGCTCACGTGTTAACGACGAATAATTAGAAATGTCAAAAGTAGAAAATCTCGCAAGCATTATTGACCGTTTCGGTCCTCATCTGCACGATGAGCCGATCGGCGGTTGGAGCGCGGAACGAAAGATCGACAAGATGGTGCCAACCCACTGTCCATATTGCGGAATGCAGTGCGGAATGAACCTGCTGGTCGAAAAGAATCACGTTGTCGGCGTTGAACCGCGTTACGATTTTCCGGTTAACGAGGGCCGTCTGTGCCCCAAGGGCGTGACCGCCTATCTACAGACACATCATCCCGATCGACTTGAATACCCGCTGATAAAGCGTAACGGTAATTTTGAGAGGGCAAGCTGGAACGAGGCTCTCGATCTGATCGTTGCGAAGTTTAAGGGGCTTCAGGAAAAATACGGAAAAGACTCATTGGCTGTTTATTCGGGCTCTTCACTGACAACTGAAAAGACTTATCTCGTCGGTAAATTTGCCCGCCTTGGCTTGCAGACAAGATACATCGATTATAACGGTCGGTTATGTATGGCGTCGGCTGCAGGTGGCAATAACAAGGCGTTCGGCATCGACAGGGCGGCAAATCCTTGGAGCGATATTCCGCACGCGGAAGTTTTGATGATCGCCGGAGCAAATTGTGCCGAGACGTTTCCGATCCTTAATGGATTTTTGTGGAAACAGCGTGACAACGGCGGCGTCTGGATAGTTATCGATCCACGTGAGACCCCTACTGCTCGTCAAGGCGACCTGCATTTACAACTCAAGCCCGGGACAGATGTCGCAGTAGCAAATGGCATCTTGAATGTTCTGATCAATGAGAGCCTCATTGATCAGGTATTTATCGACAACCGCACCAACGACTGGGAAGCGGCTAAAGCGGCCGCATTAAATTACCCGCCCGATGTCGCATCGGAGATCTCTGGCGTCCCCGCGGAGAAGATCATTCAGGCCGCTCACCTTTACGGCCGCGCAAAGACCGGCATGATCATGCATGCTCGCGGCATCGAGCATCATTCCAACGGGACGGAGAACGTGCTGAGTTATATAAATATCGCACTTGCGACTGGTAAGATCGGCTCCGAGGGCCGGGGCTACGGCACCATCACCGGCCAGGGCAACGGCCAGGGCGGCCGTGAACACGGCCAGAAGGCTGACCAACTTCCCGGCTACCGGTCGATGCTAAACCCGGAACATCGGAAATACATCGCTGAAGTATGGGGCATCGACGAATCTGAAATGCCTGAACCGGGCGTATCCGCTGTCGAGCTATTCAACAAAATGCGCGAGGGCGAGATCAAAGGCCTGCTATCGATATGCAGCAACATGATGGTTTCGCTGCCGGACACCAATAAGGTGCGCGAGTCACTCGAGGGGCTTGAGTTTAACGTCTGCATCGATTTCTTTTTGTCCGAGAGTGCCCGTTACGCCGATGTCGTCCTGCCCGGTACAACATGGTCCGAGGACGAAGGCACGACTACCAGCGGTGAAGGCCGCGTGATAAAGATCAACAAGGCGATAGACCCGCCCGGAGAGGCTCGCCAAGATTGGCGAACGCTTCAAGAGATCGCCCATAGAATGGGGCGCGGAAAGTACTTTCAATTTGAGTCTCCGCGGGAGATATTTGACGAACTTCGCGTCGCGTCCAAAGGTGGTAAGGCGGATTATTTCGGCATCACTTACGAAAAGATCGACAAACAGGACGGTGTATTCTGGCCGTGTCCGACCGAGGAGAGTACAGGGACGCCACGCCTTTTCGAGGAGCGGTTCGCGCACGACGACGGCAAGGCTAAATTTCACGCGATCGAGTACAAAGGGGCCGCCGAGAAACCGGATGAAGAGTATCCTCTGATCTTTAGCAGCGGGCGCATAGTCCATCAGTATTTGTCGGGTAATCAGACCCGGCGCATCGGCTTTCTTGTTCAGCAGTGTCCGGAGCCTTTCGTTGAGATCCATCCCGAAACTGCTATGAAATACAAGATCAACGACGGCGAACGGGTGAAGGTAATCTCGCGTCGTGGTGAAGGTATTTTTCCCGCTCTTGTCGTAAAGACTATCAGGCCGGACACTATTTTTATCCCCTATCACTGGGGCGAGGAACTCGCGGCGAATCAGATCACCAACGCCGCACTCGACCCGACCTCTAAGATACCGGAATTCAAGGCTTGTGCCGCCCGTTTAGAGAAAATTCACACGAGAGAACTGCCGATATTAGGCGAGGTGCGAAAGGGAACGTCGCAGAACGAAGTGCAGAGAGGAAAATAGCGCATGAATGAAACCATGTTTATCGATCCGCAGCGATGCATAGGATGTAGGTCGTGTGTCGCAGCGTGCCGAGAGTGTTCGACGCATAAGGGCTACTCGATGATCTTTGTCGACTACATTGACCGCAGCGAGACCACCGCAACCATGCCGACCATCTGCATGCATTGTGAAGAACCGACGTGTGCTCTGGTCTGCCCCGCGGATGCGATCAAGCAAAATGAAGATGGTGTGGTCATGTCCGCTCTAAAACCACGCTGCCTCGATTGCCGCAATTGCGTGAACGCCTGCCCTTTCGGTGTTCCGAAATACAACTCCGCGATGCATCTGCAGATGAAATGTGACATGTGCTACGACCGAACGAGCGAGGGCCTGATGCCAATGTGCGCGAGTGTTTGCCCGACCGGAGCATTGTCCTTCGGCACCTATGAACAAATCGTTCCGCTTCGAAGGACAAAGCCGGTTAATGCTCACGTTTTTGGCAATCAGAGTGTCAAGACCAAGGTCTACATGATGCTGCCGACAGATGCTGACGAGGTCAGCATTGGTGGGTGTGGCGTTTTCGAGGGACAGATAGGTCTCGATGGCGCTCATGTTAGCAAAGAGTCGTGGATAGATACTCAAGTGGAGGAATCCGATAAGAGCAATGAATTCTAAAGCTTTCGATCAAGAAACAGTCAAGAGGATCCTAGCCGGAGATAGTGAAACGTCGGACGAAAATAATGTCCGCACGGCGACCGCTCCGTTCCAGGCCGAGTTCCCTTACGAACGCGACAGCGAGGCTCAAGTCACCCGGCGTGAATTCTGCAACTTTCTCTTTTTGACATCGAGCGCGTTATTCGTCGGTGCAGCCGGATTCGCTGGCATAGCTGCCTATGATGCCAATTCGCCAAAGACCTTTGCACCAGCGAAGATCGACGGTGCAATGAGCATCGAACCTGGATCAGCTTTGAATTTCTCATATCCGACTGAAGACGATACTGCGATCCTGATACGCGGCACCGACGGCAGCTACGCTGCCTTTGGGCAGAAATGCACGCATTTGTCTTGCCCGGTTTTCTATTCACAATCAAACGACCGTCTTGAATGCCCGTGTCACAACGGTGGCTTCAGTTCCAAGACCGGCGAGGTGTTATACGGGCCACCGCCGCGTCCGCTAGACAGAATTGAGCTTGAAACTATTAACGGCGAGCTTTTTGCGGTGAAAAGGGAGGTACGTGGACATGAAGGATAACTCCAAGCCACAAAGGCCCCAGAGCCGCGGACTTGCCGCAGTTTGGCAGGCCCGTCTCGCGATGCTTGTAATGATCAATGTGGCTCAGCTCTGGATCCTCTCGGCTGCGGTTGATGCTGCTCTTGCACATTCGTACTCGCAACTCGCTCCGCTTGTTATTGCCTCGGGTATATGCTGGCTGATCGCACTTAGCATAATCTTGTGGTGGAAACCCGCTGTGCCCCGCTGAGTTCACTCACATTGTTTGATAAAACGCTTGTGGATGCTTTGGCTCTGAATTCTTGCATTTATAAGGATCGTCGTAGGGCTTGAAGGGAACATTGCTTAGGATGTATGGATACTAAGACATTTCAGCCCGGCTCGGCTCGGGCACTTTTCTTTTCGACCACTGCATTCGCGGTTACTTTTGCCGTCTGGGGTCTGATCGCGGCACTCGCCCCCACTTTCACCGAGCTCTACGGCCTATCTGGAAAGGAAAAGAGCCTGTTGATTGCAATACCCGTCCTGCTAGGCTCGATCGGTCGTCTTTTTGCTGGAATGCTGGCGGACAAATATGGCGGTCGACGTGTCTTTTCGGCTCTTCTTGTATTTTCAGCGGTTCCCGCGATCGCGATCGGTTTTTCCCAAAGTTATTCACAACTGCTGATCCTCGGGCTTTTTCTTGGGCTCGCTGGAACGTCCTTTCCGGTCGGTGTCGGATTCACGTCAAAATGGTTTAGCCGTGAAAAGCAGGGGACAGCCCTTGGAATTTATGGTATGGGCAACATTGGACAGTCGATCGCTGTATTTTTGGCACCTGTACTGGCAATCTACCTGGGTGACTGGCGTTATGTATTCTATGTCTTCGCCGCCGCCACATTTATTTGGGGCATAGTTTTCTATTTTTCTACCCAGGACGCAAGGGTCACGGCCATCCCAAAAACACTTAAGCAAAATCTCAGCGTTCTGCGAACGTCGGGCTATGCCTGGATATTGTCGCTATTCTATTTCCTTACGTTCGGCGGTTTTGTCGCTCTCGCCCTATACTTACCCACCTTCCTTAAGGAAATATTTAACTTGAGCCCGACGGATGCGGGTGCCCGCACCGCAGGTTTCGTTCTTGTGGCAACCCTTCTCCGACCGGTTGGTGGGATCTTGGCCGACAAGATCGGAGGGGGCAAGGTTCTACTCGGTGTTTTCGCTGCGATCGCTGTCTTTGCACTTCTGTTGAGTTCCGTCTCTATCATTCCTTTTACGATCGGAGCTCTTGGTTGCGCCGCTGCTCTTGGTCTCGGAAACGGAGCCGTGTTTAAGCTCGTGCCTCAGCTGTTCCCGAATGAAACGGCTACTGTTACGGGCTTAGTGGGCGCATTCGGTGGCCTGGGCGGCTTCTTTCCACCGCTCGAACTTGGACTTGTCAAGGATGCAACTGGCAGCTATACCCTTGGGTTTGTTCTGCTTTCAGCATTTTCTGTCATGTGTCTTGTAATAAACTACTTCTCATTCGTCCGGAGATCTGATACGGAAAAAGCATCAAAATAAGAAAAGGACCGCTTATTTCAAAACGGCCCACGCATTGATTTAATTGGCTCCTCAGATCAGACTCGACCCTAAATATCCCTGGTTTTTAGAAATAGGATAATTTTTCAAGATTCCTAGCTGTCGGGGATTCTTCCCACGACGAAACCGTGTGTTCATCAACGCTGAACATCTGCGCGAGAGCTTTTCTCGAAATTCCAGCGTATTGTCTCCGCTCTCTCAACCGTCCTCCGATTGGAAGGGAAACGTCACATGGACACACCCCTAGGAAGTCTTGCACCCGCCGACGACGTGGCGCGATACAGGGTTCGGCCGAGCGAATTTCAGGAATGGAAAGATCAACAGTGACGCGCCGCATGCATGGCGATATCCTGAAGTCCGCTTAAACGATGGTTCATTTTTGCACCAAAACGGTTTATTCATGCACCAACGTAAGCAGAAATAAACCGCCGATACCGCCGATGATTAATGTGTCAGCCGTTTTAGTTTCTTTATTAGGCCCGACCGACTAATGCCGAGATCCCTAGCCGTTCGCGTTTGGTTGTAGTTGTTTGATACGAGCGCGGATTTCAATAGATCTGTCTCGATCCTTTCAAGGTATTCAACCATTCTTTCACGAGGTATGAACTGCGGCCATGGATCGAGTGGAGACGACGGAGAATTGCCTAATAAGGTCATGGCCTTCTTATCAAGACGACTCGCCACGATCTCTCGGGTCAGAATGATCCTGCGAGATCGGTCGACAGCGGCATCGGCTGCGAAGAGAGCGTCCAAACATGCTTTTTCTACAAAAGATCGTAGTTCTCGAATATTTCCGTGCCACGGAGCGGTTTCAAGCTGGCGGAGTACGTCTTTCTTCGCCCAAACATTCCTTCCCGATTTCGAATTGAAGATCCGCAGGAACTCCTGCGCCAGCGGGACAATTAGTTCAACCCGCTCGCGAAGCGGCTTCAGATAAACGGCATGTGCCGTCACGCGATAACGTACGTCTTCTCGGGATACTGCGGGATCCCGGTGGGTTGCGTAAACTATCCTGACATCGACCGGCCTTGAACGGTTTCCGTCGACCCGAGTGACCTTTTTTTCTTCCACGATTTTTAATAGCTTGGCCTGCAGATTGACCGTCAATTCCCCAATTTCGTCAAGAAACAGTGTTCCACCCGCCGCAGCCTCAAACTTGCCTTCTTTCGCTGTAGTGGCTCCGGTGAAGGCTCCTTTCTCATAGCCGAATAGCTCCGCCTCAATGATCGAGGGGGTTAGTTCCGCACAATTAACGGCCACAAATGGCTTCTTAGCCCTTGGGCTCAGATCGTGAATTAGCTTTGCGGTATGAGTTTTGCCTGTTTCTGTTTCACCAAGTAGGCAAAGGTCGAGAAAATCGTAACCTGCGAGGAGACCCAGTTTACCGCTGTTGCTTAAAGTTTGTAACATTTGACTAATGTGATTTTCGTAATGCAGAATTTATTTACAACGAAGTTTGATCCCGGCCGCGTTTTCCTGCCGTATGAAGGTCACGAAAAATAATAGCCGTAAATTAGGTTTCTAAATATAAAAACCCAGCCCAAGTCGAACAGGGGAAAGAGACGAAAGCCGATATGCTTTACGACTTTCTCACTGGCCAGGAATTCAAAGGGCAGTTTGAAGGTATCCTTGAAGGCTTTAAATCAATACAAGACGGTTACTCTCGTGAAAAACTCCAGATGACCAAAATCTGGAAGGAGCGTGAGAAACAGCTCGACCGCATCCTGCTTAACGCGTCGGGCTTCTATGGGTCAGTCCGAGGGATTGCCGGTTCGGCCATGCCGCAGGTAATGATGCTTGAAGCCGCCGATCTTTCGCTTGAAGAATGATCGCCATAATCTAGGAGAATTATATGTCAAATACAAAATATGGTTGACGCTGGCGAAGGAAAAGGTGGAGGCTAAAGACAAATGAGCGCGATTCTGATTTCTATGGGAATAGGTATGGTGGGGGCTCTCGCACTTCTGTTTGTGGTGATGACGATACTGCGTGACATCAATGAGCATATGGAACGTATAGAAGCGGTGCAGTTAGCAGAGATACAGCACCATCGTAAATTGCTGGCGAATGATAATGCATTGTTGGAAGCAATGACGATGCCAGATAGCGAGAGGGTCATAAAGGTGCCGCTTAAGGCTGTAATAGCGGCCATACGACGCTTGGATAATTCGGAAGGGGTAAAGTTAATAGAGACAACGGCGGAGCGAGAGGCAAGAAACAGAAAACAGAACAGACAAGATCGTGAACGTAAATTGGAGAATGGTTTTATCTACAGTATGGTTCAGGATGAGATAGAGGAAATGAAAAATGAAATGTGAACGTGTGGCCCCTGAAACGCTGTATGTATAAAGTGCAGCGTTTTCTTCTCAGCCCGCGTTACCGTTTCGCTTTTCGGAGGTGGATATGAGTTTTAAAAACATGAATTGTGATCAACTTCTTTCCAAGTTTAAATTTGACAAAGACGTACGTAAGTCACCAGACAACTTACGACGAGGCCAGTTTAGGGTTGGCTGGAAGAAGGGTTTAGAAGGGAGGGGAATTAATGAAAGTACTCTGAAAAAAAAGCTCACTTGGAACAATCTTGGGTACCGTTTAGGTAGGGAGCACCCCGATGTCTTTGACGAAGGTAAGATCAATGAGGCATACGAACGTTTTGCACAACACTATGAGGACAATGGGAGGGCTCGAAAGTAAGTATTTACATCAGACCTCCTTCCAGTTGAGCGACCAGTGCTCTGAATAGGTTAGAGATAAGAAAATCAAAGTTATGACACCTGATGCTGTCTATGCATTCGTTAGTCGCGAGTATCCGGAGTTGAGCGCAGAGCCGCGGAGGAATCCGGATGGCTGGTCCTTTTTTCTCGGTCCGAAAAAGGGCGTTCAACAGCCCAATCGCATCCTTCGAGTCGTTGCGAGTTCTCGAAATCGACCCTCCCGACTGAAGCTTGCTGTGACCTCGCGGCTTAAGTCAGAAACCGAGTTTGTATTTCAGGGTGACGAGACGGAGCTAAAGGCCCTCATAGACCGGGAGCTGGAGTTGTTCAAGGACCTTTGATGAGTCGGTGCGCTTTCTGCAGTTTTAAGTTGTTTCAAAATACTGCGGAACTTCCAATCGTTAAAAAACTGCAGCTTCGCCTCGTTTTCCTACTACTGCCAAGGACGACCTCGATCTTCTCAGCGACGGTACGATACGACATTTCGTGTTGAGAAATGTCATTTTCCACCGCAGGCTGCTTGACAATAAGTAAGCTTGGTTTTATTTCGTCTCGCTCTCTGTATTCTTTTCTCGCAAGTTGAATAGAATGTAGTAGAAAATGTAGTAGGTCTGTGCAGTTTCCCCGTGATACCCTATGAACGCGAAATCTAGTAAGTATTGCAAATACAAACCGATAACACTGCATGATACGAGGTGGAAAGTTAATCGGAACGATTTGTAATCATCAGGTCATCGTCGATAGTCCGTTCTCTAAAGCAAGACGGACTTAACAATTCGCAAATAGCGCGAATATTGAAAATCAGTCGCGAGAGCGTTATTGCTCTATTGAAGTAACGAACGCTTTTGTTTGATTACAGACATTTCGCTTCGTTCAATCGGGCCCGGCAAACAGCACCCCTCCATAGGGAGGGGTGCTCTCTCTTAGCCCTTGACGCAAATGACCTGCTTCAGCTCGGCGACGATCTCAACGAGATCCTCCTGAGCACGCATGACTTCCTCGATGTCCTTGTAGGCTCCAGGAATTTCGTCAACAACGCCTTTGTCCTTTCGACACTCGACGCCGGCAGTCTGCTTTTCAAGGTCCTCACGAGTGAACTTCTGCTTCGCTTTGGTACGCGACATTTTACGTCCGGCACCGTGCGAGCAAGAGTTGAACGAATCGGGATTTCCCAGTCCTCGTATGATGAACGATTTCGCTCCCATCGAACCCGGGATAATTCCAAAGCGTCCCTCCTCGGCGTTGATCGCCCCCTTTCGGGTAACGAAAACTTTATCGCCAAAGTGTTCCTCGTTTGCGACGTAGTTGTGATGGCAGTTGACGCGGATCTCGGCATCCCACGTTTCCTGATCGTTGAACATTCGGTTGAATGAACGGATCAGGCGGTCCATCATTACTTCACGGTTGCGCATAGCATAACGCTGTGACCAATCGACGTCGTGCCAGTATGATTTGAACTCGTCCGTTCCCTGTACAAAATAAGCGAGCGCAGGGTCGGGCAGCGTGTTCAGATCGTGCAGCGATTTGGCCGTAGCGATGTGCCGCGTCGCGACCTCGTTACCGATGTTTCGCGAACCCGAGTGCAGCATCAGCCAGACGCGGTCCTCAGTATCAAGACAAACCTCGATAAAGTGGTTTCCGCCGCCGAGCGTGCCGAGCTGCTTCATCGCTTTACGCTTACGATCTTGCACGCCCGAGTGAAGCTGTTCAAATTCCGACCAGCCTTCCCACGCATTCGATTCATCGACCGGCTCCTTGTAATCGTTGAAACCGACCGGGATCGCGCGCTCGATCTCGTGACGAAACTCCGCGAGCTTTCGATCAAGAACTCCGCTTTTGAATGGCGTCTTTACGGCCATCATGCCGCATCCGATATCGACCCCGACAGTTGCGGGAATTACAGCGTCCTTGGTTGCGATGACCGAACCGACCATCGAACCGATACCGAGATGTGCGTCCGGCATAAGAGCTACGTGCTTAAAAAGACATGGCAGACGCGATACGTTGCGGAGCATTTTGTGTTCGTCAGCCGACATCTCATGAGTAACCCACGACAGGACGTCAGCCTCTGCCCCGCTAATATTTAGTTTGTTGTATGGCATAACTTCCTCCTTTTATTTTATGAAAATAGTAGAAAGCGGGGCGACAAAAGGTCGATGAGATCGTGGTTTGTTTTACAGACAATGTAATCACATCGGCATTCGCCCCGCAAAGAAAATGGCGACAAGGTTGCGTGAGAGATCCGCCTCGGTTTTGAAGCGGCCGAGACTCGAACTCGCTACCTCGAAAGGTAGTTACCATGTACTCCCACCGGCATTCGCCAAAAGGTTTGATCGGAGAACGATCGAGATCGATCTCCGGTCTGTTAGACCTCAACCTTATCGATCACACCGACCCAGTGGCCGTCGTCGAGATTCCCGTTTGCGAACTCCGAAACAAGCGTAAACACCTGGTCCGAAAATCCACCGACGTTCAGAATATCGCGACGCTCCTGCGCCTGCGTGTGACCGTAGGGTTGAATATCAATACAAACGAGCTTCGCATCGCTATTACGAGATTTGAACTCGTTCCACTGTTTCATCGTCTCGGTGGCGCTTCCACCGAAACGTCCATAGAACGGCGTGTCGATCCAGGATTCGTTATCCGATACATAGATCAGCACTTCACCCTTCGCTCGGCGGCTGTTAAGTTCCTTTAACGGAGCCGAGCAGTTGGTTCCGCCGAACGGCAGATTCGAGAGCTTTTCGGCATTGGTCATGATCGAATCTCGGGGATTCAGTTTGACCTCTACGATCTTGCTCTCAAACGGGATGATCTCTGCGTCAGGATTCTTCCGCAGGATCGCCGCCGCAAATAGAGCCGCAATGTCAACGCAACGTACCGCCGACGTAGCTCCCTTTCGGTAACCGGTCGCCGGAGATTGCATCGAACCCGAAATATCGGGGAAGACGTAAACCTTCCCGTCGATCTTGGGTACATTCTCAGTAGCGATCTCCATCGCATCTTGCAGGGCGTCGGTGATCTCACGCGGGATACCCTTATTAGCGTCAGCCGACTTAAAAGCCGACATAAGCTGAAAAGGAAAGACGCGTGAACGTTTGATCGCTTCTGCATTCCGCAGACGCTCACCGATGATCTTCACCATCCCACCGTCCTCGAAGACCCCGTGACGCTGAAACGTGTTCAGATTCATCCGGGTCATCTGCCACGGAGCATTCCGTGCGATGGCGGTCCACTCCGATTTTCCGAGGGGCAGCGCGGTCAGCATCTGGAACGGAACATTCGGGATATCGGTCGAATCTCCGGCCTTGAACCTCTCGAACTGCTTGACGATCTCCGGCAGCTTATCGGCATCGATCTCTCGGCCGATGAAGTAACCGAAAAGCGCCTCGCGCTCGGCGTCGGCAGGTTTCGGGTGGACCATCTTCAGGATGTCGGCGATCGAAGGCGCCTGACCGACTGCCTGTTTGAAGATCTGCTCCGATGCGCGTTTCTCGAACCACTCGCGGACCATACGCTTCGGAAGCGACCCAAGTGACTTTCGCCCGACAGCCCCCGAACGCATGATCTGAACAAAGTTTCGAAGCATCTTTCCGTTGTCGGCGACACGCGGAAAAACGCGTTCGAAAAGCTCTTTGTCGCGGATCGAAAGCACCGCCAACAGCAACGCCGGCATGTCCTTCATGTAACCTTTCTCGCGTGCGAACACCGCGGTCTTCGCGACGAACTCGACATCGACTTCGTTCGCAAGGGCGAGAACTGCTTCAAGCTGCTCATCCGCACCTGCATAGAAGGTGTGGTTGAAACATCCGGTCGCAGCGTACTGCGCGAGCGCCTGTTTCGGCGTCAGCTTGTATGCGATCCCGCCCGCTTCGTTTACCGTATCGGTCTTCGGTGACAGCATTCCAACAATAGTTTTGAACAAATTCTTATTTGCCATGATTTCCTCCTTTGAAAATTGATTCGGGTGACAAGATTGAAAAGACGTTTTGCGCGTGAAAAGCTTAGGATCACCGGAGTTTTCCTGACTCTGCTAGGCGCTAGTAGTGGATGTAGTCCATGCGGCATTCACCCAAAATTAAAAACAGCGACAAGATTCGATGAAACGATAGCTGCTCTACCGTTGAGCTACATCCCGGCGAGGCGAGACGACGGGATTCGAACCCGCAACACGCTGATTATGAGACATGTAGTTCCATCTGCATTCGCCGCAAAAAATGGCTGACAGGGCGGGACTTGAACCCGCGGCTTCCGGCTTAACAGGCCGGCACTCTGACCGTCTGAGTTACCCGTCAAAAAATTAACGGCGACAAAGTGTGAAAAGACTTAACGTGCTCTACCTGACTGAGCTACGTTCGGATCGCTCCGAACGGCCGGATTCGAACCGGCGACCCCGTCGTCCATAACGATGTAGTCCTTTGCGGCATTCGCCGTTGAAAATGGTCGCGACGGAAGGATTCGAACCTTCAGCTACGGGTTTATGAGACCCGTGCTCTACCGTTGAGCTACGTCGCACTGGTCGCACGAAATTGGTCCGCCGGGTGAGATTTGAACTCACGCTCCCTCGCTTAAAAGGCGAGTGCCTTAACCGGACTTGGCCACCGGCGGTTACCGAAAATCGGTAGGCGAACGCGGCCGTTGACGGAGATTCAACGGACGGACGGACAATCGTGTTTGTTGCAAACAAGGTAAGAAACGCATTCCGCCGCCCTCCTTTCCGCTTGCCGCGTTCGTTTGGGTAAGAGTGTTAGATATTTTCTAGCCGGCCGACTCCGAGGCGAGTCGGCCGGGTGCGCCGTGGGATATTTAGTGAACTGCTGAAGCAGCTCGTGTATGCTGTACCGTCGATTGGCGTTCGTTAATGACGCTGATTTCCTTCTCGATCGCATCGCGAAAAGCAGACACAACTTCAGCGAGTTTGTTTGCTTTGTGTAAACTGTTTTCGCGGTCCTCAGCGGTTGCAAGTGAGAAATGCAATTCGATCTCGTCGTGACAAGACGCGATCTCGAAAAACACTTCGCTTGGGTTCGTGTATTCCTCGCAGCACGAACCAACCTCACTTGTGTCTTGAACAGTAGCGATCACGTATGCTCGCCAGTTTGTGTATTTGTTCAGGAACTCGCGTCGCTGAACATGGTATTTCTTGCTCATTTTCTTTTCCTCAAACTCTTGTTCTGAAAAATGCTGTTATTTAGATGGCGACATGTTTCAGCGAATTAGGAAAAGCTGAAGGTTCAAGTCGCCGTAACGATAAGGTCCAACGGACTCTTGAGTGCAAACATAGGTTTTCTCCTTTTTGAAAAATTGGTGGACGCTCGTGGTATCGCACCAAGCTCTTCGGCTCTTCAGGCCGACGCTGATCTGTCTCAGCTAAACGTCCAAGAAAAATGGCGGGACCGAACGGACTCGAACCGTCATCGTCTTCATCGACAGTGAAGTGCATACGCCTTTCTGCCACGGCCCCTTGATTGAAATGGGTGGATCGATCGGATTTGAACCGATAACGGTCTCATTCACAGTGAGGTGCTCTGCCAATTGAGCTACGAACCACAAAAACTTCCAAAGGGAGAACGCTCGATCAGCGTTCTCCCGTGCGACGGGCGACAAATTGTGAAGCGACGTTTTTCTGAGCTACATCTTTCGATGGCCGGAATCGGACCGGCGTCCTCCTGCCCAGATGAACAGGTGCTCTGACCATGTAGTCGCGTCTGCATTCGCCCGAAGTTGGAGCGGGCAATCGGATTTGAACCGATGGTTTGCGGCTTTGCAGGCCGCCGCCTTTGGCCACTTGGCTATACCCGCTTTGGAATTGGTACACGCGGAGAGATTCGAACTCCCAATATCCTGTTTCTAAGACAGGCGCCTTTGCCGATTTGGCCACGCGTGCAAGAAAATTGGTCAGAGCGGCAGGATTTGAACCTGCGAATACTTGCTCCCAAGGCAAGCCCGTATGGCCATCTGCGGAACGCTCTGCTGTTAAGTGCTGGCTTCGGGGAAAGGAGTCGAACCTATATTTGCTGATTCAAAGTCAGCCGTCCTTCCGATTAGACGACCTCGAAATCCTCGTGACTTTGGCAGGGAAGGCGGGACTCGAACCCGCTAGGTTCAGCTTGAAAAACCGATTGCTCGACGCTTTGCATTCATCCCCGTAGATTTGTTGGTGAAGACGGAAGGATTCGAACCTACAGCCTTCTCGTTCGTAGCGAGATGCTCTGATTCCTTTGAGCTACGTCCCCATATTTGAAAAATGAATAAAATGCACCGGGAAGGATTCGAACCTTCGCAGCTCTTGCGAGCGACAGTTTTACAGACTGCCTGCCTTCACCAACAGACGGCCGGTGCTTAAAAAATACGGCTATTCAGTTGTCAAACATCAAAAGAAAAGGAGCGGCTACACCTGATTCCCAATGAATCCTCGCGTAACCGCTCCAAGAAACTCTACGACGAAATTGCTTCGTCTTTCTTTCGATGTTTCGGGAGCGGGAACGCCGCTCCCGCTGTGTCAATCTGGTTGTTCCGTGCGACCTATGCCGCTCGGTTTTGGTTGATAATTCCGCTGTTCGAGGTTCGTACACACAAATCCGTCCCAGGCTAAATCGGAACGCATTCCTTGCGTTGCCGGAGCGCCTGTAAACAGGTTCGTGTTATTTATCGATCTTCGAATCACTTTTTTATCTCCAAAAAAATCGCCGCAAGCTGCGCGGCAAGATGAGAGTTTTAACATGGGAAGAAATTGCTTGTCAAGAAGTATTTTCGAAAAAAGCAAAACGTTGGATGAAATCAGGTAAAGCTCGTGCACTCCGCGGAGCATTTCCGGTTGAGGAACGAACAATAAAAATTGTCTCGCGAAAGCCCGGAAACTATCGAACGGTGAACCGCAAAGGGGATACGGTGGCCTGCGCTTCAGGGTTGTAGTAGTCGTAAACCGACGATGCCGGCGTTTTGGCGTCGATTCCGTATCGTGGTCTAAATTTGAAGCTGAACTTCGTACCGCCGGGCTTCGACCACATGTAAAGAACGATACGGTCAGGCAGAATGTCGTAACGCGAAATGCTCGTGTCATTTTCCATTGCCGCTGCGAGCGATTCACGACTGACATCAGCGCCTGGCGGTGTGCCGATCTCCGCGAGTAACATTCCATACCCCTGGTATCCAATCCTTTCCGCCTCGACCGCGCAGGTTACTTCCTGCATTATGGCCGCGTCCATGCGGTCGCACTTATAACCGAGGCGTAGAGCGCGTGACTGGTTCAAAGTACGGTCGTAGGTATCGGCATCGCGCCAAGCGACATAATGTTTCGTCACGAGCTGCGCCATCAAAGGCGTACTGTCTGCTGTCTTTAGTTCGATCACATTGTTTTCGGGTGCGAGCCTGCTGTCTAGATCGACTACGATCTGGTCGAGCTTGTCCGGACCAATCTCTATCGCTCGCTCGCGCTGACCATTCAGTATGACGTCTACGGTTTTTGTCTTCGGTTGATCTCCGACGACAAGGGAGGTAACGAAGGCATCAAGGACGTTTATCGTAGTTTGTGTAGAATACCAAACACCATACCTATCCTTGTTCCGAAGGAGGAAGATCATTGCTTTGCCAACAAGCTCACGTTCAACCTTCATTTTGAGGAAAAGCTGGGTAACGAGGGCCGTTGTTTCGACCCGACCGGCGGAACCCCAACCGTTAAAAACCGTATTCGTTTCGAGATTCCAATAACTCGCACCGGCCTCTTCTTTAGCAAGTCCGGCGAGTTGTTTCGCAATCTGTCCGGCAAGAGGTGCGTCGCCCGAATCGAAGGCGGCAAGGCCCAACAGGGCAAGAGAATAGGGGTCGTCTATCTCGGTGTTGCGAGTCTTTAGATACGAGAGAGCTTTGGTCAAAGCCTGACTTAGTTGAGAATCAGAATCACGTTCGTTGATGCTTGCCCTTTTCGACGAAGCCAACATCCCTAGTGTGCGGGCAACATAAGTCGTGGTCGTTTTGGCGCGCCTCTCATCCTGGACGGTTTCCCAGCGATATTTTTGGTTCCAGCTCCCATCAGTATGCTGTTGGCGGACAAGCCAGCCCTCTGCCTTTTTGACAACGTCGGGATCGACGGCAATGTATAGGGATGCGTCCGCCAAAAATCGCAAGGCGTATGCTGTCAACGCAATGTCCGCTGCATCCTCTCCACCCCAATAAGAAAATCCACCTTCTCCGACCTGGTACCCAAGGAGACGTTCGTATCCACTCTGAAGATACTTACGAGCCCGGCGTTCGATCGCTTCTGAATTTCCCGTCTTTTCATCACGCCTAGCGAACTTCAGAATCATGAGATTAGGATATGTTGACGAGATCGTCTGCTCGCCGCAGCCGTACGGCCGTTGTAGCAATCCTTCGACCGCTTCGGCAATGTGAGACATAAGGTTGGGATAGATCTTTAGTTCGGCCGTTTGTGTCCGGGGCAAGGCGCTGGCAGGAAAATCGAGATTTAACTTTTCATTTCCCTTGAAATAACGCGATTCGGTATGGACCACCTCGCGGCCGTCAGGACGAACTGTGACGGAGCGTTCGATAGCATCGGAGTCGGTCTGAGCGACCGCGGTGACCCGCTGCTTGCCATCTTTAACAGGAGTTGCGGCTCTGAAACCGAACACCGCGTTTTCGGTTTGGCCCGAATCAACAGCAACCTGCTTGGTTGCTCCGGCAACCAGCGAAAACCAGTCGCCGTTTTCCATCGTGACGTTTACTTTCTGCTTCTTGTCGGTGTAGTTGCGCACCTGTGTCGGCAAATATATCTCGTCACCGGTGGTCAGAAACTTAGGTGGATCGAGATCAACAAAGAAGGCTTGGAACGCCGTTACCTCTTTCTCAGCAAACCCGATCTTGCCGTTTTTTGTAGAGGCGATCGTGTACATCTTCCAAGTAGTTATGTTGTCCGCCATGCGGAACTTGACCTCGGCTTTCCCGTTGGCATCTGTTACTATCTGCGGCTGCCAAAGTAGCGTTTCTGGGAAATATTCGCGAAGTCGCGGTGTGGCGGTCTCCCGTTCAGTGACCGATGTATCTCCGAGTTTGGTTCCCTTTGCGGTGCCCGGCTGGAGCAGTAAAGCATTTGATATGGCCCTACTACCGCTGATGGGCAGGCTTTGTAGTTGGCGTGAGGTCACGGAAACGCTGGCATCGGTAGAATTAAGCGTTGCGGCTTCCGCTGTTACGCTAACCGTCTCAGACACGCCGCCTACGTTTAATGCGATGTCAACATTTGCAACGCTCCCCGCCTTTACCGGCACATTACTAATTATTGATCTCTTAAATGCCGGCGCCTCGGCGCTCACCGTGTAGGTACCGGCCTCCAAATTCGTAATAAGGAAACTCCCGTTGTCGTTTGTCGTCGCCGAACGTGAAAAACCCGTGGTGGAGTTCGTTGCCGTAACTGTTGCTCCCGCTATCACCGCTCCGTTAGCATCTGTAACGGTTCCCGAGATCGAGCCAGCATTAGGCGAATACGTGATCGGTTTCATCACGGGAACAGGTTGGGGATCCTCCTTAGACTGTTCCGTTAGTACATGGACGTATTGCGTGAAGGTCACGTCGTCGTTGGTACTCGGTTTCCGGTCACGGCCATTCCCACGGATCGTGAATTCTATCACTTGCTGCGTAACAGGAGTTACCTTACTCCGCTCGGTGCGGCGTGGGTCACCATAGATCTGAACGCTCTCTATCGTGACCTTGTCCCAATAACGTGAACGCTGGTTTACGGTTATGTACAGCGGATTGTCATTGCCATCGTGCACTTTGTCGAAATCCATTCCGCCATCCTTTAGGGTTTGCCTGAATTGTGCTTCAGTCAGCGGTGCTTTTCTGAGTGCCTTTTGAATTTCGGTGATCTTCGTTTCCGCAGTGGCGAACACATCAAGGCTGCTCGTCCAGACGATAAAATCATCGCCATAACTGTAACCGTAATAGTAATCGGCGTTCTCGAATTTTCCGTCCGGTCCGGCGCTTATGAGGCGTATCCGGATATTGCGCCCGTCGGCGTCCATATGAACTTTGTAAGGACGGCCAAACCGGTCCACCAATTGTCCGACACCCATCTCTGCGTATAGGGTCCGGTCGTCACGAATAAAGTTTCCGTTACGGGAATGATAGGCACGCACCGTCGTATCAATGGCCTTGCCAATCGATGTGAAATATTCATAGCCTTCAGAAAAAGCGGTGAAGTCGTCCCGTGTATCGAAAACCTTGTCAGGGCCTGCGGTTTTTATTCGGACGATGTCGCGGGTCTTATCGACCGCAAATTCCGGCCGGTATGCGGTTCCCCACGGATCGCGCATTGCGGCGAGGTCCAGGCCGAACGAATCGAGGATCTTGGTGAGGCCGGCCTCGTCCACCGCGTGCAGACCCTTTTGGTTCGAATAGGTGTGGCTGAGCGATGCGCGGATCTCGTTGAACTGGTTACTGACTCGTACACCGAACGCGGACGATGCTTCATCGTAATACCGCTTGCTGTGGAACGTGTTCGGGTAGTAGTAACTGTCGTGCAGGATGATCTCGGCCGCTGACTGCAATTCATCAGAGATGGGTTTCGATAGATCCAGCTCGTTTAAGTCCTTTATGTTGATGCCGCCGAAGCCCTTGCCGTAGCCGAGCCAACCCGAAAGGCCGCGCACCATTCCGCCAAAATCAGAGTCGGTCCGTGCTCGTTCTTCAACCGCCTTGTCAAAGACGACAACGCCAAGCGCACTCTCGACGGCCTTACCTACGACGTCAAGAATACCGAACCTTACGGTCGCTTCTTCATTGGGTTTATAGACGACCTTGTCGAATTTGGCGTCCACCCTAATGCCTTCCTTTGCCGGGAAAATGATACCGCGGCCCCCTTTTACAAGGTCGTCGTCATCGTTCGGGGCTTCGATAAACGCGGCTATTTTCAGCTCGCCTTTGAAGTTGTCTTTGTACGGGATCTTTAGCTCCGCCTTGCCGTCTTTCAATGTCGCAAACCGCGAATCGATCACAGACCACCCGCTGACAATATCAACGTAGACCGTTCCGGTTCTTACCGTGGAGAGCAATTTCACATCAACGGTCTCGCCGGGCTTGTAGATCGCGCGATTGGTGAAGACGCGAATACCTTCTTCATCGTCATCGAAATAAATGTTTTCTTCATGGGTGCCGCGACGGCCGTGTTTGTCTTTCGCCAGTACACGAAAATCGAGGTCGTCGTCGAGGTCTCCGATATTCGGGCGCGGCATTGTAAACTTTCCCGCACCAAGCGAATTCGTCTTTAGTTTGGCGAACGTCTTGAACTTGTCGGCACCCTCTTCGCTGGCCTTTATCTCAACATCGCATTCGGCTGGTGTGCCGTCGGCGTAGAACGTAGAGACATATCCGACGAGCGGGAGGCGAGAGTTCCCGAAATCTTCGCCCCGGATCAGGTAAACGTGAATCGGTTCTCGGGTGACACGAATATCAAAGCGGCGTTGTTCGGTTTTGTTCGTGGTCGGATCGGTAAAATAGGCTGCAAACTTTATGTCCTTAAATTTTTGCCAGTCACTGTCCCTTATCGAGTCATGATTTTCGCTTAGGTCGAATTTTGCGGTAAATTTTCCCTCCGCGTCCGTTTCGCCCTCACGAACTTGACCTTCGTCTATAATGTATTTCTGTTCCTTCCAACTCCATGTCCGGTCGGTTTCTTCGACGACACGGACCTTACCCCTTGTTACGGGTTTCCCGAATAGATAATCAGCGCGAATCTCAACCTCTGCTTCTTTGTCCTCGGGCAGGAAGTATGGCTTCGATGGTATGGCGTTGACGACAAAATTTGGCAGATCGTAGCGTGAAACCTTTACCTGATTACGCGATATTTCGTCACCCGCCGCATCGCGTATCTCAATTAAATAGTCGCCGAGCCTCGCGTTGGACGGTATGCGCCATGCGATCGACGCCACGCCGAATTCGGACGACCTCACCTTTTCGCGATAGAGCAAAGTATCGTCCTCATCTTTGATACGGAATTCAATCTTGCTGTTGGCGACCACTACTTTCGCCTCGATACCTTTTAGAACGATGCCGCGTATATTAAGCATTTGCCCGGGTTGGTAGATTGGCTTATCGGTCATCGAGAGGATCTGAACGTCGCTGCGCATTACCTCGAGATCCTCTTGAGCATCGCGGATTATGCCGGCCTTTTGGCCGATGACCTTGATCTCGCCATCACCGTCAAATTCGATCTCTGGTGGGATCGTGAGGTCGATCACCGCAAACCCATAGGCGTCGGTAACTCCTTTGCCCTTTAATTCGAGTTTCTTCTCGCCATCGCCCCGAAGGTCAAGGGCAACGTTTGCTTCGACACCAACGTCCGCTGCCGGAACATCTGTAAACGGGTTTAAGGCACGAATGCGAACTCGGTAGATCGTTCCAGAGAGTATGCTGTCAGCCGCGATTACGCGCAGTTCAAAAAGGTCGCGGATCAGCCGCGAAAGCGAGATAATACCGCGAACGTCACCGATCGAGTATCTAAGTCGAAGCCACGAAAGCTCGTAATTGGTTTCCTTAACCAAGCTGCCGAGAGGTAACGAGAAGTCAAAGGTATTTTTACCTCGCGGAAGTATCAGTTGCTTTGATGCCGATTCCCTAACGGTATCCGCAACATCAAGCAGGTCGAGTTGAGCATTTACGGTCCGGCCTCCGCGTTCGTCCTCAACAACAAGGCGTACTATTGCGACATTCCCAGTGATCGTTACGGTCGATTCGGATTCATTCACCCGCTGTCCAAAAGCCGGAGAAGCGAGAACCAGACACACGAATACCAATAGGAATAGAAAGCCGCGCATGGGCATTGCCTCAAATGTTACAAGGATTTAAGAGTCTATCGGTCAAACTGTCTGATGCGTCGAGTTTTTGGCTGGTTGCTCGGGTGTCCGCCAAGGTTATATCAACCTTGTCGGGTGTAAGAACGTGATCGAAAGGAATGTCCAATCGGGCATTCGGCAAACCGCTCAAATTCACTCTGATAGTTGTAGAAACGTGGGATTTGTGTTCCTTTAAAAACGCATTGATCTAGCAGCCACCAGCATAGAATTCCGCGTTTGTTTCGCCGACCACTTTACCGTTTTGGAACTTGGTAAGTTTACCCTTTAGGTCGGGCGGATATTCGCATGATTCACAATATTCGAATTCCGGATTCTTAGGAAAATGTCCGACGAATTTGTAGCTCACACCATTGATCTCCCGGGTTTCAAAAGTGATCTCGCGGTCGCTGAGCGTGATCGATCTGAACTTAAATTCCTTGTCAGCTTGTAAATACCCGATCGGATTGATCGGCTCGGCAGTATACTCGCCGTTTTCCTCTGAATATTTGTGTGTTTCGATCTCGAGAATCTGAAAGTCTTTGAATGCCTTCGGCACTTTTGCCATGGCGAGATCATACATACCGGCCGCGTCGAATATTTCAGGTTGTGTGTCGACAAGGCTTGGCTCGGAGGGAAATTCGCCGTTAAGCGACGCCGGCACAATTTGCTCAGTAATTTTTGGTTTTGACGGCAAGAAAAACGAAAGTGCAAAGCGAGTGCCGGCAACGGCGGCAACACCCACAACTAATGTCAGTACAAAGGAAGACGCGTAAAAGAATCGAAGTATTGTTTTCATAGTTCCTTCCGATCGAAAGTTTTCTGCGTTATGGTGAGCGTTTTTGCGAGCTATAAACAGCGACAACGCACGGGGCGGATAATGTGGATAGCCACACCTGGCCGTGACGCAACAACTCTTTTGCCAGGTTTATCGCACAAGTATTATCGCTTTTGACGAATACTGTTATAATCCGATTCGTCAAAGATCTAAGAGATCGTTCGCAAAACCTGTGTCAATTCTGATCGCTGAAGATAACGAGGCCCAACGCAAATACCTGGGTGGCCTGCTCGCAGACAAATTTCCGGGCCACATGCCTTTGATCGAGGCGAACGATGGTGAATCGGCCGTTCGTTTGGCTGTCGAGGTACGCCCCGCACTTTCGATCTTTGATATTCAGATGCCGAGCCTTTCGGGCGTCAAGGCGGCAAAGGCGATCTGGCGGGAATTTCCGGGTGCTCGTATCATATTCTGGACGCAGTTTCCCCACGAGATCTATATAAACGAGATCAGGAAAATCGTTCGTTCGACCGAGCCTCAGCCGACGTATGGATTCATTCATAAGAACAATCCGGAGGAACGCTTTCTGCGGTTTATCTCGGCCGTGCTGGAAGACGGAGCAGACATGATCGATCCGGCCTTCAAGGATTCGTTCCAGCGGCCGCTACTGACAGAATTTGAATCGGAGGCACTAAGATATCTCGCTCTCGGCTTTTCGAACTGGGCGATCTCGCGAAAATGCAGCCTGAGCCTTCGCGGCGTCGAAAGCCGGTTGGCTACGCTCTATGAAAAGCTGTTTCCGACTCACTCTTCGGGAACCGAAGCCGAAGAATATGACAAGCTCGCATACAACATTCGGACACGAGCCTTTTTCGAATCGCTTCGTCGTGGACTAATAAACAGCGACGAACTTGAGAAGGCCGAAATGGAGCTAGCAGATTGGATCGAACGTGACAGGAAGCGTTTTCGGCAGTCTTCCAAATAAACTGAATGAGAGTGTCGACCCGCCCAACGATCATCACCGCCCTATTCGTTTTCCATTTGCTGATCGCCTTCGCTTTCGCAGGTTTTTTCGCGCAAGCTCCTCAAACGTCGCCGTCTCCGTCACCTTCTCCCGAAGCCTCGCCATCCGCATCGCCGTCGCCGACTCCAGCGCGAGCGCCGTCACCAACTCCCCTGCCGGGCGCGCAGAATTTTCACCAGTGGGGTTCGATCACAGTTTTCAATGGCCTCCCGTCAGACAGCGTTCGCGCAATTGCGCAGACATCGGACGGCGTGATGTGGTTTGGGACGGATAACGGTCTGGCCCGTTTCGACGGCCGGCGAATACAAAATTTTTCGCTCGGCGGAGCCGATGCCGACCGCGTGCTTGCCTTGAAAACATCACCGAACGGAGAGCTCTGGGTCGGCACGCGTGCAGGCGTGTTTGTCTATTCAGACGGAAGTTTTCAACCGGTTGAAAGCACTAACGGCCCTGGCATCACCGCAATGCTGGTTGGACCAGAAGTTTACGTCGGGACCGACGATGGGCATGTTCTTCGAGTTCGCCACGGAGAAAGCAGAGCATATTTTGCAGAGAAGGTTTTCGCCGAACCAATTCGCGGAGCAAACGGCAACCCGCTCGCAATTACGAGCATTATCGAAATCGACGGCAAACTTTTTCTGGGCACCTCCGGACGCGGGGTGTTTGTTGTAAAAGACGGTGCGGTCGCCGAATTTGCCGCTTCGCCGCGACCAATTTTCGTGAATTCGCTTGCTCGAAGCGATACTGGCGAACTTTGGTTCGGTACCGACGCAGCCAAGGGCGTGAGTGGCATCTTTTTGGCGGATGGAACTCGGGCAACACGTATTGCGGCGCCGACTGCCAACGTGCTCTCCCTCGAAGCGAATGATAGTGGCGTGTGGGCCGGAACGGAAAGATACGGTCTGTTCCATATCGCCGATTCAAAACTGAAGAAAACTTACACATTTGAAAACACATCCGGTGGCCTGCGTTCGAACAATATATTTACGTTATTCATCGATCGTGAAGGCGTTTTATGGATCGGTACAAACCGTGGCCTGAGTCGGTTTGATCGTTCGGGTGCTTCGCAGGAAACCGTTTCGGATAGTCCGAACAGCAATTTTGTACGTTCGCTTTTCTATAACCAAACAAAAAACGGGAACGCCGAGCTGAAGACTCTACTCGCCGGGACGAACCGAGGTTTGTTTGATTTCAATGGCAAGAAGTGGAATGAGATGCAACAGTTTCGCGGGCGGTCGATATACGCGATAGATACCTCCGCAGAAAACCCAGACTCGATCATTGTCGGCACGCCGGAAGGAATATTCGACCTGGTCGGGAGCTCGTTGATCAAGGGCGATACTCGCGCAATTAGTTACTACCAGGGCCGACTATATGCCGCTGTTTACGGTCGAGGCGTTTTCGATATTTCCGAACGACCAGCAAAACTATTATTTGCGAATGAAACAGTAACATCGCTCGGCGGATATGCAGATAAGATGTGGATCGGTACGGCGAACAGTGGGCTGTTCGGTTTCGACAAAGGCGGAGCGACCCTAGAAATATCTCCGGAGGTCCTTGGAAGCGGAGCCATCTGGAAGATATGGCAAGCTGGTTTTCAAACTCCGATTTGGATAGCTGGACAGCATGGTCTCTTCGTTTTACGTGAAAAGATCCCCGAGAAGGTCATTGATGCGGAAGATGTGCGAGACGTTTGGGTTAGCGATCCTGATACAAACGAGAATGTATGGGCAGCAACCACAACTCGCGGATTGTTACACGCTCGGCGCGATAAACGTTTTGGGTGGATAGTTTCTTCCCTCGGATTTGAGCAAGGTCTGCCTTCGGAAAAAGCATTTGCGATTTTACCTACACGTGACGGCCTACTGATTGCAACCAATCGCGGCGTGGTCACCTACAAGCCGGGAACGGTAGCGCCGAAAGTTATTCCGACGCGCATTTTGAGCCAGCGTGTGCACGAACTTAGCGAAATCCGGTCAACGATCGCCCTCGATTATCCGCAAAACTCCTTGGTGGTCGAAGTCGCGGGGCAAAGCAGCCGGACGTTTCCCGAAGAGTTTCAGTATGGCTTTGTTCTTACGGACGCGAACGGCAAAGAGATCGACCGCCGCATTTCGAACGATGCGCAATATGCTCCCGCTGAACTCGCTCCGGGCGAATACACGATCGAATCGATCGCGTTCAACCGTGACCTGCTCCCGTCAGAACCGCTGGCGATCCGATTCTCCATAGCCAAAGCACCTTTCCCTTGGACAGCTTCTGCACTCGGCGTGCTACTGGCGATCGCGGTTTTGGGGTTGATCTGGGCGGTTATTGAACACCGCCGAATTCAGCAGCGAAATCTTGAACTTGCGGCCGCCCGGCTGGATCTTGCGAACGAGGCCGAACGCGAACGCCGCCGCATCGCTCGTGACCTTCACGACCAGACGTTGGCCGACCTGCGAAACCTGATGATGCTGACTGACAAAACCTCGCCCGACAAGCCGGAATTCCGCACGGAGATCGAAGCCGTCTCAAGCGAGATCAGGCGAATTTGCGAGGACCTCAGTCCGTCCGTGCTGGAAAACGTGGGCCTTATCGCGTCGCTCGAATTCCTGCTCGACAGCACGATCGAAAACCGACAATTTAATGCCGAAAGCAATCTCGAGGACCGGATCAACCTGCCGATGAATGTCCAGCTTCAAATCTACCGTATCGCCCAAGAGGTGCTTACAAACGTCAAAAGCCACTCAGACGCAGACCACGTCGAGATGTCGGTTGAAATAAACGCGGACGGGCAGTTGAAGTTAAGGATCGACGACAACGGAACTCCTTTCAATCCGGACGCAGCGACGGCAAAGGGTCGCGGCATCGCAAACATCAAAGCTCGTGCTTCCCTCGTAAATGCAAAGGTCGCATGGAAGGAATCAAAAGGCGGCGGAAATCGTTTCGCAATGAGTATCAAAGTTTAATCACTGTTCGTTTACGAGCGTCGACCTCCTACGCTTGAGCTGATCTATCAGAATGAACGGGATGATCAAGATCAGCGGTGTAAGGACGACAAAGGCGAGGTGTTCCCAAAACGTCGAACCTTTCTGATACGCCCCCTTTAGGATTGGTATCCCAAGCGTAACGAGCCAGTAGATCATCAACGGGACAAAAGGCCGGCGGATAAATGACATTGGTTTTGCTATTTCGATCCGATCGCCCCTATTGAGCTTTTCGTAAAGAAAATAAAGCAATAGTAAAAAGCCGAAGTAAATAAAGATCCCCTGTAGACGGTGCATCTGTTCCGGGTTGATCCAAAGTGCACCCTCATTCATCCGGTGCAACTTCAGTGCAACTGCGATCCGGACTGTGTTGGCTGCGATGGTCGTGACAAACGCTGCGCCAACGGCAATCGGGAAAGCATGCCATGCGACTTCCTTTTTGCCCCAAAGTGTCAATACCGACAGCATCAGGAACGCGGCGATCAGAAAATTTACGCCCGAACATGAGTCCGCAATCAGGAAGGAATTGTCCTCGTTAATGTAGCCCGCGTACGATTCGAACCGAAACGTCTCGCCTGTCACTAACTCGACACAAAAGGAGGTGGGAGCGAGGATCCATCGTAGTTGGTTCACGTTTGCGGTCGAGTAAAACAATTTCCCTAAAGCGGCAGCCGAGATCACTGACGCCAACTGATATAGCTTTCTCGACCGCAAGGTACTCATTGTTAAGCTCTGTAAAAGGAACCTGAATAAAACCGGCGACGGACCATCAAAATGAGCGTGAGCACAGTCATCGCCGCAAGGAGCCATAGCATTTCAGGTTCGCTTCCGACGGCCATATCGCTCACGCCGACGGGCAATGGGAGAGGCTGGTCAACGTCGTTTGCGGAACCGTCTGGGTTGACTACCTTTTCGCGTACCGCGATGAACGACGTATATCGGGTCAGCAAGTTGTACTTGAGACCGAGGTCGGTGATCGCCCTGATCTTATCCGCTTCAGGTTCGCCGTAAGCAAAATCGGAAAGGTCGGAGATTCGAGATCGAGCCCAGAGGTACCGCAATGCGCGATTGCCTTCGTCCGGCATAACGGTTGAAACGTCGATGCTCGAACGGTAATCGCCGCGTCCGGTTTTGCCGGTGATGTCGAACCTGCCGGAAAGCAGTCCGCGCCATTTTCCAAAGACGACCACAGGCCGTTGGGCCAGCAGATCGGGTTGATTCATAGGTTCGACATCGTAAACGTCAAAACCGTTTGCCTGAACCTTTACGTCCGTTAGGACTGGGCTTTCGATGTATTCACGAAATTTCGTCGCCACATCCGGAGCCTCTTTTTCCGAAAGCACAATGAACGGCTCGCCCATTCCAGCCTTGGCTACGCCTTCGATCAGAAACCTGTTGACCGACGACCCGATACCGAATGCAAAAACATTCGTATTGCCGAGATTTTCGCGTATGTAATCGAAAACGCCGGCTTCACCTGAGACATAACCATCGGTTACCAGGACAATGCTTCGCGAAACGCCGGATTCGCTCGGCAGGTTCATCGCGTTTTTGATCGCTTCGAGCAATTCCGTTCCGCCGCTGCCGCGTTGTTGCGAAAGCAGATCCAGTGCGCGAGAGACATTTTCCTGGTTTGCTGCAAGGGGCGTTTCCGAAAGGACGGTCGAATCACCGGCAAAAAGCACTACATTGAAATAATCCGTAGGCCGCAATTTTCCGATAAGGTCCTCAAGCAGTTGTTTCGACGTGTCCAACGGAAAGCCTTCCATCGAACCGGACACATCAACCACGAATATGTACTCGCGAGGCGGAATATCCTCTTTGGCAACGCGTTGCGGCGGCTGCGTCATATAAAGAAAGAAATTCTCCTCTTCACCCTGCAGAAGCAAAAGTCCCGAGGCGATCTGCCCGCCTGTCAGGCGGTATTTCAAGACGAAATCGCGGTTACCCTGAAAGGGGTCTGCATCGTCGAGTGTAACCTGTGCGATGTTCGGGCTTTGCCATTCGGGCGCGATCTGGTGGGACGCACAGCTTAGTTCTTGTATCGGAAGTCCGGCTGAGATCCTTGACGAAATATGCAGTGTACTGGACGGTTTTTCGCTTTCATGAAAATATGCCGTTTTTACAAAACCGTTTTCTGCTTTGTTTGCGTCACCGGATGGATACCTAGGGCCGACAATCGTCGGATAGACAAACTCGTACGTGCCGTCGGTGGGCACCAATAGCTCGGTATACCGAAGTTCGATCTCGATCTTATCCTGCGGCATTATGTTAGCAAGGCTCATTGAGAAGACATTCGGCCGAGATTCCTCAAGCAGCGACGCGCTCTTGCCTTCCTTTTTTGCCGTCTCGAATTCCTGCTTTGCTGCCTCGCGCTCCTTTATCTTCGCGGTGATGATCTCGTCACGGATCTTCATACGCATTCCATAAACGGCCGCACGGGTCGATGCCGGAAAAACGTACGTCGCATTGATCGGCCGCGACCCCTCGTTTTGATAGGTTTGGACGACGCGCACATCGGCGATCACGCCGGAGATCGCGATGTCGACGCGCGTGTCTTTTAGCGGAAGGCGGTCGATCTTTGGATCGCCCTTGACGAAAAAATAAGGCGAAAGCGTCTTGTTAGGATCTGCTTGGCAAACAGCTGAGAGTGTGAAGCCACCGACGCAACTGAGTAAAATTATTGTTTGCCAAAGATTTCGTTTCCATTTATTCATAACTCACTCCAGACTCCGTGTAATTCAACGAGATCAAACACCTCGGCAATGCTACGTTGGCTGGAGAGAATGGGGAATGGACCACACCACAGTCCTGAACCGTGGTATCCACAGTTTCGCGGATCCTACCAGCTCTCTTCGTTGATGAGCATACGAAGCCGCAATTCGATTGGTGTCTCGGCATCAAGAAATCAAAGATCGCGATCAAACCGTACTGGCAACTTAATCAGACGACGACCCCTTTGAACGAACTCCGAACGACCTTTTCAAACGCCGAACTTAGAGCTTTCGCTATCGGTCGCAAAGGTTTACTATTTGCCGGACAATACCTGTGATCAACGCGGGCTGTTGTTAGACGCCCTTTCGCGTCTCCTTTTTGCAGTGCGATCTGAAACATCCTCCAATGCACACGCGTGTGTTCCCGTGTGACCGATTGCCCTAAAACGTGTGCACGTTCCAAATGCGAAAACGCTTCATCGGTCTTACCCACATCATTCAGCGTTCTGCGATCGTACAAAACTCATTGCCGCTTGTTGTTCGCCTTCGGCTCCAGTAGATCTCAAAGGTCGAGCCCGGGAATCACGAGTGCCCGTTGGTATATAAAAGGCTGACCTTCGATTTTCTACGTAATTCAAAAGTTTCCAACCTGTTGTTCCGACAAGAACGGCGCCCCGTTTGCTTTGCGTCGTATCGGGGTCCCTTCCGAGAGGTGTATTGTGGAGGTGATAATCGTACTAGAAGTACGTTTGATTCGAGCCGAACCTAAACTCTTAACGATCGAAGAAAGTCTTCCAACAAACTCAACTCCACGAAATTAACGTCTGTTTCAACGGGCGGAAACTTAGTCCACCAAAACGATGTCGGAGTCACAAAGATCGAAACGACCCGGAAGTCGTCTTCGAAATCGCCCCAAATGGATTCGGTCATTGGCTTGCCCGAAGCTTTAAGAAACTCGTCACGTTTTTCGACGCGATGTAAGTATCCTTCTTCGAACGCGCCCTTGCTGGTCGTTCGTCCGAAGATCTTCTCCGAGACTCGTTTGATGTCCTTGCTTGTATACGCCTGGTCGATGACCTTCGATTCGATGTTCAGAACGGTTTTACGGTCGAGCATCAAAGCGAACACGTCGATATCCCCGATGTCTTTAGCGGAGAACCCGCGGCTGCTCGGCGACACTTCAGGCTCGATACAGCTCGTAAAGCGGCCGACGATCTCGACGATCTTCGATTGCAGGGCCTCGCGGTATTTCTCGTGATACCCGTCAAGCACTTTCGCGACCGAAGGAGCGACAATTTCCGACGGGAATTTATGGGTGTTCGTCATGCTAGCCCAGATCTTGCACGAACGCTCCAGAGAATGCGCTCCCCAGTAATACTTCTCGGCGATCTTAACTAAGGGCCGCAGGCCGTAACGAATCGAACGCTTTCGATGCTCCCAGACAGGCAGGTCGGACGTTGGTTTAGAAGCACCTTCCAGCATCAGGATTTTGTCGGGATCGAGCGTAAGGAAATCGATTATGGTCCGCGCAGATGACTTGGCGAAATTCTCGATCCGGTCATCGCATGCTTCGGCGATCTCGTCGGCGGTGGCGGTATAGTACGTGTGTTCGGCTGCATCATTATCGTATGTCCATGAGGCAAGAGCTGCCTGAAACGATATGAGGTCATTGAAGGTAAAACCGAGATCGTCGCGAAAAGCCGCATCCAGATCGGACATGTAAGTCGACATTTCGACACCGATAGGCACGCTGTTATTCGTGCCGATCATTCCGAGCTTGATCTGTGCCTGCTCCTTCCCCCATTCCTTCATGCGATCCGAGATTTTCTCGACGTGCTCGGCTCTCGCTCGAAAATCATGCGCGATGTGAAGACCCGCCGGAAAGATCTCGTAGTGGATATGGTCGCTGACCGTGTTCATATGCAGAAGCCTTTCGGCGAGCGCCAGAAGCTCGCTTAAGACATCTTTGGTCAGCAAGCCGTTACCGGAGGGCTGCAACTGGACGAACTTTTCGATCAGGTACTGATGCTCGTGCAGAAGATGAAGGTACTCGGACTTTCGTTTTCCTGATTCGTCCTCTCTGACATAGTCAACCTCTTGATCGAGAGAGTTCTCGGTTCGTGCTTCCGCCTCCTCGAACTTGTGGGTAAGCGAATCGACGTTCGAGATGAACGCCGGGATCGCGTCGGTGATGTTCAGTTCCGCGACCCGCGCATTTACGACGTCGAGGAGGCCTTTTGTGAGGATGCCGATTCGGTCCTTCGCTTCTTTGCCCTCATAGTCACCCTGCGTGATACCGTTCGCATTTGCGATCTTTGCGATCTCTTTATCAGCAAGCTTGAAATCGCGAAGCTCGGGTGTGATCGTCGATGACGATTCAGGGAATGAAATCCTTTTGGGGCGGCCAAAACGTCTGAAGCGATTGGCTTGCGATCTCTCGGCTTCAAGCGATGCGACGACCGAATCGAAATTATCGTCGTCGAAGGATCTGTCCAACTGGCGCAGCATGTCCACGAAAAGTTCAATCTGCAGAGAGCGGTCCGCCGCGTCCATCAATCTTTCCGATACCGCAGCATCATTGATAACTACTCGTATGCCCCGTTGTGTTGACTTCAGACGCGAGGCGTCCATCTTCCAGAGTTCGTGGTCCGGTACCAAGTGGAGCAGGTGTTTAAGTTTTGGATTGTCCGTAACCAGACTAGCCGGGAAGAAAATGATCATTACTGCTTCCGAGTCGGCGGCGAACGCAAGATCCTTTACCTTTTCTTTGTAGACGGCGAACGAATCGGCAAGGCTGTCCATCAGCATGTCGGTAAGCTCGCCTTGTTCTGGACTCAAGAAATGCGCGGGGGTTTGAATGAATAATTCCGCGTCGCCCACTCGGACCAATCGATAGTATGCAAAATGCGACCGAGCCTGGAGAACCACGGTACCATCATCGTCGACCGATGCTGCTTTCCAGCCCCGCGGTTCCTCAAGAAACGCATCTCGGGGATATAGAGCCCAGAACTTCTTCAGCGAGGAATAGCGAAAATTCGAACCCCAATGCGGATCGAGCATTATAAAGGTCGGATTCGTTGCCCCCGCTACCAGGACGTTGTGCGAATCGCGGAACGAGCCAAAGAGATCGAGGTCGGAATTGATCGGGGCGATCATTCCGCCATCGTTACGAGACGAGCTTCTATATCGGAAGAACCGTCCAAGTTCCTCCGCATTTTCGACCTCGTCGATGATCCCGAGCAATTGAGTCAGGTGAATGACCTCTCCCTCAAAGTCGTTCGGCAAACTGAACCCTCGAGAGTTGATAGTCGCGACCGGTATACCTGCTATGAGAAGTGGCGACAGGGTAACCCTAGCTTCTTCGGGCTCAAGTTGAACGGTCTTACCCATTCCAATTAGCCCGAGTCTTACCGGCGACACGGAAAGCAGGGCTTTAGCCGACGCGAAGCAATCGGCAAGTTCTCTTACCGGGCGGTTCCCACCGAGCCGAGAGGCAAGAAAAGAGGTCGGAATATGGAAGAGGATTAGATCGTCCCTGGCTATAAGGGCGATCGCAAAAACGGTCGGATGCGGTCTTTCGTCCGCTTCAAGAGCACAGGCGAGATCGAAAATGTTATCCGGGTTTAGCCGTGCGCGTACAAATTGGATGAACTGCCACGGAATTACCAGTTCAAAGTGTTCGACGGTTTTCTCGATCTCTTCGATGTGATCTTTAAGGATTTTTCCCCATGTATCGTAAAGAATACTGAGGAATCGCCGTGGCATTACCGGGTAGATCTTTTCTCCGAGCTTTAGGAAAAAATAAAAGCAGTTCTCACCCGAGTGGAGCCGGTTCGCAAACACGTCCGGCTTTGGTAGCTCGCTTGTCGCATCCAAGTCCTTTGTGAATCGCATCACGACATCCGACCCGTGCTCATCGACAGGCGAGTACGACTCGAGAAAATCCACGCATGCCTTCCAGAATTCTTCTGTCGGGATCTCAAACCCACCGGGCTCGATGCTTTCCGGTTCCGGCACAGTATGCTCTATCGCGTCCAGTATCGAGTGTTGAACGGACAGGCACAATTCCAGATCGGCGACCGCGGAGCGGCCGAGTTTCTCGCGGTAGTAGCCGTCGAAACCGCTGTGGAGTATCTCGAACGCGTAATAATGATCAATGGCGCTTTCAAGTTCGCCACCATAAAAGACGCGGAAGAACCGGTCGCCAAAGAAATATTTAATATCGCCCCAGTCCGGCTCGGGAACATAGTCTTCGAACATTTCGAACTCCGGTATCAGGGTCAGCAATCGTTCGGCGAATCCGCGAAAGTCCTCGTAGGTCCCGATCTTGTCCGGAGTAGATGCTCGACCGGGCGAGTTTTCGAGCAGTGTGTAAAAAAACTGGAACTTGGCGCCGCTCCCTATGTTCGGAAGCCACAGGTTCAGAGCGAAAAGGCTCTCTGCCCAGTCGTTGAGGCTATATTCGTTTGATGACTCTCTATCCGAAGCGGGACCTGTGGTTGTCATGAGATATTTCTATTTTATCTTGCAACCTAGCGGGATGTGTAATGCAGGTTCCGCCTTCTCTTAACCGGAGGGTTTTAAGTTCGATTTGGAACTATTGAAGACTCTCCGCATCCAACACGTGATCGTTTTTGGCGGTTCTTTCGGAGTGATGAAGAGTGGAACGTATTCGTCGTTGAGCGTGGGAAAGCTCGACAGCGGCTTGTCACGATCGGGCAGCAGAATTCTGAAGTAACGCAAGTCCTCGATGGGCTCTCCGAGGGCGAAACCGTAATCCTCCACCCATCCAATGATCTTGTCGAGGGGAAGAGAGTCGCGTCCAAATGAGTCTTGAACGAATAACAAAAAGAAGAAAACGGGCCGCCGCTGTGCCAGGAAAGCCACCTCTCCGCTCAGTTTAGGAAGATGTGGACTCAATGCGTATGTGCGATTATGCGGGAAAAGTCCAAAGAACACAGTTGCGAAAAATGAAGCAACATCAGGCGGTTACCGGTCGTCATGAAACCAGGGAAACTGATAACCATATCAGATAGAAGCAGTGTGATAATTCGTATCAAGTGGCAAGATAGAATTTGAAATCGTCAGGTCATCGGTCGACAATTTCCGCATCCAAGATGCTTTCAGATCGAAGACGTTCAAGGTATTCGTTGTAGATGGCCGACGCATCTATGACCTGTCGGTCGTCGGGGCGAATATAGTGTTTCCGAGTGATCGTGCTGCCCTTGGCATGACCTAGTTCGTCCTGTAACGCATCGAAGTCCTGCCCTGCGGCATCCCGATTCGTTGCACTTGCCGCTCGCAACGTGTGGAACGTTGCCTCGGGATCAATACCAGCCAACTTGTAAAGGCTGTATTTGTCGTTCACAACTGGGCCGCGATACTCCTTCGTCCACATAAACAGGCGTTCGTCGTCCGTCTTGTCAAATACTCCTGCAGCTTCCATTTCATCATAAAGCCACCGTGTTATAGCCACCTTCTTAGTTGTCGTTTTGGTCTTACCGCGAATCGTCTTGTTCTTGCGGATCGTTATAACCCCAACTCGCTTCTTTGAATCGAGGCTTGTAATGTCGCTACGGTGAATATCCCAGAGTTCGCCGACCCGGCAACCGAGCGTGTAAGCGGCGATCAGAACCAATCTCCATCCCCGCCGGTTCTGCGTCGCCCCCTTCGGAACTATCTCGCACGCGTCCAGCAACCGCATAAAGTCCCGATGCGACATGTTGACTTCCTTCGGGCTCTCATTTCCTGCGTCGATGGCGTCGTCAAACGCGGGTAAAGCGTGAAGTTGCTTCGCCTTGATCGCGAATTTAAGCAAATGCCGCAACCGTGAGAGGTACCGGTGTGCGGACGCGTCCGACCGTTCGTGCTCAACCGTTTCAACCTTCTTTCCCAAACGTTTCTGCCGCGTGTATGGCTTCGCAAGTATCCACGCTTTGAAATTCATCACCCGTAAATAATCGATGTTCTTAACGGGTTCGTCGCCGAAATATTCGGTCATCGTATCCAGCTTTTGAAATTCTTCTTCCAGCGTCTTCAATCCTTTCATTTTCAGATAGGCTTTGTAATGCAGCTCGACAAATTCCGCGAACCCGCCCTTCGCCAACATAACCGACGTTCCCTTGCGTTTGTGCTCCTCCTGCCTTTCCTCGATCCATGCCCAACCGTCCGCTCTGGTCACCAACCCTGACCGCCTCGACTCCACGTTCCATTCCTTTCCATCCCAAAGTGCGAATACGGCGCGGTACGTCTTCTTCTTGCCGCTTTTCCCTTCCGTAAATACGTTGGTATAAATTCCCGCCGATCGATACATCTTGCCGATGTTGATTTTCGCCATATTCTTGGGGAACAATCTGGGGAACAAAACCGTTCCCCAGGGTGTCTTTTGGTATCTTTTTCTGTCCTTCAATGACCTTCGCTGTCTGACTAACTCGTTTCAGTACAGTATATTACATAGCTAAGTGATTGTAAACAGAAATCGGCACTCACGGACTGAAAATCCGCGTGTCGGCGGTTCGATCCCGTCCCTGGCCACCACAAAACACGCAGATCATGGGTCGCCGTACGGCGGCCTTTTCTTTTGCGATCGATCGTGTAGCACGCTGCGTCCAACTT